>LLBZ010107221.1_pt1 | contig 10375 bp, 14 predicted proteins | sample 1489421 | NCBI WGS metagenome assembly LLBZ01 (sample SAMN04092657, study PRJNA295927) | soil metagenome | biome: Soil prokaryotic community; feature: Bulk soil; isolation source: soil from tomato rhizosphere | host: tomato cultivar Moneymaker | place: South Korea | collected 2011-11-01 | reverse complement strand
GCAGCGACATTCTTCAATTGCAAACTGGTGCCGGGCGGCAGATTGACACCCATTTGCTGCAGCATGCTGACGACGCTTTGCACAGTGAATGGCGTCTGTGTGGTCTGGTCGCCACTGCCGTCGAGGCCGACGACCAGGCCATAGCCGATCAACTGGTTTTGCCGCACGCCCTGGATGCTGACAAGATCCTTCAGACGTTCCGCGTGGCTGGTGGTGGCGTTCAGGCAGCCGACACAGCACAGTGCGAGGAGCAGCTTTTTCATCATCGGCAAGCGGGTGCGCATCGGGTTCATTGGCAATCCTTGCATGCTAAAGCGGCGAGAAACTCAGGAAGAACCGTGTCAGCAACGACATCACGTCCGCCCGGTCGAGCCGGCTGTTACTGCGATATTCCACACGTGCATCAGCTACTTGCGTCGATGACACGATATTGCCCTTGACGATCGTGTCGGGATTGACGACGCCGGAAAAACGCACGAATTCCGCCCCCTTGTCGAAGGCAATCTGTTTTTCACCACTGACGATCAGATTCCCGTTCGGCAGTACATCAATGACGGTCACACCAATCGTGCCGGTGAAGCTGTTGCTGGCGCTGGTTGCGCCCTCTTCGTCAAAATCCGTATCGCCGGAAGCATCCATGCCGAGCTTGGCGACGGTGGTTGCCGGCACGCCGAACAGCGACGGCACCGCGATGGAAGCGCTGCTGGATTTGCTGCCGGAATTTGCGGCGGATTTTGCGGCGCTGGTTTTTTCAACAATACTGATGATCAATATGTCGCCAATCAGCCGCGCACGGCGATCCTCGAACATCGGGCGATAGGCTGCGGACTGGAAGATTGCACCATTGGCCGGTGCAGGCGTTGCCACGGATGGCGGCCGCGCACTGGTCGGCTGCTGCACAATGGTCGGCGGTGTGACGGCACAACCGGCCAGATTGGCCGCCAATGTCCACAATGCCGCGAGATGTAAAAACTTGTTCATTTGATCGCCCGGATCACAAGGCTACTGCTCAGATCTGCGACAACCGCTGCAGCATCTGGTCGGAAGTCGTAATCGCCTTGCTGTTGATTTCGTAGGCGCGCTGCGTCTGGATCATGTTGATCAATTCCTCCACCACATTCACGTTCGACGTTTCGACATAGCCTTGCACCAGCAGGCCCGATCCATTGGTACCCGGCGTATTGGTGCTGGCATTGCCGGACGAACCGGTCTCGACATACAGGTTTTCGCCCTTGCTTTCGAGGCCAGCCGGATTGACGAAGGTCGACAGCTGCAGCGTTCCAACCTGGGTCGGTTGCGCCGTGCCGCTTTGTGTCACCGACACCGTGCCATCGCGTCCGATCGTCACGCTTTGCGCATTGGCCGGTATTGTGATTGCCGGCTGGATCACATAGCCGCTGGAAGTCACCAACTGACCCTGGTTATCGATCTGGAACGACCCGTCGCGCGTGTAGGCGCTAGTGCCATCAGGCAGCAATACCTGGAAAAATCCAGCACCCTGGATCGCAATATCCTTGTCGTTGCCGGTTTGCTGCAGATTGCCCTGCGTGAAAATGCGCTCGGTCGCCACTGGCCGTACGCCGGTACCAAGCTGCAACCCGGACGGCAACTGCGTCTGTTGCGAGTTCTGCGCACCCGGCTGCCGTACGGTCTGGTACAGCAGATCCTCGAATACCGCGCGCGATCGCTTGAAACCCGAGGTATTGACGTTGGCGAGGTTATTGGAGATCACATCCATCTGTGTCTGCTGTGCCTCCAGGCCGGTCTTCGAAATCCATAGCGAGCGAATCATTGTCTTCTCCAGAAACGGCACATCATCAAGACCAGCGACATGCCTAAATCAATTGCACTACGCGGCAATGACATTCTGCGCCGCGTCACGTCAACCCAAAGCGAGGATTTGACCGGCTTTGGTGGCATTGCTCTCCGCATTCTTCAGCAGATTCATATGCATTTCGAACTGGCGTGCGAGGCTGATCATGTCGACCATCGCATCGATCACGTTGACGTTGCTGCCCTCCAGCGCGCCACCCATCACCGCGACATTGGCGTCGGCATCCGCCGGGGCGCCATCCTGCGTGCGGAACAAGCCGTCGTCACCGCGCACCAGGGTTTGTTCCGGCGGATTGACCAGCTTGATGCGGCCCAGCACGTTCGTTGCACCAGGCGCCGTACCATTGTCGATTGCCGATACCGTGCCATCCTTGCCGATCGTCACCGTCACGTCCGGTGGAATGCTGATCGGCCCGCCTTCGCCTAGCACATTCAATCCGCCCTGGGTCTGCAGCAAACCGTTCTCGCTCAGCTTCAGGCTGCCGTGCCGCGTATAGGCTTCGGTACCATCACCCAATTCCACTGCGATCCAGCCTGGTCCCTGCACGGCGACATCGAGATCACGGCCGGTCTGTTGCATCGCGCCGGATCTGAAATCACTGCCCCCCGTCGAATCGACCACGAAGGCACGCGTTGCGAGACCATCACCCAGCACAGGCACCGCGCGAAATGAATCGAGCTGGGCGCGAAAGCCGGTGGTGGCGGCGTTTGCCAGATTGTGCGAGGTAGTGGCCTGCTTTTCCAGAATGTGCTTGGCGCCGCTGCCCGCTGTATAGATCAGTCGATCCATTCGTATCTCCGGTGTTGGCAGGCGCGCACGACATCAGTCGATTACGTGCCGGCCCATGATCCAACCTGCGAATTAGCGCAGGTTCACCAATGTCTGCAACACTTGATCCTGCGTTTTGATGGTCTGTGCATTGGCCTGATACACGCGCTGTGCGGTAATCATGTTCACCAGTTCGGCAGTCAGGTCGACATTCGAATCCTCGACTGCGGAAGACTGTATGACGCCCAAATTGCCGGAGCCGGGACTGCCGGGCAGCGCTTGGCCGGATGCTGCGGTTTCTGCCCACATATTGTTGCCGAGCGGTTGCAAGCCGTTGGGATTCGTAAAGCTTGCCAGTAACACTTGGCCTAGCGTCGCCGTCTTGCCGTTGGTGTAGCGTCCGACGATCGTGCCGTCCTCACCGATATTGAAGCCCGCCAGGCGCCCGGAGGCATAGCCATCCTGCGTCAACGCATTCACGCCGAAATTGGAGCCGAATTGCGAGGTACCCGTAAGATCGAGGCGTACCGTGAGCGGATCGACGGAACCGGTTGACGGATAGACCGGCAAATCGATCGACATCGGTAACGTGGTTGGCGTACCCAGCGCCGCCATCGCGGTGGTATCGAGTGCACCGCTCTGATCGAACACCAGTGTGCCGATCGCTGCTGCAGCGACCGCCGGGGCGCTTGCCGGCGGTATCGCACCTGCCGCCTGATTCGCCGCGAGTTGCGTGATTTCGACGCCGTCGAATGCGACAAACATGTCCCATGTCGGTGCGGTATTTGCCGGCGGCAGCGGACCTGTCTTCACATAGAAAGTTTGCATCACATGCGAATTGCCGAGACTGTCGAATACCGACACCGATGACGCATTATGGTAGGAAGCCGGATCGTCGATACTGAATGGCGTGATCGCCGAGTCGATTGCCTCTTCGCGCGAATCCAGGTTCATCTGCGCACTGATTCTGTCGGTCGCCTGCGGTGCCAGGTCGGCAGTATCAATATTCAGTTCCGTCGCCGCGCCCTTGGACAATATGCCCCTTTCATCGGCAACATAACCCGTCAGGCGCGCATTGCTGGCATTCACGATAAAGCCGTCCTTGTCGAGCTGGAACTGGCCATTGCGCGAGTAAGTGATGGTGCCATTCACACTCATTCGGAAAAAGCCGCCGCCATTGATCGCCATGTCGAGCGGGTTGTTGGTCGAACTGATATTGCCTTGCGTGAATTGCTGCGCGACCGTTGCCACCTTGGTGCCGATACCGACTTGCGACGAACCGGCTCCCGTCAGCGATGCGGCATAGACGTCCGCAAATTGCGCTTGCGATCCCTTGAATCCGACCGTATTGGCATTGGCGACGTTGTTGCCGATCGCCTCCAGGCTTTTCGATGCCGCATTCAGCCCGCTCAGACCTTGTTGAAAACTCATGTTTTTCTCCTGTTTCGTGCATCGGCAACGTCGATTAAAGGATTTGCCGCACTTCGTTCAAGTCCACCTGACCGATATTGAGCAAGTTCAATTTCACGCCCTGCCCGCCTGTTGATACGCTACCGACCTCACCGATCGCCAACGCTTGCACCGGCACCTTTTCGCCGCCGCGCGTAGCCTGCAACTCGAATGTGTATTTGCCGTCGGTCGCAGTACCGCTGCTGGTGGCACCATCCCATGCCAATGGCAACACGCCCACTTCCTGCGAACCGAGTTCCATGCTGTGCACTTCCTTGCCGGAGGCGTCGCGGATACTGATCGTCAGCTTGTCGACCGGCTCGCTCAATTCCACGCCCAATACCGCCTTGCCTTCGGACAGCATCACATCCGAGCCGGGCACCAGCACCGCGCGGCCGATCATGCTCGCCGCCTGCAGCGACTGGTTCGACTGGAAGCTGCTCTTGAGCGACTCCAGCGTCGTATTCAATTTATCGATGCCGGTCACAGTCGACAATTGCGCCAGTTGGCTGGTCACTTGCGCGTTGTCGAGCGGATTGAGCGGATCCTGATTGCGCATTTGCGCCACCAGCAGCGTCATGAATCGATCCTGCGATATCTCGGTGGTCGACTGCTCCTGCTTCTTCGCGGGATTGACCGCGTCAAGCAAGGACGACGACACCTTGTTTGTTTGCACCGTACTCATCAGCTACCCCTTTTCCGTTGTCAGCCCCGTTGTCAGCCGCTTACTGGCCGATTGCCAATGTCTTTTGCAACAAGGTCTTGGCGGCGTTCATGGTTTCGACATTGGTCTGGTATGAGCGCGAAGCGGAAAGCATGTTGACCATCTCGTCGACCACATTCACATTCGGCATCGCGACATAGCCCTTGTCGTCCGCCAGCGGATGCTTCGGGTCGTACACCATCTTGGCCGGCGATGCGTCTTCGACCACCCGTTCGACCATGACCCCTTTGGCGTCCGGACCCGCTACCGGCACGGCGCTGAACACCACCTGCTTGGCACGATACACCTCGCCGGTCGAACTGGTCGCACTGTCGGCATTCGCGATGTTGCTGGCGACCGTGTTCAGACGCTGCGACTGTGCACTCATTGCAGAACCGGCGACATTGAAGATATTGAACAGTGACATGATGATTTTCCTTACTTATCCTTGAATCGCCGCCAGCAAGCCCTTGATCTTGCCATTAATCATGACAAGCGACGCTTCATAACGGATCGCGTTATCGGTAAATTGATTTCGTTCGACATCCATGTCAACCGTATTGCCGTCGACAGCGCCTTGCAGCACCGATCGGTACAGCAGTGGCGTACCGCCCAACGTATTGCCGGCCGCTCCCGACAGATGTGATTCGGTCGTCTTTGTCATGCCAGGCTGGGCCGGCGCGCTGCGTGATAGCGCGCCCTGCAATGCCTTGTTAAAATCGATGTCGCGCGCCTTGTAGTTCGGCGTATCGGCATTCGCGATATTCGATGCCAGCAATTGCTGCCGTTGCGCACGAAGGCTGAGCGCCGCCTCGTGAAATCCCAGGTAGTTATCCAGTTTCCCGACCATCGCATCCTCCTCGAGTATCACCGGCTAAAGAATCTGCGAACCGCGCCGATAATGGATTTGTATAGCCTTGATGATAAGCAGCGCTGCGGCGAACCGATCGCCTGATTAGAGCGTGGATTCGCATGCTTTTCATGGTTTTGCGAAAACATACCGCCTGTAGCATTGATCGTGAATCCAACGCGATAACGATCATGAACCTACTTGCCAAAGCAACCATCTGCCTGTTTGCGCTTTCCGCACCAGATGTGTTCGCGCAAACAGCCGCACCGCGCCAGGATCCCGATGCGATTCAGGCAGCAGCAAAACAATTTCTTGCATTGCAGACAACAGGCTTGCCAGGCGATGTGTCGATCGCGATCGGCCGGATCGATCCACGGTTGAACGTGGCCGCATGCGCAGCGTTGCAGGCATTCCTGCCTGGCGGCAGTCGCGCATGGGGAAAAACCACGGTCGGCGTGCGTTGCACCGAACCGACGCCGTGGACGCTCTATGTTTCCGCCACTGTCCGGGTGATGGGACACTACGTCACGACCGCGGCACCGCTGGCGCAAGGACAAAGCATTTCGGCTCGCGATGTCATCAAGATAAAAGGCGATCTTTCCGCCCTGCCTGCCGGCATCATTACCGATCCATCGCAAGCCATCGGGCGCACGCTGGTCGCGTCGCTGGCTGCCGGCACACCGTTGCGGCAGGATTCGCTGCGAAACCAACAGGCGGTCCAGCAAGGTCAGGTGGTGCGCCTGGTGTCGTCGGGTCCCGGTTTTCGGGTATCAAGTGATGCACGCGCACTGAATAACGCGGCGGAGGGACAGATCGCGCAAGCGCGTACCTCCAACGGGCAGGTGATCAGCGGCATCGCGAAGGCTGGCGGCATTCTTGAGATTGCGTATTAATCAGACACAAAATCAGACACAACATGACTTTGGGAAGCATTAAAGTTTGGGATAATATCGCCGATAACCAGAGTAGACGACGGCGATTAGCCTGCAAACCAACCGAGGACATGTCGTGAAAATTGACGATTCAGTTAAAAAAACCACTGGCCTGGGCGTTGGCGCGACGCCAACCCGTGCCGGTAAAGGCGCCGAGAAAGCGGGTGTCGCCACCCCTGCCTCGGATAATGTTCATCTGTCTTCTCAAGTACAAACGCTTACCGCGCAAGTGGCTGGCGGCGGCGTATTTGATGCAGGCAAGGTGGATGAAATCAAGGCAGCCATTGCCAGCGGAACGTTTCAGGTCGATCCTGAAAAAGTCGCCAATGGCTTGTTGGATACGGTCAATGACCTGATCCATTCTCGCAGGGCATGACATGCAACCTTCAAGCACCGGTCCGGCAGCGACACTGAATGACGAAAATGCAATGGCCGGGCAACTGGTCGAGATGCTGAAGCGTGAACAGACGCACTTGATCGATGCCGATATCGAAGCATTGTCAACGTTGACCGAGGCAAAGACGCAGCTTGTCGCGCAAATGGCAGCGCTGACGACAGCGCGCTATCGGGCACTGGCAGTCGCCGGTTTTGCCGCTGAAGAAGCCGGCATGAAGGCTTGGCTGGACACCGCTGCCACGCCGTCCACTGCGAGCAATGCCTGGAAAGACCTGTTAACGCTGGCGCAAGCGGCGAAAGAACTGAATCGCACCAATGGCTTGTTGATCAACAAGCACATGACGCGCAATGAAGAAACATTACGCGTATTGCGCGGCAACCCGCAGACCAACAATTCCCTCTACGGCCCGAACGGCCAGGCGACGGCAAAATCCGGATCACGCGGTTTGGTGGTCGGGTAACAGCGACGCTCACAATTGCTGGCGGTGCATTGCCACCTGCTTCCCGTCCTGTATAAAAATTGATGCCGTGTACACGGTAATCAACTCAAAAAGAGCGATATCCCTCTGATGAAATGGAAGCTCAGTGAGCAATCGATTCGCCTGCTCTGGAGGATCCATCTCACTCGCCTCTTCGTCTCCTTGTAAAGTCTGACCTTTGGAGCTTTATCTATCCACTCCCACTCCAAAGCAGCTTTATGCAGAATCGCTCGAATCAGAGCGAGGTATCGATTGGCTGTTGCGCCGCTCGATTCCTTTCGTTTATGCTCGCCGATTGCTGTAACTATGGCACTCCAAGTTGCTGCTTGCTAGACGCATTTACCATAAGTTTTTAAGAATTTATGGAATTTCGTACAAAAAGATTGAAACGCTCCTCGAACGTGACGATGAGGAGCTATACGCGGATCAGGGAGATGTTGTAATACAGGCAGAACTGAAATGATCTACTTACGTAGAGTTGTCCACGGTGCCGCTCGCCGCCCTTGTAAGGCAAGAGCGTGCGGCACGGTGGGCAACTCGGCTAGAGGCAATACTTCTCAGCCAAGTTATCTTGAGTGTTGATTTTGCAATATTTTCATGACAGCATATAACGTTGAAACCTAGAAATCCTCCTGCCGACCAATACGGACTCGCAATCCTGCCATTTTGACAACTACGATTATGCATGGTGGGATTTTCAACCAAGTTTGCTTCGTCCGGGGTATTCAATGACTTTAACCGTCGTTGAAGTTCTCGAACGCTCTAAGCAAGGTAGAACGGAACCCTATATTTGCCGATGCGACGATGGCGAAGTGTATTTCGTTAAGGGACATTCCGCGACACGCCCAGGTTTGATTAACGAATGGTTATGCGGGCGTCTCGCAGAAGCGCTTGGTTTGCCAATTGCGCACTTTGCAATAGCAACCGTCCCAGAGGAACTTGTTGAAGCTGATTTGACTGGATGGCTGGATGGATTAGGTTCAGGCGAAGTCTTTGTATCCCAAAAAGTCACCGCAGTAGACCTCACTGAAGCACATCGCGATTTTGTTCCGCTCGCCTTACGTCAAGACATAATTGCATTTGACTGGTGGGTACGCAACGGAGATCGAAATTTAACGCCTTGGGGAGGCAATCCAAATCTACTTTGGAATCCTGCCGGAGACGGGTCATTAGTAGTCATAGACCATAACTTGGCCTTCGACCCAGACTTTTCGCCAGCAGACTTCCTTGACCTTCATGTCTTTTCTGATGATATTCCGACAATGTTTAGTGATTTTATCCTTCGGGCGACATATGCAGCCCGATTTGCGGCAGCTCTGAACGTTTGGGATGAAAGCTGTGCTACTCTTCCTGAATCATGGTTGTTTATCGATCCCGAAAAGACAATCCCAGTCAATTTTCCATTTCACAATTTAAAAAGCTTGTTGGATAAAGCATTGACTGATGAATTCTGGCAATTGTCATCATGAAAACCGCCTGCCATTACGCCATTGTTCGCTTTATGCCGTTCGTTGAAACCGGTGAGTTTGCCAACGTCGGTATTGTCATGTTCGCGCCGAACGCTAGGTATTTTGGTTTCAAGGTATTAGGTAACCGCTATGCCAGGGTCACAAATTTCTTTGAGCAATTAGACGCAAAGGTATTTCGTGCGTCGATGCGAACTTTCCGAGAGGAAATGGAGCGCGTCGCTGACTTATTGAAGCCTTTAGGAACTGATAGACGCCTAAAGACATTAGATCGTGATGCATCGTTAAGCATTTGGGGGGAAATTATCAAACCTCGCGAAACGATGCTGAGGTTTAGCGATGCACGAGTTGTCTTGGCAGAGGAGCCGGCGGCGAAGCTACGTGAGCTATTTGAGTATTACGTGGAACGTAATTTCGTAACACGTGAGTACCAAGAGCAAATTCTCGAAAGAGGCGTTCGCGGCTGGCTACGTACGGCGAATCTGCTCAATAGATTTCAACCCGCGAAGATTGGGAATGATGAGTATCACGCCCAATTTCCCTTTGTCGGGACAAACGAAAATGACGCTCCAGAGAAGGTAATTAAGCCCCTTAACCTTGATTACCCCGATGCATCGCGCATTATCGACCATGGCGGTACGTGGATTGTGCGCGTAAATGCGCTCAAAAGACGCCAGTTATTGCCTCCTAAGGTTCTCTTTACGGTTAAGGGACCAAGCGACACTTCTACTCGCGGAAGAGCCAAGAGCGAAATTATTAGTGAATTAGAAGAAGCTGGCGTAATAGTCGTGCCTTACGGCGAAGCGGCTCCTATAGTTCAATTTGCTCAGCCCTGATTCCAATATCAGGGCGAATAGACGCCTGCGTTTCGCTCTGGATAACTCTATATATGTGCTCAAATACGGCTAAGCACTTCTCGTTATAGATCTCAGGCGTATATGCGCGAGGAAGGCCAGAATCAAGGGTATCTTCAATCCATCAGCGAACATCGCTCACTGGCAGAAGCGGCAATTCGCGCTCCTCGGGGCGTAATCTGCCTGCTATCGGCGCTACGCGTGCATGACATCGGCACCCAAGCGCCATTCGAGGTATGGATGGCAATACCGCATCATATGCCGCCACCACGACTCGACCAGCCTTCACTACGCGTTGTCCGCATGTCTGACAAATCACGGACAGAAGGAATCGAAGAAATAATTTTCGACGGCGTGACCGTACATGTCTTCAATCCGGCAAAGACCATTGCGGATTGCTTCAAATTCCGCAATAAGATCGGCTTGGATGTCGCGCTGGAAGCACTGCGCGAAGGCTGGCACAAGCGCAAGAAGACCATGGATGATTTGTGGCACTACGCTACTATCAATCGCATGGCGAACGTGATGCGTCCGTATCTGGAGGCAATAACCGCATGATGATCAAGAACCGCACCGCCTCCATTCGCACAAGGCTGAAGCAGCATGCGGATACGACCAAGCAGGATTTCAACCTGACACTCACC
>LLBZ010011513.1_pt4 | contig 10382 bp, 4 predicted proteins | sample 1489421 | NCBI WGS metagenome assembly LLBZ01 (sample SAMN04092657, study PRJNA295927) | soil metagenome | biome: Soil prokaryotic community; feature: Bulk soil; isolation source: soil from tomato rhizosphere | host: tomato cultivar Moneymaker | place: South Korea | collected 2011-11-01 | reverse complement strand
TATTCCCAATCACATTATCAATAGCGACAAGAAAATTTCACAAAGGAAATATAATTAGAATTCAATGCCCTCTGTAACTATTTATATACTTTGTATTGAGATAAATCAAACATATATATGTCCACTTACACGCATGAACATGTACTCATTGATGAATTTCTATAGCAAATTAGTGAAAAAGAAAGGAAAATTGGAACTTCCAAAAAATTAAAAACAAAAACTACTTTTTCTCCTTACATAATACACCTTCATTTAAGATTTTCCTTCTTTATAGATAGTAAGATTAGGTTTAAAATTTTAACAATTTTGCTATTTTCTATAACGTTAAGAAAATAAAAAATTATTATGCAACTTTTTCACCTGTAAAAACCAATTATTTCAATACCAAATATCGCGATAATATCCAAATAATAATAATAATAATAATCTCATAGTATTTTATAATTTTACTGCCAAAATAATGAAAGACATTGAATAGAAAAAATTAAAATGTAAACTAAATAAGTTTTAAAAAAATTGAATCCACTTATTAAAAGTTTATTCGTTTTTGTATTGCTGACTTTTTGTAATATTTTAATAAGTAATTTTGTAGCAAAGTGAAAAATAAAAATTGTACCACTAAAAAATAATAAACGGTTAAAATGATTAATTGAAATTGAATTATTGAAAGAACTTAAATAGTATATCATTATAATCAAAATGATTGAAAAAACTAAGGTTATCTGGATTTTTAAATTCAATTTAATTTTACCTGTTAGTAAATGAAAAATTAAAAAATTAATAATAGCAAAAAGTAATACATGAATTAATAGCATAATTTATAATTAATTTATTTTTTCTTTTTTTTACTTATCTCTTGATTCGTTTTGGTAATAGTAAATCCTCCTTTTAAACCAGCACCAAAGCCAGCATGCCCCATTAAAGTGATTTCAAAATCATCTCCAGTGACTAAGGCAGCTCTTCCTCCAACGTGAGCACTACCAGCAGAACCTCCAACTGTAAAACCAATATTGTATCCAAATATTGTTACAGACGGAGTAACTTCTCCTACAGCACCATAAGCTCCTAATTCACCTCCCAATTCACCACCAGTTAATTTTCCATTTTCATTAGTATGTATTTTTGCATCACCTACTACTTCCGCTTTCAAAAAAGAACCATCTCCTTCTATGGTTATATTATTATCTTTCGTTCCAAACCTCATCGAGCCATTAGCCGTTATTCCATGGATACTTGCATCAATATGACCGTCAGTAGAATTGTAGCCACCATTAAATGCAGAAATATGTCCATTTATTTTACCATATTCACCTTGAACTGTCCCTTCGGCTATCAAGCCATGAAATCTTTCTCCACCCTCTGTTGATTTCATGTAAGCATGGTCTGCAACTCCGCTAGCTGTTGTGCCACAACCTATACAAACTTCATCTAATTGATTAACTATATTCTCACCAATAGCTACTCCTTCTCCTGTATATACGATTGGGTCATCTGGGTCTATAGAGCCACTAGGTTCCATTCCATCGTAATCAATAAAAAATACAGGATTATTAAAAGCAAAATTATACGGACTATGCCTTCTCATTTTTTCAGCCAATGGGTCAAGGTTCATCCATCTACCTAAAGCAGGGTCATAATTACGAGCTGTGATATCATACCAATTCAATCCTAACTCATCCTGGTACTCCTTGCCCCCGAACTTCCTCTTGAGCGCAATGTTGGTGGAGTTCGTCACAAAGTTGTACCCCTCGTGTTTGAGCCCAAAAGGATAGTAGTTGTTTTCCTCTACGATTTCAGAGTTGTTGGTTGGCTCTACCCGTTCTATTTTTAAATCATCGTACCATATACTTCCTGATGTTGTATTACTGTAGTCGTAAGTAATTCTGAAGTTTAGATATTTAATGTTTGGTGGCACTAAAATTGTTTTTTCGGCAAATACCCATTTTCCTTTTTCGTAAAGAAAATCGTATTCATACGATGTTGTATAAGCTGTTTCTCCTTCTTCTTTTAACATTAATTCTATTCTAGCTCTTGACCATTGTGGGATATCTTCCATAAAAAACCATTGTGAAATGCGGTATTCTGTGTTTACAGAATTGTTGATCGGCACCCAATCCAAACTATGGACCGAACGGGATCCATAACCACTGCCATCACCGTGAACGTCTATTCTACCAGAGTAATTCCCTGAATGTTTAACAGTTGTATCAAAGGCATCAAGGGCATGTCCCCAACTGGCACCTGTTCCATCCCAACCTGTAGCACTCTCAAATCCATCTTCCCATACAGTAATAAAATTATTTTCACCGGTAATGGTTCCGCTATTATCACTATCACTATAGCTCAATCTAATATTCCCCAAGTGGTCCTTGTACTGGTACACGTAATCAAAACCTTGGGATAGGTCATTCTGGTTTTTTGGTTCCACATAGCCCTCGGGCTGGTTAAAGAATTTCAAAGAACTGCCCTCGTACACATAGTTTCCCGCATAATAGGTATGCGGTCCTAAAATACCATTATCACTTACCGTTTTTCTTAATTTAACCCCGGTGGCATCATAAACATAGGAAATACTACCTGCGGTTACGTTATCATAATCAATACTGACCATTATAGGTAGGTTAAAATGATTGTAAATAATAGATGTTATGCCCTTGTTTCTATCTGCCACCATGTTGCCATTGGCATCATAAACATAATCATCACCCGGCCCGGGCATTGTTACAAGGCTGCCATCCTTAAAGCCTTCCTTTCCGTTTGTAGTCAGGCCATAGCTGTCCTTGACCTCCATGAGTCTGTTCCCGTTATCATAAGTATAGGTCAGGTTATCCATTGACACGCTAGAGTTTGGATTGCTTGGGTTTTGCATACTACGGTACAGACCATGTATGTTGCCGTTGCGGTCATAGCCGTAAATATATTCATTAAATTTTGAATTATAAACATGGTTTTCCGCAAAATAGGCATTGGTAAACCTGTTAAGGGCATCGTACTTGTAGCTGTAATGTTTTAGCCCACCATCCACATTATTGGTCTTCCAGTAGGCGTGGCTAATGTTTCCATTGTACAGGGGGGCATTGTACGTTGTTGATGGGCCTTCGGGCCTGTTATAGTTGAGCCCAAAACTGAACAGGTCACCATTTTGGTTTAAGTTTGTGGGATCGTTGATTGTTTTTAGCCAGCCCCGTATGTTATAGGTATAGTCCACTTGCTGCAATGGCTGCAGCTCGGTATGGCCCACATCCTTTTTCACGAGCTGCCCCAGCTCGTCATAATGGTTCTTGGCAATAAGCTCTTCACCCTGATTGTTGATGTTCTGCTTTTGTGACACAAGACGTCCTGCGTGGTCATACACAAAGGCGTCCATGGTAACAAGGTCTATCTGTCCCGTTTTTTTGTGGGTGGCCTTGCTTCTGATCACTTTTCCTGTAAAATCAAACTCACTTTCTACAATATCTGTAGTACCTAGATAACTATTTTTTGAGTACACATACATAGGATTAAACTTTTCATCGTAATAAGTAACGGTAGTAATCCAATAACTAGTCCCTAGAACTTTTACCTTACTTACTGTTGGGAGACCTTTGGTATTTGTATTAGAAGGTATATTAAAAGTATTGGTTATGGTGTTACTTAAACCGGAGGGTAAATCAATATAAGAATCATAATAATTGAGTGTTAATATTTCATCAAATGAATTAGGATAGGTATTTGAGCTATAGTAAAAATCGATTCCTGAATTCTGATTATGAGTGTTATACGTACTCATTACAAATTCATACAAAGAATAAATATCATCCTGAGCCTCTGTTTGTAAATTTTCTCTAGTTTTATTTGTGTTTTTTATTCCGGTATAGGCCACACGACCAAAGGCATCATATTTGGTAAACAGCCATTTGTTCTGGACTTTCAGGTTGGCATCTTGTGTCAGTATTGGCCTATCTAGCCTATCATATACAATATACTCCTTCCCCTTTCCTGGTATTTTCTTTTCAATAATTCTGTTTCTAACATCATATCTGTATTGATATGCTAAATTATCTAGTTGAGTTTGGTCTATTGATGGTACAAAACCATTTTGGTGGTCCAGTAAATTAACCGATAGATTGGACCAAAAATCACCGGACGTACTATCGTAATTGCCCGAAGAGGTAAAATAAAGATTGCCCGATTGGATATAGGCGCTTCCTGCCGGGTTTCCGTTCCCAAAATTCATAGTTCCCAGGTTCATGTCTGGAAGCGATGGACTGATGAAGCCCAGATCCATGACCAGCCCATCCTTTAACTGGATCATGTTTCCTTCGGCATATATACCAATTGAAAAAGTTCCGTTTGAAGAAAAATAAAAACTGATATCGTTATAAGCGGTACCAAATACATACAGACCGGGAACATCGTCAAAATAATAACTCTGTCCTATCCAATTTTGCTGTAGTATACTTTTATAGGTGCTCATTTTTGGGGGCAGCACATAGGTCAGGTTGCCATAATCATCATAAACATAATAGGTATCGTGCCATTTGCCCAGATTAAACGTTCGCTTTAAAATAACCCGTCCTTGTTTGTCCTTGTATTCCTCGGTGGTATGATCGTTAGGATAGGTCTGGTTTAATTGCCAGTTCTCGTCCTTCGTAACGGTTTTGTGGAGTTCGTTGACTGGGTAAAGACCTTCATCAACGAGCTGTGGAAATTCGGTATTGCCCGTTGGGAAGGACACACCAAACTGTCTTACATAGTCCAAATTGGTGTTGGTAGCATATTCAAACTTAATGGTGTGATCATTATTACCACTTCCTATAGGAGATGGGGGCAACGGATTGTTATTTCTAAACGACACGCAAAAAGGTTCATCATATGCGTAATAATCCTCATAGTAACAACTCCCATTACCTCCAGAAATACTATTTACATAGGTTCTATAATCCACACAATCGTTTGTATTATAATAAGGGGAATCAGGATCATAACAGCTATTACTTGATGTTAACATCCAATCGTTTCCTGGAGCGGCTTGTTCCAACACCCTATTTAATGGTGAGGCTTCCAAACTTCTTTCAGAGTAAGGGTTTAAAGTGTTCTCATACTTTTGGGTATTGTAAAATCCTTTTACACTATTTAAAGCATCTGCCCGGAACAGCCCTCCATTGGATGTCGTAGCATAGGGCAAAAATTCTTTTATCTGCCTGCCAAATTGATCATATTCAATATGGGTTATAACATCTTGGTTTTGACCTCCGGCCCTTTGGTTTACCGATTGAACCGCCCTACCCAATCCATCAAAATAATTGGTTGTCTTTATTATATCTTCTGGTAATAAATCAGTTGTCGTCCCCGCCTTATGGATGCCATCGGTAGTTTTTACCTGATAGGCGGTCTGCTCTATATGATTTTTGTCAGATTGTGCCATGGTGTAGAATGGCAATATAAACAATAGTAGTATTAAAATTCTTTTCATCTTGTTTTCTTTTTGACCGATTGTAAAGTTTACCTGAAGTTGTTAGCCCTAATTTTATAGTGTTTCCCATTTTCAAAATAAAAGCTATCACCCGAACTGATATATTGAGTAGTAGCAGTTTCAATGGTTGTTACCGAAAAATCGGTAATAAAACCCAAACCATATTTTACGTTTGCGTTCATTCTAAAACTTAATTGGTAACTTCCTTCCTTTAATACTAAATTACTTATAGCTTCAGTACTGTTATAGGTATTATGTGGTATTAGTTTTTGAGTGGCCACAATAGAATTAGCTTGAATTAAATCTAATTCCATTTCTGTTGGATAAATATTGGTTACAGGTTCACTGTAATAACCTGAATAATCATAATACCCATAGGTAAGTTCTACAACAGCCACATCATTCGATGTCCCAGAACAATCGGGTATATTACCAGCTTGGTTATCCATATAATATTGAGCAGTCTGGTTGGCACTTGCGCTTGATGCTCCATAATACAATCCTCCAGATATAACATGATTATTAGACAAATTGGCATCACAGCTACCATAAATAGTCCGCATGATTGGATAACTGTAGTAAAACGGATTTGTGTTTACCGTATAATCTGTCGTATGGTATTTATAGGTGTTAAGTAAATTCCCGTCCTTATCGGTATGCGTAACCAATCTACCTATCGGGTCGTACTCATAATACATGGCATCTCCATTTGATGCTATCATACCGGTTACCCCCACCTGTCTTTTGTAGGTATAGGTACTTACCCTTTGACTGGAGCTAGTATAAGTATTTCTTAAACTTTCTAAAACAGATAAAATAGATGCTTCGCTTGGAGGATCTGCAATAGTGTTATTAGATGTAAATGTGCTTGATATATTGTCGTAATACATGTTTTTAAGTTCTGCAACAGCATACAAATGATTATAGCCCCACAAATAGGAGGTCGGTATATTAGCTTTGTCCCTTACCTCAAGGACATTACCATAGTGGTCATATTTATTGAATATCACATCTGTTTTCAATGGCTCCCCTTTAAAAGAACTTTGAATAGTATTTGGCGCATAAAAGCCCCAACCTTCATCTACAAAGCCATAGTTTATTTTCTTTCTGGATATTTCCTTGCTTTTGGTTTGGTTGGTATTAATTTCCTCCACCAATTGGGTTACCATATTTTTAGTCTCCATTTGGTCATAGATACCATTAAAATCATAGGCATATTTGTATTCAGTTTTTATTGTTTCACCCTTTGAATTTGTGGTCACTGATTTGGTAGGGTTTAAATATTGTGAATTACCATAAGTATAGTCAGTTGTTATTGTTAGCGTCCCCGTATCTTCAAATGTCTCTTCAGTTGACCTTGTCAACAAGAGCTTACCCATGGGCAGGCCATACTCTATTAAAGTGAAGGCCCCCGACGAGTGATAGCTGAACAGTTCCCTATCGGAAACACTATGGTTACCTCCTATAACTTTATAACTGTTTTTTTGAAAGACCGCTGCTACTTTTACTTGGTTGGACAAATTGAAAGGTGTATACTCGAAACTTTTTTTGCCAGTAGGTCTAAACCCTACTTCTGGGTTATATTTATATGTTTCAACTGATTTTTGTGCTCCCAGAGGCCAATCTACTTTTAAATAAGGAATATTAGTTTCAGGAACCATAATTCTGTCATTAGTACTTGGATAAAATTCATCTGGAGGATAAAAATTGTATACCGTTTTCCCTGTTTGCTCTCCTAAATCCTGTTGGTATTCGGTTACCTTTGTATAGTAAATTGGTGCCCCGTTTGGGTAGGTGTAATCCAAGGTAGAGGCAGGCTCATAGGTAGTTTTTGTTTCTGTAGCAATGATAGTTATGCAAGATGGATCATCGCATGGCGGGATACCATTCCATGCTTCAAGGTAGTTTATTTCCTGCTCATAACTTTGTACTCCAAAATAATAGGTGTTGGGTTTGGGATCTCTTTCAGGTTTGAACAAGGCTATGCCTGTACCTTCTTCAAGATCTCCATAACGATAATACTTTTGCGATATAAAATTAGAATCTTCATCCAAATAATTTATACTCCTAATGCGTAACCCTCCACCTATTTGTGGAAGTTTTTGACCATATATAGTTGATGTATTGCTAGATAAATACTCTTGATATTTATTAGGCTCAAAATCAAAATCTACGATGCCTCCTGTAGGGTATACTATTTGTTTTAGCACCCCTTGCTTTATGTAATTCTCATCAGGATGTTCAGCCCAATTGTCATCGCCCCCTATTTCGATTTCTACGTTCGATGTAAAAACATTGCAATTACTGTCAAAACTTGGGTCATGAAATTTACCTTGGACAATTGTAGTTTCGGGAATGCTTAAATAATCATTTGTATTCTGTTTAACCGGTCTCGTTTTATGGTTGGGATACCCCCAGGCATCATGACCTTTTAAGTGGTTGCCATAATCGAATTTTGAATTATAAAGTAAACCGTACCGCTGAAAAGTCTCAGTTCCATTTTTGATATGTAACGAATCTAAATATCTGGTCCCTTCTGTAGGAACACCATTAATATAAGTATTTTTACTATTCTGAAATAAACTTAATGACTTTACTTCGATGTTTTTATCATCCAAAACCTTTACCGTACTTAATTGGTCCGTACCACTAAAAATAACCTTACCACCTCTAAAACTAATTTCTGATAAAGACAGCCCGTATATTGTATTTATAGACTGATTCGTAGTATAATTGTCACTAAAAACCTTATCTATAACATTATATTGACCATCTAAGTAAGGAACGTGCAGTTCTGTTTTGTTCCAAAAATATTTGATGTACTTTGGTGAAGAGATTCTATAGAAAGGCACTCCAGACACCGAATTGTCTGAGCTATTATAATCATTATTTGAAGCTGTATTTAAAGGCGGTTCATTAGATCCATAAACCGGCCCCGCCCCGCTTCCAGAACTAGGAAAACACGGAGAACTATTATTGTAGTACTCTATTTTATCATGATAACTAACCCTTGTATCAGAACTTTTTTGACTGTATGAAAAAGTGATGTCATCAATTCCATTATAACTTACAATTCTATCACATTTCCAAGAGGTCACAACACCACCAGTATATTCCCTTTTATACGTTTCAAGATTATCATAACTATACTGATCAAATGCCGGGTTACCAGCAACACCAAAATAATAAATGGTACCATCGGTGTCTACAATTTTAAAGGTATTGTCTCCCTGATATGTTATTTTTATATTGTCATATGGAACTGGGACAATGGTATAACCGCTCCCCGAATCGTTTTTCTGAAAATAAAATGACCCAGACGTATTTAACAGCCTGTAATTGAACTTATCAGGCATCCCATCCTTTATTCCCATTACTAGATCATATGTATTATCAAAACTATATTCAGTGTATGTGCTAGAAAAGGGGTAATCATCAATATAATGATCGGTTTTATGAGCCTTAACTAGGTCATTGTCAATATATCCTCCCTGATATTTTAAATCGTCCATACCATTAATGGATCTTGTTATTTGAAGATCACAACTTAAAGACCAACCTAATCCCACCCTTGTAGCTTTTTCATTGATTTTAAAGCCTCCTGCATGATAATTCAACACAATAGGTAATTTTAAATTGCCCACCGCAACCTCATAGAAAGGAATATTAATATTAGGTACTCCCGTATTATGGTCTATGGGATAATTGATCATTTTTGATAAGGCCGCCGCCTCTGGTGATACAGGAACGAAACTTTGATTGGTCTCAGTTTGCCCATGGCCCAAATAGGTTACAACCATCAAAATCATGATATAGGCTTTTTTTGTCATTTTATTTAGTTTAAAAGTGGATTTTGCTTGTGAGGTAAAATTAAGTCGTGCCATTAGAAATAAAAATGTAGGGTTTCCCTTTAAAACATAAAGGGCTTTAAAATTTTAATTAAACAAATGCTCGCCGCTAAAATAGTTAATACAGTTGAAAGAGCGGTAAGGTTTATCCTTAAAATTTATAAGGAAAAACCTGTTTTTTTAGTAAGGTTTTTGGCTATTTTAAAAAGACACCCTAAAAACACTATCTAACCTAAACATACACAAGCACATAGCAATTAAAATAACACCCACCAAATATTATGAGGAAGCCAATCAGGAAATAGAATAAGCAGTCAATCATTATACCATTGACCTGGTGTTCTTGGATATGAGCCTACCGGCATCCCTGGACAGAAAGCTTTTTTCCGGTGATGACCTGGGACTGAAACTAAGGTCGTTGTTCCCTAAGGTGAAGATCATTGTGACCACACATTTGAACAACAATTACTGGCTTATCAATATTTTAAAGATGGTAAAGCCTGATGGTTTGATCCTTAAGAACGAGCTAACCTTCCAGAGTTTGACCAATGGTGTCCTAAACGTGCTCAACGGGATCCCATTTTATAGCAGCCCCGTTTTAAAATTGATTAGGCAACATATATCCAACGATTTTGATCTGGACGATATCGATAGAAAAATGCTGTACCATTTATCGCTGGGAACCAAGACCAAGGAACTGCCCGAGGTGGTGGACTTATCACTGTCCGGGATAGAAAGCCGAAAACGGCGCCTAAACCAAATATTCAATAATGAGAAAAAAACGAACAAAGCACTTTTAAAACTGGCCAAGGAAAACGGCTTTCTTTAGCGCCTAAATAAAGCCACCATAAAAACCAATAAAGCATTAATCTAGACATGCAATAAAAGTAGAACAGAAATTGCTATATAATCTTCCTTACATTTGATAAACTCATTGCAAATGCTGATTCTACTATGTCCCTTCTTTTTAATAAAATTATCTTTTTATTCAAAATATAAATCAGTAAAATAAAATACACCCCACAAAACATGGCACATTTTTCACATAATATGTATCTTTAAAACTGGTAATGCTTTAT
>LLBZ010025906.1_pt1 | contig 10399 bp, 13 predicted proteins | sample 1489421 | NCBI WGS metagenome assembly LLBZ01 (sample SAMN04092657, study PRJNA295927) | soil metagenome | biome: Soil prokaryotic community; feature: Bulk soil; isolation source: soil from tomato rhizosphere | host: tomato cultivar Moneymaker | place: South Korea | collected 2011-11-01 | reverse complement strand
CCCGCTCCTATTACACGGCCAATATCGAGAAGAGCACCGGCCTGACGCAGCAACGCGCCCTGCTGGACCTGGTCTACCTGCACCGTGAGAACCCGGTCATCCGCTCGTTCTTTGAATTCCAGGGAGGCATCCTGCCAGAGTCGATGCAGCCGGAAGATCAGGAAGGGATCGCCGAAATGGTGGAAGCCACCGAGGGAGAGGAATCGGCGCGATTGGCTGCCTACTGGCTGGGACGACAGCCGCAGGGTGTCACGGTCTGGCACGCGGCGGATGGGCATCTGGCTGGCTTTCTCGTTGTCGTCGCCCTCCACCAAACCGACGAAACCGACCGGGCGAGAGACCCGGCGATCCGGGCAGCCTGGGAATATCTCAACAGGCACGTGCCGTTGCGTACAGGTGAGACGGCCCTGCATTTCCGTTTCTGGATGGCGGAAGAAACATACCAGTCCGTCTCCGCGTTGCAAAGCCTCATTTTCCTGGCGGTCGTGAAGTATTACCTCACCACGTCGCGCCTGGCGTTTTCATTCTTCTCGTGTGCCAGCCCTGAGTTCTGGGCGCCGATGCTCGGATATGCCAACCTCGTCCGCCTGCCGGAAGCCGATTTCCGTGTGGGCGAGCGCCGATTCGGCGTCTATGGGCATGACTGGCGCGCCGAACCGCCCGCCCGCTGGTTGTCGATCCTGGCGGATAAGGAGGTGGGCATTCCCGTCGAGAGCAAGCCAGCCCCTGCCGAGCCGGTGATCGTACTCTGCGCGGAAGAGTTCAGCGGCGCGATCCGGCAGGCCTTGGGGGATTTCACCCGCCCGAATCTGCTGACCTCCAATCCGCTGCTGCGCTCGCGCCTGGTCACTGAGCACGTGGACCCGGACTCCAAGCCCCTCGACCGGGCTGAGGCGTTACGCGCCCTGCTCAAAGAGGCAGCCTCCAAGCTGCAATCGAACCCGCGTGACGAAAAGCTCTATCGCGCCCTGGAGCATACCTATTTTCATCCCGCGCTTACGCAGGAGGTTGCCGCCGAACAACTCTACCTGCCTTTCAGCACCTATCGCCGTCACCTCACGGCCGGCATTCAGCGGCTGACAGAGATGCTCTGGCAGCAGGAGATCGGCGAGCGATAGGATTTCGCGCAAGGCGCTTCAAGACTCTTCCGGTAGGAATATTCGGAAGAGTTTTTTTATTTTCCAAACTGAATAATTAATGAGCAGTTTTTGGGCTGGAAAATGGACAGGTCAGAAGCCTAGACTGGGATTGTCGATGTTCACAGATTTCTTCCGAGCGAGTGTAATTTTGGGAACGAAACCGCCCTACGGGCCATGGAGTGACGAGATACTGGCAGCCCGAATGGCGCAGGGCGATGTCTCCGCGCTGGAAGCTTTATATGATCGACACTCGGCGATCGTCCTGGGGATCGCGCTCAAGGTCACCGGCAATCGCGCTCGGGCGGAGGATGTCTTGCAGGAGACGTTCTGGCATGCCTGGCAGAATGCTTCCACATATTCATCTCAGCATGGGTCTTTTACGAGCTGGCTTTTCAGGATGGCGCGCAGCTTTGCGAGGGATGTAGAGTGCAAAGTGACGTCTACGCGAGATCGCTGACAGAAACTCGCTTACCCCAACGTTCGGGTAGATGTCGGCGGCAATTTCGAACAAGAGAGACGTGAGCAAAAACTGAGCAATGTATGAGCTGGAAAATGAACAGCCGTTGAGTCTAGACTGTAGTCGGCGCCATCGCCTTAGCCGCCGGAATGTACAGTTGTAATTCATTCTCGATTTGAAAGGTTCGCGCTTCGATGAATAATATATCTGCGCTCAACACGACCTCAGGAGGAGCCATGAACACGAATCTCGCCACCTTTGCCGATGTCATCACGCAAGCCTGGAATTCTCACGATATCGAGCAAGTCCTCGGCTTCTATTCCTCCCAGTATGTCGCCGAAGATGTAGGGCAGGCATTCCTGCTGCGTGGACATGACGGTGTGCGCGCCATGCTGGAGAATTACTGGCAGGCGTTTCCTGATCTGGAGTTCACCGTCACAGATAGCGTGATCCAGAATTCGCGTATGACGATCGTCTGGATGGCGGAGGGGACGCACAAAGGAACGATCATGAATATCCCGCCCACGGGTCATCGCGTGGCAGTCCGGGGTGTTTCGATTATCGACGTAGAAGATGGACTGGTGGTGCGCGGCCAATATATCTGGGACCTGGCGGGCATGCTCCGTCATATGGGGTTATTGCCTGAGCTTTAGTTGAATGGCTGTCTAGATTTGACGGAGGTTGTTATGAATACCATTGAAATCGAATACCACATTGCATGCAAGCCAGAGGATGTCTTCGCATTCCTGACAGACTTCTCTCAACTCAGCATATGGCGCACGCTGGAAGATCTCCGTGTGGAACCGGCTGGCCCTATACAGGTCGGCAGCAAACTATTCATGAAGGTAAGAGGCCCTGGCCAGGTTATGCAGTTCACGAATGAAGTCGTGGAGCTTGACCCTGCCCGACATGTCTATCGTGATCGATGCCTGGAGGGCACATTCCTCATTCAGAGTGACTGGCAGGTTGAGCCAAATCATATAAATTCTCGTCTCAAGTGGATCACAGAAATTGAAGCGCGTGGCTTCATGAAACTGCTAACCCCTATTCTCCGCCGCGCCATTCATCAGGGTCAGCTTCAGGATTTGATGAAGCTGAAGCAAATTCTGGAGAAGAACTGATCAGTAAGTGAGCAGGTTTTGGGCTGGAAAACGAGCAATGCCAGCAGGTACATTATTCATCATAGCCTTTTAGAACAAGTGACAACCGCAGATGGAGAAGCAATGAACACCACTTTGATCTTTTATCTTTGTCCGACCTGTTTTTATGCCAGCGAAACTCCTGACAACACTCACGAGCATGTATTCCTGCGCGTGGACCCTGGCCTGCCCGGCGACGAAAGGCGCAAGCCAGTCAAGGATCGAGATGGATGGATCATTTCCCCGGCGCCTTATTGGTTCTATGAAGCACTGATTCAAAAGCGGATAGTGGGTAGCTCAACATTAAAGGGAGTTGCCCGGTCTTAGCTGCTCCATCCCTGCGTAACCTAGATGAAACCTGTAAGGATGGAGAGAAACACTATGCTGCCAACAGATACTTCTAGAATCATGGATGCACGAATGGCGTTGCTCTGTGCCCGCCTGTACCTCCGTGGCGGGAAGAGCCGTCTTCGGGCAGGATATTCGAAGGCGGGGATCGCTGCCCTCTACGATGCAGTCCTGTTCGGGATGCGCTATTACATCGCCAGTCACAAACGTTGTGGATCGTTTGTGGAAGACACAGATCCCTGGGATGCTCCCGGCCTGTTCCATGCCCTGGCACGTGCGGGCGTTTTCGACGATCCGCTCACCTTGAACCGCTTCAGCCTGACGGTCGAGCGCGCTCTATGGCAGGAATCGCTTTCCATCGATGTTCACTCTACTCTGGCAGAGGTGGAAAAAATACTGTTGAGGCTGGGCGTGATTCCCTATCGCGAATCGTCTTTGCCAGACGAATCACGCTTAGCGCATTAACGATCTTGTGCTCGATCTCTTAACCGTGGTGAAGCAAATGAAGCGCTTGAGACTCGTGGCTTGAGGAGGTGAGATTCATCAAATAGATCTTTATGATGTTCAAATACACGATTCCGTATTGCTAGTTATTCAGAGACCGACAGGAAAAGGAGAACAAAATGTCCATTCAAGAGAATCTCAAATACGACGAAGAAGAGATCGCTGCCTGGAATGCTCATGATGTGGAGCGCGCGTTAGCGATCTTTCCAGATGACGTTAAGTGGCACGATGTCACCAGCCCACAGCCCTTTCAGGGCAAGGAGGCGATCCGCCAGTATCTGCAGGGCTGGTTCTCGGCCTTCCCCGATATCAAGATGACCGTGAAGAACCGAGTGATCAGCGAGGATCAAGTAGCGGCAGAGCTCGAATTTGTCGGCACGAACAACGGCGCGCTGCAACTTGCACCCGGCGCGCCCGCCATCCCTGCGACAGGCCGGCAGGTCCATGGGAAGGGCACCTATTTTGTGCGCTTCCAGGATGGGAAGCCCGTGGAAGTGCATAGCTATCCAGATGCAGCAGGGATGTTGATGCAGCTGGGGCTCATGCCCATGCCGGGTGCATAATCCTTCCTAATTCAAGCAGGTGACAGTCATAACCCATCGACTGTCACCTGCTAAGGATGAATCATGAACACTTCGTTTGAAAAGTTTGCGGGCTGGAGCGCGATCCTGACGGGACTAAGTGGATTTCTTTATTCCATTTCCTTTATCGTTTTGCGCAGCGACTTCCTAAGCGCTCTTTTCTTGATGCTGGGCGGTCTCTTCTCCACCGCAGCGCTGACCGCCCTCTACCAGCGCGTCCGCGAGACGGAGAGCGGGTTCGCGCTGCTGGGACTTCTGCTCAGCCTGAGCGCGGCCCTCGGCTTGGCCATCCATGGTGGTTATGACCTGGCGAATGCACTTCACCCGCCCGCGTCCCCGAGTTCGGATCTGCCCAACGCGATCGATCCGCGCGGCTTGCTGACATTCGGCGTGGCAGGGCTGGGACTTTTCGTGTTGTCCTGGCTTATGACGCAGCACGGGAGTTTTCCAAAAGCACTTGCCTATCTTGGTTATCTCTCCGCCGTTTTGATGATCGTTCTGTATCTCGGGCGTTTGATCATCCTGGAAGCTACAAACCTGGCGATTGTAGTCCCCGCCCTGCTGGAGGGATTTATCATCAATCCCCTCTGGTATGTATGGCTGGGACGGCACCTCATACAAAATAAAGAGACCCCAAGCGTCTTACATGCAAGGCGAGGAATATGATTTGCAGGCAATGTAGGGCTGAAATATATCTTTAATTGTAAACGAGACCCCTTCGGCACGCCCTACACCTGCACTTGCATGCCGGTGCAAGTGTCGGGCAGTCAGGACAAGCCCTGGGGTCTGCGCTGGAGAAAAAATTATGACCGCAGAAATTGCCATCCCTCCTTCTGAAACGACGAAGCCTCAAAAGGTTTTATTGGGCAGCGTGGCCGCCCTGGCACAGAGCGCCTGGATGGGCTTTGCCCTGGCATCAGACGTGCTCGAGCAGGTGCGGCTTGCGCCTTCCGGGATTTTGAGGCGCATCCAGGTGATCCGCCCTGCCGTTCCGCGCGATATCAGCTTACGGAATTTGCTGACGCGCGAGTACAGCGTCGGGGAAGCCAGCTTTATCCTGATGGCATCGTTCTTTTTATCGGCGGCGCTCGGTGCGGTACGGCAGGTGCTATTCAATGCCCAGTTTGGCGTCAGCCCGGAAGCGAATGCGTATTACGCCGCCTTCCGTCTGCCGGATACACTCTTCAGTTTGATCGCCGGGGGCGCTCTCTCCAGCGCGATGATTCCCGTCTTGTTGCATGCCCGGCAGAAAGAGGGGGAAGCCTCAGGCTGGCGTTTGATCAGCATGGTGCTGACGTCATTACTCTCGGTGTTTGCCATTCTTATTCTTGCAGTAGAGATCTTCACACCCGCTCTGGTCACACGCGTGCTCGCGCCGGGATTCGATGCGGCAACCTCTGATCTGACGGTGACGCTCACCCGCATCATGCTCATCCAGCCCATGATCCTCTTGCTGGGCAGTGTAGCGACCGCCGTGCTCAACAGCCGCAATCAATTCCTGCTGACCGGTCTTTCGATTGTCAGTCACAACGTCAGCTTGATCGCCTCCATCCTGGCGATCCGGTTCTTCCCGGACCTGGGCATCTACGGGCCGACCGCGGGCGTCATCGGCGGTGCGCTCTTACAGGCGCTGATCCTCTCGCCGGGTCTACACGGTGACGGGTTCGGGGTGGGGCTGAGCTTTGATCTCGCAAATGCGCGGCTGCGCGAGGTGGTGCGGCTGCTCATCCCGAACGGACTCTCCGTCAGCGTGAATTACGCCGGGTTCATTGTGGACACCTCTTTCGCGACGCGGGCGGCCGACCCCGCGGGCCTGGCGGCGATCTACAACGCCTTCCTACTGGTGGGATTGCCCATCGCGTTGTTGGGGCAGGCCATCGGGCAGGCAACTTTCCCTCGCCTGGCCGCCCAGGCCGAAGCAGGGAACTGGGCCGAAATGCGGCGTGTCCTGATGCGCTCACTCGGAGCCTCCATCGGGCTTGCCCTGCCTGCCGTAGGCGCCTTACTGCTGCTGGGACGGCCGACCATCCGCATCCTGTTCGAGCGCGGCGAATTTACCAGCGCGGCCGGCGACCTGACGTTCAGTGTGCTCGTGGCATACGCGATTGCCCTGCCGGTATATGTTGCGACAGAAGTGATCACGCGCGGCTTGATCTCCCTGCGCGATACGCGCACGCCGCTTTTTACAAATAGCGGACAACTCATCGCCCGCATCCTGTTGATCTCGATCCTGCTCCCCAGCATGGACGTGGTGGCGATCCCTGCCGCCTTTGCGATCTCCTCGACCCTGGAGACACTGACTCTGGCTGGCATTCTGTTCCTGAAACTGCGCGCCAAGTCACAGGAACAACAAGCTGCCACAAATCTCGCGATGGAAAGGTGATTGTCTTATGAGACCCGATAACCCGATCCGCAATCTGGATCCGCGCAAGCTGGCGCATTACGAGAAGGAAAACTACGTCGCCTATTACCAGAAGGACTGGCTCAAACTCGTACGCGTGTCTGTGGGTATGGTGAAAGAGGCATTTGGCCTTTCCTGGCTTCAGGCGATTTACGGGGCGTATCTCGTGGCTCGAGCAGAGATCGCCTTTGCCCCCTTCCCGAATAATGATATTCCTCTCACAGAAGCCTATGTGAGACGGTTCTACCAGTTCGTCAAGAATGTTCATAAAGAAGACTTCGATGTGGAGCGGGCCGTGAAGCTGGAGGTAAGCTGGTGGAGCATTCACCGCAGGCTGTTTGGCAATTATGAAAATCGAGAGCTTGTCGATGCCCTGACCTGCCTGTATGAAGAGATCTACGGCGCCGAGTCGGACAAATTCAAGGAGGCCGCCTACTACCGTGCACTGGGAATGCTCTATTCGGATCTATGGGTGAATGAAGGCAAGCCGGCGGGTAGTCCCTTGTTGGTGAAAGAAGAGGATGCGTTGTATGAAGGCTATCGAGCGCTGAAAGAAGCCATTAACAACTAGGCAAGAGATTCGTTATACAGAAAAGAAGGCCTCTTATGTTAAGCTACCAGACAGAAGTGAATGAGAACCCCAGAGAACTCTTGCGATCTGCACGGGACCTGGCAAAGGTCAATCGTGCGCAAGGCTTCTCGGCCTTGCATGATCTCTTTCGAGCTGGGATCGTTCCGAATCCTGCTCCTGACGGGCGATATCGTGGCGAGCTGGTCGTCCTCGACATCGCGCCTGTATTGACGCCGGTCTTTCAGCGGCTGGCAAGTGCCTGGATGCCCTGGCTCGGCAAAACCTTTAACGCTTCGCAGCGGCGTGGGGACAACATCTTCAGAAACGACTCCTATTTACTGGCACGGGTCTTTAATCCATTGTATCGGGGCTTCCGCACAGACCGCCCCGGAACTTATGGAGCCTTCGCCTTCCACACTTACACTGCGCCCGGGTTATTTGATCAGGACCGGATCGTACTCAAGATCGATTACGACCTGAAGGAAAACCCGCCGCTCACCGTCTGGCGCGTGCTGGATGAGCTAGTGCAATTGGACGAGGACCTTTACTTGGGAAAGGCGCATGTGCGCTGGTGGCTAGGCGGGTGGCAAACTGTCGCTTTCTTTAGTCTGACATATCAGGAACCTTCTTGATCTAAGCTCAAACCGGAGCTTATGCTGAGCGCAGTCGAAGCATCCTCGGCGGTTGTTCACAGTTAGCACCTGCGCCATCCCCGGCATAAGGAGCAACTAGCCCAGGCGGGAGTATACAAAGAGTTCAACCGAAATACATGGTAAGATTCCAACGATATATCGTTTTATGCGCGTGTGGGTCTGTTTGATTCGGGAGTCACGTCTTCGGGGCAGGTATGACCATTGACCTTCAGCAAGTCATAAACAGCTCGTTGAGTCTCCGCTTTGTCTCTTTGCTGGCACGGCGCCTTCCACCGCAGTTGGGTTATCGAATTGCATACACATTTGCCGAACAAATTGCGCGCCAACGGAATTCCGGGTTGGTCCGCGCCATCCGCGCTAATCACTTGGTGGCGAGCCGCGAAACACTGCAAGGGGAGGCATTAGACGAGGCGGTGCGCGCGACCCTGCGTTATTCGGCTCATTTCCTTTTCGACCTCTATCACTACAACCAGGATTTCGATGCCACCCGGCAGCAGATCGTTTTCGACTCATCCTTTGACAGGATCGCACAGCGCTTTGAATTCGAACGGCGCGGGCTCATGGTGGCCGGGCTACACCTCGGCAATTTTGACCTCGTCCTCCAATGGCTCTCCAAGAATAGATTGAAACCGCTCGTGTTGACCATCCCGAACCCCAAAGGTGGACGTCATGTCGAATACGCGATCCGCAAACGGACGGGGATGAACCTGATCCCTACTTCTGTCGGCGCTCTGCGTCAGGCGCTGCGGCATCTCCAGCGCGGCGGCATGGTCCTGACCGGTATCGACCGCCCCATCGACGATCCCGAAATCTGCCCGCGCTTCTTCGGCCGCCCGGCTGCCCTTCCGGTTCATCACATCTTCCTGGCGCTCAAAGCACGCGTTCCGCTTGTCATCACAGCCACGTACCTCGAGCCGGACGGGAAATATCAGGTGTTTGCGTCAGACCCGATCGAGATGGACACTTATCCCAACACTGCAGAGGCAAAGCTCCGAAACGCAGAAAAGGTCCTGTCCGTCGCGGAGAGATTCATCGAACGATCCCCAAGGCAATGGACTGTGCCACTGCCTGTGTGGCCGGAGATCGTCGATCGTGTTCCTAGCGAAAAGGGGTTCGAGTCTGGATGTTGAGGAGAATGGAATGAGTGAGATCAACAATCATCGCAGGGTGAACGACATTCTACTGGGGCCGCTGGAGCGGCCAACTCTTAAATGGCTGGCGGCGCACATGCCGGCCTGGGTCACTCCGGATACCTGTACGATTGTAGGGGTGCTGGGCTCTCTAGGGGTTGCTGCCAGTTATATCCTCTCCTCTTATGATAGAAACCTCCTCTGGCTGGCCTCCCTGGGCTTCGTGGTCAATTGGCTGGGTGACAGCCTGGATGGGACGCTGGCGCGCTACCGTCGGATCGAGCGCCCGGTGTACGGTTTTTTTGTGGACCACACGATCGATGCATTTAGCGTATCTGTTATTATGCTCGGGTTAGGCCTGACCCCTTACGTAAGCTTCAACGTCGCCTGCCTGACACTCATCGCCTATTTGCTGCTCTGCGTGTTGGTGTTTGTGCGCACGAGTGCGGTGGGGGAGTTCAAGATATCCTATGGCAGATTGGGTCCCACGGAGATCCGGGTGCTTGCTATCTTCTTGAATACCGTCATGTATTTTGGCGGTGTGCAGACATCGCTGGCAAGCCGAGGACCTCTCAGCCAAATTATTATCAGCCCGTATGACCTGTTTCTGGCAGGGTTGGCAGTGCTTTTACTTTCGTTCTTTCTCGTTACTGCCGTCAAGGAGACCGTGAAGCTGGCAAAGGAAAATAAATAGCAATATCATTCCGCGCTGTTTCTCGTTTTTAACAGAAATGGCATATCGAAAGGCAAATCGTATGGGTACCGCAGACGATAAAGAGCAGAAACCGAAATCGAGCAATCCGCCTGAACAAAAGTTGGGGGATACGCCCGTCCCGCCGTGGGAGATGCCAACGCCGGAAGAAAAGGAGCAAGCCAGGCCAATTCGCAGAGCTTTAAAAGAGGCCGTTGCTAAGGTAGATTCTCCTGAAAAGGCCGACGAGGTGATCGAAAAACTGGAAGCCTCCACGGCAGATCAGAAGATTCAGGATGTGGAGCAGACTCAGCCTCCACCCGCGACTCCCGCCTCCGCGGCGCGCCAGGTAAAAAAAGCCGCGGACACCGCGCCCGACGGAAAGAAGACCGAAAAAGTATTGAAGACAACCGCCCGCGTGCTGGCTACAGGGGACAAGCATCAGCGCGAGGTCGTATCCGCGGCGGTACAGGAAGTGCTGAACCCCGAGCAACAGGGCGCCGCTCCGGCGGTTGCGAACGAACAGGAACGGGAGTATCTGCGCCAGGCGGTTTTAAAGAGACTCAGACCGCTGGATGCGCTGGATGCCAATCTGTTTCTGTTCGTTAATCATCTGCCTCATGCACCCTTTCTCAACAAAATTTTTTACACTCTGACAGTTGCGTTTAATGGCGGCATGTTCTGGTACGCGGTCCTGGCGCTTTCTGCCCTGCGCAACCGGCGCAGGTTGGGTGAGTATCTGCGCGGGATTGCTATACCCCTGACGATCGCCACCGCGCTTGTCG
>LLBZ010017878.1_pt12 | contig 10400 bp, 8 predicted proteins | sample 1489421 | NCBI WGS metagenome assembly LLBZ01 (sample SAMN04092657, study PRJNA295927) | soil metagenome | biome: Soil prokaryotic community; feature: Bulk soil; isolation source: soil from tomato rhizosphere | host: tomato cultivar Moneymaker | place: South Korea | collected 2011-11-01 | reverse complement strand
GGGCTCCACAATGGATGTCCTTTTTCTCCCGGCTCCAGATCGAATGTCGGATCCAATTTCAGCGCCTTGTCGAATTGCTGTTTGCATTGGACCGACTGAGACGTTACGCAATAGCTGAACGCCATGTACTTAAGCGCTTTCAGTTGTACATCCTTGTTTGCCTTCCATATTTCATCGGTGGTGCCAAGCTTCTTCGCGGCAGCTGCGTAGTCACCGTTTTCGTACAGAGCTATACCAGCGTCCAGCGCTGTTTTGGCGGTCGTTTCTTCCACCGAGTCCTGTTTGAATGGATTGCTCATCGTCGCACAGCCGGGCAGCATGATCGTCACAGTCAACAGGATGGCAAGATGACTGGCGGCTAGTGTCTGTAGTCTTGTCGTATTTTTCATGTCTTTAATTCTTTGTCCGGGAAAAATTATGGTCGATTCTCACTGTTTTTTGATTCTTGATATCGACATTAATGACGTGGTCGGGAAAGTTTGGATTGAGCACTCGGATCTGGTATTTTCCTTCAGGTAGATCCAGTTTTTTGAGCGGTGGACTTACGCCCTTTGATATACCGTCGACCAGAATGGTACCCCAGGGTTTGATGTTGAGCTGGATGGTCCCGGGTTCCTTCGTCGTGTCTTTGAGCGGTCGGCTGGGTGCCTGCTGCAGGTTGGCTGCGCTCTTGCCGGCATCTCGCGATATGGTGCGCGACCGTTTGTCATTCGCTTTAATTGCTTTTTGATCGATCGGGGCGGGTGCAGACAAGTCGGTTTGTCCGCTTGGCGATGACATATTGAGGGAGTTGGCTTCGTCAAGCGGTGGCGGTGCGCTTGCCTGAATCGGGTCTCCTGACGTTAACACTTCGACTTCAGGCGCTACTGTGGTTTCCGCTACCAGTGCCGAGTTTGTCAAAGGAGCATTGGTGCGAGTGGCAAAGAAAATCATTGCAAGTACCGCAATACTTGCGATCCCGGCGCCACCGATAATCCATTTTCGATGCGCCGAGGTTTTGACCGGTTTGACAGCTGTTGTGCGTGCATTTGCAGTGTGTTGGCGATGTTCCTTGGATGCAGCGCTTGTACCTGTCCCTGCCGAGATTTTTTTTTCTACTGTGGCAACCGGTGTCTTCGATCTGTCGCTGGATCTTTTACTGTCTGTCGTATGGTTTTTTGACACCGGCGCTGTGCTCGTTGCACCCGATGCCAAGTCGTCCAATCCCAGTAATTTTCCGAATTCCGCGATTGTCTGAGGCCGGTCATCCGGTTTGACGCAAAGCCCCTTGTTGAGCGCAAAAAGAAATTGCGCACTATAGCCAGGATAGGCGCTTGGCGTCAGCGGTTCCATCGGATCCTTGATCATGCGTGCGATCGATGCCGGCGGTGCCTTTTTGGTGATGGTTGCGAATATCACGGCACATAGTGCATAAATGTCAGTCCAGGGCCCCTGTTTCATGGACGGATCGTCGGCATACTGCTCGATCGGCGCATAACCGGGTTTCAGTATGACTGTCAGCGCTTGCGACATGTTGTCGATCACTCGACGCGCGGCGCCGAAGTCCAGCAGTATTGGTTCGCCGGACGGCTGGATCATGATGTTTTCGGGCGAGATGTCGCGATGCAGAATCTGCGCGCTGTACAGCACATCGAGTGCTTCAAGAATCGGCTTGAGGATCGATTTCCACCACGCTTCGGTCGCGATTGCCGGTTGGTCACTGATGATGTCTTTCAGCGTCTTGCCTTCATAAAAGCGCATTGCCATGTAGGCGGTGTTGTTCTGTTCCCAGAAGCGGTGAACCTTGATCAATGCCGGGTGATCGAATTGCGCCAGTAACCGCGCTTCATTGATGAAGCTTTTCAGTCCTGCGTCAAAGGTCTCCTGATGACGCTTGGAGCGAACAGCGACATTCTGGTCGATGCCACGTGAGGCCAGTGCCGGCGGCAGGTATTCCTTCAAGGCGACAGTGCGCTGCAGTGAATGGTCGACCGCAAGATAGACAGTGCCGAATCCGCCTTCGCCAATAATGCTGGTAATTTCGAATTCGGCCACTCGCGTGCCGATATCGAGGCAGTTCTCGGAACCGGTCCGGGCTTGATGCGGTAAGGGGTTAGCGGTCATGGTGTGTGCACTCGCGTCTGGTATGCATGGTTCATAGAATGTCCGAGTGCACAGAATCGTTCGGCGTTACTGGCTGTCGGCCAGCCGGTTTGTGCTCGCCAAGCCAAAGCGTGAATGCAGTGAAATTGTCACGTGATTGCCTCGATGCGACGCTGTGGGTTTCTGCCAGTATTAACATGCGCTCAAGCCAATCATTGACGTTCGTTGCTTCGGTCAACGCCTGTTCCATTTCGGCATCCGCCACCCATTCCCAAAGTCCATCGCTGCAAATCAGGAGTGCGTCACCATCTTCAATGACAAAAGCGTCGTCGGACACTGCCAGGCGGGTTTCGCCTTCGGCGCCGATTGCGGCAAACAGTACGCTGCGCTGCGGATGGGTTCTTGCTTCCTCTTGCTTGCAATATCCGGCATCGATGAATTGTTGTACCACGCTGTGGTCCTTCGTCATGCGGTATATCTTGTGATCACGAAACAGGTATATGCGAGTGTCACCCATGTGTGCCCACGTCGCATTCCAGTTTTTTCGGTCAATCAATACGGTAGCGACGGTTGCGCTCATTGCCGAATGGGTTTCATCCTTGATCTTCGCCAGCGCGACTTGGACAATCGCTTCTTCTACATATGATTGCAGCGCTCGACTGCCAAATGACAAGTCTCGCATGAAACTGTCAATGACCGCATGCACGACAATATTGGCCGCGACTTCACCGCCGTGATGACCACCGGCGCCGTCCGAAACCACAAAGCAGGCAAGATCACCTTGCTCGGCCATGCCGAGTGCATCCTGATTGGTCTGGCGCCCGCCAATGTTGCTTGTTTGGGCAATAGTCAGGATCATGTCGCGGTTAGTAGACAATTCCATTTCCTGTCATTGTTCGTTATGGAAGCGGTCAATTTCCTTTTCATAGGCAGCCAGAAAAGCCCTGCCAAACAAGGCTTCGAAGTCATTTTGCGCTTCGTGATAGATATCTCCGAACACTGCGGTGTACTGGTCCCACATCTTCGCCTTGCGGTGGGCCGGCACGACAGTTTCGAACATGCTGGGTTCCTTCAGCCGCTTTTCGAGAACGGACGGATCAAAGCGCTTGAGTACCTCATCGACAGCGGCATGGATCCCAGCCACCATGCCGACTTGATGCGCCTGCAAGTCCTCGAAGGCATCCTGCATCGCTTCGGATGGTCCCATGAAGCCGGGCATTTTCTTGCGCAGCATTTGCAACAGAATGGTTTCGCCGTCGGACAGGAATTTCAGTGGATTGTTGTTGCGCACGACAATCATGGTGGCCTCTGCCTTGACATCACGCTTTACCGATGCACGCGACGCAAGCAGTTCGAACGTTCCTTGAACTGCGGTTGCAACCAGCTTGCCTATGGATTCCATGAATTCCGGCGTCAACTCGGTATGGAGGCTGGTGTGCCCGATGCCCGCGCCATTAAGGAATGCTTGCACCAATGCGTGGTTGTCGGTCGGCCCGGCATTGGTATCTGCGGCTGGCGTCATCGGCTTTTCAGACTGCGCCATCGGTGACACTTGCGACGTGGCGGCCGGCGCAGATTCAACAACTGTAGCCGAAACTGCGCCAGATATAACCGCTTGATCCGATGTTAATGGTGCATCATCGGGTACGTCACAGATGCGGTTTTGTTCGATATCCGCTTGTGTCTGTGTACCGACTGGAACGAGGTGCGGTTCAGCACGCAACAGGTAAAAACCCACTTTGATTTCGTCGCCGGCCTTTAATGGATGCTTGTCACCAAAATTCAATTCGACGCCATTGATTGTCATCGGTGTTGCGCGACTCAGATTGACGAGCACATGTTGTGCTCCTTCGGATCGGATCTCTGCCTGCTTGCGGGATACAACATTTTTGACGTCTGGCAGGACAAATGCATTTTCTTCGTCGCGACCTAGAGTGCCACCAGTGCGCCCGAATATCGCGCTCAACGGCTGAACGAGAGCGGTATTGTTATAAGAGACAGCGATTATTTTAATCATCGTAATAAATGAGAAATGCTTGATCAGTTTATACGCAAGGCAAAATTTGAAATGCTGCTTCGCCGCACGACTTGAATTTTTCGACGTTGCAAAATAAACATGTTGCCAATAATCTTGAATAGCTTAGGGTATTTTTCATGCTATCACTCAACTTTTTGCCGCTTCATGTATTGAATTGGCCGCACTGACGGTACGAATGCTTTTCGAAGAATCGATAATCTGTGAAAAAGCAGAAGAAATCGCAAATGCGATGCCAGGCGCATTTGCATTTCGTGTCACCATGGATTCCGTCCCCTCTTTTGGTTTGAAATCTTGTGCTGCAGGCAGTTGCGCAAGGTTTCATTAAACGTCGGCATTTGCCTTGTGCTGCCGCGCTAATTTGATGATCGTGTTACGGATCGTTGCAAGGACGGTTGCTGCATTAAACGGCTTGACGATAAAGCCATTTACGCCACGTTGCACTGCGGTTTCCAATGTCGCAGGATTGATTTTTCCAGAGACAAGAAAGAGCAGGGCCGTTGGTAGTGCGCTACGCATGTCGTCGATTATTTCCATCCCGTCTTCGACATGACCAATATCAATGCATACAACCTGAGGGCGCAGTTTGACCATCCGTGCCAAGCTCGCTGAACTCGTATTGGCATCGCCAATGACTTCGTGTCCGCCATTGACCAGAATGGTACTCAACAGATTGCGTGAAATTGCGCTGTTGTCGATAACGACCATCTTCAGCATTTTTGCGAATCCCTTTCCTGCTCCCGAATGATCGGCCGCTTTTTCAGACTCTAGACATTTGCTTGAATCATAAAGGAAACCGTAGCTGAAAGGCATCATAAATCCGTACTTATCAATGCGGATGTGAAAAGCCGCACAAGTAGCCAATAAAACAGTTTATGCAATGCCGCGTGATCCATGAAAAGCAGAGGGCGCGAGTTGCAAGCGATTGATTTTTAAGGGGCAGTCATGCTGGATAGGCGCCGTTTGCGGCGCATGACTTGCATCACCAGACCTGCATGCGAGCGCAAATTATGCTTTTTTCGTCTTTAATTTGTTGTAGTAATGCCGGATTCTCGGCGCTGCGCATCGCAGTGCAGCAACAATTCTTAATTCGCTAATGCTAGAATCCGTGCTCTTTCAAACAAGGATCTGGTATGAATAAAACTGAACTTATCGACGCCATTGCTGCAGATTGCGACCTTTCGAAAGCGGCTGCACAGCGTGCACTTGATTCCATTGTCAATAATGTGGTGAAGGCTGTCGCAAACGGCGACACCGTGCAACTGGTAGGATTTGGCACGTTCGCTTCCGGCAATCGCGCAGAGCGTACCGGTCGCAATCCGCGTACTGGCGAAGAAATCAAGATTGCTGCTGCGAAGACAGTGAAATTCTCGGCTGGCAAAGCATTCAAGGATGCTTTGAACAAGTAAGTCGGCAGTTCGGTGGTGCGGGTCACATGATGAGCGCGTTCCAGGGTCTCATCGACCCCCACCGACACGAATCAAGAATTCCTGTCTGGATGTGCCATGCGTCCGCGTGTTATACCGCACTTGCATGCAGGTGCGGCGCTGCACTGTCGCCTGCTGATCTATTCGAGACGTGATCTGTAAATTCGTCACGCTGCCCGATACGACTGCTATCTATCTTGTCGGTTTACGCAGTGACATTGACGAGCGTTCCCACAGTCTGGCCATTGGAATTGATAGTAGGCTTCGGTGGCGGTGGTTGCTGTTGAACGGTATTGGCGTTGCCGTTATCGCGTTCGCTGGCCGCACTGTTTGCCCGTTGCGCGCGATCGGCGTCTTGGGGTGGGCGCAATGCCTGCGTTGCGGTCACCGCCGAGTTGCTTGCCGAGACTGGTGTGATGGCCATGACTCGTTACCTCCCGTTTAAATGAGCTCTGATTGCGAGCTATTCCTGTGCTACGCACGTAGCTGTCCCTATCCTGATTAACGGCTGAAATTTGCAGCACTGAAGGGTGGTGCCCTGATTTTATTGGAATCGTCATTTATTCAGGCGGCCATGCCAGACATCCAGGTCGGCAAATGATCCTTCTGACATTTGTGCAAATGACAAGATTGGGCCTGTTGGAATCCCGCCATATCCTTCAGGATTCAACCGAATGCCGGAATTTCTGTCCGGTGTCGGCAATAACGACAATTTAACGAAATGCGGAAAAAAATTTTGCGTCAAAGTGTTCGCATCAAAGAGCGAGAGCGGCCAATCTGACACGTCTTCGATTCCGCTCGTTACACCAGTCGGCGTTCCATCAACTCTCTTTTCAGATAAGCATAAAATACCGGCGCCGCAATCACGCCAGGTATGCCGAAAATCGATTCCATCACGAGCATCGCCGTCAGCAATTCCCATGAACGCGCTTGAATATGCGAACCGATGATGCGCGCGTTCAGGAAGTATTCAAGCTTGTGGATCACGATCATGAACAGCAGAGAGCCGACGGCAACATCAAGCGAATGTGACAGCGCAACGATGACGATTGCGGTATTCGATATCAGATTGCCGATGACAGGCAGCAGGCCTGCGACAAAGGTCACGACGATCAGCGTTTTGGTCAGAGGCAAATTAACACCAATGAGCGGCAACAGAATTTTTAAGTAAATGCCGGTCAGTACGGCATTGATTGCCGCAATGCGTACTTGTGCAAACACGATGCGTTGAAATGAATTGTCGAGATTCACGAATCGTTCGCGTAACGCATGGGCCAACGGCAGATATTCGTAGTCGGCCTTGGCGTCGTGCAGCGCGATCATTGCACCGATGATCATGCCGATCAGTACGTGAGCGAGCGCTCTGCCTGCCTGCTCACCGAACGATTTTGCTTCTACGGCATGTTCGCGTAGCCAGGTGGTGGCCATTTCACGTAATGCATGCGCATCGTCTGGCACATACTCACGCAACCAGGTTGGAATTTCGTGACGGGATTCCTCGATGATGTCGGCCAGTCTCTGAAATATCACTTGTGGATTTCCTGCATCGCTTTGCAGGAAAACGATACCGCCCCAGATCGCTAGCGAAAGAGCGGTCACGACGACTATGCCAAGCGCCGCCACCGCGATGATGCGTGCACGCCGGTTGCTGATGTTCCGTTCCAGTAGGGGTGCAAGCAAATGCACGAGCGAATAAACCAGCAAACCTGCAAACAGAGCGCCAAGCAAGCCGTGATAAAGCAGCAAAGGCAGGGCGATCGCAATAAGGATGTACGAAGCAATAGCACTTGGTTCAATTTTTCTTCGGGTGTCCATGGCGGCTGACGACAAAAGTCTCGGTTCCCTGTCGAGCGTGTTGCAGGAAACGGTAGTTATGAATGAGATAGTTGTATCTGCACGATCCAGATACGAAGCGCGCATCATAACAAGCAAATGCCGAATCGTTTTACTACATCGGGTTGCGTGAGAGGGAAAGTGCAAAAAATCAGGATATTTGTCGAATTTGGATAGGCGCAACCTCGGCCATTCTCCAATTTTGAACAAAACATGCCGATGAGGTGGTGCTGACATCCCCTGACTTAGGTAAAGCCTTAATTTAATTGATATTTATTGACTTGGCGGCTTTCTAAAATTGGAGATGCCCATCAATAATCGTTCGCTTTGAAGCTATAAAAGGGCGGGTTCAGGCCTTTCTTGCACTCTGAGGAGGGGCATGAGCAGATCTTCTCTGCGGCAGCAACTTGTGCTGCCGTTCGTATTCCTTGTGATCTTTGTCTCCGCGTGTATCGGGTGGGTGTCTTTTCGTGTCGGCGAACATGCGGTGGCCGATCTGACTGCTCTAAAGTCGTTCAACGTACTCAAGCAGAAAGGTCCTGGTTTGCCTGCCCGGAAAAATGATCGTGACTTTGTCACCTGCGACGGATACAACGCGTCCTTCGCCGAATTTCGTGACTCGCACCGCGCTGCCAATTTCAGGCGCTGACATTGGGGCCGATGAGGTGGCCGGCGTATTCAATTGCGCTTTCTGACGTGAACTTAGCGGCGCAAGTGCTTGTTCCGGCGGACTGAGGCAATTGTCGCAGTTGCCACAGTGTTCCCAGTCCACGTGTTCGTCGAAATATTCAAGCAAGACTTTCCAGCGACAAAAACCGGTTTGTGCGTAAAACACCATTTGCTCCAGCGCGTCACGATTATGTGCATTTCTACGTTGATAATCATCGACCAGATGGGCTATCTCCTTTGACTTTGCGACACGCTTCGTCGCTGTATATTCCATATCTTCATTTTGCGTCACCAATCCACCATCAACCAATAATTTCAATGCAACTTGCAGTTTGTTGGTTGAAACATCAGACAGGTGTTCATGCAATCGGGCCAGAGAAATATGCTCTTCCGTTTGCGCGAGTTCGCGCAGTCCCATATAAATCATGCTGATTTCGTCGGCATTCGGATAACGTCGTGCCAGAAAGAACTGCTGTACCCGCTTGTCCTGAGCGTGATAGAGCAATATGCAGTCGGCCGGGTTGCCGTCTCGGCCGGCACGTCCTGATTCCTGGTAATACGCCTCCAGATTCGCCGGAATCTGGAAATGAACGATGAAACGAATGTCATGCTTGTCGATTCCCATGCCGAATGCGTTGGTCGCGACCATGACACGTTTGCTGCCTTCCATGAATTGGTCCTGGCTTTCCTTGCGCTGCCTGACTGGAAGCTTGCCGTGATAGAGCGCGACATTTTCACCGGCTTGCTTCAACGCCTTATACAGTTCTTCGGCAGCTTTTACAGTCGCGGTATAGATGATTCCCGAACCCTCAATGCTGGCAACCAATTGAATCGTCTCGGCAATCTTGTCTGCATCACTGGTCGCGTGAGCCACGCGATAATGAAGATTGGGTCGGTAGATCCCGGTATTGATAATGCGCATATCGGGAATTCCGAGTTGCCTCAGGATGTCGTCGATGACCATATCGGTCGCGGTTGCAGTCAGCGCCAACACCGTCGGATGACCGAGTGCATCAATGACAGCAGCCAGTCCGAGATATGCCGGCCTGAAGTCATGACCCCATTGCGAGATGCAATGGGCCTCATCGATTACAAACAAATCGATATCGCTTTTCTTGATGGTGGCTATGAAATCCGGATCGGAGAGCCGCTCCGGCGTTGTGAAAATAAACTCGTGCTTTGCTTTGCTGATATTGTCAATTGCGGTCGCTTCTTCCGCAACATTCAATGTACTGTTCATCTGCGATATGCCAAGACCAACATCGCCCAGTTTTTCTGCCTGGTCCTTCATCAAGGAAATAAGTGGCGACACCACCAGCGTGTTACCCGGCAGTGTCAATGCCGGCACCTGATAGCAAAGCGATTTTCCCGCTCCGGTAGGCATAATCGCCAGCGTGTCGCGATGCTGCAATACGCTGTCAATGACATCTTGCTGACCCGGACGGAGTTTTTCGATACCAAACGTTTCGCGCAAAACCTTGTGCATCAAGGTTCTGGCATTTGATTTGGCTGGCGGGCGCGCAGTCCGGATCGAGGAGAGAGCGTTCGTCATGGAATATGTCTCATTGTGAAAGTAAGATCGGCATGCAGCAGGTTCGGGATACGACTTGATACAGCTTGAATTTATGAATCAGTTTGGTGCAGGCGTATGTGATGGCGTAATGCGATTGCTCGAAAGCGAGCATGCAGTGTCACGATTGGTGCTGTGATTCCTGCGGAACAGGTGATGTGAATATCAAAAGGGCAGAAGCGATTATTGGATTGCATGTAACATGCGCCGCTTTTTTTCGCTGTGAAAACTTCTTCCCGGACGTGACAATTTACGGCGCGCGAACTTTTTGGCAGCTTTAAATCATTTTTATTTTGAGCGCAGCGTGCGCAATTCCGTTCCATCCGCGAGGCTCGGATTGACCTTCAAATTGTAGAGATGATGAGACGTATCGATCTATAAATACTACTTGAGAAGAGGGAGCGGCAATGACAGCTATATGTTGAGTTGATGCGGCTATAACGCAGCGTCTGCCTGAATCGTGCATGGTATGTCGATATAGCGCACGATGATAAGGGTGAGTTTTTGCGTTTGTTTCACAAGGTAAATGTGTCGCTGTATCTAAATGTAAAATTTATCTGACGGTGTTAGACATTATTCGTTATAATGGCACGTCGTTGTGAGTCGAGTTGGTTGTGCAGTATCAGTCTGTCATTTCTTTCTTGCTTCAACTACGATGCATCGGGCACAAGCCCAATTTAAACTGTAATTAGGAAATGTAATGGCAACTGGTATTGTTAAGTGGTTCAATGACTCCAAAGGTTTCGGCTTTATTACTCCGGACGAAGGCGGCGAAGATCTGTTC
>LLBZ010016980.1_pt1 | contig 10403 bp, 11 predicted proteins | sample 1489421 | NCBI WGS metagenome assembly LLBZ01 (sample SAMN04092657, study PRJNA295927) | soil metagenome | biome: Soil prokaryotic community; feature: Bulk soil; isolation source: soil from tomato rhizosphere | host: tomato cultivar Moneymaker | place: South Korea | collected 2011-11-01 | reverse complement strand
AATCCTCTCGAAAGTTTTTTGATATCAATACTTACTTTGTGTCCTTTAGGAGATTCGTAATGAGGTAGTGACATCCATTGTAGATATTCATCCAGATTAGTGTAACCGTCTAAATCTTCATCAGCATTACTATCTGAAAAATCTCCAATTGCAGAATTTAGATTTGTTCCTTTGATAGCTTCCCACCAGTTTGGTAAACCGTCCTGATCAGTATCCCAATCAATATCTCTGCTTACTTCAGGATAATTTTCATATCCGTCAACGTCTGATTCATTATCAGGAAATCCAGGTTTACCGGTTACACTTCCGGTATAGGTAAAAGTTCCGTTTAGTGTTTCAGTAACAATTCTTTCGTCATGTTCGTCAAATTCCGGTTGTACACATCCTACATCAGAAAGTACAATTTTATATGCTTCCTCTGCTGTTTGTGTGGTTACATAAGATGGGAAAAAAGGAGTATTAACAAAGTTGTCGTATTGATAAGTTGCACCGTTTTTGAAGGTTGCTCTTCTTCCAATGGTTTGATTATTTTCGTCAAAATAACCAGGCATTACATTTCCGTTAAAATAACAACGTTGTGTTCCAGTTCCTACATTTTCATTGTCGGCACTAAATGCAACAAATATTTTAGAACCAGCTCCGGGTTTATAGTAATTATTAACAAAGTTAACCTCTTTAGTTCCTCCATCAGTAGTTCTGTTGCCCCAATTGTAAACCACATTATTTGTGATGTCCATTCTGCCGGCATAAGTACCATTACCGTCTAATGCACCTCCAAGACTCCAGTTACGACCGTAATTATGTGCTAACAGATTATGGTGGAAACTTCCGATGTCTCCGCTTATGGTTCCTGCATAACCGTGTTCTGTTCCTGCCGGATAATTTTGATGTCCTGCGGCATTTAAGGCTTCTGAAATTAAGGTTCTTTGCAGGGTAATATTTTTACCGGAACGTGAACTAAACGCTTCATCTATTGTCCAACTGATGGAACAATGATCGATGATACTATGATTCGCACCGGTTAATCCCATTCCGTCATAAGTAGGACCTGCACCTAATCGAACGCGTACATTTTGTACGATAGCATCATTTCCGGTAATTCCAAAAGGAGCGGAGCGAATACAGATTCCTTTGCCTGGTGCCGTTTGTCCCGCAATAGTAACATAAGGTTGACTTAAAACCAAACGCGAGTTTAATTGGATAATTCCAGAAGTATTAAAAACAATCGTTCTCGGACCAATATCATTGGTAACGGCTTCACGTAAACTTCCCGGACCGCTATCATTCAAATTGGTTACTGAAATCACTTTTCCGCCCCTTCCGCCGCGTGCGAAACGACCATAACCTTCGGCTCCCGGAAAAGCTAACTGAGCAGGACGTAAACGCCAAATGTTTCCTTTTACAATTTCACCATTTGCTAAAACTTCATCAACTCTCCAATAATAAGTCTCTCCAGTGTATAGTCCATTTACAGAGTAAGAAGTATTTTCTTTAGTTTGATTTCCTTTATATAAAGAAGAAGAGATGTTTGCGGTTTCAATTGCAGCTAAATCTGAGCCGAAATAAATATTGTGAGATACGGCATTAATAGCAGATGTCCAGCTTAAGGTGGTGCTTCCGGAGTTTAATTCTACGTGTTCATCATTGTCGTTGGGTTTCGGGTTAGTTGCCTGATTAAAAATGTTAGGTGTATTTAATTCAATTCCATTCAACATCACATTTTTATAGGTTTCATTTCCTGATTTTTCGGCCGCAAAACGAATAATTACATCGGTTCCTGTCGTAGCCTGAAATTTTAAATAAGCTGATTTTGCAGTTGCAGGAGAAAGCGCTCTTACAGTAGGAATCAAATTATCGATCACTAAATTTTCATTGATAGATATATCAATTGGACTAAATGTATAAACGGGGCTGTCTACAGCATTTAAAAAAGCCATTAAAGTATGTTCTCCGGTTTCTAATCCGCTTATTTTAAGCTCTATCTGACCACCTTCGTTTGCAGTACCGTTTTTCACAGTGACTCCATCACAGACTAATCTGGCGTAACTAGGAGCCTGAATTCCGGCTTTATACCAATTGGTACCTAAAATTTCTCCTTCGTCTCCAACTTTGGTTAATGTAAATGTGACGCCGTTTACTGTTTTGCTGGCTGTATTAGTGGTAATTACCCAAGGGGTATACCCGGATTCACTCACTTCGGCAGTGCTTCTTCCTGATTGATCAAAATCAATTTTTACTACTGGATTCTGAGCAAAAATTGCGGTGGTTTTCATAGTAAGGCATGCTATAGCCATTACTAATGATGGTTTCATGTAATTTTTTAGCATTTAAGTAGGTTTTTTTAAGGTTATTAATAGACATATTTATTTAAAATATTTTATTTCATAGTAGATTTTTTTTAGGTTAAAATGAATTATTTTAAAATGTAAACGTTTACATTTTTTAACATGTTTTTCAAAGATTTTATTTTTGTTCGGGTATAAAATTAGAAATATAGAAAACAAATTAGGGGTAAAAATTGCTTTTTAAGCAGGGTCAAATTACAATTTGATGCTAAAACAGTACTAAATTGACAAAAAAAATATTGGTTATTGTTATACTTTTTAATTGACTTTGATTGAGACTAAAGTAGGAATAGTAAATCGGTTTAAAAACCTTCAAAAACCCCCAATCCAAAAAGCGCAAAATCGTATTGTACAGGATCGGTAGCATCAAGTTCACGAAGTTTAGTATCTAATTCTAAAAGTGCTTTTCCATCATTTTGTTTACGAAGTAACAAACCTAATTTTCGGGCAACATTACCAGAATGAACATCCAGTGGACAGGAAAGTTTCGAAGGAGCGATAGATTTCCAAATTCCTAAATCCACTCCGTTGTTGTCCTGACGACACATCCATCTCAAATACATGTTGATTCTTTTGGCTGCCGAATTGTTCAACGGATCAGAAATGTGTTTTTGAGTTCGGGAAAGATGCGGGATTTCAAAAAATATTTTCTTGAATTCCGAGATGCTTTTTTGCATAGAAATTTCTTCCTGATTTTTAGCAAAAACAGTTTCCAGTCCGTCATGATTTTTATAAATATTTTGAAGCGATTGGATGAAACCAATAAAATCCTGACCGTTGAAAGTGCGGTGTACAAATGATTCTAATTGTTCTAAATTATTTTCAGAATGTGACATGACAAAATCATAAGGAGAATTTCCCATCAAATCCATCATGCGGTGACTGTTTTTTATAATCATTTTTCGGTTTCCCCAGGCAATGGTGGCGCTCAGAAAACCGGCAATTTCAATATCTTCTTTTAAAGTGAATAAATGCGGAATTTGAACCGGATCGCTTTCTATGAAATCAAGTGTGTTGTATTGCAGTACTTTTTCGTCCAGAAAATCTTTGAGTTCGGAGAAATTCATATTCCGGAATGTATATTAATGGTCGCTAATTAAGCCGTCAACCATAACCAGTTTTCGGTCGGCCATATTGGCTAATTCTTCGTTGTGTGTCACAATTACAAAGGTTTGACCAAATTCATCTCTTAACTTAAAAAACAACTGATGTAAATTTTCCGCCGAATGTGTATCCAAATTTCCGGAAGGTTCATCGGCAAAAATAATTGCGGGTTTGTTAATTAAAGCTCTGGCAACAGCCACACGTTGTTGTTCTCCGCCGGAAAGTTCGCTGGGTTTATGATGAATTCGATGCGAAAGTCCTAAATAAGTCAGTAGTTTGATGGCTTCTTCTTCGGTTTCTTTTTTGTTTTTTTTGGCAATAAACGCCGGAATGCACACATTTTCCAGAGCGGTAAATTCCGGTAATAATTGATGAAATTGAAAAATAAATCCCAAATTCAAATTTCTGAATTTGGATAAATTTTTATCATTCATCGATAAGATATTTTCATCGTTGATACGAAGTTCAATTTCGTTTTCCTGATTAGGCTTGTCTAAAGTACCAAGAATTTGTAAAAGCGTTGTTTTTCCTGCTCCCGAAGCACCTACAATAGAAACAATTTCTCCTTTTTGAATATGTAAATCAACACCTTTCAGTACGTGAAGCTGGTCGTAATATTTATGTAAGTTTTTCGCTTGTATCATCAATTGGCAGTTTTTACAAAGAAACAAAGATTTTAAGGATTATAAAATGAAGCAGACTATATTTTTGGTTTAAAAAGCATAAATTTGAGTTAATAAAAACGAAAACATTTTTTAAAAAAGAAGCTTATGAAAAAAGAAATGATAACAGAGGTGGCAACCTTAGCAGGAGGTTGTTTTTGGTGTACGGAAGCTGTTTTTTTAGAGTTAAAAGCTGTTGAAAAAGTGGTTTCGGGTTATATAGGCGGAAAAACCGAAAATCCTACATATAAGGAAATTTGTCAGGGGGATACCGGTCATGCCGAGGCAATTCAGGTTTATTTTAATCCGGAGGAGATTTCTTTTGGCGAAATATTGGAATTGTTTTTTGCAACGCACGACCCAACAACTTTAAACCGTCAGGGGAATGATGTAGGGACACAATACCGAAGCGAGATTTTTTATCATAATGAGGAACAAAAAGTAATAGCCGAAGATTTTATTCAATTTCTAAAGGAAGAAGCTGTTTTTGAGAAACCAATTGTGACTAAAGTTTCACCGGCTACTATTTTTTATGAGGCTGAGGATTATCATCAAAATTATTACAATCAAAATAAAACACAGGGTTATTGCGCTTTTGTGATTGCGCCAAAAATTGATAAGGTGAGAACTTATTTTAAAGATAAATTAAAAAAGGACTAATCTTGGAAATGGCTTATAAAAAACTTTTTTTAGGAATTCTTTTTGATGCTATCGGAATGCTGTCTTTTAGTATCCCTTTTGTCGGGGAATTTTCAGATGTAGTTTGGGCGCCGCTTTCCGGTTTTTTAATGACCCGAATGTATAAAGGGAAGCTTGGAAGAATAGGAGGTATTATTTCTTTTGCAGAAGAATTTTTGCCTTATATAGATTTTATCCCCACTTTTACTTTGAGCTGGATTTATTATTATAAGTTTAAAAAGAAAGATTAATTAGTATTGTCTTTAAATAAAAATCCTAAACCCATTTTGCGAAGCATTTTTTTTTCAAATGCCCAGAAAAATTTGAACTGACCAAATAAAAAACCAATAATTACCAGCAAAATTTGGTATAAAGGCAACACAATTAGCAGGCGAACAGGAGTGTGCCAGAAACCAAAATCTTCTTTTAAAATTCCTAACCAAATACAAACGGGTTTAGAAATCCATGCCGAAGCTGATCCTGTTATGGCAAAAACGATAAAAATTATGGTGAGTTGAAAATTAGACTCTATTTTCCAACGTTCTTTTAATCCTTTCATCTTTATTTATAATGATTACAAATGTATAAAGATTATCTTAAAGGAACGCGGCCGTAAAGTTTTTGGTGGTAATTATTTTGAAAATAAATCATATAATTATAAATAAGGTAGTTGACTTCGTAGCCATAATTAATATTTGAATCGTAATCAATACTCATTTCATACAAATCCCGACTGTAACGTTGCGGTTGTAAAAAACGGTTATTCCATTCGTTAATATAAATTCTGTTTTTGTTTTCTAGATAGGTTTGGGTGTAAAAACCGCGCGGATAAGCCATCGAATTGAGCCAAAAATTAAATCCGGGATCGATAATGATGACTTCGTATTCTAAATCTTTGTTGGTGATTTTTACGGTGTCATTTGTTGTTGAATCTTTATTTATTTTAGAAATTGGAGCCAATGTTTTATGAGAAGCACAACTTATTATGATGAGACCTAAAATTAATAGTATTATGAGAAATTTTGTTTTCATGACGCTCGGCGAATTGGTTTTGCCCTATTAAATTTACGAATTAAATTACTGAATTCTGGTTTTTAGGTACAAAAAAGCCATTTATTCCTGTGTTAAATGGCTTTTGAAAAAACGAGTTTAAAAATTATTTTCCGAAAAGTTTGCCCAGCATTCCGCCTAAACCTCCTTTTTTGGTGAGTTCGATAGCGTCGTCTAAATCTACTTTTCCATCCGAGTTTTGGTCTAAACCAAAATGTATTCCGTATTCTCCGATGGCTTCCATGATACTGGCGTGTTCCGGACTGTTTCCGCCTGTTAAGGAATCCAGTAAGCCGGAAAGATTGATGCTGGTATCTTTTGGGTCGTTAGCTTTTTGAATTAAGGAACTTAGTACTTTTGGAATCATGGCTGTCACTGACGAAGTTGCTGTGGCGGAGCTGATTCCTAATTTTTCTGTTAATGAATTTGAAACGTCTTTTGTAATTTGTTGTACGGCCGGATTGTTTTTGTCAATATCCTGACCTTGTAGGAGTCCTGCAATTTGCGATAAATCAGCCTGACTGGCTATTTTTTGTAAGCTGGAAAAAATAGAGTTGCTGGTTTCCTGCAAAACGGCTTGGTTTTGTTCGTGCGGGATTGCTTCGTTTTTTATAACTGCATCTTCACCAAATTCCTGTACTAATTGTGCTAATTGATCTAACATGAGATTCGCTTTTATAAGGTTACTTATCAAATTTAATAAAAAAAGGACTCATTAGCAATTTGTAATGAGTCCTTTTGTGTTATAAAAGCCTTAAAATTATTAGCTCAATAAACTAATGATTTGTGAAGCTAATTCAGTTCCAATTCTGTCCTGAGCTTCTCCTGTTGCAGCTCCAATGTGTGGAGTCAAAGAGATTTTTGGGTGCATTAAAAGTTGTGTAGCCGGAGTTGGTTCGTTTTCGAAAACGTCTAAACCTGCAAAAGCAACTTTTCCGCTGTCTAAAGCTTTAACCAAGTCAACTTCGTTGATAACACCACCACGAGCACAGTTTACAATTCCAACACCGTTTTTCATTGTAGCAAACTCTTTTTCAGTTACAATGTAACCGTTTTGAGCAGGAACGTGTAAGGTGATGAAATCAGATTCTGCAAATACTGATTCTAATGATTGAGTTTTGATAGTTGTAGTGATAGATTGTCCGTCGAAGAATTCTACTTTTACATCAACTTGAGGGATAAAACTATCAGCAGCGATAACTTTCATTCCTAATCCAAGAGCCATTTTAGCAGTAGCCTGACCAATACGGCCAATACCTACAATACCTAAAGTTTTACCTCTTAATTCAACTCCGTTAGCGTAAGCTTTTTTCAATTCGTTGAATTTAGTATCACCTTCTAATGGCATGTTTCTGTTAGAGTCGTGTAAGAAACGAACTCCTGTTAACAAATGACCGAAAACTAATTCAGCAACCGATTCTGATGAAGATGCAGGAGTATTGATTACGTGGATTCCTTTGCTTTTAGCGTATTCCACATCAATATTATCCATACCTACACCACCACGACCGATGATTTTAATGCCCGGACAAGCATCAATAATGTCCTTACGAACTTTAGTAGCACTACGAACTAAAATCACGCTTACGTTGTTTTCGTTGATGTAGTTGGCTACTTGTTCCTGAGCAACTTTTGTAGTGATTACTTCAAAACCACCTTTTTCTAAAGCTAAGATTCCACTTTTTGAAATCCCGTCGTTTGCTAATACTTTCATGTTTTGTTATTACATTACGAGGTTTAAACCTCAAATTAATTGAATGTTTTAGAAGCTGTTTCCCGCTATCCGTTTCAATCTTGTGTCGGCGTAGATGCCTGCCGCCACAAGGATTTCCGCTTCTATCGGGGCTAGAGCCTCTGCTAGCAATTTCAATTTAAAGATTGAAAAATTTAAAGATTCAATCAATAGATTTTATTTAAATAAATATAGATTCTTTAATCTTTCGATCATTGAATCTTTTAATTTATTTAAACTGCTTTCTCTAAAGCCTGCATTACATCTACCAATACTTGTACGCTTTCAATTGGCATAGCATTGTAAATAGACGCTCTGTAACCACCTACTGAACGGTGACCAGGAAGGCCAGAGATTCCGGCTTCTTTCCACATTTTGTCAAATGTTTCAGTGTGCTCCGGATTCGTTAACAAGAAAGTTACATTCATGTTAGAACGGTCTTCTGCAACAGCAGCTCCTTTGAATAATGGGTTTCTGTCAATTTCGTTATAAAGCAATTCAGCTTTAGCATTGTTAAGTTTTTCAACCGCTGCGATACCACCTTTTTCCTTGATCCATCTCAATGTCAATAGAGATGCGTACACAGGGAAAACAGGAGGGGTGTTGAACATACTTTCTGCTTTAACGTGTTTGGCATAATCCAACATACTAGGAATGTTACGACCGTTTTTACCAATGATTTCTTCTTTGATAACTACTAAAGTTGTTCCTGCAGGTCCCATATTTTTTTGAGCACCGGCATAAATAATGTCAAATTGTGAAAAATCTAATTCTCTTGAAAAAATATCCGAACTCATGTCGCAAACTAACGGAACATTCGTTTTAGGGAATTCTTTCATTTGAGTACCAAAAATAGTATTGTTTGAAGTACAGTGGAAATAATCTGCATCAGCAGGAATTTCATATCCTTTTGGAACATAAGTGTAGTTGTCTTCTTTTGAAGAAGCTACAACAACAGTTTCTCCAAAGAATTTGGCTTCTTTAATAGCTGCAGTAGCCCAGGTTCCTGAATCTAAATAAGCTGCTTTTCCTCCTTCTTTCATCAAGTTGTAAGGAACCATTAAAAATTCTAAACTAGCTCCACCGGCAAGAAAAAGTGCCTGATATCCTTTTCCTTCTAATCCAAGTAATTCAAGAACTAATGCTCTTGCTTCGTCCATAACAGCAACAAAGTCTTTGCTGCGGTGCGAAATTTCTAAAATCGATAATCCTGAATTATTGAAGTCTAAAATAGCTTGTGCTGATTTTTCAAAAACCTCTTGTGGTAAAATACAAGGTCCTGCGCTGTAGTTGTGTTTTTTCATGGTGTAGTTTATGTCCAAAAAATTAAAATGCAAATTTCGGTAATAGGAGTCGAATAAGCATTAAATTATTCATAATAATTATTAAAAATTTTTCTATGTTATTAACAAAAACGATATAGTATCGATATTATCGGCATAATCCCATAATTTTGGTTGTTGGGTTTGTCCGAATGCAATGCTGTTTTTTATCAAATTATTGCTTGCAATACACTGGATTTGGTCGCTGTCTTTCTGTAGTTTTTTTTCTACTTCCGGCAAGGCGTCGTAATATTCGTAAAATACGCTGGAAATTGGCGATGCGTAGCTGTTGTCTTCTTTGATTGTTAAAAAACCATTGTCTAACAATTGAAAATTACTCATCAGGAAAACCGCTTTGTTGTAGTCGTAATTATTAGCGTATTTTTCATAATGTATCACATCCTGATATTCAAACATGGCTTCAAAAAAAGCATTAAAACTGTAGTTTTTTGGAACAAAAAGTTTGGAAACATTGCGGCATCCTAAACCAAAATACCTAAAAATATCTTCACCTAAATGAATTAAATCTTCTTTAGTTTCTTTTCCAGTTAGTATAGCAATCGAATTTCTGTTTTTTCTTATAATACTAGGCTTATCTCTGAAGTAATATTCAAAATAACGTGCTGTATTATTACTTCCAGTAGCAATTATGGCATCAAAATTTTCTAATTTCCCTTCAACAAATGTAATTTTCTGTTGGAATCGATTATCTAAAGCAATTAAATATTTTGCTAAGAATTTTATTAAATGTTGATCATTTGAAGAAGTTTTTACTACTACATTATGACCAGAAATTAAAACACTTAGAAAATCATGAAATCCTACCAATGGAATATTTCCAGCTAGTATAAGTCCAATATTTTTTTGTTTTACAGTACTAAAATCATAAGAAGAAATCCATTTTTCTAAATTTTCTTTAGTCAAAGCATTAGCCCATGATGAAATAGCAAAGCAAACATTTTCTTTTGTAAACCAACCATTGTGTGATTGAGATAATTCTATTAATTGAATAAATTGATTGTGAAATAATGTGTTGTTTTTTACAGAATCAATTTTTGTGTAATTTTCATTGGAAAACTGTTTTAAAAAATGACCCAATTCAATAAAACATTTTTTTATTTCATTTTGTAACATTTGTTTTTTGTTTTTAAGTGGTTTACGTTGTATTTTTGCACAAAAATAAGTAATAAGTTAGAAAGTTTTAGAGAAAAATAGTATTTCTTCCAACTTGTGACTTCCAATTCAAAATTTAAGAAATGGCAATAAAAATAACAGACGAGTGTATTAATTGTGGTGCATGTGAACCAGAATGCCCAAATACAGCGATATATGAAGGAGCTGATGACTGGAGATATAAAGATGGTACAAAATTATCGGGTAAAATAATCTTACCAAATGGAACAGAAATAGATGCTGATGCTGCTCAAACTCCATTGTCAGATGATGTGTACTATATAGTTCCAGGAAAATGTACCGAATGTAAAGGTTTTCATGAAGAACCTCAGTGTGC
>LLBZ010016138.1_pt7 | contig 10406 bp, 10 predicted proteins | sample 1489421 | NCBI WGS metagenome assembly LLBZ01 (sample SAMN04092657, study PRJNA295927) | soil metagenome | biome: Soil prokaryotic community; feature: Bulk soil; isolation source: soil from tomato rhizosphere | host: tomato cultivar Moneymaker | place: South Korea | collected 2011-11-01 | reverse complement strand
CACCGCCTCGTCGAGGAAGAACAAAGGGGTCCAGTGGCCGGGTCGATTGAGCGGTGAGCGCCAGTCGCGGTACTCGGTGAGACATGTGATCCATAGGTTCCCCCGATGGTGGCGAACCGTCTCCCCTCGGCTGTCGACCAGACAGCCCCGATTCCCGGTGAGCAGGCCCCGCTCGGGGACCGCATGGAGATCACCCCACGGGTCCACCCGGTTCCGAAGCGGGCGAATACCGGCAGAGGAGACCCGTTCCGAGGTCATGGCCTCACGGGGCTCACTCGGGCGCAGCCCGATCCCGTGCCGGCCCCCCGGCGTCGGCCGCCAGGTTGTACGCCGAGTCGATGAGACCGAGGTGACTGAATGCCTGGGGGAAGTTTCCCAGCATGCGTCGCCCGATCGGGTCGTACTCCTCGGCGAGGAGCCCGACATCGTTACGCAGGTCGAGCAGTGCCTCGAATCGGGATCGGGCGTCATCGGTTCGCCCTGCCATGGCCAGGGCGTCGACCATCCAGAACGAGCAGAGCAGGAACGCCCCTTCCTCACCCGGGATCCCGTCGTCGGTGGTCTCGGGCAGGTAGCGGAGTATCAGGGTTTCGTCGATGGACAACTCCCGTTCGATGGCATCGATCGTTCCCAGCACACGAGGGTCGTCGGCGGGCAGGAACCCGACCTGTGGGATGAGGAGGAGCGACGCATCGAGTGCCTGCGAGCCGTATGACTGGACGAAGGTGTTTCGCTCGGAGTCATATCCCCGCTCCTCGATCTCCGCACGAATCTCCGCGCGCAGGGCACGCCAATGGTCCACCGGCCCTTCCAGACGCCACTGCTCGGCGCACTTGACCGCTCGGTCGAACGCCACCCATGCCATGAGCCGGGAATGGGTGAAGTCCCGCTTGTCACTTCGTATCTCCCAGAGACCGTTGTCGGGTCGGTCCCAGATCGCTTCGAAACACTCGAGAATGAGCTTCTGCAGGTCCCAGATCGTGTCCCGGTGATCCATCCCCATCTTCCGGGCGGTGTACAGCGTGTCCATCAGCTCCCCGTAGACATCGATCTGGAGCTGTGTGTGCGCCGCGTTGCCGATCCGAACCGGCCGCGAGCCCTCGTAACCGGGCAGCCAACCGAGCTCGATCTCCGGGAGACGACGTTCCCCGCCCAGCCCGTACATGACCTGGAGGTTCTCGGGGTCGCCGGCGATCGCCCGCACCAGCCAGTCCCGCCACGCCACAGCCTCCCGCCGATGGCCGGCGATCATCAGCGCCTGCAGGGTGAAGGTGGCATCGCGGAGCCAGACGAATCGGTAGTCCCAGTTACGGCTCCCGCCGAGGGACTCGGGGAGCGAGGTGGTAGGGGCAGCGACGATGGCGCCCGTCGGGTGATAGGTGAGCGCCTTGAGGGTCATCAACGACCTGTCGACTGCCTCCTCCCACTCGCCCTCGTAGCGGTTGGCGTCGGTCCACTCGATCCACCACTTCTCCGTGTCCTCCAGGCACTCCTCGGGATCGATCAGTGGTGGCTCGGGTCGATGGGATTGATGCCAGGTCATCACGAAGGGGAGGCGCTGGCCGGGGGACACGGTGAACTCGGACACCGTGGTCAGGTTCTCACCGTGGGTCTCGACCGGGGTGCGGATGGACAGCGCATCGGGCCCGGCGACCGCGAGCAGGTGATCTTCCTCTCTGGTCACCCATGGCACCAGGTTCCCGTAGTCGAATCTCATCGCCAGCTCCATCCGCATCGGAACCCGGCCCCGCACCCCTTCCACGATTCGCACCACGTCGGCGTTGTTGCCCCCGTCCCGGCCCCGGATCGGCATCAGGTCGAGCAGCCGCACCTTCCCCCCGTCGACGTCGAGCTCGGTCTCGAGGATCAGGGTTCCGGGCCGGTACTGCCTCCGGGTGGCCGTGATCTCGCCCCGGGGAGCGATCCGCCACCGTCCGTTGCCCTCGTCACCGAGCAGGGCCGCCAGACATGCGCCGGAGTCGAACCGGGGGAGGCAGAGCCAGTCGATCGAACCGTCCCTGGCCACGAGGGCTGCCGTCTCGGTGTCACCGATCAGCGCGTAGTCCTCGATCGGCTTGCTCATCGGCCCCTTCTCAGGAGGAGTGCCCGCCCCACTCAGGAGGCGGTTCGAGTCGTCCTTCGGCGAAGGTGTAGTACTCGTGGAGGGAGCGGCACCTGCCGTCCTCGTCGAAGGTGAGGAGCAGGCAGCCGGGAAGGGTGACGTCGGCTCCATCGTTCTCCATGGCGGTCCAGAACTCGACGGAGACTCGATTGCCGTCCACGATCGGCCGGCCCATCCTGACTTCGATGTCTCGCTGGGTGGAGGTGGCCTGGGCCCAATATGCCTCGATGCCAGCCCGACCGACGTGTGGCTCGTCGAAGATGTTGGATCGGTAGGTGGCGTCGTCCGTGAACAGGTCGGCCGCCGCCGAGGGGTCGGAAGTCTCCCAGGCTCGGCGATAGCCCTCGACCCAGTTCTGAATGTCGCTCATGGTCCTTCTCTCGTCGTGTGTCGCGCATCCCAGGCTAGGACGGCTCCCGGGTAGCGTTCGGCCCATGGCAGTCGCCGATCAGACCCGTTTGGCGCCTCACGTCACCGACCGGCTCCTCCGTTCCCTGGACCAGCGGGCAAACGTGCCGCGAGACGATCGAAGTCTCATCGAGGTCATCGCCCCATTCACCTCGGAGGTCGTTGGATCCGTCCCCCAGGCAACGGCCGACGACGTCATCATGGCGGCACGACGGGCCAGAGCGGCCCAGCCCTCCTGGCATGCACTGGGACCGACACGGCGAGCCGGCATCCTGCTCCAGTTCCACGATCTGTTGCTCGATCATGTCGATGAGCTGGTCGACCTGATCCAACTGGAGGGCGGCAAGGCGCGGCTCGACGCCTGGAAAGAGGTGGTGGACACGATCGGGGTCACCAGGTACGTCGCCAACGTGACGCCGGCAGCGGTCCGACGCAGACGTCATCAAGGGGCGATGCCACTGTTCACCAAGACCTACGAGTACCGGCATCCCAAAGGTCTCGTCGGCTTCATCAGCCCGTGGAACTACCCGTTCATGCTCGCCATCAGCGATGCCGTCGCCGCGCTCGCCACCGGAAACGCGGTCCTCGTCAAGCCCGACGAGAAGACGCCGTACTGCGCTCTCTACGGCGCCAAGCTCCTCGAGGAGGCAGGGGTGCCCCGCGACCTGGTGCAGGTGCTGACCGGTGCCGGAGCCCCCATCGGGCGGGCTCTCGTCGACGTCGTGGACTACATCATGTTCACCGGGTCCACCGAGGTGGGGCGAGAGATCGCCGAGATGGCCGGGCGACGTCTCATCGGCTGCTCCATGGAACTTGGGGGCAAGAACGCCGCCATCGTCCTTCCCGATGCAGACCTGGAGCGGACCGTGAGGGAGCTCGCGGCAGGGACCTTCGCCAACGGGGGACAGACCTGCGTCTCCATGGAGAGGGTCTACCTCCACCGGTCGATCCGGGACCAGTTCGTCGCGAGGTTCGTCGAGCACACTGCAGCGATCTCGATGACCACCGGCTTCGACTTCAGTAGCGAGATGAGCTCCCTGATCGACCAGAGCCAGCTCGATCGGGTCCACTCCCATGTCGAGGATGCGGTGGCCCGGGGGGCGACACTGCTCACCGGTGGCAAGCCCCGCCCCGACGTCGGACCTCTCTTCTATGAGCCGACGGTGCTCAGCGACGTGACCGAGGAGATGAGGCTCTCTCACCAGGAGACCTTCGGCCCGGTCGTGGCGCTGTACGAGTACACCGATCTCTCCGATGCGGTCGCCAGGGCCAACGACAGCCCATACGGGCTCCACTTCAGCCTCTGGACACGGGACACCGACCTGGCCCACGAGATCGCGACCGAGCTGGAGGCCGGCTCGGTGACCATCAACGACGGGCTGGTGGCGAGTTGGGGCTCTCACCAGGCGCCGATGGGCGGGATCAAAGACTCCGGTCTCGGTCGTCGCCATGGGCTGGAGGGGATCCTCAAATTCACCGAGTCCCAGACCGTGGCCACCCAGCGGCTCATCCCTGCCTACGCCCCATTCGCCGGCATCCCTCCCGAGCGCTACACCAGACTGGTCGAGACCCTGACCCGGGTCTTCAAGCGTCTTCCGTTCTACAAGTAGCGAGTATCCAGGTACCGAGTACCGAGTGCGGACGGTGACCGGACGTCGTCCCGTAGGTACCCGGCGGAGCCTCTACCTCTCCGACATCTCGGTGAGATCGGCCTCCAGGACGTCGCGGTCCTCGGCATCCTCGATCTCGACCAGTTTCTCCTTGGCCAGCTCCAGGTGCTCGGTGAACATCTCGATGTCGTCGACTTCGGCGGCCGCCCGTGCGATCGCCTCATGGGCGAATCCGGTGACGAAGGCGTCGAGGTCGTTGTCGAGACAGACCGCGAGCGACCGTTCCCCGAATCTCAGGGAGAGATCGGCATACCCGAGCACCGCCGCCACCCGTGACACCTGCCAGTCGGCTATCGCCTTCTGGCGAGGGCTTCCGACGTGGTACCAGTGGTACCGCTGGGCGAAGCTCGCCGCCAGCATCTCCTCCTCCTGCTCCCGGGTCGGCTCTGCGAGATCGAGCAGGCTCCATGTGTGATTGAAGGCACGGGGCGCGAAGAGGTGATGCCACGCGTCCATCTCCTCGGGTAGGGGGCTCTCGATCGCTTCGGTCACGTCTCCACCTCAGCCGGGTTGGGGAACCATCTCAGTCGCTCGATCTCCGGGCCGAGATCGGGTGAGTCTCCGTCGGTGAGAGGGGGCTTGGCGAGGATTCGCCTTGCCTCCGCCAGATACTCCACGAGATCGGCCCGGGATGCAGTCATCGGCGCCGGGCGGGGGGTGTCGGCGGAGAACTCGACGTCGTGAAGGGAGGACGGCGGTGTGGGCAGACCCTCCCGGTGACGCCACAAGGCGGTGTCGCTCTCGTAACGGTACAGGGGGAGCAGACGCCACCCTTGGTCCGCCACCAGATGCACCGCCTCCAGGATGTAGTCGAATTCCTCCTGGTCGGTGAAGTAGTTGAAGCTGACCCGAACCCATCCCGGCTTGATCACCTCGCAACCGGTGGCGATGACCTCCTCGAATCGGGCGCTGGTGTCGACGTCGATTCCGAGGAGGCGATGGCCGTAGGGGCCGGCGCAGCTGCAGCCACCGCGGGCCTGGATCCCGAAGAGGTCGTTGAGCAGGGCGACCACGAAGTTGTGATGCAGTGTCTTGGCGCCGTGGCGGATGACGAAGCTCACGATGGAGAGCCGGTCGGCCTTCGGGTTCCCCAGGATCTCGATGTTCGGGTTGGGGGACCAGGACTCGATCGCCTTGCGTATGAATCCGTGCTCCAGGTCACGGATCCGGTCCACGCCGACCTCCTCCTTGAGTCTGAACACCAGACCGGCCCGGATCGACTCGACGATGGCCGGCGTGCCCCCCTCCTCGCGATGCTCGGGGTCCGGGATGTAGCGATGATGGCTCGGGGAGACGTACTGGACCGTTCCGCCACCGGGCACCACCGGTACCTCGTTCCGCAGCAGGTCCCGGCGCACCACCAGCACCCCGGGGGTCCCCGGGCCTCCGATCAGCTTGTGAGGTGAGATGAACACCGCGTCCAGGTAGTCCCCGTCGCCGGCGGCCTTCGAGCCCATGTCTATCTCGACGTATGGCGCCGATGCCGCGAAGTCCCAGAAAGAGAGGGCATCGTGGCGGTGGAGCAGACGCGAGATGGCGGACGTGTCCGAGATGATCCCGGTGACGTTGGAGGCGGCGGAGAACGAGCCGATGATGAGAGGGCGGCCCGAGTGTGCGTCGAGCTGGGACTCCAGCTCGACGAGGTCGATGTGCCCGTCGGAGTCCTCCTTGATCTCGATCACGTCTGCGATCGACTCCCGCCAAGGCAATTCGTTGGAGTGATGCTCGTAGGGCCCCACGAACACCACCGGTCGCTCCTCGGCTGGGATCGCATCCTCAAGGCGGTAGGCACGGCTCAGACCGGACGGGATCCGGATCCCGAGCAGACCGACCAGTCGGTCCACCGCACCCGTCGAGCCCGATCCGGCGAAGATGACCGCGTGCTCCTCGCGGGTGCCACCCACCGATCGTCGGATTATCTCCCGGGCCTCCTCCCGGAAGCGTGTCGTCTGCAGCCCGGTCCCCGAGGTCTCGGTATGGGTGTTGGCGTACAAGGGGAGCACCTGCGCCCGGATGAAGTCCTCGATGAAGGAGAGGGAGCGGCCGGACGCGGTGTAGTCGGCGTAGGTCACCCGTCGCAGCCCGAAAGGGGTCTGCACCGCGGTGTCCTTCCCAACCACCGACTCTCTGACCTTCTCTACCAAGTCCATTGGAACCTTCCGCGATGATCCTGTGAAGCTAAACCGGTCCAATCGGCACGGGAGGCTTCAGGAAGTGACAACCTTAGGAACTCGATGAGTGATGAGACCACAGTCGTTGTCGGAGGAGAAGAGGTACGTATCTCGAGCCCGGGTCGGGTCATCTTCCCCAGACAGGGTTGGACCAAGCTCGACGTGGCCACCCACTTCGCCCATGTCGCTCCGGGGGCGATCCGGGGGATCTTCGGCCGGCCCACCATGCTGAAGCGTTACATGGGCACCGTCGAGGAGGATCCGATCTATCACAAGCGGGCGGCCAAGAACACCCCATTCGAGACCGTCCAGATCCGGTTCCCCTCGCAAAGGCCGGGGATGATGAACGTGCCCAGGACCGAGGCCGATGTCGTGCGCCTGGTCCAGCTCGGGTGTCTCGACTTCCACCCGTGGCCGGTCAGGGCCGAGGACATCGACCATCCGGACGAGCTCCGCTTCGACTTCGACCCGACTCCGGGCTTTGGCTTCGCGGAGGTGAAGCAGGCGGCGGCCGGCATGAGGCTGCTGCTCGAAGAGGTCGGGCTCGTGGGGTGGCCGAAGACATCGGGGAGCCGGGGGATCCATGTCTACGTTCGAATCGAGCCGTTGTGGGACTTCTTCCAGACCCGTCGCGCCGTCCTCGCGGCGGCGCGGGAGCTGGAGCGGCGGATGGAGGGCCTGGTGACCACCAAGTGGTGGAAAGAGGAGCGCACCGGGGTCTTCATCGATTACAACCAGAACGCCCGCGACAAGTCCGTGTCCTCCGCCTACGGGGTGCGCCCCACCGGATTCGTCTCGACACCGATCACCTGGGACGAGCTGCCCGCGGTGGCCATCGAGGACTTTCCGCTGGGCTCTTTCGCAGAGCGCTGGGACGCGGTCGGCGACCTCACCGAGGGCATCGACGAGGCCGCGGGCCGGATCGACACCCTCATGGAGTGGGTGGCCCGGGACCAGGAGAACGGCGTGGGGGACGCTCCATGGCCCCCGCACTACCCCAAGATGCCCGACGAGCCCCCCCGGGTACAGCCCTCCAAGCAGCGACGTCCCGACGACGAGTACTGAGGGCTCCGTATGGCCAGGGGACGCTAGAGGGCGTCGCGTCGTCGCAGCGACCAGGTGAGGATGCCGAGGCCGACCACGACGATCGCTCCCAGCTTGACGAGACCGCCACCGATCCCGGGAGTCACCGGTCCCAGACTCTCCGTCGCCACCTGGCCGAAGCCGGTCTCGACGCCCGCGTATATGGAGAGGGCGATCCTCCAGATCGAGATCTGGGCGAGACCGGTCACCACGTTGGCCAGGATCGTCTCTACCACCAGGATGTAGCCGAGCCCCACCAGGAGGGATCGGGGAACCAGGTAGCCGAGGGGCACGAACACCGCGGCGTAACCGATCGCGGCCGAAGCGAAGAGGGTCCACGCCGGGAATGCCACCGACACGTCGCCTACGGCCAGCGCCGCGAGGAGTGTGGCGAGCCACCCTCCGAGCCCGACGGCCAGGGCGGCCGCGGTCCCGGCGGCCACCGACTGGGCCGCCATGCTGATACGGGGTATCGGTCGCATGTAGATGTAGGGCAGCGTCCCGCTGTCCCTCTCGTCGCGAAGGGTCGCCGTGGTGAGGATCAGGGCGGCGATGGCGTAGGTGTATCCGACCGAGGACACGATGTCGGTGAAGAGCTCGGTGAGGTTGCCGTCGGTGTCGTCGAAGCCGACCAGCCAGAACAACAGCGCCGGTACCGAGGCGAGGGCGAGGAGCCCGATGACCCGGCCTCGACGCATGATCCGCTTGTAGAGATGACGGGCGAGGACCATCAACGGCCCTCGACCAGGTACCTGAACACCGATTCGAGCGACTCGTCGACCGGTTCGACCTTGGAGATGGCGATCGAAGCGGCGACCGCGATCGAGGGAAGCTGGTGTGCCAGGTCACCGGCATCCGAGGTCTCGACGTGCACCGTCTCTCCGGCGATCTGGACACCGAGGACTCCCGGTCTGGCGATCAGTGCCGCCGCCAGCCGTCTCGGGTCGCTGGTGTCGACGTATACACGTCGCGGTTTGTCGGTCATCGCCGCCCGGATCGTCGCTACATCGCCGACGGCGGCCAGTCGTCCGTCGACCATGGCCACCACCCGGTCGGAGACCCGCTCCACCTCGTTGAGGACGTGTGAGGAGACGAGGACCGTCCGGCCCGCCGCTCCCAGTTGCTTGAACAACGAGATGAGTTGTGATCGCTGCACCGGGTCGGCGCCGTTCAGCGGCTCGTCGAGGAGCAGCACCTCGGGATCGGAGACGAGCGCCGCCGCCACCTTGGCCCGCTGTCTCATCCCTTTCGAGAACCCACCCAGAGCGCGATCGGCGGCGTCGACGAGACCGACCGTCTCCAGCGACTGCCGGGCCCGGCCCACCGGGTCGTCGGTCCTGGCCAGACGAGCCGCCAGCTCGACGAACTGGCGACCTGTGAGTCGCTCGTAGACAGATTCGTCCTCGGGGACCAACGAGATCTTGCGGTAGACCTCGGTGTCCGCCCTGGGGTCGACGCCGAGGACCCGGACCTGACCCTGGGACGGCACCTGGAGACCGGCGATCACCCGGAGCAGGGTGGTCTTGCCCGCTCCGTTGGGGCCCAACAATCCGGTCACCCCGGGTCGAAAGCCGATGGTCACCTCGCTCACCGCCACCTTGAGCCCGAACCACTTGGATAGATCGGTGACCACGATGGTGTCGGTCATGCCAGCCTCCGGTAGCGGCTGCGCACGAACCAGGTGGCCGCCAAGAGCAACCCCACTATCACCACCACCGACACCCACACCTCGAACCCGGCGATCTCCGGGGCGTAGGCGACGGTGTCCCCGAAGAGGTGATCCCTCACGATCCGGGGGTGCTGGTCGAGAGCCAGCAGCGACATGTACCTGGAGCCGGGGAACCCGGCCTCGGCCACTCGGCCCGCGATCGCCCCTCCGGCGAAGAGGATGCCGAGGAAGGCCGCGGCGGCGATCCCGGGACGGTCGATCACAGCCGACAGGATGAAGACCACCGAACCGTGGAGGACGATGAAGGCCAGAGCCGTCACCGGCACCTTCCACAAGATGTCCAGGTTCTCGCCGAGATAGGTCAGGAAACCCTCGTCGGCGATCAGAGCCAGCCCGAGGTGGAGGACGACCTGGGGGACGATGTAGATCGATCCCACCACCACGGCGAACGCCCCCGTCTTCGACCCGAGGTACCCGTCGACGGTGAGTGGTCGTGAGAAGTAGACGGAGAGGACCCCCTTGGTGCGATCGGGGATGAGTAGCTGTGGCCCGGCGAGGGCGATGAACAACAGCGAGATGCCGGAGTAGAAGTCGAACAGACCGCCATAGGTCGGGATCTGCTGGCGCACGCTCTCCTCGATGTTCCCGATCGCCCAGTGGACACCGACGAAGATGGCGGCGGCAACCACCGATATGGCGATGAGGGACCAGGGGAAGATCTTCTGCCGGGCCTTGCGACCCAGGCCCAGCACCCGTCGCACCCCGTCCCTGAACACCGCCCGGCGGGCGCCGCGGGGCCCGAGTCTCGGCCCGTCGTATGTCCGGTAGCCCCGGTCGTAGATGACCTGGTCGGTCACGACGCCGCCTCCCGGTTCATGAAGAGATCCTCCAGCGAGGCCGAACCACGGATCATGCGCACCAGACCACTTCCCGTCTCCGCGGCGGCGGAGACCACAGCCGCCTCGATGCTGTCGTCACCGGGGCCGACCACCAGTCGCACACCGTCGACCACGACCTCGAAGCCGCTGCTGCGAATGACCTCGGCCATCGTCTCTGCGTTCTCGAGCACCTCCACCATCACCGTTCCCAGCTTCTCGAATCCCTGGAGGGGCCCGGAGCGGAGAAGGTTCCCGGCGTCGAGCATCACCACCCAGTCACAGGTCTGCTCGATGTCGGTGAGGACATGGGAGGAGACGATCACGTTGATGTCGAAACCGGCGAGACGCTTGATCAGTTGCAGCATCTGCTCCCGCCCCTCGGGATCGAGGCCCGAGGCAGGCTCG
>LLBZ010017276.1_pt7 | contig 10421 bp, 9 predicted proteins | sample 1489421 | NCBI WGS metagenome assembly LLBZ01 (sample SAMN04092657, study PRJNA295927) | soil metagenome | biome: Soil prokaryotic community; feature: Bulk soil; isolation source: soil from tomato rhizosphere | host: tomato cultivar Moneymaker | place: South Korea | collected 2011-11-01 | reverse complement strand
GGTTGAGCGCAAGCAGTCGAAACCAGCAAGTTAAGAAAGTAAATCTCTTAAGAACGGCCCTCTACGTCCTAGTGGTTTCGATATGTCCTTCGCTATTGCTCAGGACTACTCAACCACCGAGTCGATAAGTTTAGGAGTCATTATGACAGACGAAGAGATTCTTGCCTTTCTGAAAGTCCATCTTCAATCTATCCAGGAGAACGACATTCAAACGTACCTGGAAACCACCGCCGAGGATTTGACGCTTTATGAGTGGTGGATCACGCCACACCGCATCGACGGGTTACCTTTCCATGAATTCATGATGAGCTCTAATGCCGAGCGAGGAACTGTATTTGGCGCGGAGGGGAAAGCCAAGTCGCCCACGCGTTTTGATCTATCCAACCTGCACATTCAAAACTATGGGGATAGTGCAATCGCAAGTTACACGTTGTTGATCAGCACTGCCTCGCCGGAGGGCGTCAGAGTGGCTTCACACAACGAGAGCCGGGTAATGATCAAACAGGGTGACACTTGGAAAGTCGTCCATGTGCATAAATCGCCGGCGTGGCAGGCACCACATATCCCTGGATGAATGCCTTTACCTCGCGCAGTTACGATTTCCTCTGGTTAAGTCTGGCATTGTTGATTCTATTGCCAATCGCTTTTTTGCTTCCTATCCCACCGCACGATTACTGGTTCTACGTTCGCATCGGAAAGGACATTCTTGAGTCGGGTGCTATCCCAACCGTGGATACATTCAGCTACACCTATCCTGGCCGGCCGATCTTTTACCAACCCTGGCTTTCGGCAGCCTTCTTCTGGCTGGCACATTCTGCGGGTGGAGCCACTCTCACCTGCCTGATACGAGGGATCTGCATTACCCTGGCCTATGGACTGCTCTGGATTCTGATGCGCGAGGCAGGCACCGGGACGAAGCTCGCGACGCTACTTACGATCCTGCTCGGTTTATCCAGCAGCATGAACTGGTCTATGCGGCCGCAGATGTTTGCCTATCCACTCTTTGCGGTGATCTTATGGATCTTGTGGCGCTGGCAACACGGACGCGCAACACGGACGTGGATTCTTCCCATCGCAACACTATTGTGGGCCAATTTGCATGGATCGTTTGTGCTTGCCTTTTTTATGATGGGCTCGGCGTTGCTGTTCGGCGTGAGAGATAGAAAACAACTCACGCTCTGGGTTGCTTTCTCCCTGTTCGCGACCTTCGTCAACCCGCGAGGAATCTTCGTCTGGCAATTTGTTTCGGATATGCTTACGTCTCCGTCCGATCAGCTGTTTGCGACGGAGTGGCGTCCACCTGTCAACGCCGGGTGGCAGATGAATGTCTTCTTTGGCTGGCTGTTACTTTTTATCCCGCTTGTCGCGCTCTCGCCGAGACGTTTGTCCGTCCTCGAATGGGTCTGGTTCCTGAGCTTCGGTTGGCTGGCGCTCTCGGGTCTGCGCTATGTAATCTGGTTCATGTTCGTTATGGCATTGTTGAGCGCCCCCCTGCTGACGGAGCTATTAAAACCCTTCACGCGCGAAATCCCTGTGAATTCGAAGCCGCGCTTTAATTTCCTTCTTGGCGGGACACTACTCCTTTTGCCTCTGCTGTTGTTACCTGGTCTGCGGGAATCCTGGTGGGAAGACAGCCCGCCTCCCTATCACGAAGCGACGACTCCCATCGCAGCGACGAAATGGCTCGATGCACACCCCGATCTCCGGGGGCCTTTCTTCGCCGATTACACCTTCGGCAGTTACCTGACCTTCGCGCTGCCCTCGCGCCTGCTGTGGATCGACAACCGCTTCAACGCCTATCCACCGGAGCACTGGGAGAAGTACCAGGAGATTTCCTCTGCCAGGCCTGCTTGGGATGATCTGCTCGAGGCAGACAAAGTCAATTTGATGATGCTCTCTCTTACAGGGCAACCGAGTCTGATCGAGGCGGTGGAGGAATCTGAACAATGGTGTGAGCAATACCGCGACAAAACGGCAGTTATCTTTTCCAGGTGCGAACCCATTCCATGAAGCGTTTCCCCGGCAGACTCGCCTTCCAGCAGCGCGTGCTTCCGACGTACCGGGCGCCGTTCTTTGATCTGCTCGCCTCCGCATGTGATGGCGGGATGAGTCTATTTGCCGGCTTGCCGCGCCCAAATGAGGGAATCGCAACGACCAACCAATTACAAGTTGCCAAATACCACGCAGGAAAGAACGTCCACCTATTCAGTGGCGCCTTTTACCTCTGCTATCAACGCGGATTGCTCGACTGGCTCCAGAACTGGAATCCGGATGCGTTGATCGTCGAGGCAAACCCGCGTTATCTTTCCACCTCCTCAGCCGTCCGGTGGATGCACGAACGAAAGAAGCCTGTCCTTGGCTGGGGACTTGGTTCGCCGCCTGTGAGCGGATGGAGGAAACGCCGAAGGCTTTCCTTTATCCGTCAATTCGATGCCCTGATCGCCTACAGCCAGCGCGGCGCGGATGAGTATGCCGAGCTCGGGTTCCCGCGTGAAAAGATCTTCGTCGCGCACAACTCTGTCTCTCCTCCGCCGGCTTTTGCGCCGGATCGTAAACCAGCGGCTGTAGACCGTCCTACAGTTCTCTTCGTTGGCAGGCTCCAGGGTCGTAAGCGGATCGACTCATTGTTGAAAGCCTGCGCCCGACTCCAGTCAAACCCGCGACTGATCATTGTCGGCGATGGACCCGAGCGTGAGTCTCTCCAGTCCCTCGCAAAGGAAGTCTATCCGAGTGCAGAGTTTATCGGAGCCAGGCATGGGGCGGCGTTGGCGCCTTATTTCAAGGAAGCCGACCTCTTCGTCCTGCCAGGCACTGGCGGGCTCGCCGTCCAGGAGGCGATGAGTTACGGGCTGCCCGTGATCGTCGCACAGGGAGATGGCACACAGGATGACCTCGTCCGTAAGGAGAACGGCTGGCAGATCCCCCCTGATGATTTTGAGACACTGCTCTCTACAATGAAAGACGCGCTACGTCAGATAGCGCGTCTGCGAAAGATGGGGGAAGCGTCGTACCGGATCGTGAAGGAAGAAATTAATATCGAAAAAATGGTCGAGACATTTGTAACAGCTTTGAACCACTTAAGTGGTAAATGAATTCACGGCATCATCCATGTTATTGTAAATCAAGATGTTCTGTAAGAAGCCTGCAATGTTCAACACATAGTACACATTGGGATTGGGACAAACCAATTTAAAATACGGCGACTTATAAGGTTCCTCCCCGTGTTGTTTTATCAGGGCACGGTCGTTTTGGGGCGTGAACAAATTAAAGATGTTGTGGATGGCGCGCAGACCCGCGCTGGTGAGAACTTCCACGCCGGATAGATCGAGCAGGAGATGCTCCGCTCCGTCTTCCCTGGCCTGGCGAGCGCGATCCAGCAACTCCGCCTCAGTCGTGCCGTGGAGGTGACCGCTCAGGTGTAGGATCGTCACTGGCACCTCGCCCTGGATTTGTGATGCAGTAATATTGAGTTCGCTCATATTCCGCGCTCCTTTAGTTTCCCTACTATACAGTTTTTAGGGATGAAAAGCAAGTCGAAGCCATCTGCTAGAATGAAGCGCCGGTCGTTTCGTCCCTGTGCTCCACCTTTACCCACATCCGTGTGCCGTCGGTGGTGATCTCCACCCAGCCATTCCGGTCCGTGCGCAGGAGCTGATAATCCTTTACCGACTCGAGCACCTCCGTATCGGGCATGCCGTTTTCGTCCGCGGCGCTCACGCTGAGCAGGACAATCTCCGGGTTCACATTCGCGATCCATTCAGGTGGGTTCGAAGCGGCATAACCAGAATCGGCAAGCGAGAGCACGCTCACCGGACCTACCTCGGCGCCAGTACGCAGCTCGTCTAGCGCTTCGAAACTCATACCAATGGGCAGTAACGTGCGGAAATTTTCCCATTCGACCAGCAGCACTGCCCCGCGCGGACCGGTGGTCAGCACGCGCAGGGTCGCGCCATCCCCCAGATCCAGCACCTGTTCCGGTTCGGCGTTCAGAACGTCGATGTCACTCGTTGCAAGATACTCGTTCAACACACCGGACGAGAACGATGCTTGCGTGTTCCCGCTCCACAGGACAGCGTCAGGTGGGTAACGCTCGATCACGCGCGGTAAAGCGGCCACATCCTCCTCATCGGTTCCTGCGACGACCAGCCAGTCCAGCTTGCGATTGAAGGCCGGCAATCGGCGTCCAAGCTCATCGGCCAGGGTCGTCACGCTGGGGCCGCCGTTGATGAGGACATATTTGCCTGTCGGCGTTTTGATCAGCACCGCGTCCGCGGAGCCGACGTCCAAAAATGTGATGTGCAGGTACTGGTCTGGGAGAGCCGCGGCGGCGCGCCAGACCAGCAACAACGCCAAAAGCAGGACGACCAGGCCGGTCCATGCAGGGATTCGCACTCGATCCTGTTTCATAGATCCAAACCACTCCTTGATCTGCGGGCCGCCGAAGGTCACCGTAAAAAGCACCACGTAAATGAGGACGACGATCCAAATGGATGTCTCCCCAAGGAAAATGGTCCCGTGTGGCACGCGATCGAAGACTTCCACCATGCGGATGGTGTAGGCGACAAACGGCCAGGTGACCCAGGCCGCGATTTGCCCGAGCGGGAACCAGACGAGACTGAGCAAGACCGCCAGCCCGCCAAGGATCATCACTGCCGGCTGCGCGGGCAGAACAAACGGGTTGGCAAGGAACGACACGAGGGAGATCCGCTGGAAATGATAGGCCATGATCGGGATCGTCGTCACCTGCGCGGCGAGTGTGAGCAGCACAAACTCCGAAAAGAGCGCGGCGAACTTTTCCGCGGCAGAGGCGGGGAAATACTTTGTGATGGCTCGATTCGCGAACTGCGTAAACGGGTCTGCGTATAGGATCAAACCAAGGGTCGCGAAAAACGAGAGCTGGAAACCGACATCCCACAGATACAGCGGATTCCACAAGCACATGAGCAGCGCGACCGCCAGCAGAGTGTTCAAGGCGGCCTGGCGGCGCCCGACCTGTTTTGCAAACAGGGCCAGGCTGCCCATGATCGCGGCGCGGACCACAGCCGCGTCACCGCCAACGAGGATCGTGTAAAAGATAATGCCAAGCACCGCGACCAGCATGCCCCGGCGTGGACCGAGAAAACGGCTGAAGAAGGTCACGAACAAGCCGGCGATGATGCTGATGTTGAACCCCGAGATGGCGATGATATGGGCCGTGCCCGTGTTCTTGAAGGCTTGCTGCAGCTCCTGTGTGAGTCCGGTATCGACGCCCAGCAGAATCCCGGCCAGCAAGGATGACTCAGGATCGGGGAACAGACGATAAATATTCGCGAGCGCCTTTTCCTTGAAATCATATAGGGCGACATACACCAGGCTGCCGCCCCTGCCCGGTAGGACGGTCACCTCTGCGCTGGACATATAGGAATGGATGTGCTGCGCGGCGAGATAATCTCGGTAGGAAAAATCTTCGTTTTCCGGCGGGGTTTTCAAGCTGCCGCGCAGGCGCACGATATCTCCATAGCGGAAGACCTGATTATTCGAGACGCGCGCTAACAGCAGCCCGTTGGCGGGAAGGTCGCCGTCGCCGGTGTCTACGCTGGTGATGTCCAGGCGCAAGTTGGTGTAATTGTCGCGGTAGTCGGGGGGCTCGATCACTGTCCCAGTCACGAGCATATCGTAATCACGGTCGTTGTAGAAGGCGATGTGAAAGGCATTGAACCGGGGGACCGAGGCTTCATATCTCGCCGCGCCGAGGAACAAGGCCAGGAGGAGGACAAAGGTAAACGGTGAGAAGATGCGAGGCAGCGAGGGGAGGCGCCTCGAGAGGATTCGGGAAACGAGGATCAGGACATCGGCAATGATGAACAGCGTGATCCACACGAAAATATGCAGCGACACCACGCTGGCCAGGACAATTCCCCCCAGGAAGGCCAGCGAAAACCAGACCAGCGGAAGCCGCGTGGTTAGCTGATCCTGTATCCGGTTGCGGAGAGGAGCATTCGCCGCCTGCATAGATGGCTTTCATCATAGCATAGAATTGAAGGGGTAGGATAGAATCCCCTCAGTCCTCGCTGGTTGAGTGATGGCGGTGTTCTTCCGCCATCGTATCGAAACCAGCCGAGTAGATGAAGGAAGCATTCTGAATCATACGGGTGGTTTCGATATGTTCCTCGCTCTGCTCGGAACTACTCAACTACCGAGTACACTTGAATCTATGTCGAAGCTCATCCTCGTCACCGGTGCAACTGGATATGTCGGCGGGCGGCTGGTGCCGCGGCTGCTCGATGCGGGCTACCGCGTCCGCTGTCTGGTGCGCGACCCGAATCGTCTGCAGGGACGCCCCTGGCTGAAGCGCGTCGAGGTCGTCAGCGGGGATGCACTGGTTCCCGGTGCTCTCTCTGGAGCGATGAAAGACGTCTCGGTCGCGTATTATTTGATCCACGGCAAACAGGGTGGGCAGCGCAACGCGAATCGTGACCTGGACGTGGCGCGCAACTTTGCCGAGGCAGCGAGCGAGGCGGGCATCGAGCGCATCATCTATCTTGGCGAGCTGGTCGACCCCACCACAAATCTTTCGCCCTATTTGCGCGCCCGCCACGAGACGGGTTATATCCTGCGCCACAGCCGCGTGCCTGTAACGGAATTTCGCGCAGGTATGATCGTGGGTTCGGGCTCGGCGCTGTTCGAGATGATTCGCTACCTGACCGAACGCGAGCCGGTGCTGATCTGCCCGGCATGGTTCTTCTCGCAAGCACAGCCGATCGCGATCCGTGATGTATTGTCGTACCTGATCGAGTCCCTCAAAACTCCCGAAAGCGTCGGGAGGATGATCGAGATCGGCGGCCAGACGCGATTGACCTATGCGGATATGCTGATGGGTTATGCAAAGGAACGCGGGCTCAAACGTATCCTCATCCGTACGCCGTTTTATGCGCCGCGTCTTTCCGCCTACTGGGTGCACATGGTGACCCCAATCCACTGGCGCGTGGTGCTGCCGCTGATCGAAGGACTGCATGCCCGGCTGATCGTCCGGGATGAAGCGGCGAGAACGTTGTTCCCGCAAATTAAGCCGATGGATTTCCAGACGGCTGTCCGTCTGGCGCTCGGGCGTATCCAGCGGGATAACGTGGAAACGAGCTGGTCCGACGCGCTGGTCACCGTGGCAGGGGATGTGCGACCGTACCAGTTCGTGGTGGAAGAGGGTATGTTCGTGGAAACACGAAACAGGCTGCTCGATCTCTCACCCGAAGCTGTCTTTCGCTCGTATACGGGGATTGGCGGCGAGCGCGGCTGGCTCTACATGGACTGGGCCTGGGGCATGCGCGGCTGGCTCGATAAGGCGGTCGGCGGTGTGGGCCTGCGGCGCGGCCGGCGCCATCCCGATGAAATCCGCGTCGGCGAGTCGCTCGATTTCTGGCGCGTGGAACAGGTGGAGCCGAATCATCTTTTGCGGTTGCGAGCGGAAATGAAACTGCCCGGCAAGGCCTGGCTGCAATTCGAGTCGCGTCCGCGGGACGCGAAAACGCTACTGACTGTCACAGCGTATTTCGCTCCCTATGGCCTGCTGGGTCTTCTTTACTGGTACGCCATGTGGCCTTTTCACAAATTTATCTTTGATGGGCTGGCCAACCGAGTGGCAAGCCGCGCTCGCCTGCTTGCTCATAGTTATTAACATTCTTTCTTCTTTCGTACGAGGAAAGCAGAAAGAGGAAAGATGAGCGTTTGAACTCTCCTCTGATCCTCGTTACCGGTGCTACCGGCTACATCGCCAGCCGACTTATTCCACGGCTACTGGATGCAGGCTATCGCGTGCGCTGCCTGGCACGCGATCCGCTCCGGCTCAAAGGACGCGGGTGGTTCCCTTTTGTGGAAGTAGTTCGCGGCGACGTGACCATTCCATCGACGCTTCCCGCGGCCTTGGAGGGCGTCCACACAGCGTATTATCTCATCCATAACATGACGTATGGACACGGATACACGTCTCTCGAACTGGATAGCGCCCGCGCCTTTAGCTCTGCCGCCGAAGCGGCGGGCGTGGAGCACATCATTTATCTCGGCGGACTGGCGGACCCCGAACAACATATCGCGCCGCACATGCGCTCGCGTATCGAAACGGGACGCCTCCTGCGTGAAGGGAACGTCCCCGTGACGGAATTCCGTGCGGGTGTAATTACCGGTTCCGGCAGCATCTCGTTTGAGATGATCCGTTTTATGACGGAGCTGTTTCCGATTGTGCCAGGTCCCTTGTGGATGAAAAATAAATCCCAGCCGATCGCGATCCAAAACGTGATCGACTATCTCCTCGCCGCGCTGACCAACCCGGACGGGCGTGGACAGGTCTTTGAGATCGGCGGCCCCGACATTGCCACGTACGGTGACTTGATGCTGCGTTATGCGCACATCCGCGGGCTGAGACGCAGGATGGTCCTGCTCCCGGGGATTCCGCTCTGGTTCATGGCGTTCGGCGTCGGGCGGATGACTCCCGTGCCATATCCAATTGCTTATGCCTTAATCGGCGGGTTGTCTGCGGATAGTGTCGTCAGGCACGCGGAGGCGTTACATGTATTTCCAGAAGTCAGGCTCATCGACTTTGACTCAGCAACGCGCGATGCTCTTCAAAAGACGCATCCCGCTCACGTCGAGCGCGTCTGGGATGATGGGAGACAAGGCGGAACATCCATCAAACATGAAGGTTTTTTTATCCATCATCGAGAAGTGAAAATCCACGCCAGACCTGAAAGCGTATTCGATGCTCTAAAGCAGTTTGTAGATCACTCAGATGACTTTGTAGAGGTATCAAGTACAGATGAGCGAATCAGCGCCTGTGCGAACGATCAAATCGCAGGCGAAAAATGGATGGAATGGCATGTACGTCAGAGGAAGGATCTGACTTGCCTCTCTCAAACGGTTTTCTTCTCCCCGCGCGGGCTGCCGGGATTTTTGTACTGGTATTTCCTGTATCCATTCCACCTTTTCAAGGGCTATCTTCTGATGCAAGGAATCGTCGATGAGGTAAGAAAGCGAATATGAGACGAACACTGCTCATCATTTTTGTCGTCGTTATCCTTGCCATCCTTTTGGCTGCCGTTGCAGTTTACGTGCCCACGTCTCTCCCGGCTCATTCCGATTTCAGCGCGCTCTACAGCACGGATCTTGCCCTCGTGCACCGCGTGCCCATCTATGACCTTCAGAAGGTGGAGGCGCTTGCGGTACAGTATGCGGGGATCCCTCCTGAGAAATTCTTCCTGGCACGTTTTCCGTACCCGCCCTGGTTCGCGTTGAGCACGTTCTATCTGGGTTGGATGCCGGCCAAAGCCGCCGTGACCTTGTGGTTCGAGCTCAATCTGGTAATGTTGTTCTTCTCCATCTGGCTGCTCACGGATGGCTGGCCGGGACAATGGAGGTTAATCGCTTTCCCAGTGGCGTTATTCTTTCTGCCTGTATTGGGCGCGCTGTCCGTCGGGCAATATGATTTTCCCGTATTGCTCGGCACCTCTCTATTGATCTACTCCTTGCGCAAAGAGAATCTGCTTCTGACCGTTCTTGGGATGGTCTTACTGACCTTCAAGCCGCACGTCGGCGCGCTAATTCTGCTGACGGCATTGGGATGGGTAATCTCTAACAAGAGTCAGTTTGGACAACGTCTGATCCGTCCGCTCCTGATAGCAGCCGTGATTCTGTTCCTTGCCGGCTTTATTGCCGACCCGGCATGGATTGTCTCGTATCCAAGGATGTTATTGAGCTATCAAACGGAAGGGAATGTGTCCGGGTGCTCGGAGTGCGCCAGCCTGCCCGTATTTTTATCGCGCTGGTACTTCGATGGATCACTGACAAAGGCTGTTTGGGTCGCCATCATATTACTCCTGGTTTTGCTCATCCTGTTTTATTTCATTCGTTCGCTCCTGCAATCGCATGAGCTGGTATTGAGCGCGGCGTTGCTTCTTACCTTGCTCGTCAGCCCCTATCTTTATAACTATGATTTTCTGTTATTACTGGTTCCCTTTGCGGTTCTGATCACACAGAGCCATAGGCTGGAAAAAATAATCCTGCTTGTTTGTTATCTCCTTCCGACCTTTGCGCTCCTGCTCTATGGACGGGAGGGCAATATCTCATTGATTTTAGTCTCGGTGGTGATTCTGATTCTCCTTTATGCACGGACGAAGAATCCCGTCATTGACTTTAGCGGGCGCGCAGCATAAAATATCATCAATTCAAACGGTCAGCCAGCGGCGAAGTCGGTGTAATTCCGACACTGTCGCGCAACTGTGAAGTTAGTCAGATAGTTATGTAGTTTGATAGTTAGGCAGTTGAACGAAACTACCCAACTACAAAACTACCCAACTGCAAGACTAATGAAGTCAGGTCGCCCGCTCTGATCGGTTCTGCCACACTCTCGCGGAAAGGAGGTGGAGGACGGTCACTCGGATTGCCTCTCCAACCTC
>LLBZ010022386.1_pt4 | contig 10430 bp, 10 predicted proteins | sample 1489421 | NCBI WGS metagenome assembly LLBZ01 (sample SAMN04092657, study PRJNA295927) | soil metagenome | biome: Soil prokaryotic community; feature: Bulk soil; isolation source: soil from tomato rhizosphere | host: tomato cultivar Moneymaker | place: South Korea | collected 2011-11-01 | reverse complement strand
CTCACGCAGCCGTTCATCGTCAGCTCACAGTTCAAGAAGCAGGCCGACAACGCGGGCTGGGATCCGACGCCGTGCTCGGCCACGTGGTAGGCATCATGCGTTCATTCACCGGCGTCATCACGCTCACGTGGCTACTGGCCGCGGTGCCCGCGTCCGCGCAGATCGAGCTGTCGGGTTCATGGGCCGCACGCAATCATGAAGACGCGCTGGAACGAGGGGCCGGGCCCTACGCCGTGGATTACACGGGTCTTCCGCTGAGCGACGACGGTCGCGACAAGGCGTTGGGGTACTCGGCGGCGCAACTGGGCATGATCGAGCGGCAATGTGGACTGTACCCGCCGCACTACATCGCCCTTGGCCCGTTCGGGTTGAAGATCTGGAACGAGACTGATCCGATTACTGGGAACACCGTCGCCTGGAAGATCGGCGCGTGGGAGGATCGCGCGGCCACGACGATCTGGATGGATGGCAGACCACATCCTTCTCCCAATGCGCCGCACGAGCGCGGCGGCTTCACGACGGGCGCGTGGGAAGGCGACACGCTCGTGGCCTACACCACCCATATGCGAGCCGGCGTCGTCCGACGAAACGGTGCACCGAACAGCGATCAAGCCACGATGACATCCTACTTCTTCAGGAACGGCGATCTGCTGACGCTGCTGGTGGTGGTCGAGGACCCCGTGTACTTGACTGAGCCGTATATGATCTCCAAGAACTTCCAGCTCGATTCCGCACCGATCCGGCCGATTGGTCCTCCATGCGTGCCCGGATACGAGGGCCAGAGCGGCGATGGAGATGTCCCGCACTACTTACCTGGGACCAATCCCTCAGTTGACGAACTGACGACGCTCTATCACATACCGCGAGATGCCATCCTGGGCGGCGCACGGACGATGTACCCGGAGTTCCGGAAGTCAATGAAGGACGGCTACGTCCGTCCCGAGAAGTGCGCGAGAAACTGCGGCGGACCACCGCGGCCCTGAGCCGGGGATCCGCTGCGCGGAAGTTTCCGCGCGGCTGTGGAATAACTCTCGGCATTGCAAACGTCCACGTGCGTATTGCGCACGTTTGTTGCCCGTATTGGTGGCACTGCCGTTGCTCTACAAGGGGCAACAGGCACGGCAATGCTTCGACTCACAGTCACCCTCATCGCCGTCACGCTAACCGGCTTACCGGTTGTTCCCGCCATCTGTCTCAGCTGGTGTGGGGAACACAAGACGACCATTGAGTACTGTCATGACGAAGCTGTGGGGAACGGGTCACCGACCGTAACAACGGCGAGGGCTGATTGCAACGCCCCCGTCACAGACAACCCGTTCATTCGCGAGGACCCGCGACCCGCTCCCCACACCGTGCAAGATCTGCCTGCGGTCAGGATGACGGTATCGGCCCTGACTCCAGTACACCCGTTCATTGCGCTGCCAGGCAACGTGAGTCACGCTGCACCTCCACCGCCACTTGTTCTGCGCGTGTAAGACCCGCCCGCTGACGGTTGACGTCGTGCGTGCGCACGACTCGTTCTCAGGCTTCCGTTCAGAAAGGTTGGGTCATCATGAAACGCCTCACGACTCTTCTTGTCGCCGCGGCATTTGCGCTCCTCGTGCCAACCGTTGCCGGCGCACAAGCGCCCTATGTCTATCGTCCGGAACTTCGCGCCTGGGTCTTCGTGCCGAAGCCCGCGACAGGCGTGTTCACACCACGCACACCTGGTGAGAACATCGCCCGCCATGAAGCGATGGCTCATGGCTATCGCGGTACGCGCATGGCGCAAGCGGCCGTGCACTGCGATCGGATAATCAAGGAAGCCCGCGAGGAACTGCGCCGTCAATTCTGACGGCTGCCATGGGCCGGCGCGTGAGCGCCGGCCCACACCCCGTCAGCGAAGCCGAATCACCAACTCCTGCACGGCGGCGCTCACCATGTCCGGCGCGTCCAACTGCACCCAATGCGAGCTGCGCGCGGCGACGACGTGTTTCCCGGCGTGTGACGCATCGGCCAGCCTCCGCTGCATCTCGATGTGCTCGGCCGGTTGATTGCCGCTGGAGATCACAATCGTCGGGATCTCCGGCGGCGACGCGATCCGCGCGATGGCCGCCCCGTCACGTTCGAGCGCGCCCAGATAATCGGCCATCGCGTGATAGCACTTTGGCTCCGACCAGAATTCCTGCATCAGCGGATAGAGTGCCGGCGGCAGTTTGCGTACTTCGTTGACCAGACGCGCAAGCGTCTGTGCGACTGTCTCGCCGAACAGGCGTGAGAATCGCTGCGCTGCCGCCGGGGCTCCACCGATCAGCAGCGCGAGGCAGACGCGTGGGATGCCCACGTGCGCGAGTCCGGCACCGACTCGAGCCAGATACCGAGCACGGCGGAGACGATACGCCCGCTCCGCATCTGGCAGCAGCCACTCGACCGCCGGATCCACGAGAAGCAGCCCGGCCACCGTATCGGGATAACGCATCGCATATCCGCGGACGATGAAGCTGCCGAACGAGTGGCCGACGAGGATGCAGCGCTCACCGGACGCAACGCGCGCAATCACCGTCCCGAGTTCTTGCACGATTCGATCGAACGTCCGCGGACAGGACGGCATGTCGCTCCACGCGAGACCAGCGCGGTCGTAGGTGCACACGCGCGTGAACCGAGAAATCGACGGCACGACAGCCGTCCAACTCAGAGACGAGGCGGCGATACCCGATTCGAGGAGGACTGGCGGACGGCCGGCCCCACTACACGTGACGTGCAGCCGGTGACCGCCGACATCGATCAGCTCACCCGGCGCAGGAAACCGGCGCGACGCGGCTCGGCTGGCGGCGCGCTGATAGAGCATGCTCGCCGCGACGATCGCGACGAGCACGCCGGCGAGAAGGGCTAGTTGCTGGATGTACGTGGGGCCCGCTGAATCAGCTCGACGTCGAGCTGGATGAATACATCGTCGGCGACGGCAAGACCGCCGTTGTCCATCACCTCGTGATACTTCACGCCGAAGTCCTTGCGATTGATCTTGCCACTGGCCGACGCACCAATCTTCGTCTGGCCGCGCGTCGCGATCGGACCGAGCGGCGGCGTCAGCTCGAACGTCACCGTCCTGGTCGTGCCACGAATGGTCAGATCGCCGGTCATGTTGTATAGGCCGTTGGCGCCAGGCGTAATCGACTTCGACACGAACGTCATCGTCGGGTGGTTGGCGACGTCGAGGAAGTCGTCGGTCTTGAGGTGCTCGTCGCGCTTGTCGACACGCGTGGAGATCGACTTGACGTCGATGGTGGCATTGACCTTTGCCTTGGTTAGATCTTTGCCGTCGTAGTCAACGGTTCCGCTGACCGCGCCGAAGTCGCCGCGGATGTCAGAAATCAACAGATGGCGAACGGTGAACTGCGCCCGGGAATGAGCCGTGTCAATCTGCCATGTCTGAGCGGCTGCGGGTGCAACGGAAAGAACGAGGGCCGTGACGATGTATGCGAATCGAGACATATGAGAGCCATTATAGGCGGGTGTTCAGGCGGGTCTAAAGAATCGTCCCTCCGAGTGAGCCGCTTGACGAACGTGCGCGTCCGGCGCGACGATGGCGGATGAAAATAGCTAGCCGCTCATTCATCATCGCGGCGGCCTTGGTGTTCTTCGTTATCGCAGCGACTTCCATGACAGCCCAAGACGACATCTACGATCGCGTCACGCATGGCTACGCCGTCTCAGAAGGAGGCGTGAAGATTCATTACGCCTCGCTCGGACCGAAAGACGCGACCGGCGCACCGCTGGTCGTCATGATTCACGGCTTCCCCGACTTCTGGTACTCGTGGCGTCACCAAATGTCGGCGCTCGCAGATGGATTCCAGGTCGTCGCGATCGATCAGCGTGGCTACAACCTGAGCGATAAACCAGCCGGCGTCGAGAGCTATGACATGCGTCTGCTCGTCGACGACGTCGTGTCGGTCGTCCGCCATCTCGGACGCGACAAGGCCACCATCGTCGGCCACGACTGGGGCGGTGCGGTGGGATGGCAGTGTGCTCTGTTAATGCCGCAGATGATCGAGAACCTGATCATCCTCAACCTGCCACATCCGAACGGCCTGTTGCGCGAGCTGCGAACCAACGCGGAGCAGATCAAGAATAGCGAGTACGCGCGGATCTTTCAGACAAGGACGCCCAGCGATCCCACCGTCTTCTTCGGGCTACCGATGACAGCCGCGACGATGTCGTCCTGGGTTCGGGATCCCGAGGCCCGCAAGCATTACGTGGAGGCCTTTCAGCGATCGGATTTCACGGCGATGCTGAACTACTACAAGCGCAACTACCCGCAGGCCGGCCCCGACGCGCCGTCATTACCGGACATCCCCAAAGCGAAGATGCCGGTTCTCATGTTTCACGGACTCGGCGATACGGCGCTCCACAGCGACGGGCTGTCGGGTACCTGGAACTGGCTCGAGAAGGATCTGACGCTGGTGACGGTTCCGGGCGCCGGACACTTCGTTCAGCAGGACGCCGCCGATCTCGTCTCGACGACCATGAAGTGGTGGCTGACGATGCGCACCGGCCGCTGACCTACATCAACTCCCAAATCCCAACGCCCAACTACCAACCACTCCCAACCGCCACCTCCCACAGTTGAGCGTTGTCAAGCAGCCGTTCTCTTCGCTGGCTCTTTGCGCGCCAGGTGCTTCAGGACGGTCAGCAGCGCCACTTCATCCGGTCGCAATCCGGCAGGCGCCTTCGTCGAAGCGCGACTGAGAATCGTCGCGAGCGACCCATCGACATAGCAATCGACGACGCCAGGATGCACGTACGACTTCCGGCAGACGGAGCGTGTGTTGCCGAGCAGCCCGGCGACCGCTTCGATCGCGAGCAGCACGTTCTTTTCTGCGTGCGTCTTGCTCCTGCCCGGTTGCAGCTCGCGTAGTGCCTTCACGGCGAGCACCGTCCCCCACCAGGTGCGGAAATCCTTGCTCGTGAACTCCTCGCCGGTGACGTCTCGCAAGTACGCATTGAGATCGCCAGAACCGACACGCTGCCGCTTCCCGTCGGCATCCAGGTACTGAAAGAGTTCCTGACCAGGCAAATCGCGGCATTGCTTCACCACATGGGCGAGATGCCAGTCGTTGACATCGATGGTGTGATGTTTCCCGCTCTTGCCGCGAAACTGGAAACGGACCGTGCCTCCGGTCACGCGTACGTGCTTGTCGCGCATCGTTGTCAGACCAAACGACTCGTTCTGCTTCGCATACTCCTCGTTACCGACGCGAATCAAACTCCGCTCGAGCAACTGCACGAGCGTCGCGAGGACCTTTTCGCGCGGTAGTCCGGGTCGCCCCAGGTCGGCGCGTGCGCGTCGACGGAGGATCGGCAGCGCGTGCGCGAACGCCTGCATCCGATCGAACTTCGTTTCGTCTCGCGTCGCTCGCCAGTCCCCGTGATACCGGTACTGCTTGCGCCCCTTCGCGTCGCGTCCGGTCGCTTGAAGGTGGCCCCGCGGATCTGGACAGATCCACACGTCAGTCCATGCCGGCGGGATCGCCAGCGCACGAATGCGGGCGAGAACTTCCTTGCGGCGAATCGTCCGCCCGTTGGCGCCGACGAAGCGAAATCCTTTCCCCGACTTCAGACGCCGGATCCCTGGGCGCTGATCGGTGACATAGCGCAACCGGGCCAGGGCGGCGGACGTGACCGGGTGAAGTCCGGGCTGAGGCACGACATCCTGCGAGTGCAAGACCTTCGCCGTTGGGCGACAATGGCACACACCGTTCAGCTTGGATCGAGGAGGCTCGGCGTGAGGCACACGGTCCGTATTCTGATCATCGCGGCGTTTGTCGCGGTATTGCCGGGTGAGGCCGACGCCAAATGGACGAGGCTGAACACGGCGAACTTCGTGTTCATCGGCGATGCATCGGCTGGCAAAATCCGGGAAGTCGCCGAGAAACTCGAACAATTTCGCGAGGTCATGACGCGCGCCCTTCCCGTTGCGACCTCCACGTCCCCTGTCCCGACCATCGTCGTTGTCTTCGCGACAGATCGATCGTTGACCCCCGTTACGCCTCTGTTTCGCGGCAACACGACTGAGGTCGGCGGTTACCTGCAGACTGGCGAAGATCTGAACTACATCGCCATCAACGGTGAGTACATCGACATCGCGTTGATGACGATCTTTCACGAGTACGCGCATCTGCTGACCGCCAATACCCTCGGTCCCACGCCGGCGTGGCTCAGTGAGGGGCTCGCCGGCTTCTACGAGATGACTCATGTCAGCGGCGGCGGCAAGAAAGTGATGATCGGGCGCGCTTCGGCAGAGCAAGTGCAGCTCCTCAAAGGCGTCACGCTGATCCCGATCAAGGAACTGCTCGCGATCGATCAGCGATCGCAGGTCTACAACGAGGGAAACCGGCGAAACGTGTTCTACGCGCAGTCGTGGGCGCTGACGCATTACCTGACACTCGGCAGCAAAGAGCGGGCGCCCCAGTTTCGTCAGTACCTCACCGCCGTGCGCAACGGCATCGAGCCCAGGCAGGCATTCACTGAATCCTTCAAGGACGTCGAGCTGCTCGACCGCGAACTGTTCGACTACGTGAGGAAATTCTTGTTTAACGCTCTCGTTATGGAGTTCGAAGACAAGGTTGTTGCCGAAGCCGAACGCGGCACGACGATCGACGATGTCGAGGGCGAGATCCATGTCGCTGACCTTCAGGCCAGGGTGGGCCGCGCCGACGAAGCACGCGACAAGCTGAAGGCGATCGTCGGTCGCAAGCCGGATGCGGCACGAGCATGGGCCACACTCGGCTTGATCGATCTTCGCGAACGCCACGTCAAAGAGGCGCTGCCGGTGTTGGAACGGGCGGCCGCTGGCGGACAAAGCGATGCGTTCGTCCTGACGTCGTACGGCCGGGCGCTGGTTGCCGCGATCGAAGAGGAGACGGCGTCCGACAGTCGATTGGCTCTCATGAACACGGCGCGAGTGCCGCTGGCGAAAGCGGTCGAACTCGACATGAAGTCGTCGTATGCGGCCGGATTGCTTGGCTACGTCGAACTGGCGCTCGGCAGCGACCTTCCTCGCGCGGTGACGGTTCTCGAACAGGCCGCGCGTCTTGCGCCTTCACGAGAGAGCTATCGATTGATGCTGGCGCAGGCGTTCATGCGTCAGGGCAACTTCCCACGGGCGACGGACCTTCTGGGGACGTTGCTGGCCACAGGGAGGACCGCCGAGGTCCGCGACAATGCGCGGAGCTTGCTTGCTGACATCGGCAACGCGCGCGCACGGGCTTCACGAGCGTCATCGGCAGAGTCCGGCACGAGTGAGCGGATCGTTGGGTTCAGCACCAGCAGCGACGTGGTGCCACCGCGACGAACGCCCGCGACGGTTCGACTCGATCTGCGCGCCGTTCAAAGCGGCGAATCGCGCGCGCTTGGCCAATTCACCACGATCGAGTGCACCGCTGGGCGCATCGTGCTCCACGTTGTGGATAATGGTCGCGTGTTCAGGCTCGCAGCCAAGCAGATGAGCGATATCGACTTCATCACGTATCGAACCGACACAACGGGGTCGGTGAGCTGTGGCCCGCTGAAACCAGCAGTCAAAGCGCTGGTCACCTATCGGCCCACGGCGACAACCACCGCGGCCGGTTCGATCGACGGCGACGCAGTCGCCATCGAGCTCCTCCCGGACGACTATCAACCCGAAGCGGTCGTGCGTTAAAACGATCCGAATGGATTTCACCCGCCGGCACTTCGTTCTCGCGTTCGCAGCTGCCCTGCTCCAAACCGCCCCTCCAGGCGGGAAGCGCGGCATGATCGTGCGTTCTGCACGTCCCCTGGATCTCGAGATGCCGATTGAGGGCTTCTCGGATTACATCACCCCGATCGACAGGTTCTTCGTTCGCACTCACGTGTACACCCCTCGCGTCGACGTCGGCCAGTGGCGATTGACGGTCGATGGCGAAGTCGCGAACAGATTCACACTGACGCTGGACGACCTGCGACGGATGCCGTCGGTGGAGGTGGTCAGTGTCCTCGAATGTGCCGGCAACGGACGCGGCTTCTACGAACCATCGATGCCGGGTCTTCAGTGGGCACAGGGGGCGGTCGGCAACGGCCGGTGGCGAGGCGTGCGGCTTGCTGATGTTCTGAAGCGCGCAGGATTGAAGGCGTCAGCGAAGGAAGTGCTCTTCAACGGCGCGGACGTGCCGCTCGGAACGATGCCCGACTTCCAACGCTCGATCCCGATGGCCAAAGCGCTGCATCCCGCGACGCTGCTCGCCTACGAGATGAACGGCGAGACGCTTCCCGTCGAGCACGGCTTCCCGCTTCGCCTCGTTGTTCCAGGCTGGGCGGGCGATTCATGGATCAAATGGGTCACGTCTATCACCGTGCTGAACCGCGAGCACGATGGATTCTGGATGGCGCGCGCCTATCGCCATCCCGGTCGCGCGGTACAACCAGGGACTGCGGTCCCGCCGGAACAGATGCAGCCGGTCAGCACCCTTCGCGTGAAGAGCGTGATCATTGAGCGTCGCGATGACCGAGCTTCCAGGACATCCGCTCGTATCGGCGAGCCACTCACGATAAGAGGTGCTGCCTGGAGCGGCGACCGAGGGCCGGTAACACGCGTGGACGTGAGCGTTGACGGGGGCGTGACCTGGGCTGAGGCCACACTACCGCGTAACCAGCGCACAGACTACGGCTGGCGACTGTGGAGTTATCGATGGACGCCGCGTCGCGATGGCGCGTACACCATCCTGGCACGAGCGCGTGATGCGGCGGGCAACACGCAACCGCTCAGTCAGGAATGGAATCCGTCCGGGTATCTCTGGAACGTCGCTCCGCGCGTCAGCGTGGGCGTCGGTCTTGGTTTTGGAATCGAGGGTGACACCGGCGACTCGGCGGTCAGTCCGGTCAGTCCGCCACCGCCTCGCGAACTCCAGACATCGTGTCTCGCCTGCCACGAAGTCGACGTAATTCGACAGCAGCGTTTGACTCGCGCGCAGTGGGAGGCCGAGATCAACAAGATGGTGGGCTGGGGTGCGAAAGTCTCCGATCAGGATCGCAGCGCGCTGCTCGACTACTTTGCGGCGCGTTACGGTCCGCGACCGCGCTAATCTGTTGGAGCGCTATTTCAGCTTCACGAGAAACGCCGGATTGTCCTTGAACATCAGATTCAGATCCGCCTCGGATACTCCCGCCGCACGCAGCGCTTTGGCCGCCAGCGCCAGCGTGTCGGTGTGATTGGCCCGTCCGGCGAGACCCGCGTCGCTGCCAACGATGAAGTGGCTCGCGCCGATCGCCTTCACTGCCGCCAGCGCGCGGCGCTTCGATTCTCCCTCATTGCTGACCGCACCACCGGTGAGCTCGATGAAGGCGCCGAGGTTCGCTGCCTCGGTGAGCTGCTCGATGGACATCCACGTGAACTGCGGATCGAGGAGCGGATGCGTGACGATGAGCCGCTTCACCCCGGCGGCCTTTGCCGCCTTGAGGATCTGCAACGTCTCCTCCGGTGTGACATGCCCGGTGGCCAGCGTCAGATCGTGCTGCGCCACCAGACCGATCACTTCGTGCACTTCCGGCAGGAGCCGCCCTCCCTGCGACACGCGGACGAAGGGTCGCTGTTCCTTGTTGTAACGGACCTCGTGTTCCGAGTCGTGCGTCGGCAGCCACACGATGCGTCCGTAGCCGCCAGCGACATCGATCATGTAGCGCACCGCTTGCGGGTTGACGCCGCCGACGGCCGTATCGAGTGTGACCGCGCCGAACACCTCGTAGCCGGGCGTCGCGTATTTGCGAACCAGATACGCGAGGCCGGCGGTCTCCGTCCAGTGATTCTTCAGCACAATCCCGCGCAGACCGCGTTCCTTCGCGAGCTTCGCGATCTCAAAGGCGTCGGCCGACCTCGGATAGCTGTCGGGATCGTGATGCGCGTGCAAGTCGATGGCGCCGATGATCGCCGGATCGGTCAGGTGCTGATCCGGCTGCGGAACCGTCGGCGTGTGCTTGTAGGATTCCCAGTGGGTTTTCGCCGCTTGCGGTGTCGGCTGCCGCGCCGCCAGCGAGAGCGTGGCGAGCGCCCCGGCGGCCAGGCACGCGCACAACGCCAGCAGCACATTCACAATGCGTCGAGGCATGCGGCATATTATGTGCCCGGGTTTATCCGACTGGCTCCTTCGAAGAGTCGCGACTCACCAGGGCGGCAGCGTCATGTAGAGAAACTCTTTCAGGTAGGCGTCGGGGTTGGCCAGCAATTCTTCCTGTGTCCCCACGAAGTGAATGCGACCGTCGCGAAGCACGAGAAACTGAACCCGTTCGCCGCTGTCGAGAACCGTCTCCTCGATGGTGATCTTCCCGTCTCGCCGCACCGCCTTGTGGGCGGCAACGTAGACCGCGTCACGAATCTGGTGTGTCACGACGATTGACGTCACGTCCTGCAGATCGCGCAGCTTCACGATCTCGTCGTCCAC
>LLBZ010002807.1_pt11 | contig 10430 bp, 10 predicted proteins | sample 1489421 | NCBI WGS metagenome assembly LLBZ01 (sample SAMN04092657, study PRJNA295927) | soil metagenome | biome: Soil prokaryotic community; feature: Bulk soil; isolation source: soil from tomato rhizosphere | host: tomato cultivar Moneymaker | place: South Korea | collected 2011-11-01 | reverse complement strand
ACCTGGCTCATATTGGACCATGCCGAACTGAATCGCGCGTTCACCGACGAGGTGCATTTCGATCCCAGCGGCGGGTATTTGGCCATGACCGAAATTCCCATGGGCCGCAATTTGCTGGCGCTGACGGGGGAGGAGCATCGCGTGACCCGCGCCATGGTCGCCCCTTCCTTTCTGCCCGCGCGTACCCGCAGCTATGTCGAAAACCTGATCGAGCCCGTAGCGCACGAACTGCTCGACCGCATCGAAGGGCAGCGAGAGGTCGAATTCGTGGAGGCATTCACGCGGCTGTTCCCCTTTTCGGTCATCACCCGGTTGTTGAGCATTCCCGTCAGTGACGAAAGCCTGCTTTTGCGGTGGGCCGTCAAGCTGATCGATTATCCCTGGGATCCGCAAGGGTCGATGGAAGCCAAGGCAGGCTTCGACGCCTATATGGAGGCGATCATCGAGGAGCGTCGGCGGCAGCCCGGCGATGACTTCGTATCGATGCTCATCGGGGCTGAATTTCAGGGGGAAAAGCTCGACAATGAGCGTATCCTGTCCCTCTTCCGCTTACTTTTCCCAGCTGGGTCAGACACCACCTACAAAGCCGGAGGGAGCCTGTTCGCCTGCGTCCTGGCAGACCCCAGCCTGCGCAGCCTTGCCTTGAAGGGCGAAGCGGAGCGCGCGGCAATCGTGACTGAAGGACTACGCTGGCAGCCGCCAACGGCCCTATTGCCGCGAATGGCGTCCGCAGACGTGGACCTTAGCGGTGCGCAGATCAGCAAGGGTGACTGGGTCTTGTTCGGCATCACGGCGGCCAACAGCGATCCGAAAATATTCCAGGACCCGCGCCGGTTCGATCCGTTCCGCGACAATCGCGAACTGATCAGCTTTGGGCGGGGCAGGCATTTCTGCGTGGGCATGCATCTCGCCCGGCGCGAACTGGAGGTGGCGCTGCGGGTCGTCCTTGAGCGCTTTCCCGACATTCGCCTGTCTCCCGGCAAGGATGTCGAATTTGTGAGCGCGGTGCTCCGGGGTCCCAGGGAATTGTGGGTTCAACCCTACGGCGCGGCATGAAAGGGGAAGAATGATGAAGATCAAATTTGTCGATCCGCAGGGAAACGAACATCAGGTCGCCGCTGAACCCGGCGAAAGCGTGATGCGGTGCGCTACACATCACTATATCCCCGGCATTGTTGGTGAATGCGGCGGAGCGCTCGCCTGCGCGACCTGTCATGGCTATGTCACGGAAGATTGGGTGTCCCGCTTGCCGCCGCCCTCTGAACTGGAAAAGGAGATGCTGGAGGGCTGTATCGACGTGCGGCCGAACAGCCGCCTGACTTGCCAGTTGATTCTAAATCAGGAAATGGACGGCATTACCATTCGTGTTCCTGAATCGCAGACTTGATCCCGTCTGCATAAGGCTGCGGACGTCAGTTATCCCGCGCGCGATGTCCACGATAGCTGGTAAGGCGAAGACGGAAACGTCCATCGGCGAAGGGAAGGGCCATTCGGCGACCTGAGCCTCCGCCATTGGCAGAAATTTCTGCGAAAGAAGGGTGGGATATACTCCATGGCGAACGACCCTACTGGGCCGCGCCTTTTTTAAGCTGGCGTTATCGCCTCTTTCCCGTCGATACCCGTTCCCTTTGCTTTTCGTGTTACGATGCTACGACAAACGTCGCCCGGCGTGACCGGCTGGAGCCATTCGCGCAGCATGCAATCGATCCACATCGTGCCCTGATATAGGCCATTTTGGAGGATCCGATCGTCAAAGCGATTGGCAATGCCACGATACTCTTCTTCCGTCAGCCGTTCAAAGAAGTAGTCGGACACCCATGCGACAATGACATAGAGGGCCGTGGAGAACAGCGACGCCTTGTATTGGAAATGAAGCTCCGTTCGGTGATGAGTATGTAATTGTTGGTCAGCGAGGAATAATCGCCAAAGTAGAGATAGGGGACGCGGATGGGCAAGTTACGCTCGCGCGCAAATTGCAGCATTGTCACTTCGCCATGCGCCATATGCGCGAGGCTATATTTGAACTCGACATCCTTAGGCGGGAATTTGATGAACAGATCGTTTTCGATGCCGGGTTCCGCCTTTGCATAGGAGACCGTGAGGATAGCATTTTCCGAAGCGTCCGGAACGTCCAGCGGCTGGATGGAGACGATCTGCGTGACGGCATTGTCGGGCGAGATTGTTCCGGCCGATCGAAAAGCTTTCGTCAGGAACTCTGGGCCGAACTCCCAAACCATGTCGAGAGATATCGGGAAATCCAGCCCGTGCTGATCGCCGGGGGGCGATTTCCAGATGGTTCTGACGAAATTGCTCGAATGCGCGCTTGCGAGGGCGGGCAGGGCCGATGGGTTCCAGCAGATCGCTGTCGAGCCACCCAGCGGGACTGCTGATCCTGGCACGCCCATCGCCGTGACAAACCTCGGCAACGAGCACAGATGTTCCTGATGGCAGCTGGTGAGAGATGTCGGACAGGCGTGAGGCTGTTGCGGTCACGCCGGTCGAGCATGTCAATCTGTAACGCTGGCCTTGTTGTGCATGGGGTCGCGCGCTCACGCCGGGATTTTCAACGGATTTCATGTTACTGCACACTCTCCAAGCACGACGAAGATGGCGGGATTGGCAGCCCCAATCTCTTCGCCGGATTTTGCCAGCATTTATGACAATAGCGATCCACTTATCAACGTTTTTCGACATAGTCTCGAAAATGTTGATGTTTCCCTGTCTTGAAGTGCTCGTCGTTTGCTGACATCGCAGGGGTATGAAGGTGGACCACAAAGCTCGCGCCAATAGACCGCTGGGTCGGCCCCGACGCCTGACCCTCTCCCAGATTGTGCAGGTCGCGAAGGAGATAGGCCTGGAAAATCTGACCATGACCGCGGTTGCAAAGCGGCTGGGGGTCAATGGAACGGTTCTTTATGGCTATATCGCGACCCGCGACGATCTCGTTCGCCTCGTGGCGGCTCAACTGGTGCAGGAAGACGTTCAGGCTACGGACACAGGGCAGCCCTGGTTCGCCTTTGTCACGGAGGCTGCGGTCGCGTTGCACAAGACGCTGACAGGCCCCGGCAAGCTTCTGGCCCATTTCCTGACCGGCGGCCTGGGCGCGGAAGTGGAAATTGACCGCACCGAGGCGTGGCTCGAAAAAATGACCGCTTCCGGATTCACGGTGGCCGAGGCTCTCATGGTCCATCGTCAGATGGGTGAGATTGTCATTGGCGCAGCGGTCATCCTGTTACAGATCAGGGCGCTTGAGCAGGTGGGGCATCCTTTTGAACAGGCCGCGCTCAAGGTGCTGGATACCCGGGCGGGCGAGGTCCCCCTTCTTGCAAGCGAAAAAGCTATCTTCGCCGCACGCGTGCCAGTCTGGCAGCGCAGCATCGTGCAATTTCTCGAAAGAGTGGCTGCCGATCGTGGCGAGACGATCGACAGCAGACTGATCGAGGACATATTCGCTGCGGCTGGCGACTGAGGCGAGAAGGGTCAGGCGCAAAAAAGAGGAAGGGCGATCAAATGACCGGCCTTCCATCGTCTGTCTCTGGCCTGCTTATGTTCAAGCCGCGAGGCGATCCTGATGCGGACGGGGCGCTTCGGCGGGATACATACGCGGCATACCAACGTCATAGGTACGCGTCAGCATGCTGATGAAAGCCTTGTCGTGAAGCGGTTCAGACGGGGTCTCGAACTGAAGTCCTTTCGCCCGCAAATCCTTGATGAACATGTCGAACACCTGATCTTGGGTCAGATCGTCCTTATGTTCCAGCACCATCTTCATCTCGTCCATATCCTGGAAGACGTTGCCGCCCCAGTGGACCATCAGACGCGATTCGCTCGCGGGGACTTTCTGGATCACCGTGTCGCCTGTCTTGATCAGCCAGGCGTTTTCGGCGTCCGGGTCCGGATACAGCATCGAGTCGATGCTGAGGCCCTGCGGACGGCGCCTGTCGAGTGGACCGCAGGATTCGCCACGGTGGAACATCATCTCGTTCTGCGCGACGACGGCCTGGTTCCACATCGGTTGTGCGATCCGCTTGGGCGCGGCCTGCGGGCCTTCGGGCCAGTAAGTGAAGCCGCCGCCGATAGAGCCGGGATAGAACCACGCGACGACCTGCCCCTTCTTGAGCGACCATTTCTGGAACAGGCCGGACTTCGCCATCGTGTTCATTAGCCAGATCGGCGTGTCGTTCTGCGAAATGCCACGGAATGCGGCGGCGTCCAGATGCCCAGGATCGGAGGACTCGGCCGGACCCTGCATGACGAAGTTCATATTGTCCGGGATCGCATATTGCGCGTTCCAGTAGGAGCGGATCTGCGCCAGATGCTTCGGATTGTAAAACAGGTCGTCCATCTCTGGATACAGGCTGACGCCGGCCTTTGCGAGATAGCCGCGGAAGTAGGGTGACAGGAACATGTCCCAGGTCAGTTCCACGCCTTCAGGTACGGCGCCAGACGTGGTCGCGACCACTTCTTCCGGGCTCTTGAAATGGAGGGCCAGGATCATATTCCACGGACCCTGCTCGCGGATCAACTTCATCAGGCGAGCATATTGATCGTCCGAATATACATTATCGATCAGGCGGGGTTCCGCGACGGGGCGGATCACATAATCCGATGCTGTCGGCATTCTTGGGGTTCCTCTCCAGCTAAACTGACGTTCTTTAATCCATCGTTGTCGCAAGTGTCATTGCTTTTTCGACAATATCTCGATAATTCGTCGTTATAAAGGTTTTCGCGCTGCCTTTCTGGAGGGCAGGCATGAGGGACGAGTGAGAGCAATGCCGGTGACGAGCCCGATCAAAGTTTCTGCCGCAGCCAGTTGGCGGCCTTCATTGCCGCTTGCCGAAGATGCCTACCGGCCCGCGCGCTGCTCGTTACGCGCGTCCCGGCGCGCGGCGAGCCGTCGCCTGATCTGCCACGCAAGATCATGAGCGTCGGCATGGGCGAGCCTGTCGGCGCGGCGACAGAAGTCGCCCGTGATGACTTCAACGAACGCGTGCAGGCGCAGATGCAGCAGATGATATGGAGGCATCCGCGCTCCAAGAACTATTACAAGAACAGCAAGGGCCGTGTGATCGCCGATCCCGATGGCCATCGTATCCAGATTAGCCGTTCGCTCGGCTGATTGCGCGTCGCCGCCCCAGTGTTTCGACCTGCGGCCAATTTTTTTCTGTGTTCCTAATTGGAGAATAATCATGCTGTCGAAGGTCAAGCTCGCCAAGACCGACCTGTCCGTTAGCCGTTTGTGCTACGGCACGAACATGCTCGGCACTGCCATCGATCAGGCGGGAGCCAACGCCATTCTGGATAAGTTTGTGGAACTGGGCGGCAATTTCATCGATACCGCCCGGTCCTATGGCGACTGGATTCCCGACGCGCTCAAGGGGGCGAGCGAGCGGGCGATTGGCGCATGGCTGAAGGGGCGCAACCGCGCCGACTTCGTGATCGCCACCAAGGGCGGCTTCTTCGACCTGCGCGTCGGCGATTATCGCAACCGCGTCACGCCCGCCGACATCAACAGTGACCTTGCAGAGAGCCTGGAGCATCTGGGCGTCGATACGATCGATCTCTATTGGGTGCACATGGACAATGCGGAAGCGCCGGTCGGCCCCATCATCGACACGCTGATCGCGGCGCAGCAGGCGGGCAAGATCCGCTATTTCGGCGCGTCCAACTGGACCGCAGCCCGTGTGCTCGAGGCGAATGCCTATGCGCAATCCAAGGGCAATGCTGGCTTTGTTGCGGTCGAACCCTTCTGGGGTCTGGCCAAGCCGAACGAGGAAGCGGCGATGGCGCAGGGCTATCAGCTCTATTTCGAGGATCATGGCGGCGCGCTTCAGGGCAGCGACCTGACCGTTGTTCCTTATTGCGCGCAGAGCCGTGGTTTCTTCTCCTTCCTGGAGAAGGGGCAGGTTCCCGATCACCTCAAGGGCTTTTACGACAACCCCGCCAACCAGCAGCGGTTCGAGGCCGCCAAGCGCGTGGCCGAGCGTCATGGCGTTTCGGTCAGCGACGTCGTGCTGGCCTATCTGGTCAATCAGCCGCAGCAGACCATTCCCATTTTCGGCGCATCCAGCCCCGCCCGCATCGCCGAAAGCGTCAAGGCCGCATCGGTCACGCTGTCGCCTGAAGATCTTGCCGAACTGCGCGTCGGCTGAAGCACTGGAGTAGCATGATGACCAAGGTAGCTTTGGTAACGGGGGGCACGCGCGGCATAGGGAAAGCGGCGGCGATCGAGCTTGCCCGCCGGGGGTTCGCCGTCGCGGTGACTGGTCGGACGCGCAAGGAAGGCGAAGGGAAGGCCGAAGAGGAAACCGGCTCGGCTTCCATCGCCCTTCCCGGCAGCCTGGAAACGACGGTGCGGGAAATCGAGGCTATGGGAGGCCGGGCCATCGGCGTCCCGATGGACATATTGGACCGTGATAGCATCGATGCTGCGGTTGCTATCGTGCTGGAGACATGGGGGCGGATCGACGGCCTGTTCAACAACGCGCTTGCCCAAAGTCCCTATCTGATGGCGCCGATCGATGCGGTTGATGCCACGAAGGCGGAGCAGACGATGGCGGGGTTGATGATCAATCATCTGCACATCACCCAGAAAGTGTTGCAGCCGATGTTGTCGCAAGGGGCTGGGCGCATCGTGTTCATCACCAGCGGTGCTGGCACCACCCTGTGCGAGCGCAAACTCGAAGAAGGGGGATGGGGTTTTCTCTATGCTGCGGGCAAAGCCGCCTTTTCCAAGCTCGCCGAGTTTGTCGATCTGGAATATCGCGACCGTGGCATCGTCAGCTTTCACATCCAGCCTGGGCTGACCATCACCGAGACGCTGACGGCCAAATATGGCGACGCCGCCCTCAACTTCGGCGGCGGATTGCCGAGCTACACACCGGCGGACACCGGCCGCACCGTGGCATGGATGATGGATTCGCCGGACGCTGTCGCGTTCGCCGGTCCTAAGCTCTATACCGCACCGACGTTCTTCGAAGATCATGGACTGGCCGCGCCGGCCATTTCATGACGCCATCGCGGTAAAGGAGAGAAGATGGAGCAGGTGGACGGCGTTTTGCATCGTCTATCAGGCAAGGTCGTGGTCGTCGCTGGCGCAAGTCGCGGCATTGGCGAGGTTACGGCGAGAAGGTTGGCTAGCGAGGGCGCATCCGTAGTCGTCGCTGGCCCGCCGTCCGAGGAAGCTGCGGTGGAGGCGGTCGCCGCCGATATTGGGCGCGGCGGTGGGCGCGCGATCGGCGCGCTGTTCGATGCGGCCGACGATGCGAGCTTCGCGGCGCTCTGCGATACGGCCATCGTCGCATTTGGCGGGATCGATGTTTTCCATGCCAATTTCGCCGATCAGGCGATTTTGCTGGAGGATAGCGACATCATCGACGCGACGGATGCCGTGATGGACCGCACGCTCGACGTGAACCTCAAGGGGATGGCGCGGGCGACCCGGCATGCGCTGCCCCATCTGCTCGCGCGGGGCGGCGGCGCCATGATCTATAGCTCGTCGGCGGCGGCGACCATGGGTCAGACGGTGCGGCCCTATTATGCGATGGCCAAGGCTGGCATCGGCGCGCTGGTGCGCCATGTCGCGAACCGCTGGGGCCGCGAGAATATCCGCGCCAACGCGATCCTGCCGGGATACATTATCACGCCGCTGATGCGCGACCATGCGCCTGCGGAGCTTCTGGCCCAGTTCCAGAGCGAGACGCCCGCGCCGAGGCTGGGGCGAAGCGAGGACATCGCCGCCATGGTCGCGATGCTGGCATCTACCGATGGGGAATGGATCAACGGCCAGACCATTTCGGTGGATGGAGGCCTCACCATGCGGTGAGACCCGGCGCTGTTCAGGCTGCGTCGCCCATGATCTGGCGGGTTTTTTGCAGCAGATAGGCCACCCGTTCTTCGGCGGGCATACGCGCAGCCAGATCAAGCGAGGGCACTTCGATGCCGATCGGGATGCCTGCCGGGAGCAAGGGCACCAGCGCCGCCAGATCATATTCGCCCTCGCCCGGCACCGCGCGGTCGGTTACTGCCGCGAGGGGCCAGTCTGCGGGCTTTGCCAATGTGCCGTCGCTGATCTGGATCGTCTTGATCTTGGTGGGAGCCATTGCCCGCACCGCCTCCCAATGCTCACCGCCACGGATGACATGGAGGACGTCAAGGGTCACGCCAGCGTGATCTCCGGCCGCATCGGCCGCTGCCGCCGCTTGCGACAGCGTCTGCCAGCTCGATTCCAGATAGGGCTCTATGGTCAATGCAAGGCCACGCTTCCCAGCCTCATTCGCGAGTTCCGCCAGCCGGTCGTTGCGGCGGCTCTCATTATCGTCGAAGGCGAGCGTCCCGCAGACCCGTGCACCCAGGCGCGCCGCCAGGTCGAGGTTGCGCAGATGTTCCTCGCGGCTGATGTCGGGCGTTATCAGGAACGGCTCGACGACATGGACGAAGAGACCGGCGTCCTTGATCGCTTGAGCGAATGTCTCGAACAGATGGTGGTCCGACACCAGGCTGTAAGATGCGGCATGGGGGACCGGCAGGCCCTCAAGAAACAGGCCGATACCGTCATAGCCGCTCCGTGCGGCGACCTCGACAAAGCTGAGCGGTCCCAGTTCCAGTGCCGAAAGCTGCTCAAGGGCGTATTTGCGCTGGGTCACTAAGGTTCACCTCGATGCGGGTCTGCAAATGTCAGGAATAGAATAACCACCTTATTGGCAGTTGATGGTCGGCTTGCGCCTAAAGGCGGCGTGACGCGAGGAAAAGAACGGCAATTTTTTGTCTTGGACAAACTGAATGACAAAGTGCTCCCTGGAAATTGCCTCGAAACCCGCATCATCACTGGTCCTGACGGTGCGCGGTTAAGCTGAAGTTTACCGTGACCTTCGCAGCGATCGTTTCATCGGTGGCTGAACCGACATCAAACATGTTCCGGTCAAGATCTGCTCGGCCTTCGGCTCTGGCCGTGTCCCCATCCTGACGCAGCGTGAAGCGTAGCGTGACCGGGCGGCGGCGTCCGTTCAGGTCCAGCGTGCCTCTGGCTTCGTACAGGTCGCCGCCCTGTGGTCGGAAACCCTTGGCGCGGAACACAGCATGCGGATGCGTCGCTATGTCGAAATAATCGGGGCCTCGCAGCGTTTCGTCGCGTTGTGCGTCGCCCGTGACGGCGGAGGACAGGTCGATCGTCACCAGGATTGCGCTGCCGGGCAGATCGTCTGGGCTGTAGCGGATGTCCGATTTCCAGTGAAGAAAGGACCCGTCCACCGCCGCGCCGCTCCACATGGCGATAAAGCCGAGCTTGCCCGGCCCCGCCACGCGCCACCGCGACAATGGAAGGTGTTGTGAACTGGCCGTGGGCACCGGCGTAGCTTTTGGGGCCGTCGGGGTCGTGGTAGGCCGCTGCGCTGGGGTGGAGCCGGGTGAAGGCGGCGCTATCTTGATCGGCGCGGGCGTTCCTTGCCGCTGCGCCACGGCTATGGTGGGCGTTCCGGTAAGAAAGAATGATGCCACACCTGCCAATGCCAATGTTCCTAGCGCAACCAGCAGCGCAAGCCCCGGCGCCAAGCCCGGGATCATGCGAACAAGTATATCCTCGCGCTTGTAGAATTGATGGCGAATAGCTCCAGCGACATGCAGAACGACCAATCCGGCCAGGATATAAGCCGCCATGCGATGCGTGTCATAGGCTATTCCATTGAGGCCAAGAGGGATTGGCAGATGCGGCCAGGCAATCGTGCCGAACAGCAGCGTCGACACCCGCAGCGTGCTGGTTGAGACCAGCGCCCAGCCGCTGAGCGGGGCGAGCAGCATGACTGCGTAGAGCAATTGATGCGTCACCTTTGCCGCGAACGCAGATATCCGATCATCCGCCAGTGCCGGGGGGCGGGGGTGGGCCAGGCGGATGCCAACCCGCAGAAAGGTGAGCAGCAGGATGACGATCCCGATCGACTTGTGCAGCTGATAGGCGGCAAATTGGCCCAGCCCCGGCGCGATGCCGGACAATTGCCAGCCCAGGACGAGTTGAAAGCTCAGGGCTGCCGCGATCGACCAATGCAACGCGATTGCCGTCATGGAATAGCGCTGTGGCGACATGGGCAGTCTTTCGTCCTTATGAAGATGTCAAAGAAGAGCGCGAGCGGCGGGCGGGCAATGAAGGGAACACCGGTTCATTCATAAACCTTGGACGCATTACTGTGCCGTCCTCCAGTCACGAGAAGGGCTAATGCGCATGCTGCGATCAGCGACCCTGATGCCATGGTCAATGCCACGGCGGGAAGCTTGAAATCGAGAGTGAAAAGGAAACCAGCAAGGATGGGACCCAAAGCAGCTCCTCCACGGCCGAGGCCGATCACTATTCCCGTGCCGCCCGCCCGGACGGCCGTTGGGAAAGATTGCGCAATGATGGCGTAGAGACCGACGACGGCCGCGTTGGTGAAATATCCCGC
>LLBZ010035977.1_pt1 | contig 10435 bp, 9 predicted proteins | sample 1489421 | NCBI WGS metagenome assembly LLBZ01 (sample SAMN04092657, study PRJNA295927) | soil metagenome | biome: Soil prokaryotic community; feature: Bulk soil; isolation source: soil from tomato rhizosphere | host: tomato cultivar Moneymaker | place: South Korea | collected 2011-11-01 | reverse complement strand
ATAACTAAAGGCAAAATGAATCTTGTAGTTTTTGAAGTAAGTGCCTTCAAAACTAGTCAAAACGGTGATTTTTATGCCTCTTGTTATCTGAGAAACCATGATTAATATATTAAAACAGTGTTTAATAAGGGCAAAATTACAAAATTTTCATTTGCATTTGTTAATTTTTAATTTTTTTTTAGTTGATGATATTTAGGGAGCTGGCGGTGCCTTTTCCAATGATTCTGTCATAGCGTCCGGTGTTTTCTTTGTAATAAACCAAAACAGTATATTCATTTTCAGTTTGGTAGAAATTTCCGTCGATGGCATTTTCGTTATCAATGTTTCCGTTTTTATCGGCGATGACATATTTGTAATTGGTAAATCCCTGTTTGATTAAGATGGCTTTTTCATAAATTCCTTTTTTTTCATCATAATCCATTTTGTATTCCGGGGATAAAGTATAGTTGTTAAACATTCCGGAAATATAAATGTCTTTGTTGAGTCGGAAGGTGGGAGCCGAAAGGCTAAAATAAACCCAGGCATAATCGGCTTCGGTTTCATTATTCGTAGCGTTAGAATTTTTAACCAAAAAATTTCCATTTATATCTTCAAAATAAGTGTAAGGGAAGTTGGTTCGGGCGTTATTCGTGTATAAGTAGCTGTTGTAAATGTCCGTGCTGGCATCCACTCGCGCCACATTGTTAGCGGCTACGCGGATGTCTTTGTTTTCAAAATAAAGGAATTCATTACCAGCCCAAAATTGGGTTTCGCTGTCATATTTGTAAATCAAATCATTTCCCACGGTATATTGTGGTTTAATATTGTTTATTGCAGTGCTGAAATTGCCGTTTTGAAGTAATGTTACTTTGATGTTTTTCAAAGGATTTTGAAAAGTAATACTGTTGGATTTTATGGAGAAATCCAAGTTGTGTTTGTATTCTATTAAATTAACGTTTCGGGCTCTTTTTATTTGTAAAGGAACTGATGCATTGTCTTCGTAAAGCATAAATTTTCGTGAAAAGACTACTTCGCGGTCATCGTTTAAGATTTTGAGCAAATAGTTGCCACTTAGTCGTAACTGTTGTGTAAACTGGTTTGGAAAATTTAATTTATAGTGCGAATAGATTTGTAAAGTGTTGACGGAATTCGTGTAGTTTTGAATTCTTTGATTGTCAAAACCTTGTAAATATTCGTTTTTTTGAATAGTTGAAGGATTCCAATTGTAATCACAATGGATGATTTCGTAATAATAATTAGCTTCATTTCCATAGAGATCATCAAACTGGAATTCAAAAGAGCTGCCTAATTCAAATATAGGAATTACATTTTGACCGTTTTGGACAAAAGAGATGGTTTTGATATGATAAGGCGGAGCTGTTTCATTTTGTATTTGAGCGGTTGCTGTTTTGAAAATGAAAAGCCATAAGATTCCAAAAAGAAAAGGTTTAGGCATAATTATGTGATTGCTTGGTGTAAATATAACAAAATAAGCAATAGAATATTATGCCGTTCTTGGTTCTCTTTTGTGAATTATTTGAAGCAAACAGGAATGATTTCTCCTTTAGCGAGGCAGTATTTTTCTACTAATTCCGGACTGATTTCGTTAGTGTAATCCTCTTCGGTTACTTTGAAACCAATGTTTCTTAGTTTGTCAAAATAGTCGCGACCGTAAATACGAACGTGGTCGTATTGTCCGAATATTTTAGCACGCTCTTTTGGATCAGTAATGCTGTCATCGGCAAAAGTAGTTGCTCTTTTTAAATCTTGTGGAATTTGTAAAATGGCTATTCCGCCCGGTTTTAACACGCGATACAATTCCTGCATGGCTTTGGTGTCGTCCGGAATATGTTCCAAAACGTGGTTGCAAAGGATAACGTCATACTGATTGTCTTTGAAAGGAAGATTGCAAATATCGGCTTTTACATCTGCCAATGGCGAAAACAAATCGGTTGTTGTATAATCCAGATTTTTTTGCTTGCGGAACAATTTGTAAAATGCCTGCTCCGGTGCAAAGTGTAATACTTTTTTTGGTGCTGTGAAAAAATCGGTTTTTTCATTTAGGTATAACCAAAGTAGGCGATGTCTTTCCAGTGAAAGTGTACTAGGTGAAAGTACATTGTTTCTTTGGTTTTCATAACCATAAGGCAACATCGATTTGAAACTTTTTCCGTCGATAGGATCGGTATATTTAGTTCCTTTTAATGAAAATGCGATAATAGGACGCGCCACATAACTTAAACGAATAAGTAAGGGGCGAGGGATGGTATTAAGAACTAGTTTGAAAAGTTTTTTCATTTATATTTTAAATATTCTTTGGAATTTATCATTGTCAATTACCTGATATTTCGAAAAGAGATGTTTGTATTTTATTTGAAGTTTTCTCTCTGTATTTCTAAAAAATGGTAGTCGGGCTGCAAGAGAGGTATTCCTTTTATCATAAACTACATAAATTTGAAATAAATCACTTGGGAAACATAATTTTTCTTTAAAACCTTTCTCGAATATGTAGTTGTAAAAAGAGATAATTGATTCTGTTGCTTTAAGTCTAAAGTCTGTTTCAGAAATCTTGCCTCTTTTGAATTCTACAAATATAACTTTACCGTCTTTAAAGTAAATGGTATCCGAAGTCTTTATCTTTTCTTTTGTGCCTTCGTTTATATCGGTATTATCAAGTATAGTGTCAAAATCAAAAACTTCTTTTGCGGACGAAACCACAGAAACATTATTTTCTTTATCTAATGAAATCTCAGTCAGTGATTTCTTAGGCACATTGCCTTCGAAAAACTGTTCAATATCATTAATTCTCATCATTCAAGTCTTGAATTGTGAAAAAAGCTTCAGAAATAGAGCTTAAAATTGGAGATATGTTTTTGGTTACATCCGAAATTTTTGCCGACAGGCCATCATTATTTTTCTCAGCAAAATAGAAATTAGTAGATTTTTCGTATTTATGTTTTTTAGAATATCCTTCCAAAGCTTCAATAAAATAAGGACTGTGAGAAGTCAATAAAATTGGTATGGCTAATTCCTTAGATAATAAAACTAAAATTTCAGCAAATTTAACTTGCCAGGTTGGATGCAAATGAACTTCTGGTTCGTCAATAATTAATAAAGTGTTTGAATTTAATTTTCCTTTTTGTAAAAGTAATTGTAATATTCCAAAACTTTTTATTCCAGTTGCTATATTTCCAAATTCGAATTCTGTCTCATTTTTTGTAAAAACTATTTCGTCTAATGAATCAATACTAAAATCTCCATTTATGACTTTTGATATCAGAGATAGTAAGTTGTTATTCTTATTACTATCGTCAGAGAAAATATTTAATTCATCTTCTCTTAAAAATATTAGTTTATTTAAATGATCATTCTTATCTATAATTTCATTAAAACGAACAAAATAAGTTTGTGTTAGTCTTAATGGAGATTCTATAAAAATAACTTCATCGTAATAGAAAGAAGAACTATTTTCAAGTCCTACGAATTCAATTTTATCTTTGAAATAAATACTTTTTTCTTCAATTCCTCCAATTTTAATAAAAGAGTCATTTTTGTTAAATGAATTTGATATTTGGTTTCCAAATTCATTTTTTAAAAAAGATTCTAATCTGTAATGTAGTGCTTCTGTAGAGTCAAAGGAAATTGAAGTTCTACGATTAAAATCATTTATGAATTCAGAAAGTTTCTCTTTAATTTGTGGATTGGAATAATTATCGTATAAGTTAAGTACAGATTCTAATTCATTATTTATAGAATTAATAATGTCAGTATCTTTTTTTGAATGTAATGAAGCAGGTCTTATTTCTAATTTTTCTAAAAATTCTGAAATAAATTTATTTTGAATATTTTGGTCACTTTCATTTGTCGCTGTAGTTCTTGATAAAAGATTTCGGATATCTCTTGTCTTTTCGTAAACAAATCGAATTTTATTTGTATTGTGAGATATTTCATCACCATTTATACCTCTAATTAAAGCATACAAAACTTTTCCAACAGTACTTTTACCAGAATCATTTTGACCAGCAATAAGAGTTATTCCTTCAATATTAATGTCTGCTTCTTCAACAATTCCAATATTTTGGAGTTTGAGTTTCATAGTGCTATTTTTTTATAAAAGTAGTTATTTTTTAAAACTTAACTACAAGTCTCATTATTCGTGAAATTTGCATTTAGATAACTAAAGGCACTTTTCTAAACTCATCTTCTTCATTGCTTTCAATACCTAAAGCTTTGTAGATATAAGCATAAGTTGAAAGTAATTCCGGTTTTCCATCTACTAGAGCTACATCGTGTTCAAAGTGAGCGGATGGTTTTCCGTCAGCAGTAAGGATTGTCCAACCGTCTTTTAATTGTTTGATGTTGCGTGTTCCCTGATTAATCATCGGCTCTAAAGCAATAACCATTCCTTCAACAAAAAGTTTTCCGCGACCTTTTTTGCCATAATTAGGCATTTCAGGGTCTTCGTGCATTTTTTTTCCTAAACCGTGACCTACTAATTCACGCACCACTCCGTATCCATGAGCTTCGGTATATTTTTGGATTGCATTTCCAACGTCTTCTACGCGGTTTCCGACTTTGAATTCGCGCATTCCAACGTATAAGGATTCTTTGGTAACCTGTAATAATTTTTTAGTTTCAGGAGCTACTTCGCCTACTTCAAAAGTATAGGCGTGATCACCGTGAAAACCATTTTTGTATGCACCACAATCGATAGAGATAATATCACCGCTTACAAGAGGAGTGTTATTTGGAATTCCGTGAACAACCTGAGCATTAGGACTCATACAAAGTGAATTTGGAAAACCGTATAACCCAAGAAAACTTGGTTCGGCACCATGATCGCGGATGAATTCTTCAGCCAATTTGTCAAGATGTAAAGTAGTTACGCCTTCTTTGACTTCAGAAGCCAGCATACCTAATGTTTTGGATACGATTAAAGCACTTTCGCGCATTAATTCTATTTCTTCACGGGATTTTACTATGATCATATTTTTAATTTTCGATTTGCAAAAGTACAATTTTATAGTAACTTTTAAAATCAAATGCAGGGAATAAAAAAAGCTGCCCGGATTTGGACAGCTTTCAGTTGTTTTATCTTTTCAAATTATTTTACTAATAAGGAATGACTGGACATAGCAGCCGGTTGTGCTACTCCCATCAAGTCTAAAATTGTTGGAGCAATATCTCCTAAAACACCGTCCTGAATAGCTATTTGGTCGTTGTCAACCAAAATAAAAGGAACCGGGTTTGTGGTGTGCGCTGTATTTGGACTTCCGTCAGGGTTAATCATCGTTTCGCAGTTACCGTGATCGGCAATTACGATAGTAGAATATCCATTTGCCAAAGCGGTAGTGATTACTTTTTCGACACATTTGTCAACTGCTTCACAGGCTTTGATAGCGGCTTCCATAACACCGGTGTGTCCTACCATGTCGCCGTTAGCGAAGTTAAGGCAAACAAAATCAGTTGCTCCTTTTTCTAATTCCGGGCATAGGGCATCAGCTAATTCGTAAGCACTCATTTCAGGTTGTAAGTCGTATGTGGCAACCTTTGGAGAATTTCTCAAAATACGGGATTCACCTTCAAATGGCGTTTCTCTACCTCCGGAGAAGAAGAAAGTTACGTGTGGGTATTTTTCAGTTTCGGCAATACGAATTTGTTTCTTGCCTGCTTTTTCTAAAACCTCTCCTAATGTTTCGGTAATGTTGTCTTTGTTGTAAACTACTTTTACATTTTGGTAAGTTTCATCATAATTAGTTAAGGTAACATAGTACAAATTCAATTTGTGCATGTTTTGTTCGTGGAAATCCTGTTGCGAAAGAGCTTCAGTCAATTCACGGCCTCTGTCGGTTCTAAAGTTGAAGAAAATAACCACATCTTCGTCTTCGATAGTTGCTAATGGTTTTTCATCGGCACCAACAGCTACAAGAGGTTCAATAAACTCATCGGTGATGTCGTTTCCGTAGCTGGTAGCAATCGAAGTAACGATATTGTGAGTAGGAGTTCCTTTTCCGTGAACCACTAAATCGTAAGCCAATTTTACTCTTTCCCAACGTTTGTCACGATCCATCGCGTAGTAACGTCCGATAACAGAAGCGATTTTTACGGGAGTATTAGCGATATAGTTTTCTAAATCCTGAATGTATTTTTTTCCTGATTTAGGATCAACGTCTCTTCCGTCAGTGAAAGCGTGTACAAAAACCTGATTTAATCCGTAATCCTGAGAAGCGTCGATTAAACCACGCAAATGAGAAGTGTGTGAGTGAACTCCTCCGTCAGAAACTAATCCTAAGAAATGGACTTTTTTGTTGTTTTCTTTTGCATATTGAAAAGCATCTTTAAGTACTTGTTCCTGAGCTAAAGTTTTATTGGCAACAGCCAAATTGATTTTAGCTAAATCCTGATAAACAATTCTGCCGGCACCTAAGTTCATGTGTCCAACTTCTGAATTTCCCATTTGTCCTTCCGGTAAACCTACGTGTAAACCGTCAGTTCGTAATTGCGCGCTTGGGTATTTTTGGTAAAGGCTGTTTATAAACGGAACATTTGCATTATCAATTGCAGAAACTTTTGGGTCAGGTGATTTTCCCCAACCGTCCAAAATCATTAAAATTACTTTTTTGTTCATTGTTATTTAGTTTTCGACAAAGATAGATTATTTCTAAAATCTTCTTTAGGAATCAAATAACTATTATGTATTCGGAAATTTAGCGATACTAAAAATGATAATTTTTTTACCGAAGGCAGTTTTTATTAAAATAAATGCACTTTAGAATTTATTTTTCAGGGAGTTGTAATCAATGAAATAGCGTAAACTAATCGAGAAGATATTTGTTATATTAGAATTGAAGATGGAATTGAGATTTTTGTTAAGGCTTTTCTCTACCATATTGGTTTCTTCCTGAGCGTAATTTCGGTATAATAACGAGAGTTGACTTCCGGGAGCAAACCACCAAGTGTAGGAAAAATCTAAATTCCAGGAGTTTAAATTTCTGTTTTTATTATTGTTGTAGCTGTTATTTGGGGTTAAGTAACCATTGTCTTTCAGTGTGAAATAGTCATGGTTTTCGGAATAGGACCAATAGTATCTTGCTTTAAGATTAAATGTCATTTTGTTATTAATTGCATATTTTCCAGTTAAATCTGCTTGGATAATTTCTCTGTTTCGTTTTGCAAAAATTATATTTGTGTCATTGGTTTCTACCCAGCCTATTGCGTTAGCTTCATTAGTGTAATCGGCTGTAAATGCTAATGAAAATCGATCGTTGAATCGGTATTTAGGTCCTGCGTAAATTCTGTATGTAAATCTGTTATCTTCGTCGTATTTAAAAAAAGAGGGAGTGATATTAAAAGTCAGGTTTTTATTTTTGTTGGATTCCATACCTAAATATGCAGAAATCAACCTTGGGTTGTAAACAAATTTTCCTTCTTTTTGAGGTAGATAAAAATCAAATGTTTCAAATGGAACGATGTTAAATCCCATTTCAAAATTATATAAATTATGTGTTGTGGCAGCTATAGTAGTTTGAAACCAGCTGGTATTTTGAATCTTGTTAGTTGTATTGTCCAAGTCAAAGTTTGCTTCTTGCTCGATTAGAAGACTATTAAAAAGTTTGGTTGGATTTAGAATTCGATAACTTCCATTTACATAACCACTATAATAATTGTAATAGTATAATATACCAAGGTCATTGGAGTCAAATTGCTTAGATGTATATTTTCCGGTGAGTAAGTATCTGTATTTTCCACTGGTTTTAGCAAAATTTAAAGAGGTTTTAAATCCATCATAGTCTTCGGTGTCATTGATGGTGCTGTATCTAAAGTCTCCGGAGAGATTGTAAGAGTTTGCTTTGGTGTTTAAGTCGAAAACTAAAGCTGTAACGTTTGCGTCTCTGTAACTTCCGTTTCTGGTAGTGTTGGTGTTGATAATAGAAACAGAAGAATTTTGTCTAAAACGTTGATCAAATACCAATATGTTGTAATTAGCAAGTGGTTCAATTACTTCTTTTCTTGTTTCGTTTGTTTCGGAATTTGTTATAGTTGCAAATGTTTTTTCGGTAATTCCATTCAGAAAACCTATTCCAAGACCATTTTTGGTTCTTCCGGATATTTTGATGGCGTTGATTAGGTTAACACTGTTTGGATATTTTGTAACGTTTTCATTAGTCGGAAGACTTGATTCTACTTCTGATTGACTCACACTTGGATAGCCTCCGATTCTTCTTGAGTAAAATAGGTTTCCAATGTTAAATAAATTAGTTCCTTCAGTGAAAAAAGGTCTGTTTTCGTTTAGTTTTTGTTCAAAAGGCTCTAAATTTAGAATGGCATTGTCAAATTTTGTTTGCCCAAAATCAGGAACCAATATGGCGTCTAGCGTGAAAGCATCATTAATTCGGTATTTTATATCTAAACCTGCTTTTATGGTTTTGTCAGAGTTGAAATCATCTTTTTGGTAATAGGCTGAGGTGTAAGGAATAAAGAAAAGTCGGGTAGACGGACTTATGTTTTCTATGCCTTTTAATTGTCCACATTGGGTTAAAACATTTTTGATTTCTGCGTTAATAGGATTCCAGGAGAATTTCTGTGCAGTCCTTTTGATTTCGCGAACAAAGTTAATTCCCCAAACTTGTTTTTCATTTTTTGGAAAACGAATAGCTGCGTATGGAATTTTTATTTCTACTGTCCAACCTTCATTAGTGATTTTTACATTGCTTTGCCAAATGGCGTCCCAAGTAAAATCTTCATTGCCCTCTGTGGCTAAGCAGTCCATTTGTGTTCCGGCTGCACTTACATAAAAACGATAGTCTTGCTGCCCGTCATTAAAGCCATTGATGAATACTGCAAAATTGTCGGCAATACCAAAGATATCTCTTTCAGTAAGCTCTCTTTGTATCTTGTTAGGTTCGTCGTCGTTTAAAGTGGCTGAAATGTATATAGCATCATTGTCATAGAGTACTTTTACATTAGTTTTTTTTTCGTTGCTGATTGGTCGGCTGTTATCAGGTGTAAACATAATGAAATCGGTCGCGATTTCATTGTTTTTTTGCCATTCGGTTTCGTCTATTCTTCCATCAATGTTGATATTTCCGTCCTTTGGTTTAGCTAATAGTGTTTTTTTTTGTGCAAAAACACTTAGGTTTAGTAAGGCGAAAAAACAATAAATGGGTAAACGAAATGACGCCATATAATGAGATAATAGTCAAGCAAAAATACTAAAATTAGTCAGATTAACAATTTTTTAACATCGTTTTTTGTAATTAAAAGGCTACTGTAAAGTTAAAACATTCTTATAGTGAGGTTTAAGATTTTTTTTTGTGGTCTTTTTTTATATTTTTGGCATCAATAAAATTAATCTAAATAAATAGTAATCAATGGTTTGTAAGAGGGTTTTGTTCTTTTTAGGATTGTCTTTTTTGTTAATGTCTGCTACTGTCTTTTTGCCAAAGGCAGCTGAAAAAAAGATTGTTTTAAAAAGAAATGTGCTGAAGGAAGAAGGTGAGGAGTCAGGTATTGAAGAAATTTATAGTAAGTTGCATACGTCAGGTTTTAGTTTGCCTAAATTAGAAAGTTTTAAAGAAGCTTTGGAAGGTTTTTATAAACTTAAAGCTCAGGGATTAGTGACTAAAAATATTATTACCTTAATTGATTTTAGTTTGTCGTCAAATACTAAAAGACTTTGGGTGATTGACTTGGATTCAGATAGTATTTTAATTCATTCACTTGTGGCGCACGGCAAAAATACGGGTGAGGAGTTTGCAAGTAGTTTTTCCAATAAAGCAGAATCGTATAAAAGCAGTTTGGGATTTTATGTAACGGGAGAAATTTATAATGGTAAGCACGGAAAATCATTGCGATTAGATGGTTTGGAAAAAGGAATTAATGATAATGCGCGCAATCGGGCGGTCGTGGTTCATGGTGCCAATTATGTTTCGGATGCTTTTATAAAAAATAATCAGCGTTTAGGCAGAAGTTTGGGTTGTCCGGCGGTTCCGCTTGCTGTTACAGACGAATTAATCCGTACAATAAAGGATAAAAGCTGTCTGTTTATTTATTATCCTTCCGATTCCTATAAACATTCTTCAAGTATAATTTGATTGAATTTTGCTTAAAAAGTATTTCCTGATTTTGATTTGCTTAAAAAAATAAAAATCTAATGATTTAATTTTAAAAAGGTTATAAGTTAATTGTGGATTTAAATAAAAAATCTGCTAAAAAAATTTGTTTTAAACTTAACTTATTCTTTATATTTGCACCCGCAATGCGGAAGTAGCTCAGTTGGTAGAGCTCCAGCCTTCCAAGCTGGTTGTCGCGAGTTCGAGCCTCGTCTTCCGCTCTAGTTAAAACCAAGAGTTTTTGGTTTATTGAAATAAAATTTGTTGGTTAGTAAATAATAATTATATTTGCAGCCAAAATGCGGAAGTAGCTCAGTTGGTAGAGCTCCAGCCTTCCAAGCTGG
>LLBZ010016256.1_pt1 | contig 10438 bp, 14 predicted proteins | sample 1489421 | NCBI WGS metagenome assembly LLBZ01 (sample SAMN04092657, study PRJNA295927) | soil metagenome | biome: Soil prokaryotic community; feature: Bulk soil; isolation source: soil from tomato rhizosphere | host: tomato cultivar Moneymaker | place: South Korea | collected 2011-11-01 | reverse complement strand
GTGGCACAAGAACGTCTTGCCGGGTAGCGGATTTTTGTCGAATCGCCGCTGAATATCCGGATGGAGTTTCTTCCACTCGTCGCCAAGGATTTTCTTGAACAGTTCACCCTCTGAAGGGACAGTAGTAGTGATAGCTCTCATCAGGACATCTCCGCCAGGACGTAATTTTTATTGCGTTGATCGAGGGAGTTTGCGGTCATGCCACCACAGCCATACAAGCGGGGGCAGCATCACGGCAAGAGCAAAACAGTCAACCCACACATGTATCCAGGCGCCAGCACGGAGTGAAATCAGCATGTCCTGCGGCGCCCATACGGCTACGCCAATAATCAGCCACATCCATGCGAAGGTGCTACGGTATCGATCGCCGACATACGTGAGCACGCCCATCCATAACGACATGCTTTGAATGGTCGGACCGAACAGACTTAACCACCAGATTTGCTAAGCACGCGCAGCGGCTGGCGTGTCCTGATTCCAGAAACTCGCTTCAATACTGCGGTGGTATCCGTCAAAAACCGGGAGATCGCCTATCCAGGGAAGCAATGCGCCGACAATCAGATGGACGGCCACGACGCCATACATCCATTTCACGGCCCATGGCCTGACTCTTTCTCCCGGCATTTCGGATTCTCCCCTTAACATTTTTTCGGCTAGCCCTTGACGGCCTTCTTCGCATCTCCTCGGACGAATTTCTGGACCGAGGCTCCCATCTTCAACAGCTTCATCAGCGTTGATGGTCGGGTCGAGCTCGCGCTCTTTGCGTTCGCGAACGACGGTACGAAACAGTTCCCAGACATCGAGCGAAGTCTCGAAGTGGTCGCGCGTCCGGCCAAAGGACGTAACCGACCGCTTAAAACTGAAAAGCGGACAGTGCCCGCGCCCGCTCGATTATCCGCAAACGGGCCGGGCTTGCGTACGCGCTGCGGCAGTGGCATCGTAACCAGTCTGCCGCAGACCTGTCTGCCTCGGAAATCACGATTTCCTTGTCGAGGAAAATTGCCTCGAGCATTATGAATGCAGTTTCTGGCTGGCCCAATATCCGTAATCTACCTCAATGTTCTCCAGGAGCCCTATCAGATTAGTGCTTTGGATGGTGAGCAATTGGCTCCATTGCGTCATGAGATTACATTGCTTCTCAACCAGTTTCGACATGGTGTTTGCCTGTTTGAGTTGGGCGTAGTCGTCTACCAGAATCGCGCAGCCTTTGAGCCAGTCCTGATTCTGCTCTTGCAGGCGCTGCATGACTGCCATCTGCAATTGCAGCGATTCATTCCAAATTTGGGGCTCCATGAAATGTGCCGCCAACCCGGTTGTCAACATTCCATTGTTGAATATATGGGCGGCCTGTTTATTCAGCAGGGTGTTCGCCGTCGCTGCATGTTCCAGGGTAGCCGAGGCTCCCTGGGAAGCCATCTCGTGCAAGGCGGGAACGCCTGGTTTGGCAAGGGCTCGCTGGCTGATGGTAATGGGAAGTCTGCTCATGATGATCTTGATTCCTGAGGATTGGTTAAGATTGGTCAGCCGCCGAGCCGATTGAGCATGGCGTGGATGGCCTTGATCTGGATTGCGTTGCGCGAGTAGTAGTCGGGCTGCCGAGAGTTTTGGCTGGTGTAACCCCACCAATCCCAGCAACCATCCGGGTTTTGTGTCTCGCCATCGTCCGTACCCTCGGCCTGGGGGTAGAGCACGATGATGTCGTTGCTATCCGCGATGTGGTTGTAGCCGGTAGTCGTGATGTAGCGATTGCCATAGGGCGGTTGGTTGCTAATGTCGGCTCGGCCATTGACATAATCCACGTAGTTGTACCCTTGCTTGCAGCCATGCAAAGCGATATGCACCCGTGCCGACGCGCCTTCTTCGACGGCACGGGGTACATAGGCATAGCCGAACCGGCTCATGCTGGCCCGCGGTTCGCTGTCGAAAAATTCGGTTTGGTCGAAACGCAGCAAACGCCCGCTGAGCCGTTCGGCGGCAGGTTTCAGATTGACATAGATATGGCGCAGAATTTCATGGGACTGCATGAAACCGCCATTGTTGATGTAGGGCGGTTGATTGGTGGGCAACGACGAATCTTCGGGGTTATCGGTGATGATGGAATGGCCTGCTGGCACGCTGTCGTCGTAGACAATGTTCTGCGGTTTGACACCCAGAAATTCATAAAACATTCGGGTTCGTGCTACGACGTCGGAATAAACCACTTTGTCCTGACTGCCGGTGAAGATGTAGACCCGGTCATCGGCAAGATTGTCAATGTCATCGATCTGACCCGCCTTGGCTGTTTGATTGGCCAGATCGGCCAGCCGTTGCGCATTCGGCGTGGTTTGCGGTACCAGGGGGTTCATGCAGATGTACAGGGAATTTTCGATATAGGCATCTTCCGCCAGCGCCGCAGCCGCACGGTAGGATTCGGCGCAGCGGAATGGCCCTCCGGCAATGATGCCGGCGCCCGAGAAACTTGCCGAATGGGCCAGGTGCAGTTGCACAGTCATGAAAGCTCCGGACGACAAACCGGAAACCGAGTTTTGTCCTTTTTGGACGTTATACGATTCGAGTTGAACAACCTTTGTGTTGACGCTTGCAACCATTGAGAGCCTCCTTGATGACCTTGCTATGGAACCTTCGAATATGCTCGTTTGCGCTAATCTTGACTTGACGGTCGCAATGCGCCGGGTGAAGAGTGTTGGCGCAGAGACGACGATTTTGTGCGGAAGTGCCGTTCCGCTGTACAGGACGATACCTTCGTTTGACACGCCTTCGATTGACATCGCTCACTTCTGATTCCTCACTTCTGATTCAGAACATTTCCCCGTTTTGCCAGGCACGTTATTTGCCAACGCAACTCGGCGGGAAATACGTGGCTAATGAATGTTGGCGTAGGTCAACTGCGTGTAATCATGGCGAGGCAGGATTTTTGGCGTGGTGCAAAAATGTGCAGTTTGGGGCAACAGGGCAAAGGAAATCCATCTGCCTTGCGAAGGCGGCTTTCGATGTTGGGAAAGCGACCGGAAATAACCCCGGCATGAACTCAAACCTGCTGGAATCGCTTGGAACCCAACAGATCGAACCAATGCAGATGGCTTTGTCTCGTGGGTTCGTATGCGACGTCGGGGTGCGCCGGGGTGTGCATCACGCGGTGCGCGACGACCTACCTTCTTTCCTGGCAAATAGGTACTGCCACAACGTACCACCCCGTCTGTCTTCACCAGTCAACACATAATGCAACGCGTTCGCATTTTGCAAAGTCAGGTTCAACACCGACCGTACCGACTTCTGCCCGGCAAGCAAGATCGCGTCTCCCGGTTGCAAGATGAAGTCATCGTTCGGCAACAGCAACGTATGGCCGTCGCGTTCGACCATCAGCACGATGGCCGGCAAGGCGGTTTCGCGGTCGGCATTGTCGCGCAGCAGCAGGCCGACATTGAAGGGACGGCCGCCGACCAAAGCTTGATACGCGGCCGGTGACGTGTGTTGCGCGATCAAGATATCCCACACGTCCGGCCTCAGTCCTTCCCACACACCTTCCAGTCGCGTTGCCAACTGCTTGCTCCAGAGTTCTTCAGCTTTGCCGATGGCAGCGAGAAAACGCGACAGCAGCGGTGTCGTAATGATGGAGATGCATTCCTGCGCCACGATGCGCGTATGCACCATGCTGAAATCGGCACGGAAGGTGTCGAATAGCATGTCGTTGGCGCCCTGGTTTTGGCGCGCCACCACGAAGATGTCCGGATTGAGCCGCTTGGCCATCGTGGCGATCGACAGATTGTTGATGTCGTTCGGACTGCCGGCCACGATGCCTGCCGCTTCCATGATGCCGGCCTGTGCCAGTACGCTCGCTTCGGTGCCGAGCCCGCGCACGATGTTGCCATCCTTCGGGCCATCGCCTTCGGGGTCGATGATCGTCAGCTCGATGCCGGACAGTTGCAGATATTGAGCGATCGATTGTCCGAAGTGCCCATAGCCGCAGATGATCCAGCGCCCGCGCGGCGGCCGGTGTACGGCGGGCAGCGCTGTTCCGGGCAAGCCGGTCAGGATTTCGATCAGGCGGAAGCGCTCGGGAGACGATACGGCCAGTGCCAGATATTCCGAAAATCGTTCCGATGCATTGACGATATGGTGCGTGCCGAACGACGCCATACTGTCGGCGACAGTCGGCGTGTGGGCGCGCGCAAGGACGGCAATGTTCGGATTGAGCAAGCGTGCATTGACCGCGATGGCGAGATTGCATTCCTCGTCATTGGTCACTGCCAGTACGCCCAGGCATTGCGGGTGACGCAAGCCTGCCATCAGCAGATTGCCCGACAGGCGGGCGTCAGCGGCAAGTGCGGGATCATTGGTCATGAAGTCTTCGAGATGCAATTCTTCGATTCGCTGCTCATCCTTGTCCAGAATGACAAAATCGAGCCCCAGAAAATCGAGGGCGCGACAAATCAGGCTGCCGGTTTCGCCGCAACCACACACCAGGTAAAACGGTGCCCGGATATGCGACACGCGACGTGCGAAGCGTGATGCGACCAGCGTATGCTGGAACGCCTTGTCCTGCAGCAGCGCCAGCACGGTCAGGATCGAGTACGACCACGCAATCACGGTCATGTAGATTGATACGGTAACCCATAAGCGTTGGGCTTCGGAGAACGCCTTTGGTATCTCGCCGAAGCCGATCGTCGTGGCGGTGTAGCTGATGAAGTAAAACGCATGGAAAAAACTCAATGGCGGCGACGGCGTGCCATCGTCATTCACGCCCGGCACGATCGTCAGACCCAGCATCGCGATCGTGTAGCACACGATCAGCGCAACGAGTGGTGCGCGCATGCGGCGCAGCACCAGGAAAAAGACGCTGTTCATGCTTAGCGCCGCATCATCACCGTTTCAACGATGAGCATCGTGACGGAAATGAGATTCGCGAGCAGTGCGCCGCCGGCCAGCGAGACCACGCTGACCGTCGTTCCCGGTGTCATGCCTTCGCCTGTGACATGCATTGCAATGGTCCAGGTGATCGCTGCTGCTATCAACTGGAAGTCGGCGACCAGGCTGGTCGAAAGATGGACGGCGCCAATCTGCGTGCGGTCTCCGAACTTCAATACCGTGGCGATCAGGTTCACCACAATGGCCGCGAACAACTCGTAAATGTTGTGATGGGCCGGGTCGGCGATGTCGCCGACAAAGAAGCCGAAATTCAGCGTGGCGGCAAAAACGATAAAAAACGCGAAGACGACTTTTTCCAGGTTCATTGCAATTCCTCGATGAAAATTATTGATGTTGTGCCAATGGTATAGCGATCGCTAATCCCGGTTGGATGTTTATCGAATCTGTCTTGGCCGCAGGAGCGAGTGCTCGCCCATCAGCGGATATGTGTGCTGTTGATGGCAACAGGTGCGCAGGTCGATTATGGACAGCGCATACAGCATGCATGGACTTCGTCAGCGATGGGGCTCCTGAACCAAATCCATGCGCCGGCGCAGGCGCAGCCCCTCTTCCGTGTCACCAGCCTGTTCGGCGCGCATTGCTTGCACGCCCAGCCAGGCCAGCAAGGGACGGCGCCAGCCTTGCGCCGAGGCTGTATCGATGGCCAACGTGATGATCGCCGGACTGGCGCGGTCGGTTCGCAACAAGACGCCGGCTGCCACCAGCCTGGCAAGCGGATCGCTGATGCCGGCCACCACACTCGCTGTCGAGCCCGTCGATGTTTGCATCACGTCACGGTGCTGCGCGGGCAGCAGTGGCGCATCCTGCGGCTGCGCACGGCCGGCCAGATAGTCGGCATACGCGCGTTCCGGTGCAGCAGCGTCCTGACGCAGTTTTTCAAATCCGATGCAATCGTCCAGCACCAGGCTGGCCACACGGCTGGCGCACCGGATCAGTTCCACGCGCGCCACCCTGTCGATTTGTCCGGTACTGGCCATTTCGCTGCGCGCCTTGGCAAATTCCTGCGCCTCGACCTTGTCGTTGCCGGACAGGTAAGCGGACAGGGCGCGCTCGATGCTGCTCTTGGCCGTCATTTGCCAATCGGGTACGGCAGGGCCGTTGGCGCAGGCGCTTAGCAACATGGCGACGCCAACAATTCCAATAAGCTTCATGGCAGTGTGACCTCCGCTTCTCGCTTGAACGGCCACTTGCGATTGATTTCATTGACCAGTTGCTCAACCTTGCGCAGGTTGCTTTCCACGTCGGCGCGCAGTGGGCCAAGGTCGGCAGTGGCGCCGTTGATGTTAGTACCGATCGCTTGTGCTTCGGCCAGCACGGCATCGACTTTTTTCAGGCTCGCACGGGCATCGGTCAGCAAGCCGTTGAGCTGGGCGATGGCAGCCTGGGCTTCGGGTAGCGCGCCGTTCTTGCCGAACACCTGGCTGTCGGCCTTGATCGCCATGCCATCAACGGTGGCCAGCAACTTGTTGGCGCGGTCGAGCATGATGATCAGCTTTTGAGCGTTTTCATCGGTGCCGGTGATGACACCCAGTGCTCCGCTTTTGCCGGCCAATCGTTCCGTGACGGACTTCATGTTGCGCAAGCTGGCGTCGAGCGACGAGTCGGTGGCCGTCATCGTGTTCAGATTCTGGATCAACTCTTTGGTCGTGGCCAGCAGCGGCGCAATTTCAGCGTTGACATCGCCGACCAGCACGTCGCGTACCGCGCCGTCGGGCAAAGGCGGATCGGTCAGGACGCCGCTGAACGCACGCAGGCGGATTGCGCCCACCAGGCCGCGTTCCATTGTGAAGATGCTGGACTCGCGCAACCAGTGCGCATCCTTGCGTGCAACTTCGACAATCATTTTTGCCTTGCCTTCCTTGTTGAGCTCGATGCGGCTGACGCGTCCGATCGGAAAGCCGGAGAAGGTGACGTCCATCCCGATCACGACGCCCTCGGCATCATTGGCGATCAGTACCAGCTTCTGGGTCGACTCGAACGTGCCGCGCGCATACAGCAAATAAATCGCCGTTGCTGACACCAATGCCACCAGCAAGATCAGGAGCATGGCTGCCTTGAACTCGACATTGCGAATCGTTGGCGTCGGTGGCGTAGGCGGTAATGGCGATGCGTCGTTTGCGTTATCTGTCATAAGGAGTTGCGCATGGTTGCGCGAACGATCTTTAAAGAATTAATAGTAATTGCCCATCAACGAAGCCACTTCAATGACCAGCACAACGGTGAACAGACGCACCATGCCGCTCAATCCGGTGGCAAGATTGGTCCTGCTGCTGCGCACTTGCGTCAGGCCGTCGTAATACGCCGAGGCCATCGGGATAAACGACACGGCCAGGCTGAAAAAGAAAATCTTCAGCACCAGGATCAGGGTCACGGCCGGGTTGAATACCTGGCCGACCACCCGCGTGTAACCCGTCAGCGCCCAGAGGTTATAGCCATAGATGGCCAGATAGGCCAGCACCAGCGTAAGGATACAACTGACTGCACCCAGCATCCATACGGAAAACATGCCGGCCAGCACGCGGGGCAGGAACGCATGCCGGACCTGTTCGATTTCCTGCTCTTGCAGAACATGCAGAGAGCTCAGTGCGCGCAGCTTCGCGACTTCGGCACTGCCAGGCAGCGTATAGCGCAGCGCTACGAATATGGCTGCGGTGAGGGGGATCAGTTCGAGCACCAGCACTCTGACGACCATTTCGATGGCGAAGCGTGACAAGCCGTAGCTCAGTGCCGTGACCACCACGATGCGGATCAGGACGATACTGATCAGAGCCGAGAGCAGCGTAAACCACATCAGGTTCGGCGCCGTCGCGCGCACGATATGACCTGCAATGTTGTTGCGGTTGGCGCGGCTGTAGGTCGATGGCGACAGCGCCAGCGTCAACACCACGACGCTAAACAGCAGGATTTGCCACCAGCTGCCCAGCCAGGCCAATACTCTGAGGCCCAGACGTTTGAGCGCTGACAAGAAAGATACTTGGGTCATCATCTTGGAAGCGGCAGTTGACCGCGCTTTTCCTTTATCTTGACCAACTCGCAATTTGGTCAATTTCGTTTCTGTGCGGAGAGCGGCATGACTGAGCAAGGACAGGCACAGCCGCACAATTTCTGTCTGAAAACAGGCAGCGTAACGGAAATGAGTTTATCAGTGTGGATTACACGCCATCATGGGGGCAAAGCGCATTGCTCTCGCGTCCGAAACACGGTCTTCCATGGCCTGCGATTGAAGCCGCAACACGATGCCGAAGCGCTGGTGGTGGCGCACGAGCCGGGCCAGGGAAAATATCAAGGCATGCTCGGTGCGATCGTCGTGATGACGCCGGAAGGTCGCCGCTTTCGGCATGGCACTGGCTTCAGCGACGCACAGCGTCAACATCCTCCGGCGATTGGCAGCACCGTCACGTACCGCTATCGCGATTTCACGTCGACCGGTTTGCCGAGATTCGCCAGCTTCTTGCGTGTGCGGGAACGCGAGTGAGTGAAGCGTCGCCGCCGACAAGTCACGCCAGGAAAATCGAGCATCCCTATTTCTTGGTGAACCGCAGTGATGAAAGAATCAACCATGCGACCACGGCGCTGAGAACGGCTGTCGCTTCCAGACCCATTCCCGCCGCGACGCCGACGGCAGCGGTGAGCCAAATGTTTGCCGCCGTCGTCAGTCCCATGATCTGATTGTTTTCTTTCAGTTTGAGAATTGCGCCTGCTCCCAAAAAACCAATGCCCGCTGTTATGCCCTGCAATACGCGCGTCACATCCGACAACGACAAGCCGGCTTGCAACGGCACCATAACAAAGAGTGCGGAACCGACTGCGACGAGCATGTGTGTGCGAAGTCCCGCAGCAGCGCCAACAGATTCGCGTTCGTAGCCGAGGAGTGCGCCGAGGAAAAGGGCAACCAGAAGGCGAACGCAGATTCGCGTCACGTCCGATGCATCGCCCAGATCTGAAAATTCCTGCTGAATCGTTATCCAACTCTGTTCCCACCACATTACGCAACTCCTGAAAGTCGTTCATTGAATCTACGCTTGCCGAGCGGAATGACATGCGAATCAGCGATGCAAAATTGATGCAGGTATTCCAGACACAGGTACTGACGCCTCGCCGCTTCTGGCTATATCCTAGGCGTAACGTCTTTACTGTCATTGATATCGGTGGAAAACCAGCGATGAAGTAATAGGCGCATCCCGCCTTTCACGCTTACAGAAATGATCAAATTAGATCGAACGGGTACTGGCGATGCAAGCGAGCAGGGCGCATCGCGTCTCGCAGGCGCATGATACGATTTTGAACGATGGCGCTATCGATCAGCTCAGGCATCAGATCGACAGCCTGCATCACCGGTATCTCGACCTATGGAAACAAGATGAAAAAGATTGCCTTTTCAGGAACGCTCGACCCGATTACCAATGGTCACATGTGGGTGATCGGCGAAGCGCGCGCGATGGCGGATGAAGTGACAGTATTCCTGTCCGAAAACCCGTTCAAGAAGCCGCAATTCCCCGCCGAGAAGCGCAAGCAGATCATCGAACAGAGTGCAGCAGAACGAGGCTGGACCAATGTGCAGGTCGTCATCGTCAAGGGCGACTACACAGCGCGCACCGCAAAGAAGCATGGTATCGATTACCTGATTCGCGGCATTCGCAACACCGCCGATTTCGATTATGAAAACCTGATCCAGCAAACCAACGTCGATGTGCTTCGTGGCGCCAAGACGATCTTCGTGATGCCGCCGCGCGACCTTGGATCGGTCAGCTCGAGTTTCGTCAGAGCATTGCAAGGGCCGGTCGGATGGCATTGGAGCATGCAAAAATTCGTGCCGCGCCCTGCGTATGAAGCATGGATACGTGATTGGCTGCGCAAGGCGTGGGAGTCGCTCTGGCGCTATCCGGCACTCGGCCCGGATGCTATCGCCAACGCCGACCACTGGTTCGATTATCTGACCGGCCCCGCCGCATACGGCGGCGCGACGCGCCATTATCACAACCTCGATCACCTGGTGCACGGCCTGACCGAGATCCGTGTGTGGGCAATGAATGCCGGCGCCGATCAACGCGACATCGATACCGTGAAAAAGGCATTCTGGTTCCACGACGCGGTCTATGATCACGCGAAGCACAACGTGTCGAACGAGGAAGCCAGTGCACGCATGTGGGTCGATAGCGGACTGGCCGCGCAAGATGCCGGCGATGTTGCCGATCTGATTCGCGCAACCGATCACTTCCAGGCATCGTCAGTGAAACACGCGCTCAAGGATGTCATGCTCGGCGCAGACCTCGCCATTCTTGGACAAGACGACGATGTCTACGATGCCTACACACAGGCAATCCGGCAGGAATATCGTCATGTGCCGGAAGCGCTGTATAGCGAACATCGTTGCAAGGCGCTGATGCAATTGCAGCAAAAGGCGCAAGCGAATATGTTGTACGCCAACGCGTATTTCGCTGATCAATACAACGACAAGGCGATGGCCAATATGGCGTGCGAGATTGCCCGTCTAGTGGTCAGTCAGGCTGAT
>LLBZ010004395.1_pt4 | contig 10441 bp, 5 predicted proteins | sample 1489421 | NCBI WGS metagenome assembly LLBZ01 (sample SAMN04092657, study PRJNA295927) | soil metagenome | biome: Soil prokaryotic community; feature: Bulk soil; isolation source: soil from tomato rhizosphere | host: tomato cultivar Moneymaker | place: South Korea | collected 2011-11-01 | reverse complement strand
GGAAAGACAGAACTGACTTTCATGCTGACTCGCTGGCCTGCAACGCCACTGAATGTCAGCCGCGCATCCTGACCAGGAACCGTCGTCGTTACTGTTACCGGTGGTCCGCCCGGCGTAATGGTGGTGGTGACGTCCGGCGGCACGGTGTACAGCGTGAGATCCATGCTGCCGCTGGTATCGACGTCCGGGTAAATCGTGATCGTATATGTTCCCGACGCTGGCAGGACCATCGTGTCGACGAAGTTGTAGAAATCGAAGTAGTCGTCATCGTAAAAGATTGCGGGATCCGCGAAGGTCCAACCCGGAATACTTCCGTCCGGCCCCGTTATTTCCACATACAAGCCGAAAGGTCCGACTTTTGTGTTGCTGACATTCAGACTTACTCGTTCGCCGGCGGTTCCCTGGAAGGTGATCTTTGCTATCTGTCCCGCGGCTGGAATGTTCACGGTGAGTGGCGGACCACCCACTGTCATCGTGCCGGTGACCGGTTGAGGAATTTCATAGAGCGCAAAATTAATGGTTCCAGTGCTCGCGCCGGACGGGTTGATGTTGATCGTATATGTGCCGGTGACTGGTACGAGATAAACATGGTCACTCCATGACCACCCGTAGGTGTCCTGGAAAAGAGTGCCGTCGGGCTTACTGATAGTCAGTGATGAACCGAAAAGTGGAACCGTTCCCGGATGATCCAGGGATATGATTTGACCTTCGGTGGCTGTAAAAGTTAGTTGCGCGTTCTGACCCGGAGCAGCGATCGTGACAACTACAGGCGATCCGCCAATCACGATTGTGCCGGCAGCATCGGGAGGCACGTCGGCGAGACTCAAAGTCACACCACCAATCGCCGCACCCACTGGATCAACTACGACTGAGTAATTTTCAGTGGCCGGAAGGACCAGCGTGTCAAAGAAAATGCTGGAAGTTGAAACGCTGGACGAAACCAGTGACGTTCCATTAGCTCTCCGAATACTTACGGTGCTGTTACTGATGGTTACGTTGGTAACGTTGAGACTCACCCTTTGTCCCGCCGTTCCCGCAAACGACAGGCTCGCGTTTTGACCCGGCGTAGTGATGTTTACCGGCACTGGTGGACCACTCGGAATGATTGGCCCGGACACATCAGGAGGAACGTTATGCAACGTCATGCTCATGATGCCCGTAAACGTGGAGTTCGGGTCGATCAGGATGGTGTAGGTTCCCGTTACCGGCAGAGTCAAAGTGTCAATGAACCAGTTACCGCTACGCGACGTTGGGCTCAGCAAGTTTGATCCATCAGGCTTGATAATCGTGATGGTGCTACTGGAGATCGTGCTGTTCGTGGTTTGCAGACTCAAGCGCTGCCCCGTCGTCCCGTCGAAGACGAGAAGCGCGATTCGATTGGCGGCGTTTACGGAAAACGTTTTCGTTTCACCGAACGCAATACGGCCGGCGAAGTCCACACTTGCAGCGGTGAAAGGCGAAGGTGGAACGAAAAAGTCACCAGTACTGGTCGCGCTGCCCGCTGGAGTTGTGAGTGAAATACGGCCGGAGGTCGCGCCCGCGGGAACGGTTGTATTGATCGTGCTCGATGTTGCCGCAGTAGCCGTGGCCGTCGTGATATTGAACTTAAGTTGATCATTAGCAGGAACGGGATCGAAATTTGTCCCGTTGATCTGCACGGCAGTTCCCGGTGTGCCGATAGTCGGAGTAAAGCCGGTGATAGCCAGGTTTTGCAGCACCTCGAAATTCGTCGTGCTTGCGGCGGAGCCGGAGGGAGTCGTGACTGTAATTGGACCAGTGGTAGCCCCGGCCGGAACGGCTACTACTAACTGAGTTGCAGAAGCGGAAGTGATAGTCGCGGCTACGCCATTGAATTGGACCGTGTTCTCAGCAGCAACCAAACTGAATCCGGTTCCATAGATCGTCACCACCGTGCCTACTGCACCCTGGTCAGGCGTAAATTCAATAACTGCGACTTCGTTCGAGCTCTGACGCATGATCGACGTTATGTTTCCCGCCTCATCGTAGGAATAAATCGCCGTATCTCCGGACGGCGTGATGACAGCCTTCAACCGGCCCAGCTCGTCATATATGTAGACCGTCGTGTTGGTGGGCGTTTGCGCGAGACTCACCGAGCAGAGCAGGAATACAAGCACGGTGGCGAAGAAGGTTTTTGCAGCAAAGCGTGTCATGAACCGTCCTTCCTACGACGAAAACAACTTCAGGACTTTACCGATTTGCAATCAGCGATCTGGGCTTGCGAAGCGACCGGTAAGTGTTGGCCGTGGCCTTGAATTAAAGGCGTGCGTGTGTGCGCCGATTCTTTCTTCAGCCCACTCTGGATGAGCCTTGAAAAAGCGTTCCGCGACAACATCCGCGATCGGATCATCGCGCCAGAGCAGATAAAGAGCGTGCGCGCTTTCCGCCTCACGTTCGCGTCCCAGGCTTGAATAAATAGGAGACAGGAACTGGTAAGCTCCGTGATCGTTGGGATCGATACCCAGCAGCGCTTCGAAAGCAGTGCGTGCTTCGGAGATTCGGCCCAGCGAGTAGAGGGTTTGTCCTAACTGGCGTTGGACCTCTCGATCGCGCGGATATTCGCCGGATATTGTCGCCAGCAGATCGGCGGCTTCGCCCATGCGGCCCTGACCTCTCAAGATCAGCGCTTTGTAGTAACGTGCCCGAGCGAGAGTAGGCGCCAACTTCAACGCCGCATCGAGGAGCGACGACGCTTTACTGAGTTGCTCTCGCTCGAGACCGTATCTTTCGGTTCGTAGTTGCGCGATTCCGGCGTTGATTAAGAGATCCGGATTGGTTGAATCGAGCTCGCTTGCGCGCGTGAAGGCGTCAAACGCTGGTCCATATTGCGCTTGTTCCAACAACCCGATGCCGTAATCGTTCCACCTGCGCGCCAGCGCCTGCGGTGGAATGGCTTGAGTTTTTTGTTTTGCTTGAGTTCGATTACGTTTGTTGTTGTCAGTAACAATCGTTACTTCCGACTCGGCCATCTTTACGATCGGGATCTCCAGGTGTCTCGCGTTCGCGCGCTTCAGAACGTAGTCCGTGTACTCCTGAATGAACCGGCGATAGTGGACGCGCGCGCGCAGCGTGACGTGTTTGAGTTGATTTGGATCTGTCTCTTTGGGAATCGAAAATCGATAGTGCACGACGTCTGAACGTCCCGGCGGGATCGCATTGTCGTAAGCTTTCACTTTCGCCAGCCACACTTGATGGCGCGTGATCACCCGTCCGGATGCATCGAGCAGAATCGATTTGTAAACGTGAGCGCTCTCGTCGAGCGTACCGTTCGCGTCTAGGTAGCCACTGTGAAAGATTCGTTCGCCATTGGCAGTGATTGCCTCAAACTCCACCCACGGCTCGTACATATCGCGCAGCTCGGGCGGAAATGAATGTGCCGCCTTCTGATTGAAAACAACTACTTCCACCGTTACCTGATCGCCGGGAATAAGTGCGACGCGATTGTCTTGCGTTGCGGAGAGTGTGGGAAACATCTCTGCGGTGCGCTCATTCTTTAGGGCAAAGACATCGACACTCAGCACTCGATCCTCGAGAAAGCGTTTGGTCAATTCCACCTGTTCGGTCTGGCCGTAAAAGAGTGGGGTGAGTGTGTTGGCGCCTACCCAGCGATGCGAGGTAATCGAACCGTTTTTAGCCGAAACGTCGTTCCGGGCGTCGACTCGCGGCATGTGGCAATCATTGCATTCAACACGCTTCTCCTTTCGATAGAAAGGGGCGACTGTTTCGCGCGAAGCTGCTGATTGTTGCCACTCGTCGTAGGCTGAAAATCCGCGCAGCAACTTGTAGTTGTTCAGCGGAACTGTGACTGCGGATTTATGACACGTGCCGCAAAATTCAGGTGTCTTCAGCAGGGGCCGCATTACAGCCCGACGGTGGCCCGGAATATCGGCCATGATTGCTGAGTCAGGCACATCACCGTACACCGGCGTACCGTCTTCTTTCGCAAGCAATGCGGGCCGCGCGATCGTGTAGCTTCCGGTCCCATTTAGCCGCGCTTCTGTGATCGAGTGGCAAACTGAGCAGGTAACCCCTTCGTCATCCATCGCTCGCGACTCTTTACTGCCTTTCAGCAACGCACCGGAAAAAACAGAGACAGGAGCATGACAAGACTCGCAGTGCTGGGTTGGCTCACTACCGCGCGTGCGGTCCAGAATGTCTACACTCTCTTTGTAAAAAGGTGCTCGCCCCGCATTGCGATGAAGCGACTCAGACCACGCCGCGTGTGTATCTTGATGACATTTCGCGCAGCGTTTGGCAGGGAAAAACTGCTCGGATGGAATTAGTTTTCTATCTTCCGTACGTGCATTCGATGGACTGAACGGACCCGGCGCGGGAACTTCGGCCACATTAGTGGAAGCGAGCGTTGTGTAGCTGAAGCCGGAATCCTGTGCCAAAACGATGAGCACCAGCACCAACGCGAGTATGGAACTGAAAAGTACACTGCGGTTTAGGCGGGAGCGCATAATGCGTTTGTCCTCTTATCCTCGTGAAGATGGAAAGCGGGCAGACGTATTACCACGATGAAGAAAAAATTTTTCGCTTCAAAAAAGTCTTGCCAACTGAATTCGATTCACTAAAATAGGTGCCTTTTACCAACTCCCCCTTCGCGGCGCTTCGAACCTTCATCTCCCAAATGCACGGAAGGTACCTATGTTTCATTACAAACACCCTCAGCGATTGATTCTCCTCTTAGTCTTTGGTTTTGTGTTCTGCTCAAACACCGGCCTGGCCCAGACGCCGGATGACACAACTCCGGCTCGCGAACTTGCGACGAAACTTCTTTCAGCGAAAACAGAGGACGAACAAAATGTTTTGTTAAGCGCTTCGCCGGCCTTGATTACACGTGAGCTGGTCCAGGCGTTGCGGAAACACGCGGAAACGTTGATACAGCGTCGCGATCTGTCGCAGGCGCTGATCGCGCTGCAACTCACGCGATCAATTGCCGAGAGAATTGGCGACGAACAGAACGTCGCATTTGCAGTCACCAACCTGGGTGTTAATTACTATGGGCGTGGAGAATATCAGCAGGCTTTAGAGTTGTTTGAATTGAGTTTGTCGATGGAAGTGGTCAAGCGCGACAGCGCAATGTCTTCTCGCAGCCTCGGTAACATCGGCATGATTAAGCGTGTCTATGGAGACAATGTCGCCGCGCTTGATTACGTGCAGCGAAGTCTGCAGCTGGCGGAACAATCCGGTGACAAAAAGTCTCTTGGCACCGCACTCAATAACATGGCCGTCCTCCACAGAGACCAGGGCAACTACGGACGCGCTCTGGAATATCTCGAAAAAAGTTTGGCGTTGAGTGAAGCCACGGGCGACAAATCTACAATCAGCCTCGCGATAAACAATATCGGGACAATTTACGGTATGCAGGGAAATAATTCGCAGGCGTTGGAGTATTTCCAACGTGCTTTGAAGCTTGCTCAAGCGGCGAATGACAAACCAATTATTGCTAACGTCCTGAACAACATCGGCCTTACTTACCACAAAAATCGAGACTACCCGCGAGCACTCGAGTATTACCAACAGAGCCTCACATTGAGCCGGCAGTTAAATAATATGCGCCTGGCGGCACTCACGCTAAACAACATCGGCCGTTTTCACCGTGACCAGGGCGACCACAAACAGGCTCTGGATTACTACCAGCAAAGTTTAGCGATACGTGAAGAGTTAGAAGATACGACAGGCATTGCGTACGTTTTAATCCACATCGGTGTCCTTCATTACCTGCAAGGCGAATACACCCAGGCGCTGCAATTCTCCAATCGAGCCATCGAAATCGCAACGCGTTTAGTGAATCCCGATCAGCTTTGGAGAGCCTACGAACTCGCCGGGCGAGTACATACATCCTTAAAGCAATTCGATGAGGCCGAGAAAGAACTCACTAATGCAATCAACATAATCGAAAAGATGCGTTACCTCATTGGTGGCGGAGAGTTAGAGCGCCAGAGATTTTTTGAAGATAAATTGACGCCTTATACGGCAAAGGTCGAGTTAGCATTCAGTCGTAACCGGCCGGCTGATGCTTTAACTTCCAGCGAGCTCTCCAAAGCAAGGACCCTGCTTGATGTACTCCGTAACGGGCGCATTCCGATCAACAAAGCGATGTCTCTCGAGGAGAAGGAGAAAGAGCGCGTTCTAAACGCCGAACTCACTGTGCTTAACGTGCAGATCTACGACCAGCGACAGCGTCCTAAACCAAATCTCGCTCGCATAGCTGAGTTGGAGCCGCGTCGTGAGCAGGCACGCATGGCCCACGAAAATTTCCTGACAAGTCTCTATGTCAAACATCCGGAGTTGAAGGTCCAGCGTGGCGAGGCGCCGCTGATTACAGCCGCAGAGGCCGCGGCACTCGTACCGGACGTTTCAACAGCAATCGTCGAGTTTGTTGTCACTGAACACCAGTCTTTTCTGATTGTGCTGACCCGCGATCAAAAGAATACGACAAGCCCATTGAATATTACCCTGTACTCACTCAAGATCACCTCAACTCAATTGTCTGAACGAGTGGATGAATTCCGCCGCATGCTGGCCGAACGTGATTTGCGTTATCAGGACTCGGCGCGCCAGCTCTACGATCTGCTGCTCAAGCCTGCTGAGGAACAATTACGCGGCCGGAAAACACTTTGCGTCGTGCCTGATCGGTCACTTTGGGAATTGCCGTTTCAGGCGTTGCAACCAAGAACGGGCGTTCACTTGATCGAAGTCCACACGCTCTTCTATGCGCCATCGTTAAGCGTCTTGCGGGAGGTGACGAAGCAGCGGAGTGCTGCAAGGCGGAACGGTCCACCGGTAGTAAGAGTTGCGGACCGGCGAGGGTCATTGTCAACCTCGGCTAAAACACTGCTGGCTTTTGGTAATCCGCTCTTAAGCGGTCCGCCTCGTGATGCATCACTTAGAGGAGCTGATTCCGCAATGGGGTTAGGCTCTCTCCCTGAAGCTGAAATAGAAGTCAGGACCCTCGCGCGCCTCTATGGCACTGCTAACAGTCACGTACTGATCGGAGCCGAGGCTCGCGAAGAGGTTGTAAAAACTGAAGGTCCGAAATCCGAAGTGCTTCACTTCGCAACCCACGGCCTGCTGGACAATCGCAACCCAATGTTCTCGTACCTCGTCCTGGCTCAAACAGCAGGCGACACGAATGAGGACGGTTTATTGGAAGCTCGGGAAATCATCAACATGGATCTACACGCTAAGCTCGCCGTACTTTCAGCGTGTCAGACGGCCCGTGGGTGGGTGGGAGCAGGAGAAGGCGTGATCGGTATGTCGTGGGCACTATTCGTGGCCGGTGTTCCGACAACGGTGGCGAGCCAATGGCAAGTGGATTCGGCGAGCACCACGAGTTTGATGATCGAGTTCCATCGCCGGCTAACGATGCAACAGGCAAACCCGAAGTTAAGAGAATCGAAAGCGGAGGCGCTGCGACAAGCGTCCCTGGAGCTGTTGCGAACTGAACGCTACCGGCATCCGTTCTACTGGGCCGGGTTCGTCATGATCGGTGATGGTTGGTAATTCAGCGGCGGAGGGACCGGATGCTCGCTAACAATTCCGCGGCTACAGGCGAACTCGGATTTGCCTGTGCCAGGGCCTGAAATTCGCGCTCAGATTGTTCGATCAATCCGTGTTTCCAATAGAAAACTCCCATTGCAAGATGTGAGCTTCCCGCGGATTGTTTCAGGTTTGCCAGTGCGGCCACCTCGCGCTGGCCCAAAATTCTGAAGCGTGCCTCGCGCAACGGAGGCTTTGGCGAAACAATTGTCTTACCATCCTTCAAAGCGCTGATTTGCCATGAATAGGTCACGCCGCGCGGGAGCGGGTTTGGTGTGGTCCACTCCCGGGCCACGATTGGACCACTGCCTGCCACCTCACGGAAGTTAGCGTCGTATATGGTCACAACGTATTGGCCCGCAGCCTCCAGCGCCTGCCAGCGAAATTTAGGTCGATCAGTTTCAATTACCACATCCAGTGGTTCCAATGGCGCAAACGTATTTTGTCTCTCGACGTCACCTCGCAAGCTTGCCGCACCGGTGGACCATCCTGTTATGGCCGGCGAATCACCTAGCCGGCGAGTCGCCAGGGCTCGCTCCACACTCTGTTTTAACTCCGGCGGCAGCTCGTCGAGTCCCTCCAACTGGCCGCGCTGGTTTACTAAAATCTGCCCGCCTTTGTCATTGAGCGCGATAAGAGGTTGCTCGTGCGTTGGCGGAGTCGGCGATTGCTTGGCAGGTGGGTTTTCCGGAGAAGCGTCTTCCGTCGACGATGGCGGCGGCTTATTTTCAACTGTTCGCTTTTCAGATTCTGACGAGCCGGTAGTTGCCTGTTCAACCCGAGGCGTCCGGTATGTGGTCCATAACATGACTACCACCGCCAGAATGAAGACTGCGATCGCTACGGCCGTCACAAATCTCGGATTCGATAGCAAGGGCCATTGAGGCAACCATTGTTTCCACCGCGATAATGAGGCGGGGACGTCGTTTGTGACCGTAATGGCGGGCTGCTCTTTGAAGGCAAGCAGATCTTTTAATTCGGCCGCACACTGGGAACACTCGGCGACGTGACTATCGACAATCTCGCGATCGATATCGTTGGTCCTGCCCTCAACATAGGGCTCCAGGTGTTCATCGTAATCGAGATGAAATGGGCCTTCATCAGACTGGAAGGATGGGCTCAACTGTGAAAGATGTTCCGACATCATCGTACTTTGGCGTTCAGCCTCTGATTTCATCCTCCTTTTTAGTTAGAGTCTGACAAACGACAGATATTACTTAGCAACCGAACTTTTCGCGATCAAGGCGCTCATCCGCCGTTCCAGGCGTTCTCGCGCACATTTTCGTAAGTTAATTACCTGCTGCCGCGTGCCACCGAGCAACCCGGCAATCGTCGCATCATCCAGCGGTAGCTTGTTCCATAGACTTTGAAATTCTGCCAGCGGGAGATCTATTGCCTCTGCAATCTGTTCAATTGTCGCTGTGCGAGTGCATGGCAGAAGGCTGACCAGATCGTGTCCCCGGGCATCTTTGAAGTTAAGCAATAACGCAAGGCGTTGGCGAGCTGGCAGCTCACAAACTTCTCGCCAGAGTAACGCCAGCATGTGTTGCTGTTCGAGCATGATCTCGAAATCGAGCGTGGGGGCGGCCAGTTGCGTCATTGTGTCAAGTGGCTCATCAGGATGGTCCTTCTCATGACAGATGTCGGCCACGATGTTCACCAAATCATCGAGTCTAAGAGGATTCCCGCACGACTGAAAGAGCGCCTTCAAGAGACTGGTGAGTTGCGCACGATCGATGCTCACGCTTGTTAGCCCGGCAGTTTGGATCCATTCGACCGGGTCTTGCCGTATCTTTTCGAAAACTCTTTGCGGCGCAGCGGCGCCTTTGTCACGCCATTGCGCGAACCCGCAAGTCAACCCAGACGTCTCGTTCGTCCAGAGCGCAAAAGCGACGTCGTGCGACAAGAGATAGCGCAACCTGTTTTTAAGCCGCGACCGGCGCGGATATTTTTGCCGCAGGTAAAGATTGCAGGCGTTATAAGCGGTCGCCGCTATGTAACCGCGAAAATCCGTGACGGCTCCTTGGGCGCGAACGCTTCTGATGTTACGGAGACGCGAGAGCAGGTTGGTGATGATGTCGTTGAACAGGTCATTGCCGTCCTGAGCCGATGCTGCGCGGTTGTTAAGGTGAAAACGCAGATTGGAACGGAGGATTTCTCTAACGATCGGTGTCGCATGCTCATCGATGAGAGTAACGAGCCAGAGGTCCGCCTGCTCTTCATCCGTTGCCTCGATAAACTGGACTAAGAGATGGTCCATCGACGCGCTCCGCATTTGGGAGTTTTGGTGCGAAGCGTCTTTTGAGGTGAGAGCGGTGCTCGTAGTGAAACCTCCCAGGCTCGGTGAAACGAGGCCGGGTGCGTTTCTCCGTAGGTTTAATTTGAACATATACCGCAGAACGAAGTTCCCCCGCAACGTCACGACCCGTCGCGAGGCAAACAAACGACCTGTTGATCGTCATTTCATTACACGACCACCGCGATGAGTTTCGCAACTAACACAAATAGGATATTCACTGCGTAGCGACCAGCGCGATGAGCTTACTCGTCTCCTCCTCCATGAAAGATGTCCGACAGGCTTTGGATAGAAACCAGTATCGATGAGCTTGCTGCTATCGTTGATTCGGCAACGCTTTAAGCTAAGTTTTTACATCGCGACCTCCTAACGATGTAGGAATCCAACTGGCCAATACGTGGCCAAAAATAACAGCACACGACGTGAATGCGATAGTACGGAATGGGAAAGAATGTAAAAACCCTTGATTTGCTTCGGTGGCTGCAACTGTGGAAAAGGCAAGCACTTACGTTTTTGCCGAGCGTCTAATTTCGCAATGCGGAGGTCAAGGGGTTCGACCCCCCTCTGCTCCACCAATAG
>LLBZ010004731.1_pt5 | contig 10442 bp, 5 predicted proteins | sample 1489421 | NCBI WGS metagenome assembly LLBZ01 (sample SAMN04092657, study PRJNA295927) | soil metagenome | biome: Soil prokaryotic community; feature: Bulk soil; isolation source: soil from tomato rhizosphere | host: tomato cultivar Moneymaker | place: South Korea | collected 2011-11-01 | reverse complement strand
ATATCACGCATATAGGTTTCAGGTTTCGCAGGAACGTCGGGCACGAGCACTGCGTACCCGCGTGTGGCAAAGAATTGCCAGTTTTCCACCATGGCGGTGAATTGACTGAGCCCGAATAGATTTCGGTAAATGGACCATGGCGATCCGGGATACTGGTAAACAATCAGCGGATAACGTTTGCCGGGTGTGTATCCGGCGGGCAGCAGAAGAGCGCCATGCGCTGTCTGGCCGTTGAGTGTGCGGAATTCAATCATCCGCCCTTCACCCATGACGTAACGATCAAAAATGGGATTGATGTGAGTTACTCTGCGAGGATTGAAGCCGTCAACATCGATGGTCCAGATCTCCTCGGGTTCGGCCGCGCTCTGTGAAGTGTAGATTAACCTGCGCCGATCGGAGGAGATGGAAGTTCTTAGTTGAGGCACAAAGCCATAGTTTTTGTTCTCCTCAAGAAGTTTCTCGTATTTTCCCGTGCCCAGATCGATCTGGTAAAAGCCTTCCTGCTTAGTCTCTTCGTCGCGTGTGAGCACCACCACGCTTTCAGCATTCTTTGCGTTCCAGATGGTCCGGCCGTCGTGACTGAGGATGTCGCGTATAGAGCGGTTTGCCACAGTTGCTGTTTGCGCAGCATGTCCTTTAGTAACGGAAGCCCGCCAAAGCGATGTCGTTGAAAGTAAGTAGACGTTTTCGCCGGTCGCGTCCCATAACGGACCCCGATAAACGAGTGTGCCATCGAAGCGGGGATGCTCCCCGGGCGTTACATTTCGCGGCTCACCACCGGCAGTGGAAACAACCCAACAATCGTTTCTGACGGTCGGGCCATAAGTCATGTACGCCAGGTAGTCTCCATTGGGCGACCAGCTCACCGGAATCAGAACATCGCTGCCAAAGTTAGAAACCAACGTTCGTGCCTCGCCGGTCATTAAAGACACGACGGACAGGTCAAATATATTCTGAAGAGTTTTATACGACTGGCGGCCTTTGTAGATCAGAACGGCTACATTCGCTCCATCGGGCGAGAGCCAGAAGTAATCGGCTGGAATGTGACGTCCGATACGTTTTGTTTTTCTTGTCTCTCGATCGACAACCGCGAGATCGCATCTGAACGGAGCTGGATCGAAGTCTACCGTGGCGGGTTGCTTATTATGATTATCGTTGGCATGGCCGGCACTAAAAACCACGACAGTTGAGCCCGGTTCTTTTATCTGTACAGACGTTTCAGCCCTGGCCGCAGGCGTGTTTGACAATGCAACGTCATTAAGTGTCTTGCCTTCTTCGAGAACTCTAATGAGAATTCTTTTACTATCGGGCGTCCAAAGAGGAATGGTTGTCTCAAGGCGTGTGCGGACGATCGCGTCTGACGCTTTTCTCAACGTCGCTGAAGTTCTCTCCCAAATCCACAGCGCCGGTGCACCGTCGCGATCTGAATAGAACGCCAGGTATTTTCCGTCGGGAGACCAGGCGGGCGCCCAATTCGTGCCCACGCCCTGAGTCAGATTTTTTGTTCGACTGGTGGCGGTATCAGTAATCCAGACGTCGCAAAAATCAACGTTACGGGGAATGCCGCTACGCTCCAACTCTTCAGGAGAGCGAAAGTTTTTTGCCTGTGCCTTGCGAGTGCTATCACGCAAGATATAAGCGACCAACTTGCCGTCGGGTGACAGATCGATCGGCGTAAACATCGGCAAATTGAGTGTGTTGATTGCGTCTTTAACGGGAAGCGGCGCGAGTTGTTTTTGTGCGAGCGCGGTATTGAGGTCACCCTGCCACAAAAAAGCACAAAGCCACAAAAACTTAATAAAACCACTTCTGATCTTTGTGCCTTTTTGTGGCTGCATTTCAGAACCCCAACTTCAAAGAAAACTGGATCGAACGCGGGCCGCCAATTTGGTACAACGGATTGAACCCACCTACTGATCCGCCGGCACCGAGGCTTCTGCCAAACATCGCCGTCGAGAAACCAAAATTTGGTGACTGAAGTAACCCCTCCGGATCTCCGAAATTCGGATGGTTGAAGAGGTTGAAAAACTCAGTTTTGAGCTGGAGATTTGCTCGCTCGCCGAAATGAAACTGTCGTCGTATAGCGAAATCCAGTTGATTGACCGGAAATCCGCGCAAGGCGTTACGTCCGAGCGATCCTTGTCGCGGCGTAGCCGGACGAAAGAAAGGACCCAGTTGCGGATTTGGATTGCCTGGTATGGTGACCCGAGTGTTATTTAATCGTCGCCCGCCTGGCGCCGTCGGATCGTCCAGATACAGGGGAATGCCTTCCACGAGATCGGGACGTACTATGGCCACCACGCCGAGACTGGGGATCACCACGCTGTGATTGACATTTACCGGTCCCGCGGAACGGGCTGTGAAAATCCCGTCAATCGACCAGTTGCCAAAGATCGCGTTCCCTACGCCACGCTGGAAAAGAGGAGCGATGTCGTAAGTAGTAGCGACATTGAGCGCATGACGGATATCGAAATCCGAAGGACCACGATCAGTAAGCGGATCCAACCGGTTGGAAGGAGTATTAACGTTGAAGGAATCATTCGACGCTATATCGATCGAATGGGCCCACGTATATGACGCGAGGGCTTGAAACCTTTTCGAGAGACGTCGCTGAAACTGAGCTTGAAAAGCGTGGTAATCGGAAGTCGCAGTGTTTCGCGAAATGATCACCTGAGCACTTGGGATGAAGACTGCCGGATTCAGCGTGCCTCCAAACTGGGTGCCCCAGATCGTATCCTGGCGCAGCAGTTTACGTCCGAGTGCCGCTACATACGACGTGGTGATGGTCTGATTCACACCCAGCGACTGCTCGATTGAGAAATTCCACTGATACGTCCGCGGCAACTCGATTTTCGGTTCGAAGACGTAAAAGAAATCAGTTGTCGGCGTGGTTGAAGGCGCCGCATTTGCCGCTGACAGGGGAAACGGAACACTCGGGACATTCTTGAGCGATACATAAGGATAGGAGCGCCAGAACGCATTCATGATGGAGCCATAGCCCAGGTCGTAGAATATGCCGCCGCCGCCGCGCAGTATTGTCTCGCGACCGGGCTTTTGAAAGAGTTGATAGGCGACACCGATGCGCGGAGCGAAGTTAGTGTAGTTACTATTCCAAAGCGGTGTACCCGGGGGAGCAATCGTTGCTTTAGCAGGATTATCCAGTCCAATCACAGTCGCGGGGAAACGGCCACTAAGCTCTGATGGCGGCAGGTTGAGTTCCCAACGAATACCGTAGTTGAGTGTTAGTCGCCGCGACACCTTCCAGGTGTCCTGACCGTAAACGGAGAGATTGGTGAAAAGGGGAAATCTGGTTTCGAGCTGGGTCGTGATCCCCGCGCTTTGAACGTTTCCGCTGAGCGCTGCGCCGGCCGGTTGTGTGGCTGCTCCAGGCGTGCCAATCCCGGCGAACCTGACAGATAAAGAATACAGTTGCGGTTGAACTATGGGAGTAAGACGCCGGTAGTCAGTGCCAAACTTAAGCTGGTGAGTGTTGGCTACTACTGAGAGATTACCGACAGCGTTGAATTGGCGCTGGAGATTTTCAGCCGCAGTGCCCAGTTGCAGACTCGTGCCTGGAAATCCGGTGAATGAGACGAGCACCACATCTCGCGCTGGTGAAGTTCCAGCCGGGAACAAGACGGATTCCGGCGGCATCACCGCGCCACCTAAGTTGTCGGCGTCAAAAAAATTGAGCGCCGTATTCCGGCTGTAGTTAAGGCGGATCTCACTGTTGATGTTTGGCGTAAACATGATCGTTGCGCCACCCGTCAGCGTGTGAGTAGTGACGGCGTAATAGGCGAGACCATTGACGCTGAACGCCCCTGCTTGCGCTCTCTCGATTACTGACGACGGCGAGTAGTTATAGCGGCCAAAGAATGTCATGCGGTTGCCGGCCGCGTGATCGATGCGAACACTGGTGGCATCGAGGTTCGAAGGGTTTGAAAAACTGGCGTTGTAGATGGCCCATCCATTCGGCTGGCCATTCGTCCCAAGACGATTCGGGCCGTTAGGCAGGGGATAGGCATTCAGGATCAGACGGATATTTGCAGGTGCAGCCTGGCGCGCCGCAAGCGAGGGCACGTCGACAGATCTGCTCTGCGGCAGACGCAGGCGCAGTCCCTCGTATGAGAAGAAGAAGAACGTTGAGTTCCTGCCGTTGAACCATGGTTGACGGCCACCTTCGCCGAAGCGTGGCAGCAGGATTGGTCCACCCAGCACAAAACCGAAGTCATTCTGCCGCGTCGCCGGTTGAGCGAGTTTGCGCGCGTTATTGAACCAGTCGTTTGCCTCAAAAATTTCGTTCCGAATATAGTCGAAAGCGCTGCCATGAAACTGATTTGTGCCGGCGCGCGTGATTAGTTGCACCTGCGCACCGGGCGTGCGGCCAAACTCCGCGGCATAGCTCGAAGTCTGAATTTTGAATTCCTGCAAGGCATCAATCGACACCAGATTGTTAGTGCCGCCCGAGGCTGAAAGACCGGGCAATGCGCCGGTCGCTGCTTGAGTTGGTAGTTGACCGACGCTGACGCCAATGTTGGCGCTAACGCCGTCTATGGTGAAGTAGTTTGCATTCGCACGTTGTCCGTTCACGCTAAACTGTCCCGCCTCAGAACTCGAAGTCTTCGTCAAAACAGTTCCGGGCGAGAGGGTTATAAGCGGCTGGATACTACGCCCGTTCAGTGGAATGTTAGCGACAAACTGCCGGTCCACCGTCGTTTCTACAGAGGACGCTTCCTGAAGCAACGGGGCAGCGTCTGTAACGTCTACTGTCGCACCTTTCAAATCGCCTATCTTCAACGAGACATTGATCACTCGCTGATCGTTTACGTTCAAGACCACGTTATTGCGTTCGAAAGGATGAAAGCCCTCGTGCTCGATTTTCAACGTGTAACTGCCGGGGGGTAGGAACGTGACGTTAAAGATGCCTTGAGTATTGGTGGTAGTGGATCTGGTGAACCCCTGGGTGATGCTGATCACGTCAATGTTCGCGCCCGCCACCAGATCACCGGCTTGATCTGTAACTACACCGCTCAGTGTTGCCGTTGCGCCTTGGGCCACAACTCTGTTTACGAACGATCCATTGAACGTAGATAAGAGCAGGAATAAAACCGCAAGGTGAAAGGAACGAGAAACAACGAGAGCTTTTATTTTGTCTTCAGGACAGACTACAGCCAGACAGACTTCAACAATTCCGGGCATAGGAGGTTCTCCTGTAATTTTACCGACCCGTCTTTCTCCGGGCGATGAGAAGACAAGTCAAACTATTTATCAAAGCTCTGCACTTTCTTTGCCCTGGGTCCGCACGTCGTGAAGAGCTTTCTTAAACCCTTGCTGATGAGGAAACTTGCTATCGGGGCTGGTGGGCGTTTCTGTCACGTAATCGGATACGTTAAAGCTCAGGAATGTGGCCTTTGGTGAGAAAGCACTACACTCTCATTTGAATGATCAACCGCTCGCGGCTTGATACCGCCGAATACTTCGCGCTAGCTGTTCCGCCCTCTGTAGTGATTGCAAAAAACTCGTTGATCGAATGGGTACTGCAGAACTCTGTGCTGAGATCGTTAACGCGGCGCGAACCGCAGTATTGTTGGATAGCGTTAGCTTATGGAGTCGCTCCACCGCGCGAGCGAGATCGTCGTCACTCTGAATCGAAATCTCTTCCGCCGTCGACAAAGCTGCTCCTGGAAAAAATACGGGTTGAGTCTCCTGGCGCAGCAACGCAGTCTTTTGCTCGAGACCGGCGGCGTGTTCGTGGATCATCGCCAACCACTTGTTGCGCGCATCGGGAGCGACCGCGCGCATATCGAAAGTTTCAAATCGATTTATCAGTCGCTTCAATTCAATTGCATGGAACAATGCGTCGTACGAGTAATGGACCATGCGCGACGAGTAATTTCGGATCGACTCATCGACCGGTCCGTCCGGATCTCTCTTCAGAAAATATGCCCGCAACTCTTCGTTCGCTGCCACCGTGTTGGTTGTTTCTTCCTCCTGTTGGACGGAGATAGTCCCCGGAGTCGATTGCTCTGTTGCTTCGGCGACTGTGCGGATCTCGATTTTGACAGCCGGGTTATTGCTCACCGGCGCCAGTGCTCGCAGAAACTCATTCTTGCGTTCCTGAGTGTCCACCACTCCCTCAACGCGCAGTGACCCACCTGCGCTGCGCGTGAGGTTGACTTGCTCATTCCGGTCGGCCTTGGCCCGATTGAGCAAGTATGCGACGTCGACTTCCAGCTCTGCGGAAGCTACGGGTGGTGCCGACGTGCTGGGCGAAGGAGGGACTCGGCTAGCGGTGAGGTCCCGAAACGCCCAGTCTCCGGGCCTGCCAGGTTCCCCGGCCCCTCCGGTCAGGTCCGGTTCAATCTCGAAGACTTTCGGCGCCACATCTTTCAATGGCACCAACTCAAAACTCGCTTCGACGAACCGGAATTCGCGTAGAACGCCGCCGCGCAACACGAGCAGCGTCTGTTCAATCGGATGCAGGTCAGACTTGCTCAACGTGAGCGTGGCTTTCAATAGTTGACTCGCTCCAATCGTCCTCCCTTTTTCGTAACGCAACACATACGTCGCGGAGCTCTCTTCTACTACCGCGAACACGGGTTGCTCGATCAAAGCGGCAAACGATTGAGCCGACGGTTGCAATTGCCAGATGTCTTCAAGGTTGAGCAGAAGATCGTCCGGACTACCGGTTGCCGGTTGAGATTGCGGCCTCGAGCCATGGTGATAGACCACGCGCGTGCCGTCTGCTTTCTGCCACGTGCCACCAATCAGCTTGCTCGATTGGTCGTAAAGTCTTTGCGCCGCCACTCCGCTGCCACGATTTTCCCAAATCTCGATCTTGTGCTGCGCAACGATCGCTCCCTCGGCACTGCGACGCTCTTCGAGATTAATGAAACGATGTTTCGCGTGGTCCACCTGCTCGTTGGTAGTTTTCTCGGCGACGTCCGCCCTTTGCAGCAGGTCGGTTGCCGTAACCGTTCGCGACAAATTGATCTTGAAGTAAAGGAAACCGCCGATAACTATCGCCGACATCAATACGATCAGCCACCCCGGTCTCCACCAGAACTGCTTACGTTCCGCGCCGGCTGATTGACTCAGTATGCGCACGAGCTGAGCTTCGTCGATCTCGTCCGGGTCGAGTGAGTGATCGGAAGCAGGTTTGCTAAATAGTCCCTTAAGTAGAGACGGAAGACGGAAAACCACTCCCTGTTTTACCGTCTTCGTCTCCACCCACTCGTCCGGTTCACGGACTACACTAAGGGGTGAGGACAGCACTTTGTTCGCAGTTTCTCCACTGATGTAAGCCTCTTCCGGTATCGGATCCTTGTACACCACATGGAGACTGGGTCCATTCTCAATACGCAAACATGCCTCGAGGGCTCTTCCCTCGCTAAGCTCGAGCGACGCCCACTGTTCACCTTCAATTCCCGCCGGATCGACTCGGAAGAAAAGCATCTGCACTCCCTGCTCACTGGACACTTCCACAAACTCAATCGGATCGTCCGGTGTGAGATTGAGGTCCAACTCACTCAACTTGGAACTGACCCTCAATGAACTAACCGGCGAGCCATTGATTGCAATGCGCAACTCTTTCGGCTTGTGTTCGTGCGTTTCCCGCAGGCGATATGCAAACTTCTTAGTGAGGTCGCTCGACCCCCCGCCGGATGCGCCACCACCGCTTGCATCGCCCGGTGGTTCTTTGGGCTGGGGTGGTTCAGCCTCATAGCGTTGGGCCAACTGCGGTAGGCCCAACAAGCTATTCACCGCATCGAGGCAAGCGTGACAGCTGACAATGTGAGCCAGCTTCATAGTGGTGAGCGCATCCGAGTTGCCGCCACCGTAGATTTCTTCCAAATCGTTTGCCGGCAAACAATCACCGCAACGAGAGTTAAAGATCATCTGCCGCAGTTCCAGTATCACGTTACAGTCCGACTTCAGGTACTTGATCTGCCGTGCGTCCGCCGGCTTTGTTTCATTCACGAACCTGAGGCGGCCGGGGTCATCGATAAACAGCTTCGCTTCACGACGGGCCAACCGTTGCCACTGGTCCACGCAGTGTCGCGAGCTGTTCAGAATGCTGGCAATTTCTGTCGGGAAGTAGTCGTGAAAGAAACGCAGAATGAGAACGCTGCCGGCGCGTGATGATTCTTTTCTTGCGCAGGCATAAGCACATATCTGATGAAGCTCTTCAAACGCCTGCATACGGCGCGGGGGTTCAATTGCCGTCCAGCCGAGCCGACAAGAGTCGTAGTCGGCAACTGAAAGCGCCGTTTCATGCAGGTGTTGCGCCGAGCGACTCAACCGTGAAACGTGCATGTAACGCAACATTCTTCTTAGATACCCGTCGATATTTTCGATTTCTTCCAGCCTGGTTCGGCCCAGCACGAATTGCACAAACGCGTCCTGCACGAGATCTTCTGCGGCGTCTCGTTGCTGGTTGGTCAAGCGCATTGCCCACGCGAGCAGACTTTCATAACGCTCGGTAAACAACTGTTCACGCTTCTGATCTGGTTGTGCTGCCGCTAGGCGCTGATCCAGCATCACGTATCTGGGCTTTCTGGATTAGTCCCGTCGGGGCTTTGGAACTCGTCCTGTAAACGGTCGAACCTGGCGCGACCTTCAGGTCAAAACCACCACTCTCTTAAAAGGAGAGCAGCGTTTTTGAACTGTTACCTATATGTGTATTTACGCGATGTGATCTCAAAAGAAAATTTAGTTAAAGTGAAGAAAATAAATGAGATATAAGCGGAATTAAAAACGGTTCAACTCTCACGCGCTCAACAGAGAGGTCGCGTGTTTGATGAGATTGAGTACGATTAATGCTGCGGCGATCCGAGTGAGATACTGAGCCTTGCAATCACCGCAAAACTATCATCCTTTGTCCTCCATAATTCGCGACAACGACAGCCGTGTTAAGTGCTCGACGCACTCAACCCGCTATACGTTGAAACACGAATACGGCACTGATTCAATCAGTATATGAACGTGTCAACTGATTTTGAAACTTACTGCAGGATTATGCGGGGCAAGTCCGTGTTCACTACTGAAGCTGGTTGCATTTTTTTATCCTGCGATGCGGCGGATGTTAATGCCGAGCCATCGGCGTGTCAACGTTTTTTCCGGTCCCAAACCAAACAAAAAACCTCAACCATCGCATTTGAGAACCCTCTGATGATACAAATACATTGTTTGCTTTACGTTCGGCTGAAGGTGAGATGCGTTCATGGACAACAGCGAATTGACGACGGTATTGCAGGATCCGGTCAGCGCCATGCGCACCATTCTGAGCGTCTGGTCAGATATTCCCGTGCTGTTGATGCTCGATGTCGACTGGGATCGCGGTCCACTAGTAATGATTGGGATGTCGGATCGCATGATGTCACCTTTACTGCCGCCGGGCAGCCTGCTCCAGTTGGATAAGACCGTGCGAACTGTAGCCGATGGTAACTGGTCAGAGTTTGACCGTCCCATATACCTGATTGAGTACCGCGGCAAGTTTTATTGTTGTCACGCACAACGGCGAGACGGCACGTTGCGTTTGATCTCACACGCGGAGTCAAAGGAGTCGCCGTCGATTTCCATTCCTTTTAAAGAAGCGAAAGTGCGTGGCCAGGTCACGCCAATCTTTCGACCGTTAGTAAACCGCTTCCAGCCGGCGCCACGTCTTGATCGTCGTTAACGAATGAGACGGTGCGAAGCCGAGTCGCTCAGCCTTGATCGCGAGGCCTGCGTAACTGAGTGTTGTGCCGGTCTGTCGTTTTAGTTGAATGAGGGATTTTGGCAGACACTGATTCGTTCGCACGCCCATTCTCCGCATGTGCGCGACGAAATCGCGATCGGGAAACAGCAGCTCCGCCGCGAAGATCTCTGCACCCACTTCGATACTCTTATTCAGGTTCGACTGGTCGCAATAGGAGACGCCGATATCTCGATCTCGAAAGAAGTGTTTTAGCTCATGGGCCATTGTGAAAACCTTCGGATCCTGCGGCAGACCCTTCGCTACCATCACAGTCGGCCCGAGCTCATCGTTAATAAACGCGCCACGCAGATTTCGAAACCGGTAAGGCCACTCGTCAACGACAATTCCGTTTTTCGCATAGATTCGCAGCAGATCGCTGACGGAAACGCGTGGTGACGACAGTCCGTTTTCGGCGCGCACTTGTCGCGCCAGTTGTCGCAGATCTTCGTAATAGCTTTGTGTGTTCACTTCTTTGGTCCCCCTTTGCGACCGGGCTTAGGTCGAGTTTTTCCTTCGTAAATACTCCGCGCCCGGCGAAATTCCGCATACTTTCGCAACTCCTCAACATCAGCAGGATGTAACTGCCTGGCCGTGCGTAAGAGCGCTTTGAGATTTTCGTCTTCTTCCGCATCGAGTGTGTCGGATGGGAAGAACGAGTTGATCGACACACCAAAGAAACGCGAGATGCGTTCCAGGTCCTTAA
>LLBZ010042793.1_pt1 | contig 10444 bp, 5 predicted proteins | sample 1489421 | NCBI WGS metagenome assembly LLBZ01 (sample SAMN04092657, study PRJNA295927) | soil metagenome | biome: Soil prokaryotic community; feature: Bulk soil; isolation source: soil from tomato rhizosphere | host: tomato cultivar Moneymaker | place: South Korea | collected 2011-11-01 | reverse complement strand
GTGTCCTTCAGTTGCAGGATCTCGCCGCGCACGTCCACTGTAATTTTTTTCGACAAGTCACCGTTCGCCACCGCCGTCGTCACTTCCGCGATGTTACGCACCTGCGACGTCAGGTTACCCGCCATCGAGTTCACCGAGTCCGTCAAGTCTTTCCACGTACCTGCAACACCCTTCACCTGCGCCTGACCACCCAATTTACCTTCGGTACCCACCTCTCGCGCCACGCGCGTCACCTCGGATGCAAATGAGGAAAGCTGGTCCACCATCGTGTTTGCGGTTGAGGCCGCGCGCAAAAACTGTCCCTTCAGCGGACGACCATCGACGTCGAGCGCCATCGTTTGTGACAGATCGCCCTTTGCCACCGCACCGATCACGCGCGCCATTTCCGTGGTCGGACGCACCAGATCGTCGATCAGTGCATTCACGGAATTGAGAATCGTGCCCCATGCGCCGGATGCATTCGATACGACGGCGCGTTCGGACAATCGGCCCTCGCGCCCGACGACGCGGCTCACATTGGCCAATTCCTTGGCGATCTCTTGCTTGGTTTCGAGAATTTCGTTCACGGTATCAGCTATTTTTCCCGCCATACCGGTCCAGTCGGACGGCATACGCACGGAAAAGTCGCCTTTCTTCAATGCGGTCAACGCCGCAAGCAAGACCTTCGCATCGAGTTGTTCATTCACGTCGATTGACATTTCCATGGGAAGCACCTTTAAATAACTCTGATCCAGAGCAGTATCGTATATCGGTTGTTGCTGGTATTGGCGTAGAGGTATCGATAACCTTAGAGCCTGTTATGAACTGTTTCAAGGGTCGGTTCGGGCGAGAAGGGCGCATTGCGGCGTTGCGGCGCTTGCACAGGGGGCCAACCCTGAGCGGCGCGCCGCGCCTTGCACTGCATCCCTTCTCGCCCGAACCGACCCTTGAAACAGTTCATAACAGGCTCTAAGCCGTTGCCTTGAGGCGGGAGGCCAGAACATCGGCCGGCAACGGTTTGCTGAACAGATAGCCCTGATACTCATCGCATCCCAGGCTTCTAAGGATGGCAAGCTGCTCGTCAGTCTCCACTCCTTCAGCCACCACCCGCAATGCCAACGCGCGCGCCATGTTGATGATCGCCGCGACAATGGCCGTGCTGCCGGCATCCTTGCCGAGATCGCACACAAAAGACTGGTCGATCTTCAGAATATCGATCGGCAGCGCCTTGAGCACCGATAGCGACGAGTACCCGGTACCAAAATCGTCAATGGCAATCGTAATGCCGCTTTCGCTGATTTCGCGCAGCACGGCAGTTGCAGTTTCGAGATCGCGAATCAACAACGATTCGGTAATTTCCAACTGCAGGCACGATGGGGGAATATCATATTTACGCAATGCATTGCGAATCGCGCCCGGCAATTCAGGATGAATTTGTGGAATCGCGATATTAACGGCAATCGGCATCTTCAGCAAAGACGATGTGCCGTCCAGCCAGCGCTTGGCTTGCGCGCACGCCGCAGACAACACTTGCTTGCCGATGGGAATGAGTTGACCGCTATCGGCCGCTTCGCACAGAAAATCGCCCCCGGTGATCAGTCCAAGCCGTGGATGATGCCAGCGCAGCAGTGCTTCAACGCCCGCAATACGTCCGGAACATATCTCGATCTTGGGCTGGTAATACAGTTCAAACTGATTCTCTTCGAGCGCCTGCTGCATCTCTCGTTCAAGTTGAATACGTTCCAGCAATCGGGCATTCAATTCTTCATGAAAAAACTGAACCGTGCCGCGACAATGCTGTTTTGCATGATACATCGCCAGATCGGCATTCTTCATCAACGTTTGTACGGTCGTGCCGTCCTGCGGATACATGCTGATGCCGATGCTGACCGATGTCTTCAGCGAATGCGGACCGATGTTGTAGCTATTGGTGCTGGCATGGATGATTTTTTTCGCGACTTCTGCAGCACCTTCGTAACTCGACGGTCCTTCCATCAGCACTACGAATTCATCACCACCCAAGCGCGCGACCATGTCGGACTCCCGCACCGAATCCGAAATGCGTTGCGCGACCTGTAACAGCAGTTCGTCGCCCACGTCATGTCCAAGCGTATCGTTGATTGTCTTGAACCGGTCCATGTCGAGAAACAAAAGCGACAAGCCGCGCTTGTGGCGTGAGGCGCGTGCGATGGCATCTTCCAGCCGCTCAATCAGCGAACGTCGGTTGAGCAAGCCGGTCAGCGGATCGCGCGTTGCGAGCCCATGTGCCCGCTCTTCCGCTTGCCTTCGTTCGATGATCTCGGCTTCCAGCGTTGCATTGATGCGCTTCAGATCCTGCACGCGCTGCACTTGAAGATCGCGGTTCAATTCCGCCAGCTCCTCGGTACGCATCCGCAGTTGCAGATTCTTTTTTGCCAGCTCGATGAAGACTGACACCTTGGCGCGCAATATTTGTGGAATGACCGGCGTCAGCAGATAGTCGACAGCGCCGCGTTGATAGCCCCGCAATCGATAAATTTCATCTGCGTAATGAGCAGTGATGAAAATAATTGGAATCGCCCCGGACCGCGGATGCGAATGGATTGCCTCGGCCGTTTCAAAGCCATCCATGCCAGGCATGCTGACATCAAGCAGGATGACCGCGAATTCATGTCTCAATACTTGACGCAGGGCTTCCTCACCAGAAACTGCGGTAATGACATCGTAGTCATTTCCTTCAGGAGCGCGCGACAACAGACTTTTTAACGCAAGCAGACTGGCCGGATGATCGTTTACGACAAGAATTTTTGGTTTAAGCACTTCGTACTCTTCTATGAGCCAAGGAAAACACTCGGCTGGTTGAGTTGATTTGCCGCAACACCTCAAAATTTTCATGGGGCAAGGTGTTGCTCCGGTTACATATGACCGCCGACCCAGCAAATAATTCTGCCAGCCACTCAATTAAATGCATTGCCGAGCATCAACAAAAATGTATTCAGGGAACAAATGTATGAAGAATCAGTACGGATTTCACCTCAATGTAAGGCGATATGCTCTAGACGCTGAAAGTGCGTTCAGCCACGAATTGATGGTCGTCGATTACCACTGACGAAGAAACAGCAAGGCAGGAAGCCAATTTGAGGAAATGCGCCCAGTTAGAGCGTGAAGTTAGAGTGTGAAAATGCCTGTAATCGTATCCAGTTTTACTGTGTTTGCCGTACGTTAGTCTTTTTGCGACGTATCTCAAATGGTCCTTTGGTGACCGTGTCGGCGTTCCCGTCCGGCTGCACGGCGTTGACGCCATTGAACATGATAACGCCGTGATCGGACTCCTGCACGATCTTGTTCACCGGATCTTCGACTGGAATGCATATCGTCAACGACATTCCCTTGTCTTGTGCGGTATTGATCAACAACTCGCCGCCGAGGCTGCTGATGCGTTCCTTGATTCCGACCAGACCGAAAGAATTGGACTTCCTGCGACAGCCTGGGTATGTGCCGATGCCATTGTCCATTACCCGCATCAATACCGTATTACCACGTTCCTGCAACTCGATGTCGACACGGCTCGCCTGTGCATGACGAATTACGTTACTCAAGGATTCCTGCAAAATGCGGAACAGTGCAGTCGCGCGCTTGTCATCCAGATGCAAGTCGTGCTTACCCATCCGCAGCTGACAACCGATGCCGGTGCGTCGACGGAATTCCTGTACTTGCCATTCGATTGCAGCATTCAAGCCGAGGTCAAGCACGCTGGGGCGCAGATTGTTGATGATTGCGCGCATGCTCTTCATCGTCGTGTCAATCTGCGTCAGCACATTATAGACTTTGGCATTGAGTCGCGGATGGTTGTTGCTGGTGCGTTCGTACAGCATGGAAATGTCAATGCGCAACGCCAGTAGATTTTGGCCAAGCTCGTCATGAATTTCGCGCGCTATGCGCTTGCGCTCGTCTTCCTTGATCTGTTCCTGATGGCTGGCCAGCATGCGTAACTCTTCGCGAGACTGACGAAGCGCTTCTTCAGCCGTTTGCCGCTCGGCAATATGCTGCAAGTCGCGCATACGCTGCACCTGCAGCGTATGGTTCAATTCAGCCAGTTCTTGCGTCTTGTTTTGCAACTGCAGATTTCGCTTCGCCAATTCGACGAATACCGATACCTTGGTTTGCAGGATCTGCGGAATGACAGGAACAAACAGATAATCGACGGCGCCCTTCTGATAACCTTTCAGCCGATGCATTTCATCGGCGAATTGGGCAGTAATGAATATGATCGGAATCGACGCCGATCGTGGATGCGAATGAATGGCTTCTGCTGTTTCAAAACCATCCATGCCTGGCATGCTGACATCAAGCAAGATGACCGCAAAGTCATGATTCAATACCTGCCGCAACGCCTCCTCACCAGACCGGGCGGTAATCACCTCATACTCATTGCCATCAAGCGGACTGGTAAGCAGACTGCCCAATGCAAGCAAGCTCGCGGCATGGTCGTTGACGACGAGAACTTTCGGCTTTTGCAATTCGCGGACTTTGTAATGAATGCGGCAGTATAAAAAAGCGGCTTCGAATATTGAACGCATTCGCTTCCAGAACTGCCACGATTTGCGTTTGTCCCTCGAAACTGCCGATATTTTTAATGTTATTAACTTTTATGAAATATATTTTGTGGCAAAACGCCGATGAACACAATGCTGACTGCGAAAAATTTGATTTCTCGCAGTCAGCATTACATAAAAAGATAAGCAACGCCGCGACGTCAGTACGCCTCATCCCACGCGATGCTGAGTCGCGACGCACATTGAATCAGGCCGACCATGCTGTAGGTCTGAGGAAAGTTGCCCCATTGCTCACCCGTTTCGTGGTCAACATCCTCCGACAACAAACCCAGGTGATTACGCTTTTTCAGCACCTGCTGAAACAATTCTCGCGCCTTTTCCTTGCGGCCGATCTGTGCCAATGCCAGTATCCACCATAGTGTGCAGACCAAAAATGCCGTCTCCGGTCGGCCAAAATCATCCTCTTCATCGTAACGCAATAAAAAATCACCGCGCCGCAAATGTTTTTCAATCGCATCGACGGTCGATATGAAACGTGGATCATCCCCTGTGAGAAACTGGAACTCTGCCATGAGCAGCAGGCTCGCATCGAATTTGTCGCCGCCGAACGTCGAGACAAAACTGCCAAGCTCCTCATTCCACGCCGATTTACAAATCACTTTGTGAATGTGTTGCGAATGCTCCGACCAATATTGCTCACGCTCCGGCAAGCACAACTGTCGCGCAATCGATGCAAGTCGGTCGCATGCGGCCCAGCACATTACGCTGGAAAACGTATGTACCCGCTTGACGCCACGCAATTCCCAAATGCCCGCATCAGGCACGTTGTAATTTTTTATCGCAAGTTCACCCAGACGCTCCAGATCGACAAACATGTTGCGTCCGGCAGGACGCTCCAGCCGCGAATCAAAAAATGCATGCGTGCCTGCGAGGACTGCCGCACCGAAGACATCATTTTGAATCTGGTGATACGCCAGGTTGCCGACCCGAACCGGTCCCATGCCGCGATAACCATCGAGACTGGTCGCGACCCATTCGTCGAGCGCAGCTTCGCGTCGTATGCCATATACCGGTTGTAGCGGCGCATCTCGCGTATCGGCGATGATATTCAGGATGTAATCCAGATAATGCTCCATGGTGCCCGTCGCGCCCAGGCTATTGAGCGCATTGACCACGAAATAGGCATCACGCAGCCAGCAATAGCGATAATCCCAGTTGCGACCGCTGTTGGCAGCTTCCGGGATCGATGTCGTCACTGCGGCGATGATCGCTCCGGTGTCATCGAATGCATTCATCTTCAGTGTGATCGCCGAGCGGATCACCACGTCCTGCCATTCGAACGGTATCGCAAGATTGCGTACCCATCGATGCCAATACGCCTGCGTCTTTTCGTAAAATGCACGCCCTATTTCTCCGGCCGCGCCGTCCACTGTTTCATCCGGCCCCATCAACAGAGTGATGCTATCCTGGAGAAAGAACGGCCGCTCATTGGTGATCGACGAGATGGGTGCATCAGTCGTTACACGCATCGCCTGCATGGTCCCGACATACGAAATATGATGTGCTCCGGAGCGCGTTTCAGCCCGACTTCGGCCGTAATCAATCGCTGGTCGGACGCGCACTGCGATGCGTGGTCGCCCCGAGGTACGACGCACGATTCGCACCAGCATCGATGGCGAAAACATGCGTCCATGCATATAGAAACGCGGCGCAAAATCGATGACTTCAATGCCATTGCCCGCATCATCGGAAAAGCGGGTAAGCAGAATTGCCGAGTTTCGTTCGTAATGCTGTTCTACCTTCGCCGCACCGTCGAGCCGAACGTCGATCACGCCACACGACTCGCGTTGATGTTCCGACTGCAGCAGCGAACAACATATCGGGTCGCTATCGAAAAACGGATAGCACCACCATACGATCGCAGCGTTGCGGTCGATCAGTGCACTGGTACGCGAGTTCCCGATTAATCCGAGGTCGAGTGTGGACATGAGGGTCCCTTTTATTAGGTATGCAGGAATAATTCAACGGAGCGATGCGACATCAGATGCCGTGCATCGCCCTCGGTCGTTGCGGTACTTCGGCCTGATAACGTTTCAGGCGCAGAATCAATTCGTCAAACAGTCGCCTCATATCGTCAAGACGTTCCAGATAAAATTCTGCTGCCGTACTTGGCGCATCCTCTATCCAGATTGACAGAATATCCCGGCGGCGTAACCGAAATACATCTTCATCGGTAACATCGTCGCCGACATAGATTGCCGACGGCGCGGCACTGATCTGCATCAAGTGAGCCAACGCACTCCCCTTGCTGACGGCATTCATGGGCAACAGGTTGAATACGTACTTGCCGCCAATGATATGTGGCATCGGCTCAAGCGTATCAAATAATGTCGCCAGCCGCAGCCCAGATTCTTCCGGGCTCCTTGTCAGTCGATAATGCACCGACAACGAGTAGGTCTTGTTCTCGAACAGTAATGCCATATGACGAATAGTTTGCAGTGTCGGTTGATTGCGTCAGCAGCGCCGACAGGATGTTGTCATACCACTCGACGCAAAGATTTATTGCGGCTATGCGAATGGATTTTTGTCATGATGCGCTCGCGTTGCCGTAATCGGGATGCATCAAGAAGCATGTGCCCCGCCCAGCGGTACACGTTGTTATCCTTGACGCGCGTACGCATGCCGCGCATCCGCTCGCGCTGCTCGCCGTCCGGCATTGTCAATGCTCGATACAATGCTTCGGCGGATTGTTCCACATGATAAGGATTGACGATCAGCGCTTCATGGAGTTCCCTTGCAGCACCAGTAAACTGACTCAGAATCAGGACGCCGCGTTCATCTTTTCGGGCGGCGATGAATTCTTTTGCCACCAGGTTCATGCCATCGTGCAGACTGGTGACCGTGCACACGTCGGCTGCGCGGTAATAGCGTATCACCTGGTCGGTATCGTGATGTTCGGCCTTGAACAGAATGGGTTCATAACCGGCACTCGAGAAACGCTTGTTGATACGCTGTACAAGCGCCCGGACACGCGCCTCGAAATTCTGGTATTCATCGAGTGATGAACGGCTCGGCGCGGCAATTTGCACCATCGTAAAGCGACCGATCAGTTCTGGATGCAATTCGAGCAAACGTTCAACCGCCTGAAAGCGCTCAATGATGCCTTTCGTGTAGTCCAGACGATCGACCCCGATCGCCAATAAATGATTCGGTGGCACGCCCAAAGCGTTTCGCATTTCGGTTCTGCAAACATTGATCGTGTTTGCGTCCACATCGTCATCATCGGGCCACGCAATAGAGATTGGATAATATTCGACCTGCGTCAGCTTGCCGCCATACGAGATCGTGGACGCCTCGTGCTCGATACGCGTTTCCAGATAACGGTCTACAGTTTCAATGAAATTCTTGCAGTGAAACGGCGTATGGAAACCGAGGATTGTGCTCCCCAACAGTCCTTCCAGGATTTCTTCGCGCCACGGACATATGCCGAATGACTCCGGATTCGGCCATGGTATATGCCAGAACGTAATGATCGTAGCGCGCGGCAATACTTCACTCACCATGCGCGGCAGCAGCGCGAAATGATAGTCCTGTACCAGCACGACCGGGTCATCGGTGCGCGCTTCCGCGATGACAGCGTCAGCGAAACGCTGGTTTACCGCCACATACTGCTCCCAGTCCGTAGAGCGAAACACCGGGCGCACATGCGCGATATGGCATAGCGGCCACAAGCCTTCGTTTGCGAAGCCATAGTAATAACCTTGTTCTTCCTCCCTGGACAGCCACACGCGCCGCAGCGTATAACTTGGCCGAGCCGGCGGTACCGGTACGCGGTCGTTACGATCCACTGTATCGCGGTCTGCAGAGCCGCTGCCATGCGCAATCCAGGTGCCGGAACAGGCTCGCATCACGGGCTCCACCGCCGTTACCAATCCACTCGCCGGACGCCGCACATCGGCACCCTGCGGTGTTCGTACATGAATATACGGCTCGCGATTCGATACGACCAGAACTTCATCGCCAGCCAATTGCTCATGCAATAGAGAGCGTAGTTTGTCAGGTGTCCAGAGTTGCGGCGAATCGCTTTGCACACGTCGCTCAATATTCATTTCATGCAACAAGGTTTTTAAATCGCCAACCAGTGGCCGCACCTCCGGCGGCGCTGTCGACTGCCCCTTTGGCAAGATATCACCTCGCAAGATTCCTTTCACGGCACTGATCCATCCGCGCCAGCTCAAATGTGCGACGAACACCGTGATGAGCGAAATAACGACTGCCAGCAGCGCGAACAGCGAAATCACATATTTACGCGTATCGGCGCTGCGGCGTTCAATGAAACTCATGTCATGCACCAGAATCAGCGTACCGAGCCGCGTGGTGTCGGACTCCAATGTGTTTTGTGCAACGTGCAACGATCCTTGAGGTAGTTGCACCAGCGATTGGGGTCGGCCATTCCTGTTTTGCAGCATGCGGCATCCCAGCGTCGGAGGATACGTCACCGTTTTATAAAGCAAGGTGCCCGCTGGATCGCAGAATGCCACTGCATACAGGCGCTCATCCTGTACTGATCGATTAAATAACTGCTCGATTTTCTTTCGGTCCTGTTCGGGAATATAGTCAAGTAATGGCTCGTGCAACGCACTTGCAAGGAGTTGCGATCGCGTATCGAGATCCTTGACAAACCAGCGCAATGTGAGGTTATCGACGAGCGGCACAATGGCATAGGCAAACATGCCAAGTGCAATTGCCAATGGAAGAATAAAACGTATGGAGAGCCTAAACGAACGGAAAGGCATGGATTTTTGGACTTGTCCTGTTACATAGCTGATATGTAACGACATTGACAAGATCAAAAAGTTTCTTGCGCCTTACGTTATCGGGTTGCCATCTATCGTATTGTTGATTATTTACAATACAAATTCATTTCAATTTCACAGCAAGCATGTAATGCTGCATTGATTTCGCTAAAGCGCCCGAATGCCGCGCCATTGCAATTTCTCAACCCGCTCGTAGCGGATTTGTCGTAACAGTTCGTTGACTGCGTTCAGGTTTTTTGCAACGACAGCGATTCCACGCCAATCATCAGCGATTCGACTGCGCGCTCAAATAACGGCGCATATTCAAACGGACGCAATATGCCATCACGCATTGCCTTCAATATCGATATTGACGAATAGACGAGTGGCTTCACCTCTTTTTCCAACACAGGAACAAACAGAAACAATGTGCGTTGCGTACTGACCCATGCAAGTCGTGCTGGAACATGTTGGCCATCGATCAATATTTCCACACCGACGCCGATGCGCATTTGGGCGAGCCAACCTTCATCCGACGCCAACGCCGGAATTGCGCCAACATCAATTTCGAGGCGGGCTGCGACACCATGCTGCGCAAATGCGAACTCAACCACGTCCTGCCGTATTTTCAACGGTTCGTCCTCTGTCCACAAATGACTGCCTTCGCATACCGACAGCAGTGCGAAGTACTGAAACAGATCTTCCAAACTCATTACATCTCGCACTGACGCGTGAGGTGGAGCGCGCAACATGTGCATGTGTACATCCACCAGTTGATCCAGTGCGCTCTTGGCTTCTGATTCAGGCAGATGGATCATTGCCAGCCCCGCCTTCAAGCGTTTAGCCAGATCAGGCAACAACCGAATCAGTGCATTGCGTTCCTGACTGGTCTGCTTGGCTTGTGCACTCCACGCCAAGTCCGGAAGCACATTGCGCAATTCACGCTCCATCGCGACATCCGATTCGCTCAACGTGGCACCATCACGACAGAACAGCCATGCAAGTACACGAACCCAAAACTGCAAAATGAAGTCCGAGACGCGCTTGTCGATATTAATTGCAGGCAGCAGATCACGCAGCGCATTGGAGAGGCCGAACAAGGTCACGCTCATTTTTTCCGCGTCTTCAATCGCA
>LLBZ010035916.1_pt2 | contig 10447 bp, 10 predicted proteins | sample 1489421 | NCBI WGS metagenome assembly LLBZ01 (sample SAMN04092657, study PRJNA295927) | soil metagenome | biome: Soil prokaryotic community; feature: Bulk soil; isolation source: soil from tomato rhizosphere | host: tomato cultivar Moneymaker | place: South Korea | collected 2011-11-01 | reverse complement strand
CCCGACGCAAGACGGCTCGACACCGGGACCCGGCTCAAGCCTGCCCTCGCCATCGACGCCGACGCCGCATGGACGTTCTGGTCTCGAAGTGATCTGGCTTTGGCCGGCCGCGAGTTGCTGGCGCTGGGGTGGCGATGGAGACGTGCCACCAAGGAGGATCTCGACGCCGCGTTGGAGGACCACTCGCTGCAGCAGAGCCCGGCGGGGTGGGTCATCGTCGTCGAGAGGGACGACGGGCTCATGGTGGGCTGGATGGCGACGTCGATGGCGGACGCTCCTCTTCTGATCGAGGGTCTGCTCGACCTCGCCCGGGAGCGGAAGAAGCCCCTGGTGGAGATGATGGTGCCGGCGTTGCCGTGGGTGACCGAATCGCTGCTCAGGGCAGGCTTCGAGGTGAGCCCGATCCTGGTCTACTCCAGACCGGTGTGATCAGCTGATGACGATCATCGTGGCGATCGCCCACACCACGAACATCACCGGGACATCGGCCCGCTCCAACCACGGTGGGCCGTCCGGATACCAGCGAGCGAGAATCGACAATGGGACGCCGATCAGCGGCATGGCCACCAGCCCGGCGACACCAGCGGCACGAACTCCCTCCGCGCCTTTGACTATTGGCGCCGGGAGCCCTTCCAGCAGACCGTCGACCAGGCTGTAGACGAGGAGGAGGAGCAGGCCGACCACCACCACGGCCAGCACCCTCCCGATGCCTACTTCGACGTGGCTGAAGCCGACCAGTCGGCGGCCCCGCCCCAAGGGCCCCTCGGCGGCAACCCCGAGACAGAAGAGGCCGATCACCGCGAGCACCAATGCGGATGCGAGCATGGCGCCGGTGGACAGGTCCTGCTGCACGTCGACGATGTCGAAGCCGGCGAGCAGGACCGAGATCGACAGACCGGTCAAGAGGCTCCCGATCACCATCAGCCCCACGTCGAACATGGTGCCGAACGCCCCGTAGGCCAGGATGGCGTACCGCTTGACCAGGTCCCGGTTGGCGGCCCCAGCCGTCTCGTCCGTCAATGCCGGTTCTCCACGGGCGGCACGTTACCGATCGGCTCGCCGGCTGTGATGGCTTGGAGATACCACTCGATCGGGTGCGCGATCTGATAGGCGCCGTCGAGGGCGGAGCGAAGCTGCATCTCGCAACCCGGGTTCGCCGAGGCGACCCGGGTCGACCCGACCGCCCTGATCTGCTCCGCCTTGTTGTCAGCCAGCTTCTGCGACGCCTCCGGCTGAAGCAGGGTGTAGAGCCCGGCTGCTCCACAGCACATGCCGGCCGGGTCGATCTCCACCACCCGGTAGCCACCGGCGGCGAGGATGGCCCTGGGCTCGGCCGTCACCCGCTGGGCATGCCGGAGATGACACGGGTCCTGGATCGCCACCGGGCCCAAGTCGCCATCGACTCTCGGCAGCAGACCCTGTTCCAGGGCCCTCGCCACCGCCACGGTGATGTCGAGGGCCGACTCGGCGACAGCCTCGCCCCCGTGAGCCCAGTTGCCGTACTCCCTGATGTGGGCCGAGCAGCCGGCGGCCGTCGCCACGACCATGTCGTATCCGGAGAGTGCCGTCGTGTTCTGGGCGGCGAGACGATGCGCCTCCCCGGACTTCCCGTCGTGGGCTGCCAGCGCACCACAACAGGTCTGGGCGGCGGGGACGTCGACCCGGTACCCGGCCATCTCGAGAAGGGTGATGGCGGCATGGTTCACCGGACGGAACCACTGGTCCTGGATGCAACCGGAGAGAAGGGCGACCGACCCCGACCGGCCGGAGCCTCCCCGGTGGCCGATGGTGGGCCCGGGCCGGCCTCGGAGTGGTCGGACACCTCGGGCCAGTCTTCGCAGCCTCCTGGGGGCGATCGTGGTGGCGCCGAGACCTTGGGCCAGACTCAGTGCGCCGCTTCCCCACCGCATCGACCGCCTCGACCCGAGCACGGTTCCGAGGACGAAACGTCTTACGCGATGAGACATCGAAGGCCGCTGGGCGACGATCTCCGCTCTGGTGCCCTCGAGGGCCCGGCCGTAGGGGACCATGCCCGGGCAGACCGGCTCGCACGCCCTACAGCCGAGACAGAAGTCGATGACCCTCTCGAAGGCGGCGTCGACGTCGAGGACACCCTGATGCACTGCCTTCATCGCATGGAGCCGGCCTCGCGGGGCGGCCGTCTCGCGGCCGGTGAGACGGAAGGTGGGGCACACCGGCAGACAGAGCCCGCATTGGACGCAGGCGTTGAGCTCCTCGGTGGTCGGATGCTCGGCGGTGACCCAGCCCATCAGATCCCTCCGGGGAGACGGCCGGGGTTTATGACCCGGCTCGGGTCGAACTCGGCTATCAGCCTGCGCTGGAGGTCGAGACCGGGAGGGGGCGCTCCCCATGGGTCGAGATCTTCGAATCCGGGTGGCGAGTCGACCACCACCAGGGCTCCCCCTCGTTTCTCCGCCCATTCCCGGAGCCCGGCTCCCGCCCCGGGATCCTCGGAGGCGGCCCTGATCTCACCTGCCCCGTGAATCGCCAGACGATGCCAATCCGAGGGAAGGAGTCGCAGGGCCTCGGATGTGAGCGCAGGAGGGACCCGCAACGACCAGCGGAAGACACCCACCGGATCGGCGGGCCAGCGATGCCCGCTCACGGCTTGGCCGTCGAGCCGGGCGATGGCGGCGTCGACCTCCTGGTGGGTGCCCCAGAGGAACACCTGCTTGGTGTCTTCGGTCTCCAGGACCGCCAGCGGTCGGGTGATTCGGGACGCAGCTCCCAGGTGGTCGATCGTCACCGTTGCCGTGGCCGGTGGGGTCGACCACAGCTTGAGACAGACCGAGACGATGACCCCGAGTGATCCAAAGGCGCCAACCACGAGACGGGGCAGGTCGTACCCGCTCACGTTCTTCACCACTCGGCCTCCGGCCCGGACGACTCTTCCGTCCCCGGTGACCAGCGTGACCTCGAGCACCCGTTCCCGGGTGCCGAGGAGGCGGGCACGTCGCAGCGACGAGACGCCGGAGGCGATGACTCCACCCACAGTCGATCGGCCGGGGACTTCGGGCATTACCGCGGTCTGGGACCGGGCGCCGAGGACGGTCTCCAGGTCGGCAACGGGTGTGCCGGCACCGAGGGTCACCGTCAGGTCGTCGGGGTCCCACTCCTCGATTCCCGAGATCCGGCTCATGTCGAGGACTATCTCCGGCTCGGAAGGCGACCCGTAGCCCTGCCGGGTCCCGCCGCCCACTACCTGGATCACGGCAGAGCGGGCGGTGGCCTCTCGGAGCACCGACGCCAGGGACTCCACGTCGGGCGGTGTGACTCGATCGGCGCCGCCCGAGGCGGCCCCGGTCATATCCAGGCCCCGTCGGGCAGCTCCCGTCGCATGCCCCCGAAGTCGAAGCATCGAGAGCCCTGGGGCAGGACCTTTGCCGGGTTGAAGACACCGGCGGGGTCGAAGACCTCCTTGATACGGGCCTGGGCGTCGAGGTCGATCTCGCCGAACCCGGTGCGCATCAAGTCCCTCTTCTCCACCCCTATCCCGTGCTCTCCCGACAGCGCTCCGCCCCGGCTCATGCAGGCAGCCACCATCTCCTCGCCGGCGCGGTGCACCCGATCCAACATGTCGACGTCGGAGGCGTCGAACGCCATCAGCGGGTGGAGATTCCCGTCACCGGCGTGGAACACGTTGTAGACGTCGAGTTGGTAGCGGTCGGCGATCTCCTCGATCGCCTCCATCGTCTCGACGAGACGTGATCTGGGGACCACGGTGTCGTGGAGGTAGTAGTCGGGCGATACCTGAGCCACGGCGCCGAACGCCGACTTCCTTCCCTTCCACAGGAGGTCCCGGTGTGCCCGGTCACGGGCGATCTGAACGTCGATCGCACCGTTCTCTCTACCGATTCGATCGATCAGTGCCGCTTCCGCCTCCACAGCCTCCGACTCACCGACGACTTCGGCGAGCAGCCCGGCCGACGACGAGGTGGGCAGCCCGCAATGGAGCCAGTTCTCGACCGCGGTCATCATCTTCTTGTCCATGATCTCGAGGGCGGCGGGCACCAGCCCGGAGGCGATCACGTCCGACACGGTCCTGGTGGCGCCGGAGAGGTGGTCGAAGTCGAGGAGCAGGGTCCGCACGTCGGCTTCGATCGGGAGCAGCCGAACCAGGACCCTGGTCACCACCCCGAGGGTGCCCTCGGATCCGACGATGACCCCCTTCAGATCCAACCCCGGGGGATCGGGGGCAGCACCAGCGAGGATCAGCACCTCTCCGCCTGCGAGCACGACCTCCATGCCCAGGACGTGGCTGGTGGTGGCTCCCTCGGCAAGGCAGTGGGCGCCGCCCGAGTTGTTCGCCACGTTGCCGCCGATGGTGCAGGCGGACTGGGACGAGGGGTCGGGGGCGAAGTAGAGGCCATGAGGCTCGGCAGCGTGGCTCAGGTCGAGGTTGATCACGCCGGCGCCCACCCATGCGGTGCGGTTGTCGGGGTCGATCTCGATCTGGTTCATCGAAGTCGTGGAGACCACGATGCCTCCTTCGGTGGGTGTGGCCCCGGCGGTGAGGCCGGTGCCCGCTCCTCGGGCCACCAGCGGGACATGATGAGCCTCGGCGAGACGGACCAGGGCGGATACCTCCTCGGCGTCGTGGGGGAAGACGACGCATGTGGGCAGACCCCGGGTGAGGGAGGCGTCGCGCGAGTAGAGATAGAGCTCGACGGCCTCGTCGAGCACCCGCTCCTCCCCCAACAACCCTCTCAACTCCTCGACCAGACTCACACCAGGAGCGTACTTTTCGCGGCCACCACTTCCCGAACCTCAGGTTCGCGGTCACCGGCCCCATCCGCCGCCGCCGGGTGTCAGGACGAGGAGGCGATCGCCGGGGTGGACAGTGGTGGTGGATTTGGCGGGGAGACGCTCCCGGGTGCCGTCGCGGCGGATCAGCCAGTCCTCCCCAACGGCACCGGGCCCTCCCCCGGCAAGACCCCAGGGACGATGGCGACGCCTTTCGCCCATCAGGGAGAGGGTGGCACCGGTGAGGAACCTGATCTCCCGCTCTATGCCCTCTCCGCCGGGGAACCGACCCTGACCACCGCTACCCCGTCGCAACGTGTAACGCTCGACCCGGAACGGATAGTGATTGTCCAGAGCCTCGATCGGAGTGTTCTCGGTGTTGGTCATCCCGGTGTGGATACCCGACTGCCCGGCGCGGCCGGGTCGTCCCCCCTGGCCACCGCCCACGGTCTCGTAGTAGGCGAAGTCGTCGTTGCCGATCAGCACGTTGTTCATGGTCCCCTGCCCGGCCGCGGGCACCCGCTCCGGCGCCGCCTGAGCCAGCGCACCGAGCAACACGTCGGCGATGCGCTGGCTGGTCTCGACGTTGCCGGCGGCGACTGCGGCGGGAAACCCGGCGTCGACCACGGACCCGGGGGCCGTGACCAAGCCGATCGGCCGGTAGCAGCCCCCGTTGGCGGGAATGGTGGGGTCGGTGGCGACTCTCACCGCGTAGTAGAGACATGACCTGGTGACCGCCTGAACGGCGTTGAAGTTGGCCATCACCTGCGGATCGCTGGCCGAGAAATCCGCCACCAACCGCCCGGCTTCGATTCCGACCTCCACCTCGATGGCGACGTCGTCCTCACCAAGCTCCATGAAGTCGCGGAATCGGTACCCACCCTCCGGCAGCCGGCGAAGCGCTGCTGTCATCCGACGCTCCCCGTAGTCGAGCAGCGCCTCGGTCAGCCCTCCGAAGGAACCGGTGCCCAGATCGGCAACCAGCTCCTCGATCCGTGAAGCCCCGACCGCATTGGCCCCGATCTGGGCCTCGAGGTCCCCACGCCGCTCCCACGGTGTCCTCGATGCCGCGATGAAGCGCTCGGAGAACTCCACCACCCAGGACCCCTCGGCCACGGCCGGCGTCGGCGACACCCGGTGCCCTTCCTGGTGGATGGTCACGGCGTCGGCCGGCATCGATCCCGGCGCCTCTCCACCGACGTCGGCGTGATGGGCGCGGTTTGCGACCCAAGCGACGTGGGTCGAGCCGTGGAACACCGGGGCCACCAGCGTCAGGTCATTGAGATGGGTCCCACCCGCGAAGGGGTCGTTGACCGCGAACTGGCTTCCCGGCACCGGTTCGAAGCGCGCGATGCATGCCTTCACCGACTCCGGCATCGACCCGAGGTGCACCGGGATGTGCTCGGCTTGGGCGAGCATCTCCCCGTCCGGGGTGAACACAGCCGCCGAGCAGTCGGCGCGTTCTTTGATGTTCGGGGAGAGCGAGGTGTGCCTGAGAACCACACCCATCTCGTCCCCGACCGACGCCAGCCGGTTGCGGGCGACCTCGAGGGTGATCGGGTCGATCGCCCTCACCGTGGACGCACCCGGTCTTGCCCAGGTCTGGCTCGATGGCCGTGATCGATCATCGGGTGATGCCGGCCGCGGAGGTCGAGGTCTACGTCCCGTTCCGTGTCCTCCCCGCCGGCGACCAGGCCGCGTTGTGGGGACGGCCTCGGGGTTGACTCCCGGCTCACACCAGGTGCCCTATGTGCTTCGTGGCCTCCCGGAAGCTGAGCGGCGACAGCTGTGTCCGGTGCGCGGAGGCGAATCGAGCCACCGCTTCGGGCTCGACCCTGGCGTAATCCCGGAGCGCCCAACCGATCGCCTTGCGTATGAAGAAGTCTGCCTCGAACGCCCGCTCCGAGCAGTAGCGAAACAGCCGCTTGGCATCGGTGCCGGCTTTGACCCCGACCTGGCAGATGATGGCGCTTCGACGAAGCCAGAGATCGGGGTCGTCGATCCAGGTGTCGATCACCGGCCAGGTCGGCGCCGGATATCTGGCGACCAACCGTCGGATCAGCTTGGTGGCCACCTCGTCGACCAGGTCCCACCATGCACCCTCGACGATGAGACGACGGTAGAGAGGCAATGACGCCGGGACGACGAACTCGTCGAAGTGACGGCCGACGCCGAGGGCCAGGTATCTCTCCTCCCGATGAGGCAGACACCACAAACCGAGCACCATCTGCTCGTACTCATCCCTGTCACCGGGGATCACCTCGCGCACCAGATCTCTCAGGATCAACTCGCGAGCTGGCTTCTGCACCCCGTAGAAGGGCATGTCGCTCTTCATGTAGGCCTGCATCCCGGCGGCCTTGTCGGGGTCGGCGACCTCTCGAAGTCTCGATTGCGCCAGGGTGATCAGCCGACCGGTGCTGCTCGGGCGGGAAGGTCGCCTCGCCGGAGCCGTCACCCTGTGACCGTGTAGACGCCTCTGGGCCCTGCGATGCCCTTGAACTCCCGTTCGCCCTGGTACTCGAAGTCGAAACCTGCGGGAGCGGCCAACTGATAGGTGGTGGACGAGACCGAGATCCCTCCAGGCGGGGCGTCGTCGGCGATGCGTGCAGCCTCGTGCACCGCAGCCCCCCTCAGGTCGTCACCCACGATCTCGACTTCGCCGGTGTGGATCCCGATCCGCACCTCGAGAGCCAGAGCGTGGGCCCGTTCCAGGATCCCCATTCCGGCGCTGATCGCCCGGGCAGCCCCGTCGAAGACAGCCAGGAACCCGTCGCCCGTCGTATTGACCTCCCGTCCCCGGTAACGGTCCAGTTGGTCACGGACCTCCCGGTTGTGCTGCCCGAGGAGCTCACGCCAAGCGCCGTCGCCGAGTTGGGTGGCGCGCTGCGTCGATCCCACGATGTCGGAGATGAGAAGGGTTGCCACCACTCGTTCCCCGCTCTCCGGGTTCGGCAGCCAGGTTCGAACCCCCGACCAGTTGATCGCCTTCATCGGCTGGTCACTCACCACCCAGCCATCGTGCCCCGGCGGGATGTCGAAGACATCGTTCGGTCCGAGGTCCAGGGTCGATCCGTCGTCCATCTCGACCCGAAGCCGGCCCTCCAGCACCACTCCGCTGTGATGCGCCTGACAGCTCTCCTCAGCTCGCCGGTTGCCGATCAGCTTGCGCCCACCCAACGCGCAGTGGGCACCAGGCTCGAAGATGTTGCGAGAGACCGAGGCATCCCCCACCTGAACGATGTCCGCGTTCAGGCCACCGACCCGGAACTGCTCGTCGGGCGTGTCGAGGCTCTTCTTCTGGAGCTTGCCGATCCCGTTCACCTCCTGCGGTGGCCAACTCTAGAAGGGTGGGACTGTGCGAGCTCCCCGGCTCTCACCAGGTGATCTCGAGGGTGCCGTCCTCATGAGTCGTCAGCCGGTCCCCTGGCTCCAGCCACACGGCGGAGTCGTCCTCGACGACGACTCCGGGGCCTACCGCCCCGAAGCCGGCGGGCAACTCGGCTCGCCACCAGAGCGGCACGTGGGACGTCACGCCGCCGACAGTCGCCTCGACCCGGGAGGGCTCGGGAGGCGCCATGTCGGGAAGGGTGGGGAGATCCGACCAGACCAGTGGCGCCCGGCCGGTGACTTCTGCCCTGACGTCGACCAACTCGATCGGCTGGCCGGGTCGGCTGAAGCCGAACCGGGAGACATGCTCGGCCTCGAATCGCTCCCGAAGCTGGTCCCAGCGCGGCGAGAGCAACACGGTCAGCTCATGTGACTGCCCTCGATAGCGGACTTCGCCGTAAGCCTCCTCCCCGTCGGCCGTGACTCCGTGATCAGAGACGAAGACATCCCTCGCCTCGGCCCGGATGCCGGAGAATGCCGTCTCCAGGGAGCCCGAGCCCTCTTCGAGCATGACCGTTCTCGTCGCGTCACTGCCGGGACGCGCCAGGAGGAGGCCGAGCGCCGAGAAGACACCCGAGAGAGGGGGCACCAGGACCTTGGGCATGTCGAGTCGGCGAGCCATCCGTGTGGCGTGCAGGCCACCCGCCCCGCCAAAGGCGATGAGGGCCGACTCCCTGGGATCGGCTCCCTCTTCGACCGACACGGCGCGCAGCGCCCGCTCCATGTGGGCGTCGACCACCTCGATGATCCCCGATGCCGACGCTTGGGGACTCATGCCGAGGAGGGCGCCGACCGAGGCCACCGCCTGCAACGCCTTCGCGGTGTCCAGCACCACGGTGCCCCCCATCGCCAGATGGGCGGGGATCCTCCCGAGGACGACGTTGGCGTCGGTGACCGTCGCCCGGTCTCCGCCCTGCCCGTAGGCGGCCGGGCCGGGCACGGAGCCCGCCGACCTGGGTCCCACCCGCATCGCCCCACCCTCGTCCAGCCACGCCAGACTGCCCCCTCCGGCACCTATGGTCCGAACCGGCAGCGACGGCACCCGGTTCACGCGTTCGGCGCCGGCCCGCCCTCCTCTCCCACGCGAGAGGTCACGGGCGATCCGGCAGACGTCGGTCGACGTGCCCCCCATGTCGAAGCTGATCACCGAGTCGTGACCTTTGACCCGGCCCAACTCGGCGGCGGCGACCACGCCGGCGGCAGGACCGGAGAGCACGAGGCGACCGGCGCGGGCCACCGCCGACTCGAAGGGCAAGAGACCCCCGGAGGATGTCATCACCAGCCGTCGACCCACCCCGGCGACATCGTCCAGTCGCTGGAGGTAGCCCGACACTTCGGGGGTGAGGTAGGCGTCGAGGACCGTCGTCGCCACCCTCTCGTACTCCCGGAAGGCGGGTGACACCCTGGCGCCGGTGGACACCGGGACTCCCAACTCCCGGGCCACACTCTCCGCGAGGCGGATCTCCCCGGTCGGATCCTGAAACGAGCGCACCAGCGCCACGGCCACCGTCTCCGGGTCCAGCCCGCGGAGCGTTTCGAGCAACGAGCCCAGGTCGCCGTCGTACTCCACCCGACGGTCCCGAGGCACCAGCGGCTCGGGCCGGTCGGCAAAGGAGTCGTAGAGGGAGGGACGCGCCTGACGGCCGATCTCGACCACGTCCCGGAAGCCGGGGGAGGTGACGAGGGCGACGCGCCCGCCACGACCCTCGAGGAGGGCATTGGTCCCTGCAGTGGTCCCATGGAGGAACACCGTGCTCTCCCCCGCACCCGCCCCCCGCAACGCATCCAGGACCCCGGCCGATTGCTCGGGGGTGGTGGGAAGCTTTCGACCTGTCACCGAGGTGCCGTCGTGTGTCACCACGTCGGTGAAGGTGCCGCCGACGTCGACCCCAATGGTGAGGGGCACCGATTAGCCTCGGGCGGCCATGGCAGTCACGGTCGCGATCTCTCCCAATCCGAACGCCATGAAGTTCTCGGTCGGCAAACCGGTCGGAGGGCCGACCACACACGTCGCGGGGTCACAGCCCGACGAGGAGTTCGCCCAAGGGCTGCTCTCCCTGCCCGGAGTGACCAGCATCTTCCTGACCGCAGATTTCGTCACCGTCACCAAGACCCCCGACGCCTCGTGGGATCCGATCGTCGCCGAGGCGACCGCGATCCTAGAGAGCGAGTTCGGCGACTGATCGTCGCCCGCGCCGGGCGCCTGTCACGGCACCTCGACCGATATCGGACGGGTGACACCATCCGCACCCGGGGCCAGCACCACGACTCTCCATCGTCCTTCGAAGCCCTCGGT
>LLBZ010011088.1_pt4 | contig 10452 bp, 7 predicted proteins | sample 1489421 | NCBI WGS metagenome assembly LLBZ01 (sample SAMN04092657, study PRJNA295927) | soil metagenome | biome: Soil prokaryotic community; feature: Bulk soil; isolation source: soil from tomato rhizosphere | host: tomato cultivar Moneymaker | place: South Korea | collected 2011-11-01 | reverse complement strand
GGGCAGTGTGGCGCCACTGGTAATCAGCGAAGCGGAATAGTCCAGGCGCCATGCACACGGGGACCCCGGAGAGACCGGCACCGACAGGCCGGATCCGCTCCGGGGTCGCTCGTGCTGGCTCATGTGGTATACTGGGTTGAAAGGCTCCTGTGGCTTATCTCACTGTGGAAGATTCGAGTGCAACCCTCCTGCCCTCCGAGGTGTCCGGGAAGAATGGCAACCGATACCCTCGTCTCACGTTTCAGCTTCTCCTCCCTGCTGGCGGCGCTGCTCGCAGGCTGCGCCGGCACCGATGCCGTCCCGCTCGCCGGGGCTGATCCCCGCATGGCGGTCGGCGTGGAGCCGGGACGCGGTTTATGTCCGCGAGGAAGATGAAACGGGACTGCCGAGGGTGGTGCGGTATCGGATTGTGCGGCCATAGAATTGCGGGACTGCGACGGCGCGAACCAACGGCAAAGGCGTGAAAAGGACTGGAGGTCTTGATGCGGAGATGGGTGGCTGGTTCGATGGTGCTGCTGGCTGCGTGCTCCGATTCGAAGGCCGGCGTCGGCTACACCGCGGACACCTCCGCCACCGGAGTGGTCACGGTCAGCAACGCGACTCCCGTCGAGTGGACCGACACCAGCGGGCAATGGAAGCTCGTCGAGATCGCAAGGCTGGAAAGCTCAGACGACACTGCGAGTGCCATTGTCTCGCCCCAGCACGTCGCGCTCGACGCCGAGGGGAGGCTATTGGTGGTGGAACAGGCCCCGCTGTCGCTGCGGATGCTGAGGCCGGACGGCACGTTGATTCGGACGATTGGCCGGGAGGGCGAGGGCCCCGGCGAGTACCGGAGCCCGATCCCGGTGGCATTCGGCCCGTACATCGCCGTGGACGACCCCAGGCTGTCTCGGCTCACCGTTTTCGACACGTCGGGCACAGTCCTCGGCACGTTTCCGGCACCATGCTGCCACTATGCGAGTGTCTACAGTGATGACAGCGGCCGGGTGTATGCGCGCACCTCGCATGATGCGGACTCCACCGCATCAGCTGCGGTGGTGCGGATCGATTCTCGCTCCGGGGCAAGCGATACCGTCATGCTTCCGCGTATCGGCCCGCCGCAACGGCTCTGGCGGTTCGAGATCGAGGGCGGCCGCATGAGCTACTCGATTCCGTTCCAGCCATACGACGTAACCGGCATCACCCCGGCCGGCACGGTGCTGCGGGGCTGGACGGGGCGCTACGAGTATCTGGAACGCAGCTTCGACGGTGACTCGATTCGAGTTGTCCGCCGGGAATGGGTGCCGGTGGAGCGACCGGAAGCGGAGCGTCGTGAACGGTATGACGAGATGACGGAGCAGTTGCGCAATCAGGTGGGCGAGGCAACGGTCAGCCAGGTAATGAGCTTCTCGGACATTCCTGCCGAGGCGGAACCGATGCCGGGCCTTAGTGCCGACGCCGATGGCAATGTGTGGGTGCCGCTTTACGTGCCCGGCGCCGAGACCCGGAGCTACGACGTGTTCTCACCGGAAGGGGTCTGGCGAGGGACATTGCATACTCCGTGGGCGCGTGATGAGTACCCATCATGGGGCCCGAATGGCCAGGTGGTGACGCAGGGTATGACGGAGAAGGGGTATCAGTACATCAGGGTGTGGCGGGTGGAGAGGTAAGGACGCGCGACAGCGGACGTGCCACTGCGTGAACGGAACTGCAAAGGCGTGAACCGATGTCGTGCGTGGCGTTCGGCGTGCCCTGATAGCAGGCGCCAGTTGATCCAAACCTGTGAAAGTTGCCCGTAATGAGCGTGTCTTCCTTGCACCTCTCTCCGCCGCCCTCTTCAGCTGCGATTGGTGTGCCACCGACGAGCAATGCTCCGAGCGAGCAGGCTGCAGCCAACTTATGCCTGGAGATGCAGTACCGCATGGTGCCTCCGCTTCTTGGGGTGAAGTAGACCTCTCCAACTTGTTGACTGGATCCGGTCCCCGCCATGCAGGATCCCGTCGCAGGTGACACGGGAATGCAGGTCCCAGTCCGTATCTTCTGACTGAATCGCCCCGGGTCTTCCGGAGTCTCGGCTGTAGGCGTGCCCCTCCTCGAGGATGAGACCTGTGAACTGCCAGCCTGGAGATCGTCCGCCGATGCGCTTGACGACACGGAGGGAAGAGCCTCCGACTCTGTGAGCATGCCCCGCCGTGCAGGTCACAGGTCAACTGTCAAATTCTTGACTAGGGAAAGTCCTAGTGGGCAGAAGCTCAGGGATGTGTTATCGTGGCGGCTCCACAATTTCAGGGGGCGACACGTGCCGAGCAGTGGCTCTCAGCCGCGCGGACGATCGCTCCGCTCAGGGTGACGCCCCTCGAAGCTCCCATTGAAGCGCAATTGACCATCTGCCTTCATATTGCCCAAAGGGCCATCGCGCCGCCGCGTCCCTCGGGCCCCGCGGCGCATCCTGACCCTGTAACCCAGACAGCTGCCACCCCCGTGACGGGAGCGCCGATGCACGCCGGACGCCCGCTGACCACCATCTCCTTGATGTTGGCCCTCTCCCTCGCCGCCTGCAAGGACGGCCAGGGCGACGAGACTTCCGCCGATTCCACCGCCGCTTCCAGCACTTCCACGCTCTCACTGCCGGTTGTGGGCGACACGGTCCAGCAGGCCGACCTGGTTCTCACCGTCGCCACCCGGGGTCAGGTTCGCTCCGGCGCTGTCGCTCGGCTCCGCGCCGAGGCCACGGGCACGGTTGCGAGCATTCCGGTGCGCCCCGGCCAGCGGGTGAGCAAGGGCCAGCTCCTGGTGGCGCTCGACCCCAAGCCCTTTGATCTCGATGTAGCAGCCGCGGATGCCGCCGTGCATGAAGCGCAGGCCCGCTACGAGGGCGTCATCATCCCCGACTCCGTTGTGTCGGGCGTGGCGCCCAGCGCAGAGCGCCGCGCTGCCGTGTCGGCCAGCTCCGGGCTGGAGACCGCCCGCATCGCGCTCGACCAGGCCCGGCTGGCCCGTGAACGGGCCGAGATCCGCGCGCCATTCAGTGGCGTGGTTGACCGGATCGAGGTGGCCCCCGGCACCCGCGTCAGCTCCGGCGATGCGATAGCCACTGTCGTTGACGTGGACGATCTCCAGATCGAGGCCTCGGTGCTGGAGCACGACCTCCCGCTCATCCGCTCTGGCGGCACCGCGCTCATCACTTCCGCAGCCGCGCCCGGTCGCGAGATAACTGGCCGAGTAGCCGCTGTGCTGCCGCTGGTGGATACCGTGACCCGCGCGGGCCGGGCGCTGGTGCGCTTCCGCAGCAACGGCGTCCTCCGACCCGGCATGTCTGCGGAGGTGCGGCTCGAGTCCACTCGGCTCGACGACCGGATCATGGTGCCTGCCAGCGCGGTGGTGGAACGCGACGGCCGGCCCCTGGTGTTCGTGGTGAAGGGCGGCCGCGCCCAGTGGGTGTACATCAACCCCGGCCGCAGCAACGGACGCGAGACCGAAGTGCTCCCCGACTCCTCCAGCAACCAGATCCCCGTCGCAGTGGGCGACACGGTGCTGGTTGAGGGCCACCTGACGCTGACCCACGATGCGCCGGTGAAGGTAGTTATGAGTCGAGAGTCAAGAGGCGAGAGTTAGGAGTTAAGAGACTCTAAACTCTCAACTCTTAACTCTAAACTCTCATCCCCCGTCCATGTCCCTTTCGGCCTACTCCATCTCCCGCCCCGTCACCACCGTCGCCGCGACCATCGCCGTGGTGCTGCTTGGCGCTGTGTCGCTCACCCGGCTGCCGGTATCGCTGCTGCCCGACGTGACGCTGCCGGTGCTGACAGTGCGCACCGCTTATCCCGGAGCCGCGGCCACAGAGGTGTCGCGCTTCGTGGCGGAGCCGCTGGAGCAGGCGCTCTCGGCGACACCCAACCTGCTCGAGCTCCGCTCGGTGAGCCGGAACGGCGAAGCCACCACCACCGCGCACTTCGCGTGGGGCACCGACATGGCGAGCACGGTGCTCCGGGTGCGGGAGCAGCTCGACAACGCGCGAGAGGCGCTGCCCGAAGGGGCTGAACGCCCCACCCTCCTCACCAGCGATCCAGGCGAGCGCCCGATAGCAGTACTGGCGCTCACGGGAGAGGGCGACCTCCGCTCGCTCGCCCGCACAGCGCTCGATGTGCACAGCCGGAGGCTGGAGCAACTCGACGGCGTGGCCAGCGTTGCGGTGGTGGGCGCGCCGGAGGACGAGATCCGGGTGGATGTGGATCCCGAGCGGATGCGGTCGCTCGGACTGTCGCCCGAGGATATCGCCACCGCCATCCGCTCCGCCAACCAGAGCGCGCCCGGAGGGACCATCCGGCGGGGGCAGTTCCGCTTCTCGGTGCGGGCACTGACCGAGTTCACCAGCCCCGAGCAGGTGGGCGCCACCCCCATCGGGCCCGCAGGCAGCGGGGTCCAACTGGCCGATGTGGCGACGGTGTATCTGGGCTCCGCCGACCCGCGCACCCTGACCCGCCTGGATGGCACCCCGGCGGTGGGCCTGGTGGTGTACAAGGACGCCGGCAGCAACACGGTGCAGGTCACCGATGGCATCATGGAAGCCATCGACGCACTCGAATCAGAGTTCCCCCAGTTCACCATGACACTGGTGGCGGCCCAGGCCGACTTCGTGACCGCGGCACTGGGCAACCTGATCCAGGAAATTGTGCTGGGCGGAATCCTGTCGCTGATGGTTATCCTGCTCTTCCTCCGCGACTGGCGCAGTTCGCTCGCCATCGGCCTCATCGTTCCGCTATCGGTTCTCGTGGCGCTGGTGATTCTCCAGATGCTCGACGTGAGCATCAACATCCTGTCGCTGGGCGGGCTGGCTCTGGGTGTCGGCCTGCTGGTGGACAACGCCATCGTGGTGGCGGAGGCCACCGGCAGGCTCCGGGAGCAGGGAATGCCGGTGGTCGATGCCGCACGCCAGGCCTGCTCGGAAGTTGCGGGTCCGCTCATTGCAGGCACGCTCACAACGCTGCTGGTGTTCGGTCCGATCGTGTTCGTGCGCGGCCTCGCCGCGGCACTCTTTCGCGACCTCTCGCTCAGCGTGGTGACATCGCTGGCCGCATCGCTGGTGCTGGCGCTGACGCTGATGCCGGTGATGATCATAGGCGGCTCGGCGGCTCGGCGGCTCGGCGGATTGCCAGGTCGGCAAGACGACACTGCTTCCGTCCCGCATGCCGGAGATGAGCTTGGTCGGCGGCTCTCCGCATGGTACGACAGGGGCATGCGCTGGTCGCTGGCGCATCCGCGGGAGGTGTTCGGTATCGCGCTCGCCGCTGTGCTGACCACCGGCATCGTCGCCTGGCGGCTTCCGCGCGAGATCCTGCCCCAGGTGGACGAGGGCACGGTGGTCGCGGAACTGCGGCTTCCCGAGGGTACCTCCATCGAGACCACCGCCGAGCAGGCCGGGCGCATCGAACGTGCCGCACGCGACCTCGGCGCCAACGATGTCTACTCCCGCGTCGGGCTCGCCACCGACGAGGAAGTCCTCTCGGGCGCCGACCCCGGCACCTCGGCCACGGCGCAGATTCTCATGCCCGTGCCCGACGGCGCCTCCGCCGATCGCTTTGCCGAGGGCCTGCGCGCCGCGGTACCCGACCTCGCGAGCGGCGCGCTGGCGCTCGACCTCGCGGGGCAGTCGGAATTCGGCAGCCTCATCGGCCGCGAAGGCCGGCTGGTGCGGGTGGAGATCTCGGCGCCTCGCGCTGACGATGCCGAGAGCTTCGCTGGAATCGTTCGCGGGATGATGGATTCCCTGCCGCGACTGGCGGATGTGCGCGATGCGTACGCCGGCACCCAGCCACTGGTGGAGATCGCCCTGGAGCGCACACGAATCGCCGAGAGAGGAATCTCGGTGGACGCAGTGGCCGACGCCCTGGCCGGCGGGCTGGGTGGTGTAGAGGCTAGCGAGCTGCGCGAGACCGACAGGCGGACTCCCATCAGGGTGCGGCTCGCAGGAAGCGCCAACGAGAACCTGGAGGCCGCGCTCAGGACACCGGTGGACGGAATCCCGGTGGGGCAGCTGGTGTCGGTGAACGAAACCAGGGCGCCGGTGGAAGTGGTGCGGGTGGGCCAGCGGCCGGTGGCGGTGGTGGAGGCGGTGGTGGACGCGGGCGGCACCGCGCGGGCCTCGCGCGACGTGCGGCAGGCGCTGGAACGACTCGACCTGCCCGCCGGCATGCGCTGGGAAGTGACCGGCGCAGACGAGGAACAGCAGCGCACCACCCGTGAACTGTTGCTCGTGGCCGTGCTTTCGGTGGCGCTGGTGTTCCTGGTGCTGGCGGGCGAGTTCAGCAGCTTCAGCACGCCGCTGGTGGTCATGCTCACTGTGCCGCTCGCGGGAGCCGGCGGGATCCTGCTGCTCTGGCTCACCGGCCAGAGCCTGAATGCGGTGTCGCTCATCGGCATCATCGTGATGATCGGCATTGCCGACAACGACGCGGTGGTGAAGCTCGACGCCATCCGGAGGTTCCGGGCCGCGGGTCACGGGATCGACGAGTCGGTCATCCTGGGTGGCCACCAGCGGCTCCGCGCCATCGCCATGACCTCGCTCACCACGGTGACCGGCGTGCTGCCGCTGGTGTTCGGGATGGGCAGCGGCGGTGAGCTGTACCAGCCGCTCGCTGCCGGCGTCATCGGCGGCTCAGTGAGCGCTACACTGGTGACGTTCTTCCTGCTGCCGACGGCGTATGCGGTGGTGGAGCGCAGGGCGTCGAGACGAAAGGGCGGACAGGCGGTCAAGGCGGTAAGGCGGTAGGGCGGTAAGGCGGTAAGGCTAGGTCGAATGGAAGGATTGGTTGATGATCAGATGGGCGACGGAACGGCCGGCCGTTGTGTGGGCCAGCAGTGTGGCGCTGCTGCTGGCCGGAGGCGTGGCGTTCACCCGCCTGCCGCTGGCCACGCGTGGCCAGGTGGAGCTGCCGACGCTGAATGTCTCGGCCGAGTGGCCCGGTGCGGCCGCCGAGCTGGTCGAGATGTATCTCACCTCGCCCATCGAGGCCGCGATCCAGCCGGTGCGCGGCGTCAAGTCATCCGAAAGCACGTCGTTCGAGGGCAGCGCCCAGATCCGGGTGGAGCTGGAAGAAGGCACCGATGTGCAGCTGGCCCGGCTCAACATCCTCGAGCGGATGGAAGTGCTTCGGCCCGAGCTGCCTGCTGGCTCCAGCGGCCCCACCGTTTCCAATTACGTCCCTGACGGGCTCGAGGAAGAGCCACTGCTTCGGTTCATCGTCTCGGGGCCGTACACACCGGGTGCCCTCAAGGACATCACCGACGAGCAGCTCGTGCCGCGCATCTCGGCCGCGAAGGGTGTAGCGGGCGTCATGGCCTACGGTGGGGCGAGCATCGGGATCTCGGTGGCTTACGATGGCGACCGGTTGCGGGCGCTCGACATTGCACCCGAGGCCCTGCGGGTGGCGATCACCAACTCCCGGCTGGTTCGCGGCGTCGGGGAGCACCATGAGGGCGCGCTTCAGCTGGCGGTGCGGATCGAGGACCAGCCCGCAGTGCTGGCCGAGCTCGATTACCTGCCAGTGACCGGGCCAGGCGGCCTGGTGCACCGGCTGGGAGACCTGGCCACCATCCGGCCCGAAGAGGACGACCGGGGCTACTTCTACCGGATGAACGGCAGGACTGCCGTGGGACTGTTCGTGTCACGCCTGGCCGGCGCTGATGCGATCAAGACCGCGGCGCGGGTGCGTGACGTTGTGAACGAGGTCGAGGCGGAGCTGCCAGCCGGTGTGCAGGTGCAGCTGCAGAGCGATGAGAGCGTGGACCTCGCGAAGCAGCTCAGGGAGCTGGTGATTCGCGGCTCCATCGCCTTCGTGGCGGTGCTGCTGGTGCTGGCGCTGAGCCTCCGCAACCTGCGTTCGGTGGGGCTGGTCATGGGAAGCGTCGCGGTGGCCATCGCCGGCACCGCGCTCGGGCTCTACCTGCTCGACATCCCCGCCAACCTGCTGACTCTCGCCGGCCTGGGAATGGGCATCGGCATCCTGGTGCAGAATGGCCTGGTGGTGGTGCAGCAGATGCGCGAGACACCCGACACCGTCAGCGGCCGGGCCGCCGCGAGCCGGCGGATTCTCCCCGCCGTCGTTGGCGCGACGCTCACAACGGCCGTGGTGCTCTTCCCCTTCCTCTACCTGCAGGGCAATGCCCGCGCGACGTTCATCCCATTCGCCGCTGCCTTCGCACTGGCGCTCGCATGGTCGATTGTCGCTTCGGTGGTGATGATCCCGGCGCTGGGCGAGGGCCACGGCATGCACCAGTCCGGATGGCCCCGCAGCCGGCGGCTCTACGAACGCATTGTGCAGGAACTCGCGCGCTGGCGCTGGATGACGCTGGTGTTCGCCGCCGCCTTCGTGGGGCTGATGGCATGGGGGTTCGTCAGGAAGGTTCCCAAGTCCAGCTTCGGTGCCTTCTTCTACGGGCAGCGCACTGTCCTCTCGGCGCGACTCTCGTTCCCGCGCGGCTCCGACCCGGCGAGCCTGGACCGCGGCATGCGCGAGTTCGAGGCCCTGGTGGTGGGGACGCCGGGGGTGGAGCACGTGGAGACCCGCGGGTCGCCCGACGGCGCCTACATGCAGGTGGTGTTCGAGCAGGAAGCCGGGCTGGGACCGTTGCCGTACGAGTTACAGGAAGCACTGACCCAGCGCGCGCTGCTCATTGGAGGCGCGAGTGTCTCGGTGCAGGGCCGGGGGCCGGGCTTCTACGGTGGCAGCGGAGGTGGTGGGGTCTCGAACTACCGGATCAAGCTGCTGGGCTACTCGTTCGACGGCGTGGAGCAGCTGGCAATGGACCTCAAGCGCCGGCTGGAACGCATTCCCCGAGTCCGTGACGTGGACATCAACGCCGGCAGCTTCTACTCCCGCGAGCGCGCGGTGTCAGTGGTGCTGGAACCCGATCGCGCGGCACTGGCGCGCTACGGACTCACGTCGCAGGACTTCGGTCAGGCGGTATCGCGCGAGGTGCGCGGCGCGGTTGGTGCGCAGGTTATCGAAGTTGGTGGTGAGGAAACCAGCGTCATGCTGAAGCGCCGGGGAGCGCGAGACCGGACTTTGGCCCAGCTGGAGGAGGCGATGCTGCCAAGCCCGCTTGGATCACCGGTGCGCCTGGGCGACGTGGCGACCGTCAGCGAGGTCGAGGGGCTCTCTTCGATCAACCGGGAAGACCAGCAATACGTGAGAATCGTAGGCTACGAGTTCCGGGGGCCGCCCAAGCTGGCGCAGCGCACCCATGACGGCTTCATGGAGACCATCAGCGTGCCGCCCGGGTACTGGGTGGGAGATCAGGTCTTCGAGTGGGAGCGGGACGACAGCACCAAGGGGCTGTGGCTGGTGTTCGGAGTAGGGGTGATACTGGTGGTGCTGGCGGTGGCCATGGTCTTCGACTCGGTATGGGCGGCAGCCATCGTCTTCCTCAGCCTCCCGGTGTCACTGGGTGGGGTCGTAGCGGCGTTCTGGATTGCGGAAGAAGCCTTCGCGCGGGAGGCAGCGGTCGGCGTTATCCTGGTGGTCGGGCTCGCGGTGAACCAGGCGATTCTGCTGGTGGACGCGGCGCTGGAGAAAAGGCGGCTCGGCGGCTCGGCGGCTCGGCGGCTCGGCGTTCGGGAAGTTGTCGCGGCTGCGGGAGAGCGGTCGGGGATGATCGTACTGGTGACGTTCACCACTTTGGCCAGCCTGCTGCCACTTGCCGTGGGGACCGACTCAGCGAGTCTCTTCGGCGCCATCGCGCTGGCGACGGTGGGTGGGACGGTGGCCGGGACGCTGGGAGCGATGTTCGTGGTGCCGGCGATGGTCGGCGGCGGGCGCGGTCGACGGTAGCTGCAGTCAAAGTCGCAGCTCCTGCGGTTGCAATAGTTGGTGAGGAGAAGCCATGAAGCCGGTTCTCACATCGAGTTACGATCTCCCAGCCTGGGTCCGCGACACCGTCGACTGGGCTGCGACATACGTCGGCGACGCCGAGCGTATGGCGCTGGCTGTCGAGCTGGCGCGGCAGAATGTAGAAAACCGGACCGGCGGTCCGTTCGGGGCGGCCATCTACGAGCGGGAGAGCGGGCGGCTGGTGTCGGTGGGGGTCAACCTGGTGGTGCCGGCCAACGACTGCGCCCTGCACGCCGAGATGGTGGCGTTCTCCCTGGCGGGGCGGCGGCTGGAATCGTTTACCCTCCACGCCCCCGGACTGCCGGAGCACGAACTGTTCACCTCCTGCGAGCCCTGCGCGATGTGCATGGGCGCGGCGCTGTGGAGCGGCGTGCGGCGGGTGACCTTCGCCGCCCGCGGCACCGATGCCCGGGAGCTGGGTTTCGAGGAGGGCCCGGTTTCACCGGAGGACCACCGCTACCTGGCCGCCAGGGGGGTCATGTTCGAAGCCGGGCCGCTCCGGGCCGAGGCCAGGGCAGTGCTCAGCCTTTATAAGGAAAGGGAAGGGGTGATGTACAACGGGTAGAAGAGGTAGAAGAGGTAG
>LLBZ010004144.1_pt2 | contig 10460 bp, 5 predicted proteins | sample 1489421 | NCBI WGS metagenome assembly LLBZ01 (sample SAMN04092657, study PRJNA295927) | soil metagenome | biome: Soil prokaryotic community; feature: Bulk soil; isolation source: soil from tomato rhizosphere | host: tomato cultivar Moneymaker | place: South Korea | collected 2011-11-01 | reverse complement strand
TTGCCCGGCTTGATATCGCGATGAATGACTCCCTGCTCGTGTGCATAATCGAGTGCTGCTGCCATGATGTTCAGGAGACGTGCAATTTGAGCGGGTTGCAGTTTTTCATCCCGGCTGTTCAGCTCGCGTAAATAAGAAGCCAGCGAGGGACCTCTTAGATATTCCATCACAATATAGGGGTGGCCCTCTGCGACGTCGAAGTCAAAGACCTGTACGATGTTGGGATGACGTAATGCCGCAATGACCTTGGCCTCCTGCTCGAAGCGCGCTTGCAGCTCGGGATCCCCCTCAATATAGCTATGCATTACTTTGACGATGACAAGACGATCCAGCCTGAGATGCGTGCCGACATAGACCTCTCCCATGCCCCCTCTGGCGAGTTCCTGATTGATACGTACGTTTCCGATTGTCTTGCCGGTCCATTCGGGCATAGCAGAATTATACAGCAACCAGGAAAGAATACTGACTTCCCGGATGCTCGAGCGAGCCGCTCAAATCGTTTCCCGAAATGCCTGTGGTGACATTCCCGTGACTTTGTGAAATACGCGGCTGAAATAAGCCTGATCTTTGAATCCCACCTGCCGCGCAATGGCGCCAACGGTATCCGTTGTGTTCAAGAGTAAGTGTCTGGATTGCAGTATGCGGTAACGGTTAAGATACTCCCACGGAGAAATATTCAGCTCGCGGTGGAAGACACGGCTGAGATAATCCTCGCTGACGCCAACGGCTTCCGCGATCTCCCACCTCGAAACAGGATGTGCATAATTCTGGTGTAAATAGGCAAGGGCCTTTTTGACGAGAGCGCCGGTGTGTGCAGGCAAGTGATCTGTGCCGAAGATGGCACGGTTCAATGCAGTGACTGTCTCTTCTGCCGACCAAATTCCCTTGCTCTGCAACGTGACGCGCGTATGGCTTTCGATGCGCCGCACGTCCTCCAGACTCAATGCTTTATTACTCAAGACAATGACTGGCACCTGTCTCAGGTTCGACTCTGCTCGCATTCGATCGAGCACGTCCGCGCCGCTGAGACCAGGCATCACGAGATCCAACAAGACCAGCGCGGGCGCTTCCTGTGCCATCGCCGCCAAGGCTGCTTCCCCACTTTCCGCCAGGCAGATCGGGTAATTTGGCAGCCCTTCCTCCACGAGCTGCCTGTGTGCTTCGCGCGCCTGCGGATCATCGTCCACGATCAAGACCGGGCCCGCCCAGCGCGCCGGGCTCATGGCCAGGATCGCGTCGAGCAGAGTCTTTGCATTCGCAGATTTGACGACGAAACCGGTCATCCCGATGTTTGCTTCGGCGCGCGGACCGTACAAAATGAATGGCGTCTGACTCAAACTCGGATAATGCCGCAGCCGGCGCACCAGACTCCAATCCTCCGGTCCCGCATTCGACACGTCCCAGGCGAGGACGATAGGTTTTGTGGTGCTGAGGGCGCGTTCCAAATCTTCACTCTTATGCAGCGGGAAGATATCCAGATTCTGTTTTCGGCCGATTTCGAGGATTTCGTTTGCAGGTTCATCCCGTGAGCCGATCAGCAACAGAACGGATGGCAAAGCGTCAGACGCTGCGGGCATCGTTCGGTCCAGGGCAGGCAGCGGCAGGTAGATATGGAACGTGGAGCCCTGATTAGGTTGGCTGTCCAGCTCCATCGTCCCGCCGTGCAGCGCGACCAGATGGCGCGTAATGGAGAGTCCAAGGCCGATCCCACCTGCGATGTGGCGGTTCTCCTCCAGGGTCACGAACGGCTCGAAGATCCGCTCCTGTTGTTCGCGGTCGATGCCCAGACCGGTATCCGTTACCCAGAAGTGAATCCGGGGCGGCAGGACTTCGGCGCCCAATGTGATCTCTCCACGCTGTGTGTATTTCTTCGCATTGCTCAGCAGGTTCAAAAAGATCTGGCGCACGCGCAGGGCATCCGCGCGGAGGTGCGGCAGACGCTCGGGGATTTCCAGTTTCCAATGAAGCTCCGGCGATGTGGATTGGTCGGCCAGGTCATGGAAGGACTCCACCAATAGCTGATGCGGGTCGAGCAGCTCGAGCGACAGGTCCAGCTCGTCGATCTCGGCCCGTGAGAGGTCGAGCAGGTCGTTGATGACCCGCAGCTGGTGCTCGGCGTTGGTATGGATTTGACGCAGGTCACTTAATAAGGAAGCAGGGATCTCTTCGTATTTATCCGGCTGTGTCAGGGCATTCTGGGTGTACCCCAGGATGATATTCAACGGCGTGCGCATCTCATGGCTGACGTTTGCCAGAAGCCGTGTCTTGATACGGTCTGCTTTTTCCGCGTCGAGACGCGCCTGCTGAATTTCCTGGAACAGGCTTGCTCCCTGCAGAGCGCTGCTCAGGTTGTTGCGCAAGAGTTCATAGGTGTTGCCATCGCGCGGACCGATTTCAAAGACCACGTACCCCAATGACTTGTCTTGAAAATAGAGCGGCTCGATCACGAGGCTGTAACGACGGTTCTTTGGCAGAAATTCAGAAGGGACGATTTGCTCGGTTGAAAACCGCAATCCCTCCGGCTCGAGCCCGCAGCGTTCGCGGTCGGTATATGCCAGCCTCAAACGCGCGTATTCGGGAACCTCGGCATCCGTCGCTTGCTCGTGGGTCACGAGATACACACTTGGAATCCCAAGCAGGGTCAATCGTTCGGCAAGGACATCTGTCAATGGATTAACGTCAAATGTCGTCAACAAGGCCCGGTTGGTCTCGCGCAGGGTTTCGGCATCACGGTCGGCTCGCCATTGCGCGTATGCCTGCGCCCGCTGGGCTGCCTCTTCCACTGCCACACGCGCCCGCGAAATCAAAGCTTCTACCTGCTCTGAATCTGGAAGATACTCGAGCCCCCAGCGCCGCAGAATCGATATCGCATTCTGCCAGTGCAGAAGATCGTGATCGAGCTGCATGGCCTGTTCCAGCGCCGTGCTCAACCTGGATAAGAATGTCTGTGGCGACCCTTCCATCTCGAGGAGGAACGCATCGAAAACGGACTCCAGCAAGGCTCTTGCTTCTTTTGGAGAAAGACCGATTGCCGTTTCCATCTCCGAAACACACTCTGCCCGCGATTCTTCCAGCGTTTTCTCCCGCTTGCCTCCTTCGGACCGTACCGCTGGCGTAAAGGATGCCAGCGCAATCGCCCGGGAGGGACAGCCGCAGGATTGGCGTACGATCAGCGTGGACGGTAAGGTGATCAACGCCGGGACGGACTCCCCCGCGAGCTGCTGCAGGAGCACATCCATGGCCTTCGAAGCTTGTTCGCCAAATGGGAGGTCCACCGTGGTGAGCGGCGGTGTGGACAGACGCTCTTCCATCGAGTTGTTGAACCCGGTGACGGCTACATCCCTGGGCACGTCGAAGCCGCGCGCCTGCAGGGTCTTCATAGCCCAGACCGCCATCATGTCACTGACGGCCACAACCGCATCGAAATCAGCACCCGGTTTGAGTCCGCGTTCGTCCAGCAGGATCTCTATCGCTTCGGCCCCCGCCTCCCAGGGCAGAGGGCGGGTGACGAGCCCGGGGTCGAGAGGCAGGTGGAACGCCTGGAGTGAATCGAGATAGGCACGATAGCGTTCCTGGGCATAGTAATGTCCCTCAGGTCCGCGAATGAAGGCAAATCGCTTGAATCCGTGTTCTTCTATTAAATGAGCCAGCAGAGAACGCATACCGAGGTAGCTATCCACAGAAACGGTCGGCATGCCTTCCATGAACTGCGCCAGACTGACCATCGGCAGTGCCTGATACCGTTCGTGAAAGGCCTTGATCTCCGCGGGGCCGAGCACACCTCCCAGGGAGGAGGACCAGGTAATCAGCCCGTCGAGCGACCGGTGGCTGGCGAGGTCGAAAATCGCATTGCGCTGGATCTCATAGGAGTCTGCAGCCTGGAGCCGCCCCCCGGGAAAGCAGATCAGGTGCACATCGTGGCGCTCGGCGGCCTTGAGCAGGCTGGGCCAGATCACGAGGCTGGCGCCCGTATGCAGACTCGCAAAGAGAAATCCTAGTGTGGCGCGGGAGGTTTGCATAACTCTGTAAAATACAGTTTACTATGGATTGATTAAATAATCTTGTGACGGCTTGCTCTCTGCGTCGGAGACCCTTCGACAGGCGCGGGGCAGGCTCCGGCTGGAGCGATTGCCTGCAACAGGACGGTTTTGTACAAACGGGCCTCGCCAAAATCCAAGCCTACCTTGCTAAGATGGGGATCATGATGCGTTGCATCATCTCTTCAGGTGAAGGCGGTTTTGGCGTAGGGCGATCCAAAACCTTTGATTGGAGAAGAAACCATGACCGCGAAATCAATACCCCTTCCATCTGAAATCCCTGCGACCGACCGCTTCAACCTCAGGAAACTATTTCGCAGCCTGTGGCGACAGCGCTGGCTGTATTTCCTGATGACCCCCACCTTGATTTATTTTGTGATCTTCAAATATGGGCCGCTCTGGAATGCGCAGATCGCCTTCAAGGATTTCAAGCCGTTACTGGGCGTGGTAGACAGTCCATGGGTGGGATTCGAACATTTCGAGACGTTCATCAACTCGTTCTACTTCACCGACCTGCTCACAAACACGATCATCTTCAGTGTGGCAAAGCTTGTCCTGGGACTGCCGCTGGCGGTGATCTGTGCAATTGCCCTGCACGAGACCTGGCTGGTGCGCTACCGTACCTTCGTGCAGACGATCATCTACCTGCCGCACTTTCTCTCGTGGGTCATCATGTTCGGAGTCCTATTGGTCATCCTCTCGCCGGGGAACGGATTGCTCAACGAGATCATCCAGCGATTCGGAGGAGAGCCGATTCCCTTTCTCACCTCGCCGGATCACTTTCGCTGGGTCGTGATCCTTTCGGATATTTGGAAGGAAACCGGCTGGAGCACGATCCTCTATCTCGCGGCCCTCTTAGCTATTAGCCCCGATCTATATGAGGCGGCGGCAGTGGACGGCGCGACCCCGCTTCAGCGTATCTGGTATATCTCCCTGCCCGGTATCGTGCCTGTGATCGTGCTGGTGACCTTGCTGCGCATGGGACATATTCTGGAAGCAGGGTTCAACCAGATATTCGTGCTGTACTCTGTCCCTGTCTACAGCGTAGGTGACATTATCGATACATGGGTCTATCGCCAGGGTGTTCTTCAATTCCAGTTCAGCCTTGCGACTGCCGTGGGGTTTTTCAAAGGGATCATTGGCCTGGTTCTGATCCTTGTCGCCAATCGGGTCGCCAGGCGCTTCGCGCAGCAGAGCATCTACTAGGAGCAGCCGCCATGCTACACACGAAAACCCGCGATGCTATCACGTTTCAGGTCGGACTGGTGATCTTTCTCACTCTGATTCTGCTTACTATCCTGATCCCGTTCTGGCGTGTGATCGTCACTGCCTTTATTCCACTGGATATCTACACGCGCGAAGGAGTCCCGTTCTTCCTGCCCCCTACCCAATGGACAGTGGAAGCATTTCGACAGCTTTTAGGGCACTCATTTTTCCCGCGCGCCGCCTTGAACAGTGTGATCATCACACTAATGGGGACGGCGATCAGCTTGTTCCTTACCATTCCACTCGCCTACGGGCTTTCCACGCGCTCTCTGCCCGGACGCAAATTGATCATGACCCTGGTCTTGTTCACCTATCTCTTCAGCCCCGGGTTGATTCCGGTGTATCTCTTGATCACCGGCATGAAATTGACGAACAACTACCTGGCCATCATTTTGCCGCCCGCGGTCAGTGTTTACAACACACTCGTGATGATGAGCTTTTTTGAAGGACTCCCCGACGATCTCAAGGAAGCTGCACGGCTGGATGGAGCGAACGAATTACAGGTCTTGTGGCATGTGATCCTGCCCTTATCCAGGCCCATCCTGCTGACGATCGGACTCTTTTACGCGGTGTACTTCTGGAATGAGTTCTTCACGCCCCTCTTGTATTTGAACGACAACGATTTGATGCCTCTGCCGGTTCTGCTGCGCAACATTCTCATCTCGGCAAGCTTTAATGAGTATGTTGAATATAACGCGTTCAGCTCCTCATCCATCGAGTCGCTCAAGGCCGCCGGCGTGCTGATCACGATGATTCCCATGCTGCTGATCTATCCATGGATACAGCGTTACTTTACAAAAGGTACATTGGTCGGAGGTGTCAAGGAATAATAACAAAGACGAGTCTCAATCCTTTGTCGCTTGATCGCGCAAGAATAAAGTCCATATGTATTCTCTTCAACACATCCAATAAGGAGAAGAAGATGAAAAACTGGAAATTGATCTTTGTTGTATTGTTTGTCGTCCTGAGCCAGGTCCTGGCGGCCTGTGGTGCTCCCGCCGCCACACAGACCGAGGCAGCTCCACCGGCCACCGAGGAACCGGCAGAGGAGCCCACAGAAGCGCCCGCAGAACCCACGACGGAGCCAGAACCAACAACGCCGCCTGAGCCTGTCGATATCACGCTCTGGGCAAATGCAACCGTGACGGAAGCCAGCGCGCCGCCGGATGATTGGATTGCCTACGACATCATCCGTGAGGCGCTCAACATCAACCTGACGTATGTCATTCTCCCGCCCGGCGAGGACGGCGAAGCCAGGCTCAATGCCGCCGCGGCTGCCAACGATCTGCCGGATCTGTTCCAGGTCGTCAGCGCCAACAACGATGCCCGGGGCACCTTACTGCGCCTGGTGGAGCTGGGTCTGGTAGCGCCCGTCGAGGACTTGATGCCGCTTATGCCTGAACGTGTGAAGACGCACTACAACGACCCGCTGGCGATTGAGCTGGTCACGTTCGATGGCCACCAGTATGGCTTCCCGGAACCGCCGCCCCTTCCAAAGCGCGAAGGTCTGGTCATTCGCAAGGATTGGCTTGACAAACTGGGGCTGGAAGTTCCCACAACCACAGAAGAATTGATGGAAGTTGCGGTCGCTTTTACGGAGCAGGATCCGGATGGCAATGGCCAGAACGATACGTATGGTTTTGGCGGTTTTATTAACGGACAAGGGCTTGGCAATCGCTTTGACTTCATCACGGGCGCCTATGGCCTTCCGGGTGTATGGAACTTTGCCGATCCGGCCAACTTCGGCCTGAACGTCCGGAGCGAACAATATTCTGAAGCCCTGGCCTACTTCAAGTCACTCGTCGATGCGAAGGTCATCGATCCGGATTGGCCCACATTAACCCGCGACGACTTCCGGGCGCGCTGGAAGCAGGGCCTGTTTGGCATCATGTGGGAGGACTTCGCCGCTCTGACCAACCAATCGAACTACGAGCCCTTTGACACCAACTTCCCTGAGGGAGAGTGGGTTCCTGTGGCCGCGCCGACCGGTCCGAATGGGGATGCCTACTACGGTGTTTATACCGGGCGGGGCAACATCTTCGCCGTCTCGCAACAGGCGGCTGACGCAGGCAAGGGTGAAGCCATTGCACGCCTGCTGGAATGGATGGCAACCGACGGTTACTACCTGCTCGGTTTTGGCGAGGAAGGCAAGAATTTCATCATCGACGAGAATGGGAACATCTCTACCGAAGGCCTTCCGGAGGCAGATGCATACACATCTCCCGAACGGCAGCCCTTTACGCAGATGCGTAACCAGTTGATCTTCTACAACTCCGAACAGGAAATCGCTGCTCGCTATCCGACCTACGAGACGATCAATGGCCGTCTGATGGAGCCGATGACGTTCCTGCAGTTCTTCCAGAGCCAGCCCTGGGTGGATGGGCGCGGCGTTCAGGTAATCTTACCGCCGGACAACGCCGCTGATTTCGACCGTTTTTATAGCGAAGGCATGCTCCAGTTCGTGCTCGGGCAACAGGAACTTAACGAGGATACCTGGGCCGAGTATCTCGCGGGGCTTGATTCACTGGGGGCCGCGGAATATGAGGCTGCTGCCAAACAAGCCCTGATCGACGCCGGGCTTCTGGAATAGCCAGCCCTCAAGAAAAGAGGCGGGCGGTTTGTCGGCCGCCCGCCTTATTCTGAGCCTGTAAGACCCTAAGGGTTTCTCTGTTCCACTGATGGAGAAGACCTTGCCATACGGGCATGAAATTAGGGCGACAGGCACTACGGACAAACCCTTAGGGCCTATCGATGAAAATCCCTCTCAAGATTGCCTATATTGGTGGCGGAAGCCGCGATTGGGCGCGCAAGTTAATGATTGACCTCGCGCTCTGCCCGGACCTCACAGGCGAGGGCGCTCTCTACGATATCGACCTCGAGGCGGCGCGGCTCAATGAACAATTGGGCAACTGGATTCAAAGTCAGTCCGGGGCCGTATCGCAATGGCGTTACACCGCTGTCACCCACTTAAGAGAAGCACTGCACCAGGCAGATTTTGTCATCCTCTCCATTCAACCTGGACCTTTGGAATTGATGCGGGATGAGATCGCCCTGGCCGAAGAATACGGACTCTTCTACCCGGTCGGCGATACAACCGGAGCACCCGGCCTCATGCGCGGACTCCGCTCCGTGCCCATCTACCGGGACTTTGCCGAAGCCCTGACGAAATGGTGCCCAAACGCTTGGATCATCAACTACACCAACCCGATGACGGTCTGCACGCGAGCCCTCACTCGCGTCGCGCCTGACTTGAAGGTCTTTGGCTGCTGTCACGAGGTGTTCTGGGTCCAGCACATGCTTGCTGAGCGCGCCGCACAATACCTGGAGATCGAAGTGCCTGCCCGAGATCAAATCCAGGTCAATGTGCTGGGGATCAACCATTTTACGTGGATCGATCGGGCAAGCTATCAGGGGTATGACTTGCTGGAGCTATTGAGACATCATCTCGGACAGCCTGGCGCACTTCGCACGTTCACGCGGGAAGAAGTGGAAAGCTGGAAGGATTGGTTCTACAGCGCGGATCAGGTCAAGTTTGCATTATTCCAACGGTTTGGGATTCTGCCTGCGGCCGGCGACCGTCATCTCGTGGAGTTCTTGCCGGGCTTCATCCGCTCTCCCGAAACCTTATTCAAATGGGGCGTGATTCGTACACCCGTCTCCTACCGTATCGAACGCTGGACCGCCAGCCCGCAAAGGACCCGTGATCTGATCAACGGAGTTACACCGCTCGCGCTTGAATCCTCGGGCGAAGAAGGCGTCCGTATGATCAAGGCCCTGCTCGGGCTGGGCGACCTCGTCACCAACGTCAACGTGGAAAATACCGGGCAGATTTCCAATATGCCGCTCCACGCCGTTGTCGAAACGAATGCACATTTCAGCCGCGACACCGTCCGCCCGCTGGCAGCCGGCGCACTTCCCCCCGGAATCGCACCACTGATCAATCAACACAGCGCCAATCAGGAGCTCATCGTCGAAGCCGCCCTGAGCGAAAACAATGAGCTTGCCTTTCAGGCCTTCTTCAACGACCCCGGCAATGCTCTCCCGCTGGACGATTCCTGGGAGCTCTTCAACAAAATGCTGCAAGCAGGAGCAGCCTATCAGAGCCGTTCAGAAAGACTTGCACTCGCGGAGTAGGTCACTCCTATGGATGAACAACAGGTCCCCATGAAATCAATCTCTTCGCAAAAAATAAACACGTGGTCGCTCCGCATGGTCGAATCGACTCTCCACCGCTACACCGTGAACGATTTCCGCTGGCATTACGAGCACGGCTTGCAGGTCATGGCGATCCAGAAAGCGGGGGAAGCAACAGGCGAAGAGCGCTATCTCAGCTTTGTGGCAGACTGGCTCGACCACTTTGTGCAGCCTGATGGAACGATCCGCACCTATCGCGCCGACGAATACAACATCGACCAGATCAATGCCGGCAAGCTGTTATACGGCGCCTACGAGCGCACCGGCGATGAGCGTTATCCCAGGGCCATCGAGCACCTGCGTGAACAGATGCGCACCCATCCGCGCAATCGTTCCCACGGTTTCTGGCACAAGCAGATCTATCCGTATCAAATGTGGCTGGATGGCATCTACATGGCAGGACCGTTCCTCTCCGAATACGCGCTCCGATTCAATGAACCTGAGACATTCGATGACGTGGTCCATCAGATCACATTGATCGAGAAACACACCCGCGACAAAAAAACAGGCCTGCTCTACCACGCCTGGGACGAGAGCAAAACGCAGCGCTGGTGTATCCCGGAGACAGGTACATCAAGATTTTTCTGGGGACGCGGCATTGGCTGGTATGTGATGGCGATCGTCGACGTTCTCGATCATCTGCCGCGCGATCATGCCGGGCGGCCGGCTCTGATCTCCATCCTCGATCAGACCGCCGCAGCCGTGGTGAAAGTGCAGGATGAAGCGACCGGGCTCTGGTACCAGATCCTCGACCTGCCGGAACGGGAAGGTAACTATCTCGAAGCGTCGGCCTCGGCCATGTTCGTTTACGCGTTTGCCAAGGGCGTTCGCAACGGGTATCTGGCGCAGGAGTATCTTTCGGCGGCGCGGCGTGGGTATCATGGCTTGTTGCAAAACCTGATCAAGATCGATTCGCAGGGTTGGCTCACGCTGGAAAAGGTCTGTGGCGGGGCGGGGCTCGGT
>LLBZ010013241.1_pt2 | contig 10468 bp, 9 predicted proteins | sample 1489421 | NCBI WGS metagenome assembly LLBZ01 (sample SAMN04092657, study PRJNA295927) | soil metagenome | biome: Soil prokaryotic community; feature: Bulk soil; isolation source: soil from tomato rhizosphere | host: tomato cultivar Moneymaker | place: South Korea | collected 2011-11-01 | reverse complement strand
TTGCAGAAAACATAAACAAAAAATATCGCAAGCCAGAATCGCCTCTGCTGCAAATATAAATATCATGACTTTAAGAAAAAGGCTTTCTGAGGTAAGAAATGTAATTGTTAACGCATCATTTCTAAATTAGTTTTTTATATATTTACCTACTTCTTTGGAAACATTATGAAGAATTTCTGAAAAGTTCTCAGAGGTAAACATATTCAGTGGGATAATCTGTTTATATGGATTCTATATAAATAAAGACCTATTGACATTAAAAGAGGATGCTTTAAACCTTCATCGAATCCTTAGAGGAAAAATCGAGATAAGTAGCAGAATTTCTTCAGATAATATCTTTGAAACTGAAGGAGAGTATGGAAAAGGAACACTTAGTTCGATTTACACGCCAGGTGTAGCATTTGTTTCCGAAGAGATAAGTAAAGACAGGAATTTGACTTATGAGTATACATCTAAATGGAACACCATTGCTATCGTATGTGACGGAACAAGAGTTCTCGGATTGGGAAACATTGGTCCAGAAGGTGCGTTGCCAGTAATGGAAGGCAAATCAGTATTGTTTAAGACTTTGGCTAACGTCAACGCATTTCCTTTATGTATATCTCTCAGAGGTAAGGAGGAAATTATTAGTTTTGTAAAATCTATAGAGCCATCCTTTGGAGCCATTAACATAGAAGATATCGAATCACCAAAAGTTTTGGAAATTGTTGAAATACTCCAACGTGAAATGTCAATACCAGTCTTTCATGACGATAGACACGGTACGGCGGTAATAACTATGGCGGCTTTATTAAATGCATTGAGACTATTAAACAAAAGAATAGAGGAAACCAATGTGGTTATAGCAGGAGCAGGTTCGGCGGGATATGGAATATTTAAAATTTTAAACAAGGCCAGATTCAAAGATATTATAGTATTAGACAAGAGAGGAGCTATTTATGAAGGAAGAGATACCAATAATAATAATCCAAGTCCACCTGTATCTAACAAGGCTCAGTATCCTGTTCCTAAGATAAACCCCTTCAAGAAGGAAATAGCATTAAATTCAAACAAGAGGAAAATAAAAGGAGACATAACAACGGCCATTAAAGAAGCGGATGTATTTATCGGAACATCTGGGATAGGAAACTTACTAGATGCCAATATGATCAAAACAATGAATAAGAATCCAATAATATTTGCACTTAGCAACCCAGCTCCGGAGATATTACCGCTGGAAGCTGTTAGAGCAGGAGCGGCAATAGTAGGCACTGGTCGTTCCGATTTCCCCAACCAAATAAACAATGCAGTTGTGTTTCCAGCGATATTTAGGGCGTTATTGGATTTAAGGATAAAGAACTTGGATGAAGATATTTTGATTGCAGTGTCAAAATCAATAGCAGATCTAATTGATATCAAACATCTATCGAAAACCTACATAATCCCAAAAATAAATGATCCTAGAATACTTCCGGTGGTTACAAAGTCAGTAAAGGATTACATTGTCAATCGAAAGTTAATAAATCCCTAACTATTTAATTACCAGTTTGAGAGAAAACACTTCATGTATTAAATAGGTCCTCTTATTATTACAACTATTTGCAACCGGTATTGAGAGGATAATAGTAGCTTTAATCATGAATTACAAGTATTTTGTTTTGCGTCATGCTTGCTTATCTATTTAACAAATATCATTACTTATAAAGTTAGCACTAGCCTAAGTAATTAGCACTATGTTAATATCTAACAGTATATAACTCTTTTTGTCATGGTATTCATCCGCGTAAAAAAGGTAAAAGGATTTGATTATTATTATTTAGTAAAAAGCCAATGGGATTCGAAGAGAAAGATATCAACCCAACAAACAATAAAATATTTGGGCAAATCATGTGATTTGAGAATTGAGAACATCCCACCAGAATATAAAAATGATCCCAAAATATTGTCATTAGTTTCGGCTGTTATCACAATGCAGAAAGTTCCGGAACAAACACTTAATGAACTAAGACAAAATGTATTTGACGGTTTAAAGTCAGGAAATATTGATAGCATTATAAGAGTGGTTGAAGACTTTCGAGAAAGCCGCAGTTTATCCATGTTTTATGAAAATATTCTCAAGCCCATATTATACGAAATTGGCATTTTATGGCAAAATAACACGATTGATGTGGGTACGGAACATGTTTGTAGTAATATGGCTAATATGGCGATCCATAAATTAACTAGATCCACAAAAGCCAGTAATAATTTGGGGGGCATCCTAATATGTACTCCGGATGGAGAACTTCACAATATTGCTTGTAACATGATTGAATCTGTGTTGCTAGAAAAAGGTTTTAACGTATTAAATATTTCTCCCTCTATTCCAACCGATTCAGTAATAGTACATATGAAAGAATCAAATCCAAAATTAGTATTAGTATCAGTAACCTTACGTGACAATATGGGTTCAGCCCTAAGATTAATAAATAGTTTAAGTTCTCGTTTTCAAACACCGATCCTACTTGGTGGATTGGCTATAAATAATTGTAGTGAAGAGGAAAGGAAAAGATTAGAATCCACTGGTCCAAATGTTACTTTAATTGTCAATTCAACTATAGATTCACTCATCAAAACGGTAAAATTGGTATTAAAAAATCACCCGAAAAACAAAAAGTTGTACGAATAAAGATGATCAAACGATCTATAACGGGGTAAAACTAAAATAAAAATAACAGATAGAAAAATTCTGCTAATTGTGTTAGAAATTGTCTCCGAAGTTTCGCATATTTGAGTCCACTTGGTCTTGAGGATTTCCCGTTCCCTTATGTTTGTGCTCGCTTTTGTGAACTCTAGCATCCATTTCCTTCTCATGTTCTTCGCGAACATGATGTAGCCTATCCTTCTCATGAATAAATTGCTTTCCGCATTTGTGACACTTTAATATCATCTTATGATGAATTGTTCGATAGTGTTCCATTAATTCGTCCTCTGACGCAAACTTTTCTCCATCTATTTCACATGAATATTTCTTATGAAAAAAATCCACAAGACTAATACTTTGTTGGCGTTATTAAATTCTTTTATCTAATCGTCACCAACCATACCAAATTTTTTGAAAAGTATTGATCGTTAATCGTTATTGGACTCTACTTCTATAAAACCACAATCAACTCTAACCAAAAGAAATGGTTATGCTCACCTGAATCTTATAATTTTTGACAATGTAAGTAATCAGGATATTATTAAAATACGATTATTCACTTATCAAATTTTTGATCCAATTGTACATTTCAATATTTGCAACTGCGATAAACGACATCCGTGAATCCACAGAAAGGCCACAATTCAATTCTCTTCCCGTAGTATCGAAAATCAGCCCGCCGGCTTCCTTTGCTATCAGATAACATGCCGCCATATCGATTGATCGGATCTTATCTCTGACATCAATGTATGCATCAATCGATCCACGTGCAAAATAACATAATTCCAATGCGTTGGCGCCTAAATGTCTTACGTGGTTGATAGATGAAACTAGGTTAGATATCGAATTAAAATGTTCCCTAGATAATCCAGAGATATTGAGGCCAATAACCATTTCATCAATTGCTAGTGAAGGATCTTTGATGGTAGAAAGTCTTTTTCCATTCATAAAAGAGCCCTTTGATTTGGATGCATAAAAGATATCACCAGATACTAGATTAAATACTACTGAATCGGTTACTGAAGTAAGATTCATATCTGGAGAATAAGCAAGAGAACAACAATAAAAAGGCAATCCACAATTTGCATTGGTTGTTCCATCCACTCCATCCATCACTATTATGCCTGCATCTTTACCCTCAACTAAACCACACTCCTCGCCAACAACATTTGGATCAAAGGCGTTCTTTTTCAAGATGTCAAAAACTGATCTTTCAGCTATCAGATCAATTCTAGTCGAAACATCGCCACCTGCACCTACGCCGAATTTTTTCTTTCCTTCAAGCGTACCTATTACATCCTTTGTATTATCATAAACATTGATGGCACATTCCTTTAATATATCCAAAACTGACACATCAAATCACATCAATATTAATCTGATAAGCACATAAAAACTATGGAATGAATACACTTAGAGTGTAATCACGTTATGCGATAAACATAATAAAAAGTCAAGAAATCACGAATATTGATTTCATTGTTTAGAGGGTATTCCAGCTGATCCTTGCTCAGATTTATCTATTTCTTACAAATGATTTTGAGCTGAATTTTCCTAATCGTATATTCAGACTTAATTTTGATAACTCAAGCCAGTTTTAGATAACAAGTAATAAAAATACCTGATACGAACGTATCATAGATGATGGATGAAGTTGGCGAAGTAAATTCTGAGAGTGATTTGGACCTAAATCAAACTAGAATAGACGGTGAACTTTTGGGTGTCGTTATTGGCGTTACTAAACCTGGTTACATAACATTTGAAGGAAAGGAACCTGTTGGTTTAGGGGAGTATATTACAATTGCCAACGGGGAGAATAAGAGTATTCTAGGAGTGGTCGAATCCTGCTTCATCAAAAGTGATGCATTAGACGAAATCTCCAATTTTGAAGAGGCATTGGAAAGCAAAATTGTTGCTGAAATAAACAAAAGAGACAAGAGTTTTAAAGTGAACGTTAAGATATTGGGTTTACAAGAATTGCTCAAAAGATCCAAATCCATTTTACCAGAAATACCTCCACTCCCAGGCACTGAAGTGTACAGGGCAAGAAGGGAAGATCTGAGAGATATCTTTGACTCTGAGGAAGAATCATGGATAAAAATTGGTACTCTTCTAAGAAACACAAATGTGAATGTAAAGGTCAATACAAACAAGATGACAACTAGGCATTTGGGTATTTTGGCGATGACAGGTATGGGAAAGAGCAATTTAGTCAGTGTGATTGCAAAATCTATCGCGAAAATTCCAGGTACAATGGTAATTTTTGATTATCATGATGAATATCGATTTCTAAAAGGTGAGAACATTAACTTTATGCAAGCCCGAATAAATCCCAGGTTATTGACGTCAGATAAGTTTGCCGAAGTGATAGAAATAAGAGAAAATGCAGACATTCAAAATACTATCCTCTTAAAGGCATTTGAGAATGATGAATTGAAAACAAGAACAGGAGATGGTTTTTGGGAGGAATTGGAAAAAAATATCACAGGGATAGGATCTAAGGAAAAAAGATTCACAAGTTCAGCGGATAGAGTTATCGATAAAATCAAGGAAGCCAGGCGAAGATTCGACAATATACTGATTCCAGATGCGTTAGACCCTGTGTCTCAAATTAGAGAAGGCTGTATTAATATAATAAATTTGATAGAGTTTACTGAGAAGCAGGCAAATGTTGCCATAGCGTTTTATCTTGAATCTATATTGTACCATAGAAAGTTGGCAAAGGGTCAAAGTCTAAAAACTAATTATCAAAACAAAAATCAAATATTGTTCCATAGTCCAGTCATAGTCGTTGTAGAAGAAGCTCATGTCTTTATGCCTAAGAATGAGAGTACTGATACTAAATATATCGCCTCAAAGGTTGCAAGAGAAGGCAGAAAATTTGGGGTTGGTTTGATAATTGTATCTCAGAGACCAAGAACCTTGGACCCAAATGTATTGAGTCAAATGGGTTCACTAGCAATAATGAAATTAGTTCAACAAGAGGATCAATCCCAAATTGAATCATCTAGTGAGTCAATAAATGGTAAGATAATTGAACAGTTACCTTCACTAAACCCCGGAGAAGCATTACTAGTAGGACAATGGGTAAACCTGCCTTCTTTTATAAAGATAGATGAAATATTAGAAAGGATGATGGGTAAAGATCCCGAACCAGTCAATGAATGGAAAAATACAAAAGAGAAAAAGAAGTTGTCAGTTGAAGATAGTCGATTGTTTATTAGAGAAAACTATATTGAAGAAGAATACATAGAGTAACTAGCGCTCTTAAAAAAGCATAAATTAGTAACAATAGTATTCATTTTCAAGATAATGAATATTGTCAAGATTTCTAATTCCGGAAAGCTTACAAACCTTAAACTTTATGATGACTGTCTTAAAGAACTAGCAAGTGAAACTTTTGAAGACATTTATACCTTGAATTTCTTTTTGCAGACGATACCAAGAAATTTCGGACAGAAAAAAACACTAATAATTTATGTTAAGTCAGGAAAATTATCTGTAAATAACAATCCTTCTGATAAAGATTTGAATCAAAGGCAAACAGGAGACAACATCCAATTGTTAATTGCGGAAGATGAAAACTCTTACTTTGTTAATGAATAGAATCGTTGATAAATGAACCGGTGAACAAATAGGTTTTTTCTAATTTGCATTTTTTATTATGGTCATAACTCTGGATTATTAAACTTGAAACATTTTCTTGCAATGGATACTTTGCTTATTGAGTGGCAGATAGGACATTCGGCCCAATTTTTCCCGCCAGAATAACGCCAATAGTAATTGCATTTTTGGTATGTACACTGGATCCAAAAAGTCTTGGTTGGATATTTGACCCAGTTGTCTTGAAGAGGTTTTCTTGTCCTTCTTGCTTCTCGAGGTAAACGCGGTAATTTCATCGTAAGCTGCTGATGAATTTTATGATTTTGAAGATGTATTAACCTTTCTGCTTTTATCCAATTTTTACTATTTTACCTAAATATTCATATTGTTTTCACTAGTGAACCTCTCTCGGTCATTTGGAATTTGTAAACTTGTTCAATCTCTGAGTCCTCAAAAATCTCTTCGTCATGTGTGATTATGATTAACTGATTTATAGGGCCAGCACCTTTATCAAATATCTCCGAAACGATCTTTACAAAGGATCGACGTCTTTCTTCATCTAGATTAGTTGTAGGCTCATCTAAGATAATAAAATCGATCTTTGAGGCACCCATTAGAAAGGCTATTCCCATCCTAATTGCAAGGGATACTGCGACTTTTTCACCTCCACTTAATGAGTTCGTATCTATTTCTCCACGATTACCAAAGCAAACCACTTTTATCTCTCTAGGCTTTTCAACCAGAGATATTCTCGACAATCCTACGTTAAAAATCTGTATATATTCTGAGGCTTTTGCAGATATCAAACTCAATGCCCTTGTTCTCAAGCTTGAACTAACAAATCCATCTCTATTGAAAATGAGAGAACGTATCTTTTCGAGATCAGCTATAAATAGGGATATTGACTTTAATTCAGAAATCAAAATACCAAGGTCATAGTTTTCTTTTTCTATATCTGAAATAGTTTTTTCATATACAGCTTTTTGATTATGAACATGTATTATTTCTTTTGATAGAGAGTTCTTGAGGGCCTTTTTTTGTTGAAAGGCTTCATGATCAGCATCAATCACCTTAATTCTCAAATCTTCTATCTGTTCAATCAAATTGGAAGAGTATTCATCCAATTTAAGAATAGACAGATCGACATTATCCAAGTTCTCCAAAGAGAGTATAGACAATTCAAGATATTCTTTATTTAAATTACTTAGATTACTTTCCATGTTTTCGATACTAAATTGTGGACTATAATCATAATTTAATAAGGTTCGATCTGCTTCAATAATCTCTTTTTCTCTTTTTTTTAAATCGAATTCCTCTTTGTTGAGTTTTGACAACTCTGTACTCATTAACTTTTTTTCAGTGATTTTTTGATGCAATTGTTTAGTTATATGGGAGATATCAAACATATGATTGATGGATACGATCTTTGAGTTACACACTGGACATTTTCCATCTATAATCTGAATTTTTTGTGCACATTCTGTAAGTCCTTCTAGTTTGCCTATCTCTCCAACTATTTTGTTTATCCTATCATTTAGATCGTCTTTCTCAGATTTAACCATCTGAATAGTAATAAATGTTCTTTCTTTGTCCTTCAAAATATTAAGTGACTTCTTAACATCTTTTATTACACGATTTAAATGGTCTATCTCCTTTCTTAATGAGTTTGATCGTTCTTTGAAATATTTCAATAGGGTGTTTTCAAGTGATTTGAGTTCCGATAATTTGATTATCTTAGGTTCCAAAATTTCGATTTGCCTCTCAAGCCTGATCATTGCATCCGTCTTGCTAGCAACTTGTAACAAGATGTCGCCTAACAGTTCTTTGGTTTTTGATAATTTTGTTTCATTATTTTTAATTCGTGTTACCAAAATGTCTATCTGATTATCATCATATCCCGAAGTTTTTTCTCTTAACATTCTTCGAAATTCTTCAATTACTCCATGCATATTATGGAAAGATGTATCTAATCGATCCAATCCAATCATACTATTTAACAATTCTTTGAACTCCTTTGGCTGGGAATCTATTATCTTGCTTATTTCACCTTGCTGGATTATGCCAGCAATCTGTAATTTGGAATAATCCAATCCCATTATGGCTTCGATCTCATGGATAACTGATTCTCCAAGTTGCTTTCGCTCGCCAGAAATAATTGGTCTGTAAGTTATATTAGAGTCAATGTTTCTGTTAGTTGCTTGTTTTTCTAATGGTCCTCCATGTTTTACTGCCTGTTCCAATTTAGCAGAGATGAGTCGACCCTGAACATCAATCTGTCTTTGTACACGATATTCAGAAGACCCAATAGAGAATTTCATGATCACATGGGATCCAGCTTCATTACTAATGCTTGAATCCATCCCTCTTGTCAACAAATTCTTGTTTGATTTCCGTGTGTGTTCATTAAAAAGGGCAAATGTGATGGAGTCAATAATACTCGATTTACCGGATCCATTATGTCCAACGAAGACTGTAATGCCGGGATGCAAATCCAGTGATGTATCTGTATGTGATAAGAAATTATTCAGGATAAGTTTTTTGATCAGTTCGTATCTCCTCCTACTTCTCTTCCGACTCTTCTGATGGCATGTTATTGATATCTACTTTTGGATTCTCATATGAGGATCTATTAGATTCATAAAATTCCCATAGAAATTTAGCAATCTGCTCTCTCTTCTTCTTATTCAGTCCATCGTTATAAGGGGATTCATGATTATCGTTGAATGACTGGATTAGATCCAAAGAAAGGTCTGCAAGAGGCATTGACCCCAATGATTTTTGTATCAATGTCGACATCTCTTTATCCATATCAAATCCCTTGTCTTTATCATAAGAATATCCGGTCATATCGGAATGCTGGGCATCTGTAATACTCCAATTGTAATGTAGCGTTGTATTTTCTAACGATATTAGCTGCCTGGCTAGAATTTTCTGATCTATATTCGAGCCGACTATCTGAAGATCGACTACTGGTTTTTTGGAATAACCCGAGGTTTCCTTAATTATAGAATTCAAATTGATACTAATATTAGAATAATCGACTTGATATGCTAATTGCGGTCTCCTTCGTTCTAATTTTATCCATTGAGTGTTTACGCCTTTAGGGCTATCAGATATATCAACCAATAAGAATCCCTTTTCAACATTTGATATTGGTTCACTGTGACCTAGATCAATTGATCCAGGATATGCCACCAACCCGTCATTAATACAGGAAAAACGTTTTTCAATGTGATCATGATAGTGACCCATAGCATAATAATCAAAACCTGATGGCAAGTCACTTGAAGATATCTCCCCTGCGAATTTATTGAAATCATTTAACCCTTGATGAAGTACCAATATTTTACTAGGTCTTTTATTGTCATGGGTATATTTTTGTTCATCACTTTTTACTATAGACTCTAACACTTTGAAAGGTTTTATCAACCCCTTCTCAATGTTTGATCGGCGTTCCTTGTTAAAACCATAAATTAGCACACCTTCGACCTGGACGGGGGAATCGGGCCTTAGTCGCCTTGCCAATCCCAGATTATGAAACAAGTAAGGCAAAGGGACATCATTTGATCTACTTATGTCGTGCTCACCTAAGATAAAAAAAACTAATACGGACTTCTCCTTTAGTTTTTTTAGTTCCCTTGCTAGTCTTACTATGGGAGCACCATTTGGTTTCGGATTATGGAATATATCTCCGGATAAGATTATGGCCTTTACGTGTTCCCTGATGGATTTTTCAATTGATTCTTCAAAGACTTCGTATAAATCCTCCTCCCTCTCTTGGAGGCTAAATTGGGAATATCCTAGATGAATGTCAGAGATATGAGAAATGAGCAACTACAACTAAAAAGATCAACACCATATTTTATTCATTAATTTTTTGTATATCAATACACAATTGACAACATTTTAATCGACAATTCTCCTCGCTACCTTCATCCACCACCTGCACTTGCTCCAAGTGTACCCCATTGAGATTCCTGATAATTGTCTATTAGATCATTTAGCAGATCATTCATATCCAAATCTTGCTTTTTTGCAGAAATAAATTCATCAAGCAATGACTGGAGTCTTTTATATGTGATATCATCAATCTGCAAATTTTTCATTTAATTTAATAATAAGAATTGCCTGAATAATATAGATATTTATTCCAAAATGATTTTAGAAAGATTTAACAGTATAAGATTTCTTCTGATTGTAGAG
>LLBZ010030490.1_pt1 | contig 10473 bp, 11 predicted proteins | sample 1489421 | NCBI WGS metagenome assembly LLBZ01 (sample SAMN04092657, study PRJNA295927) | soil metagenome | biome: Soil prokaryotic community; feature: Bulk soil; isolation source: soil from tomato rhizosphere | host: tomato cultivar Moneymaker | place: South Korea | collected 2011-11-01 | reverse complement strand
GAGAGCGCGTTGATCACGAAGCGCGGCGACACGCCGGACAAGCCTTCGTCCGGCATTTTCTGCTTCATGCGTATGGCTTCTGCGCGGTTGATGCCGTCGACATCTTCGTCCGCGAATACGCGCACTTTTTTTGTCAGTTCGGCTTCCTTGTCTTCACCTTCATGCAGGCGTGTGAGGATCGCAAACACGGCGGCCGCATGCAAGACATGCGGATCCAGATGCACCTCGCGGAAAGCAGGTGCGGCGGACGAAATCAGCTTTTTGTAAATTCGCGCTTCTTCCTTGTAATTTAGCGTATAGGGCACCTGAATGATGACCATCCGGTCCAGCAACGCTTCGTTCTCGCTCTCTTGCAAGAACTTGCGGAATTCCGCGAGGTTGGTATGGGCAAGGATCGTTTCATCCAGATAAATCAGTGGAAAGCGCGATACCTTCACATTCTTTTCTTGCGTTAGTGTCAGCAACAGGTACAGGAATTCGCGCTTGACCTTCAGGATTTCGATCATTTCCAGCATGCCGCGGCTGGCTGCATACACGGCACCGGACCATGACCATGCACGCGGATCGCCTTCGTCGCCAAACTCCGCGACTTTCGACAGGTCGACCGACCCGACCAGATCTGCCAAGTCGGCAGTGGTCGGATCATGCGGCGCATAAGTGCCGATGCCGACGCGGCCGGCTTCGGACAGGAAGATGCGTTCGGCCGGCATTTTCATGAAATCGCCTTCGAATTGTGTTTCCAGGCGCGAGCGGCAATGCGGGCAGACTTCGCCCTGAATGTCGACGCCATAAATCTTGCGGAACTGCGCGCGCATTGTATGCGGCACCAGATGCAGCGGCGATTCATGCACCGGGCAGCCCTGAATGCCGTATAGCGCGCCGGCATCGGTGTGGCTGTATTCCTCCAGGCCGCGTTTCAATAGAATGACCAATGTCGATTTGCCGCCAGAAGGCGGGCCGAGCAACAGCAATAGACGACGGCCGACTTCGGAACCGGCCGCTGCCGCCTTGAAATAATCGATGACGCGATCGATTGATTCATCGACACCGAACAGATCATCCTCGAATAGTTTGCCGTGACCGCCATCGATCTCGCTCCGGGAACGTGTCCACTGGATCATGTCCCACATGTACTGATGCGACGTTCGGGCCATGCCGACAGGATCGGTTGGCAGCATTTTTTCCAGAAATTCGGAAACAGGGCCGGACCAGTATGCAGCCTTGTGATCTTTGGTGAAGGCGACGAGGTTTTTCAAGAAACCTTCGTGCTGTTCATTCAGATAGGCCTTACCTTGATTCATCATCGCAATTCTCCCCGACAAAGTAATGGGTTTGATTGATGGACATCCGAAAGCGATTTACGTTTCTCTTGCCGTATTCATTTTTTAAGTCGATCGCTTCGGATACGAGTCTGCATGTTGAGCCTGCATGTTTTCTCCCAGGCTACCGCTCAATTAGCGGCGATGTCTCGACCAAGAGCAATTCGTGCGCATACTTCTGCGGTGAGATGCCAAGGCACATCAAGAGCTTTTTGAGCAATGCTTGCTCTGATCGTGCCTTTTGTATGCGTGATAGGTGATAGCAAAATGCATGCAAGGATTTCGGGCGATTCATGTTTGCCGGCGAGGCCAGGAAACGTGTACGGAATAATTTCCCGATTTGTCTCGCGCCCCTCGGCGGACCTCTTACATTGCCTTGCCTTGCATCCCGCCAAGTGCGTCCAAATCGGGAAAATATTCCGTACACATTCCTAAAGAATGCATTCGCGCTGCCGATAACAGTGATGGAAGACAACAGGAGCGCAAAATGGATGTCAGTGGAATCACAAATCTTGCAGCGGGCATGGCAGCGCAAAGAAACGGTCAAGAGATCGGCATCGCCGTGATGAAGAAAGCGCTCGATGTCGAAAGTTCAATGGCAAATGCATTGATTCAGGCACTTCCCCCTGTGACTTCAGCAAATCTGCCTTCACATCTTGGTCAGCACGTCAATACAGTCGCCTGATCTCTGACATCCGGCATCGTATGTATCGTTAATCACGCCGCGTGGCTGTGATCGCCAGTCACAACATGTTGCATGGCGTCGAGTTGATTTATGACATCGAGGCCGCTCTAATCTGCACATCTATTGATCTGCCAACAAGGGCCGGTTGTCTTCAAGACAATGACGGACCTGTGACGCAGGTACCATCAAACTATTGCCTGTATTGGCATGTCTGCGTGAATCGAGCTATTTGCCGCCGATAACCAGTTTAATGAAGTGCATTTGATCGTAAAAGAGGCACAGTTGGAAAATCCCGATTCCATTCATGAGTTCTGGTTCGGTTCAAGTCCGGATGATGCCGTCACAGCGCAACAGCGTTCCAAACTTTGGTGGTCAAAAAATCCTGACGTCGATCTGGAAATGCTTGCGCGCTTTGCTCCTCTGGTTGACGCTGCCGGCAACCGCAAACTGGATGCCTGGAAGGGCTCGGCGCGTGGATCATTGGCATTGATACTGCTGACGGACCAGTTTCCGCGCAGTATGTACCGCGGCACGCCGAAGGCTTTCGAATTCGATCCTCTTGCGCGCGAATATTGTCTGGACGGTCTGGAGCGTGGCATTGATCGCAAGCTGCGACCGATTGAACGGGTATTCTTCTACCTTCCGCTCGAACATTCCGAGTCGATCAAGCATCAGGCCTTGTCGGTCCAGTTATTTACCCGGCTTTACCAGGAGGTGCCTGCCGATCACATGGATACCTTCCGCGGATACCTGATGTTTGCATTGCGCCATCGGCGGATCATCGAACGCTTTGGGCGTTTCCCGCATCGCAACTCCATACTGGGGCGAACATCGACGCCGGAAGAGGATGAGTTCCTGAAGGAGCCCGGCTCGTCTTTTTGAGGAATTCAAGCTGCGGTCATGCCGCCGCTTCCGCACCCCACAACTGTTGCATGGTACAGCGTACCGCCGCACGTTCCGGGGGCAGTACTTCACGTACGGCAAACAACTGTTTCGCCGTATCACGCTTGATCGGAAACGACAGTGGTGCACCGCGTGGTCCAATCAATGCATGCACGATAGGGGTCGTCGTGCTGCTTCCTTTGCCCGTAACGACGCCGATTTCACCATTCTGCAACTGCACAAAAGTGCCGGTCGGATAGATGCCCAGCTCCTTGATGAAGCAGGTGGAAATCTTCGGGTCGACGATTTCCTTGTCGCCGACCATGAGATCGCGCAGTGCGGCGTTCGGCAACAGGGACTTGCGGTAAGAGCGTGCCGAAACGCGTGCACAATAGCGGTCCGCTACCGCAAGGATTTTTGCATTTTCCGGTATCTCTTGTTTTGACTTTCCCATCGGGTAGCCGCTGCCGTCTTCATTTTCATGATGCGTCAGTACATAGGTCAGCCAATCTTCATTCGTGATGCCGGCAGCGCGCAGCAAGGCCACGCTTTCTTCCGGGTGGGCACGGATGATGTCAATATCCTGACTGGAAAGTGCGTCAACCTTTTGCTGCAACTGTTCCTGATGTCGCAACATGCCGACGTTCATCGTCAGAGCCGCTGCCATGATTGTCTGGATTTCTTCCGGGTGCTTGTGCATTGCTTTCGCGGCGATCCTCGATACGATGGCGGTATCGACTGCATGGCGTATCGAATAGCTGTTCTCGGATTGATTCAACAGCATGCATGCCAGTGCGATGTCGGGGTTGATGTTCGTCGCATACGTGACCACCTCTACGACCTCAAGGATTTTGCTTTGCGCCTCTGTTTCGGTATGCAGGCTGAACAGCAGGCGCTCAAGACGCTTGTTCGCAAGATTGATCAGGCGGACTACCGAAGGCGTTTCCTTTGGCGGCCGCTCTGGGGCATCAATCGTGTGGCTTGGTGAGTGTTTGGCATCGACATACATGCCGCGTGCTACCAGCGACTCGATTTGATGCAATTCGTCGATGATCTGACCCCGCCGGAGCAGGAGGCGATTGCTGGTGTCATAAACGTCCCACTGCAACGGTTCGCCAATGACGATGTCACTCAGGGAAATACGTTTCTGATCCATATGTGCACTCCTGGCATGGAGAATGGTGAATCGGATTTGTTCCGCCACCGTTCCTGTTTCAGTGTAGTCACTTTCATTCCACGTGGCAATTTAGCGTCAGTTTATGGATACAACCGCCAATCTGGCGATGGTTTCGGTATCATGAAATGACACTTTTTTTCATGCGACATACCCTTGTAACGGCAACATTCGACAAAAGCTTTGAGGGTATGAAATTTGCAGGCATCAAGTATTGAAACTGCCTTACGTTAACAAGGCATAGGATGCTGAAATTCGATTTGGCGGCTCGATGTGCTGCCGCCCTGACGTTAGCAGGAGTAAGATCATGGCCCTCGCGATTGCACGATCACATTCGATTTACGATTTGGAAGACGTGCAGAACGCACAAACGCGCGCAAAAGCTGCACAGGCGCAGGAACTCGATGCGTTTTACGAAAACATGCTTAATCTCGGTGCGGAACGCTTTGTCACGACGCCGTCTTCCGCCGATGCATTGGCGCCATTGTATGAGGATTGCCCGAATTTCAGCGAAGTGCTGGATGACCTGAAGCGTTATGTCGGTCTTGCCCTGGCAGGGGGCGCGGGCATGAACGTGATGCCGGTGTTGCTTCTGGGTGATCCCGGTGTCGGCAAGACGCATTTCGGCAAGCGCCTTGCTGCGGCTCTGGCAACCGAGTTCGAATTCATCAGCATGAATGCGCTGTCGGCCGGGTTTGTCATTACCGGCAGTTCTTCCAGCTGGAAGGGGGCAAAATGCGGCAAGGTCGCGGAACGTCTGGTACGCGGCAAATTCGCCAATCCGGTCGTGTTGCTGGATGAAGTCGAAAAGGCAACCGGATCGACGCAATCCGATCCGATGGCAGCGTTGTATCAGTTGCTGGAGCCGGAAACGTCGCGCGCATTTCATGATGAATTCATTGACATCAATATCGATGCCAGCCAGGTATTCTGGGTGCTGACCGCAAACAGTATCGAAGGGATACCTGCGCCGCTGTTGAGCCGCATGGCCGTGTACGAGGTGCCGTCACCGACAGAGGAGCAGGCGGCAGCAATCGGGCAGCGCATCTATGCCGGCTTGCTGCGTGAACTGAAGCTGAAAGATCTCGATGCGGAACTGGGCGCCGGCGTGCTGCAAAAGCTCGCTGAGATTTCACCGCGCGAAATGCGCAAGACCTTGCTGGACGGTCTTGGCTTCGCGGTGGCGGACGGCAGAACCAGGTTGCTTCCGGAAGACATTCGGATCAAGTCGGACGCCGGCAGGCGAAAGATCGGCTTCTGACGTCTGTACCTGTTGTCAAAAAGGTGCCGGTGTTCTTCCAGCGCCGCTTGCAGGTCGGCTAATATAGCGGACCTGCGTTTGGCTGCCGTGCCGGTGGCGCCCGGCACCTTGCCCACCATCTCTGACAAGACGAAATGAGCCGTATCCCTTGCATCCTCATGGCATTCCTCGTTGCTGCTTCCGCACCGGCGGGCGCGGCAGAATTGCGCGTCGCTGTTGCCGCGAACGTGCAATATGCATTCGACGATTTGCGCGCGGCATTCAAAAAGGAGACCGGGCACGATGCCGTGCCGGCATACGGTTCATCCGGCAAGTTCACCGCGCAAATCATGAACGGCGCACCATTTGACGTTTTCATGTCGGCCGATATGGCGTATCCGGAAAGACTGTATCGGGAAGGGCATGCGACACATGCGCCGAAGCCATATGCGTATGGCGCGCTGGTTCTGTGGACGTTGAAAGAGTTCGACCTCACAGACTGGCAAGCCGTTCTGGCCGCACCATCAGTGAAAAGAATTGCAGTCGCCAATCCCAAAACCGCGCCGTACGGACGTGAATCGATCAATGTGCTCACGCATTACCAGCTGAAAGACAAGCTGCAGTCGAAGCTGGTCTTTGGCGAGAGTATTGCGCAAACCAACCAGTATATTCACACGCAGGCAGCGGATGTCGGGTTCACCTCAAAGGCCGCCGTGCTGGCGCCGCAGGCAAGCGGGCAGGGCAAGTGGATCGATCTGCCCCGGAACGCATATCAGCCGATCGCTCAAGGCGCAGTCGTGCTGCGCTACGGACAACAGAACAACCCGCAACTCGCCCGGCAATTCCATGCATTTCTCTATTCGGAATCAGCGCGCAGGATTTTCGGGCGCTACGGGTATCTGCTGCCATGAACCGGCTGCCGGGACGAATCGCAGCGGTGGATATCGAGGGTAGCATCGCGCTCGTTGACGTGCTGGTTGGGGAACGCCGATATACGGCCACCTTGATTGGTGCGCGCGAAGATGTCGCGTCGTGGCAGACGGACGCACCAGTCACGCTGCTGTTCAAGGAAACCGAAGTGTCGCTGGCGAAGAATCTGACGGGGCTGGTCAGCATGCGCAATCGCATGCCTGGCAAGGTGATCGCGATCGAGCGTGGCCGGATTCTGACGCGAGTGGTGCTTGACGTAGACGGCTATTCAATCAGCGCCGTGATCACCTCACGGTCATGCGATCACTTGCAGTTGACCATTGGTGATGATGTCGAAGGCCTGGTCAAGGCCAATGAAATGAGCTTGTCGATGGAGGGCAGGGCATGACGTTCGACTGGCAGCCGCTGCTGTTGACCTTTCATCTGGCAGCCGTCACGACGCTGATTCTGCTGGCAATCGGCATTCCGCTCGCCTGGGGGGTCGCCTATACACAGACACGCTTCAAGCCGGTCATCGAAACGCTGGTCAGCATGCCGCTGGTATTGCCGCCCTCCGTGCTCGGCTTTTACCTGCTGCTCGCGTTCAGTCCGCAGAACGCATTTGGACAATGGCTGGAGCAATGGTTTCAGATCCGGCTGATATTCAGTTTTGCCGGGCTTGTGATCGGCTCCGTCATTTTCAGCCTGCCGTTCATGGTGCATCCGATTCAGGCGGCGTTTGAAGCACTGCCGGTGTCGCTGATCGAAGCGTCACGCACGCTTGGCAAATCCGACATGACGACATTGGTGCGAGTGCTATTGCCCAACATGAAAATGGCGCTACTGGCCGGTATCGTATTGAGCTTTGCGCATACCATTGGCGAATTCGGCGTGGTGTTGATGATAGGCGGGAATATCCCGGGCGTGACCAGAGTCGCATCGATTGCGATCTACGATGAAGTCGAAACGCTGAACTATGCGGCAGCCAACTTCTATGCCGGCGTGCTGTTCGTGATCACATTTGTGATTTTGCTGTCGGTGTACATCACCAACAAGAAGTGGGTGAGGGCTGCCGCTTGATCGATTTTTCCTTCCGAAAAGCGCTGCGTGCGGCAAACGGCCTGATTCAGCTTGAGATTGCGGCGTCGATCGAGGATCGCAGTTTTGTCACCTTGTTCGGCCCGTCGGGCGCGGGCAAGACCACGATTCTGCGCATGCTCGCGGGCCTGGCTGCGCCTGATGCCGGTCACCTGGTCGTGGATGGAAAAACATGGTTCGATACCTCTGCGCGCATCAATCTGCCGCCGCAACGGCGCTCGATCGGCGTCGTGTTCCAGGATTACGCCTTGTTCCCGCACTGGACCGTGCGCGAAAATATCGCTTATGCGCTCGGCAAAGGCCAGGATCAATGGATAGCGGAGTTGATCGAGTTGACTGCGTTGGGCGAATTGCAGCATCGCTTGCCGGCGACATTGTCCGGAGGGCAGAAGCAGCGCGTTGCGCTGGCTCGGGCGCTGGCGCGCAAGCCGCGATTGCTGCTGCTGGATGAACCGCTATCCGCACTCGATGCCGACTCGCGTGCGCAATTGCAGGATCAACTGGCAAAGCTGCATCAACGGTTCGGGTTGACGACGGTCCTCGTCAGTCACGATGTTGGCGAGGTGTTCAAGCTATCGCAACGCGTACTGCGCATTGAGCACGGAAAGCTGGTTCAATGCGGTACGCCGGCCGAACTGTTTTTGCAGCAGAATCTCAGCGGTAAAATCAATCTTCGCGCCCAGGTACTCGCGATCCGTCGCGAAGACGTCGTGTTCGTTGTCTCCTTGCTGCTCGGGCAGCAAATCATCGACGTCATTGCCGATGTCGAGGAGGTCGAATCCTTATGCATCGGCGACATGGTTTCTCTTTCTGCCAAGGCGTTCAGCCCGTTGCTGTTCAAATAAACAGGCACTTCAATGATCATTTCTCATGTCCCGGAACTACACCAAATCGCGAATACGACGATTCCCGTGCCTGCTGCCGCAAGCCGCAGTCGCGCGGCGGTGCAATCGCAATGCAAGCGCCGATAAGCTGTATCATCTCGCTCCTTGAACGACAGGAATCTGATATCGCGTCATCACTGCCGCGCCGAATTAGCACTACACTCGCCATCATGAACATACCAATACAACACACCTTTGGAAATACCGATAACCTGACGTATGACGTGGTCGATACGCAGATCTCCCCGGAAGGGCATCTTGAAATTCTCTCCAAGCGCGAAGTCGCGAAACTGCATAACACCGGGCTCGGCGGACTTTATGAAATATTCCGCAATTGCTCGCTGGCCGTTCTCAATTGCGGCAATTACATGGATGACGGCAAGGAGTTGCTTGAACGTTATCACTCGTTCGAGATCGGCATTATCCAGCGCGAGCGCGGCATCAAGCTTGACATCAAGGGGGCGCCGGCCAGCGCCTTTGTCGATGGCAAGATGATCAAAGGCATTCATGAACATCTGTTCGCGGTATTGCGCGACATTGTTTATGTCAGCGACGAAATCAGTGACAATCCGAAATTCGACCTGATGTCGTCGGAGGGGATTACCGATTCGGTATTCCACATTTTGCGCAATGCCAATATCCTGAAGCCGGTAACCACGCCCAATGTTGTCGTTTGCTGGGGCGGTCATTCAATCAGTCGCGAGGAATACGATTACACCAAGAAGGTCGGCTACGAGCTGGGCTTGCGCGCACTCGATATTTGTACCGGTTGCGGACCGGGCGCGATGAAGGGGCCGATGAAAGGGGCGACGATCGGTCATGCGAAACAGCGTATTGCCAATGGGCGCTATCTCGGTTTGTCCGAACCCGGCATCATTGCCGCCGAAGCACCGAATCCGATTGTCAATGATCTGGTGATTCTTCCTGATATCGAAAAGCGCCTTGAGGCATTTGTCCGCTCCGGCCACGGCATTGTGGTGTTTCCTGGTGGTGCCGGCACAGCTGAAGAGATTCTGTATGTCCTGGGCATCCTGCTGCATCCGGACAATGCGGACATGCCGTTTCCCTTGATCTTCACCGGTCCGAAAAGCGCGGAAGCCTATTTCCGGCAGATCGACCAATTCATCGGCGACAACCTGGGGCCGGAAGCACAAGCCCGTTACAAGATCATTGTCGATGATCCGGCCATGGTTGCGCGTGAAATGCAGGCGGGTTTGAAGCAGGTGCGCGAATTCCGCAAGGACAAGAGCGACGCCTATTATTTCAACTGGTTGCTGAAGATCGATCATGAATTCCAACAGCCGTTCGTGCCGACGCATGAAAACATGCGCAACCTGAAGCTGCACAAGCAGCAAGAACGTCATCTGCTCGCCGCGAATCTGCGGCGCGCATTTTCAGGTGTGGTTGCCGGTAATGTGAAAGACCAGGGCATCCGTGCCATCGAGGCAAACGGACCGTTTGAAATCCGTGGCGATCCGGCCATCATGGCGTCAATGGATGCATTGTTGACCGCATTCGTGACACAGCATCGAATGAAGCTGCCGGGCAAGCAATACAAGCCTTGCTATCGCGTCATCAAGTAAACGGACTGACGGGCAATGCGCGTGCCGATCCGGTATAAGCCGGGTCGGCACGCGTTTTTTTTGAAGTTTCGACATCCAGTCTATTGCATCTGCGGTGCGCTCCGCGCAACCCGTGTTCCTGCAAGTGTCATCGGTGCGTGAGGTGCACTTTACCTATTGTCCGTCTGATGAACTTCCTGTCTCAGGTCGCATCTACCGGGTTCGCATCAGATATTTAAAAGACAATAAAACGGTATGCCTGAATGTTTTTGCATACGCTTGCATGCATGAGGATGGCGATGAACGATTCGACTGATAAACCATTGAACCCGGGCGATGAAGCGGCCCCCGGAACACCAGGTACCGGTGAGGATATTTGTCCCGTTTGCAGCGGCACCGGGAAAAGCAAGGACGGTAAGGATTGCCCGAATTGTGGCGGAACCGGAATAATTATAGAAGGTATCGGCGGTGGTTGAGTTTCACTGACTGCTGGTGGATCCGAGTTTGAGAATGCGTGCCCAGGAGCCGGTTGCTACGCGAATCGATGATGTCCTGCTCCAGTACCACCTCGTCTTTGCGTGTCAGCCCGGTCGCGTGGTTTATGGACAAAATTACCATATTGATTGAAAGACAAGTCAACTAGTCAGGTCGATCCTGTTGCATGTGCGCCACTGTAAATTGCACACCCGGAACAGAGGCGAGGCGGAGCAAATGCACGTC
>LLBZ010010722.1_pt4 | contig 10483 bp, 7 predicted proteins | sample 1489421 | NCBI WGS metagenome assembly LLBZ01 (sample SAMN04092657, study PRJNA295927) | soil metagenome | biome: Soil prokaryotic community; feature: Bulk soil; isolation source: soil from tomato rhizosphere | host: tomato cultivar Moneymaker | place: South Korea | collected 2011-11-01 | reverse complement strand
ACAAAAGTTTCTTCATGGTGAATTTTCTCCTCTACTTAAGGATATGGATGGATGAAATGCGCAAGCTTCGACCAAGGACAAGTATGCGTGGGCTTTCACCTCCTTTGCAAGGTATGGGCTCATGCTTGACAACCACATGAACGGCGGAAAATGATTTCAGTGGGTAGGACAACCGCTCCATCTGCGTTTTGATTCTCGAGGACCTCAAACAATCGTTCGGCGGCGATCCTCCCGACTGACTCCGTAGGGGCACGAACAGTCGTCAGCGGTGGGTTTAGGAAAGGAGCAAAACCAAGATCATCAAATCCGATGACCGCGACATCATCGGGGATCCGGTACTCGTGCTTGTGTAAGGCCTTTAGAGCGCCGATCGCTGCATCATCATCACCTGTAAATACAGCATCGAACGCGACGTGCTTTCCGTTGCTCAGAAAATCGTCCAAGACCTGGAAGGCAATGTCGCGTTCGAATTCACCATTTAGAACCAGCTTCTCATCGAAGGGGATCCCATTTGCTGCCAGTGCCGATTTGTAGCCCATTTCACGGCGAACCGAGTCTTCCTGGTAGAGCGGACCACGCATGAACAGGATGCGTCGCTTTCCATGTCCCTGAATCAGGTGCTCCACCAGTCTGTGAGTAATTTCTATATTTTCAACTGTTACACTGGGGATCTTTAGATTGGGGGGAGAGGTCCTGTGGACCAGGACCATGGGGAAACCGTTTGCATTCAAATTCGCCAGGTCCTCGTCAACCAGGCCGTCGGAAAAAACCAGCAATCCATCTGTGTTATGGGGGCCGATGGGTGGCGGCATGGCATTGCGACTATTTGCGTGATACGTGGCTACAATCAAGTTGTACTCTTTTTTGCGCACAACCGCTTCCACGCCATTCAAAAGCGGGACAAAGAAGTCATTATGCAGATTATTGAGCAAAAGGCCGATAACGCGTGTCTTGCGGCTTGCCAGATTCCGAGCCGCAGCGTGGGGCACATACCTCAGCTCACTCATCACCTGGCTCAAACGCTCGGCTACCTGTGCGGAAACCGGCGCGTTCCGGTTGATAAAGCGACTTACAGTGGCTACCGACACACCTGCCTGCCGAGCCACATCGCGAATTGTCACAGAGGAGGAACGCCGAGTCATATCTTTATGTAACCGTTTACTGTAACCGTTTACATTATTTCATAATTTTAGACCGAAGTCAACCAACGCTTTTCTTAAAAAATGCTATGCGGAGATGTGTTTCGGAAAATGGCGCTACAGAAGATTGCAGACACTAATAGACGATGGCGGAACGGTGGCTGAGATTAGTGATTTTACGGGCTTGAGGATCGTGGGATCTACTTTTTTTCTTTGAAACTTCACAGTCAATCACTCGTAGACATGACCATACAGATAGATTACAGAAATGTTTGGTAGAAGCATGCTCATGTCGTCGATGATACAATCTGCCCCAACATTGATGCAAAAAGTGGGCATCCACGGTGAAAAAACAAAGACCTGAAACGAAACCCAAAGGAGAAAACAACATGCGTTCCATTTCATTTCCCAAATGGCTGATCTGGGCCATTGTAACGATTATTGGTATTGTCATCCTTGCCTCAGTGATCCGGTCTTTTTGGTATTTTGAAGTTATCAACAATGACGAAGTCGGTATTGCGATTGAGGCAGGCCAGATCCAGGGCATAAAACAGCCAGGGATCGCCTACGATCTCGGCTTGTTCGTGCAATTGATCAAGATCAAGACTAGTGCCGTCGCCATCACCGTAGATGACCCGGAGCTGATCACGTCCGATAAACAGCGGATTGGTCTTCAGGTAACTGCCGACGTGTTCCGCCCGCACGAAACGGATCTGGTCACCTCCAACTATGCTCGTTATCGCGGCATTTATACGAATGATGAATCGCTCCAGCAGCGTATGACCGCCTTTACGCTTCAGGCAATGAAGGTGTGCGTGGGCGACAAGAAATTCGATGAAGCGGTCATTGGTTCCGGACGCGATGCACTGCGCGCTTGTATTGACGATGAACTAAGTGGTCTGGCAGAACCGCTGGGACTCGAGGTTCGAAACGTAGCAGTTCCACAGGTCACTATTTCACCCGAAGTGCAGGCTGCTTTGGATGCCATTGTTCAAAGCCGTCTGCTAACCGAAAAAGCCAAACAGGATGTGGAAAAGGCCAAGCAGGAATCATTGGCACAACAGGCAGTCGAAGAAGGACGCATCCGCGTGGAGCAATCCAAGCTGCAGGAAGAGGCTCGCCAGCAGGTAACCTTGCAACAGCTTAAGCAGCAGCAGCTCGAAGCGCAATTGTCGGTGATCGAGCAGGAAACCATCAACTCCCAGGCGCAGCTGGAACTGACCCAGGCGCAACAGCAGGTGGCCGAAGAACAGGCGAAAGTGGATCTTGCTAAGGAAATTGCCCTTGCAGAGCTTTATGCGGCCCACCCCGACTATGTCTCGCTACAGATCGCATTGGCAAACTCTCAGGCTATTAAGGAAACGGATAAGCTGATCTTTACGCCGGATGGTGTTTTCCCGAACCTGATCTTCAGCAATGGGGGTACCCTTCCCACCTTCGATGTGAATAATACAAGCAACCCGTAAATCAGAGGGATTAAAGCAGCAGTGCGGCGTCGAAGACGCCGCACTGTTTTTTTTACTGATCCTAGTTCTTATGGTCGAGATATTTCAGCCCTGAGCCAGTATTGAAAAGCACAATCTGTTCTTCGGGGCCTACCCAATCTTGTTTGACCAATTCCTTTAGGGCAGCCAGGGTCGCCGCACCTTCCGGGGCCGCAAAGATGCCTTCTGCGGCCGCCAGTTGTTTTTGCGATTCCAGAATCGACGGATCACTGACGGCAATTGCCGTGCCTTCACTATCGTAAATGTCCCTGAGTATCAAATGATCGGCAAAACTTTTTGGCACGCGCAGCCCGGATGCGATCGTCTGAGCATTCGTCCAAAAGTCACAGAACGTCGCGCCTGCCTGGAACGCCTTCACGACCGGCGCGCAGCCATCTGCCTGGACGGAAACCATCCGTGGTCGTTTGGTATCCTCCAGCCAGCCTAATGATTCCAGCTCTGCAAATGCCTTCCACATGCCAACCAAACCAGTCCCGCCCCCGGTAGGATAGACAATGACATCGGGGAGTTTCCAGCCAAAATCCTCGGCCAGCTCATACCCCATTACTTTTTTGCCCTCCATGCGATAGGGTTCCTTGAAGGTAGAGACGTCGAACCAGCCCTCAGCGCGCGCCTTCTCGCCAGCCATACCAGCAGCGTCGCTAATGAGTCCATCGATGAGAATGACTTCTGCACCGGCCATACGGCTCTCTTCGATGTTTGCAAACGGAGTGTCTTTGGGCATAAAAATATGAGCACGTAATCCGGCACGAGCGGCATAAGCAGCCATCGCGCCTCCTGCATTGCCCGCCGTAGGGATGATCACCTTTTCCACACCCAACTCTTTGGCCTTCGAGATTGCGGCTGCCAGCCCACGCGCTTTGAATGAGCCTGTAGGATTGCTGCTTTCATCTTTTACATAGAGGTTGATCAGCCCCAATTCCTTGCCCAGGCGCGGCAGGGAAAGCAAGGGAGTATCTCCTTCTCCAAGAAAGATCTGGTTTTCCTTCTGAATCACCGGGAGCAATTCGTGCCAGCGCCACATCCCTTTTTTTCGGCGCGTGATTTCGTCGCGGTCCACGTCTTGGCGGGCCCTCTTTAAATCATAGATGGATAGAAGGGGAGACTGGCACAATGGACAAAACGTATGGATCTTGTCGGGAGCATACTGTTTGCCGCAGCCAGAGCATTCCAAATGGGAAAGATAGGATTGAGTCATTGACCCAGCCAATGAATGAAAATTCGAAAGATAGTCTTTTTCATGCGTTGTGAGTGTTGCAGTGTATCACGATTATGCTCAGGGCATCGGGACAAAGGCCTCAACCCGTGCCCAGAGCTCGCGGATATTGATCGGTTTGGACATATAAACGTCACAACCGGCATTTAATGCTTTTTCGGCATCGCCTTTGAGGGCATTTGCTGTGATGGCGATAATTGGCGTGTGAAGTAGGGAGCTCTTTGAACTCCTTCGCAGGCGACGCGCGACCTCATAGCCATCGATATCCGGCAGATTGATATCAAGCAGGATCAAATCAACATCTTCTCGCTCAGCTATATCCACACCGCTCAACCCGTTGACCGCTTTCAGGAGACGGTAGCCCCGGGACTCGAGAGCGCGTTGCACGAGCATCATGTTGTCCGGATTATCTTCAATGTAGAGAACATTTTTACCCATAGAATCAATACTCCTTGATTTACATTCTTCCCTTCCGACCGCATGGATGCACCATACATCTATTCTAATCGGAAGCAGATGCGGAAGAAGCAAGTTTTTCATAATTGGAGAACGTCTTATCGAGCGTTCTCCAAACATGATTAGGCGGGAGTCTTGAACCGAACCTTGAGAAATTTTACCAAACCAGAACCAAAGCTTCTAGTAGGTACGGCCAGCTATGATTGTCTGGAGGTTCGGATCATCCGCATAAAAAACACTTTCCAGTGATGGAACCCATTTTGGCAGTGCTTCGCCGTTGGCTGCTCGGAGCGCGGCGTCATAGACCTGTGGAGCGAGCAGTGGGTTGCATTCAACCGTGACATTTAGTGTACCTTCGAGCATGGACTGAAAAGCACCAGCCGTTGCATCGACGGAGATAATTTTGACATCCACACCGGGCACAAGGCCGGCTTCTTTAATGGCCTCGATCGCACCGAAGGCCATCTCGTCATTCTGTGCGAAGATGCCATGGACGTCTTTGCTCTCCTTCAACCACGCTTCTGTGACTTGCTTGCCTTCTGTAGCACTCCAGTTCGCGGTTTGGCTCTTGGTGATTTCAATCCCACATTCACTCATTTGCTCACGGAAACCTGCGCCGCGGTCTTTGGCAGCGGAGGAACCGATATTTCCAACCAACTCCCAAACATTCTGACCAGACATGCCTTTCAGTAGCTTACACATTTCTGTGGCAGATTTTCGTCCTTCTTCCGCAAAGTCCGAGCCAATGTACGTAGCATACAGGTCCTCGGGAGCGTCAATGCGACGGTCTTCGATCACGACGATTTTGCCCGCGTCCTGTGCTTGTATTAAGACTTCCTCCCAGCCAGTCGTCTCAAGCGCGGCGAGGATGATGACGTTCACCTCAGGATCCTGAATGAAGTGCTGGAAACCAGACACCTGCCTCGCGAGGTCATTCTGGGAATCATAGAACTTCAATTGGAGACCCAGCTCATCTGCGGTTTGTTTGAAGGATGTAGTATTGGCAGAACGCCAACCACCTTCAGAGCCGGTTTGAAGGAAACCGATAACCAAGTCAGAGTATTGACAGTTCGGCGCGCAGGCCAGACCAGACGAAGTCGGTTCTCCTGTTGCGATGACCGAGACCGGCGCGACGTCGGGCGCTTGATCAGGGACAGCGGCTCCGCAGGCTGTCAGGGCTAGGGAGACGATGGCCAAAATGCTCAAGAGGGTCAGATATTGCTTTTTCATTTTTGTTTTCCTTTCTGGATATTGATGATCTTTGTTGTGAATGTCCTGATTAGACAGTCGATTGGTTTGCGATGTTCTGCGTTGTCTTCCAGGGATAAAAGGCCATTTGTGATGCTCGGCATCTTGTTATATTCCACTTTTATCTTCGATTACATGGATGACCTGATCCACAAATTTGAGTGCTGGTAGTGAGCCTTTCTGATATACGGCCTCAATGTGTCCATTGAGGCGTTTTCGTTCTTCGGTCGTGATGTCTTTCGCGCTCACAACCACGACTGGAATGTCTCTCGTCCGTGGATCGAGTTTAAGTTCCTCGACAAAACCAAAGCCATCCATGCCCGGCATGGTCAGATCGGATATGATTAAGTCCGGCAATTTTTGCCTGGCCAATGCGAGACCTTCCCAGCCATCTTTGGCATGATAAACACGATATGCTTTGCGTCCTTCCAGCAGGCGACGAATCAGCAGGGCGTCATCTGAATTGTCATCCACAAGTAAAACGCTCGTGGTTTTCTCGTCGAGGTTTTCCAACGCGGCTTGCAGTCCTTCGCTCGGAGCGGGGGATTGATCTTTGCTGAGGTGGATATCTACTGCCCATTGATCGCCGAGGATGTGCTTTTCGACTGGAAAGGTATGACCTGTGCAATTTACAACGACCAATTCCTGCGGCTGTATCACCTCGTTGTGGATCAACTTTTCGAGCCCCGCGAAGGCGACAGCGGTAGCTGGCTCGACGGCCATGCCCTCACTTTTGGCGAGCGCCCGCATGGCTGAAAATGCTTCGGCATCCGTGACCGATTCCATGACACCGCCGTATTGTTGTGTGAGTTTCCAGAGATATGTATAAGACTTACCGGGGTCACCTGTGGAGAGAATAATGATGCGAGTGTCGGGAACCACAGGATCCGCTATCTCTTTACACGATTTGAAAGCATTGACCATGGGAGCACAACCCTCCGCCTGAATGATGCCCAGCTTAGGGATTTGATTGATCAGCCCTATGGAATACATTTCTTTGAACCCTTGATAGACTCCTAACGGTCCCAGTCCACCGCTGACGGCCTGAATATACCAATCGGGCGCGCGCCAGCCGAGTTGTTCGACGATCTCGTACGCGATCGTCTTCATCGATTCGCGCGCAGGGATGGAAGTAGCGCCTCGATCGAGAAGCAGGTGGCGGCGTTGGGCAAATTGTGAAGCGATCTGTTTCGTTTGATCATAGTTACCGCTCACACGGATCACCTCCGCGCCAAACAGGGCAGCCTCACGCAATTTTTCCTGGGGGACAAGGCTTGTCATAAAGACCCAGAGCTTGACCCCAGCGCGGGCGCAAGCTGCTGCGTAGGCTACTGCCGCGTTACCTGTCGAGGCGATGACGGCCTCCCGGACTCCATTCTCCAGCATGGCGGCGACCGCGCCGGCAGCCTGTCGATCCTTGAACGAGCTGGTGGGACCGTAGCGTTCATCTTTAATGTACACGGTGTCCAGCCCGAGTCTGCGCCCGAAGCGCTGTGATAGCCAAAGGGGTGTTCCTCCAGCTGGGTATAGATCCAGGGACATTGGATTCTTTAGCGGCAAGACATCCTGATAGCGCCACATGTTTGACGGACGATTTGGAAGGCCACGCAAGATCTCGCGCTTGAACGTCTCGTAATCGTAGCGCGCTTCGAGCCACTGTGAATCACAACTTTTGCAAACTGCGGCGACGAAAGGCTCATAAGGCTGTTGATGGCCACAGATATTGCATTCGAGATACTTGGGTGCTGCCATCTAATTTTCCTGCTTTTCTATAACTTCTGTGATGCGAGCCTCGAGGGGCAGCTCGACGTAGAAAATGGAACCTTCTCCTGAAATTCCGGTACTTGCAGCCCAAAGCCGACCACCATGCATCTCGACCAGACGCCGACTGATGGGCAAGCCCAGACCTGTACCCCCGGCCTTGCGGGTTGTGGATGAATCCACCTGTGTGAATTCCTGGAAGATCGCATCCAGTTTGTCAGGCTCAATGCCGATACCTGTATCTTTGACACTGATCAATATGCGCGCGCCCTGAATGGGAGCGACGTTGAGGGAGATATGACCCTGTTCTGTGAACTTAATCGCGTTATTCACCAGGTTGATCATTACTTGGCGCAGACGTGTGTGATCGGCATAGATCTCCACGTCTTGATCGGAACACTCGTCGATGGAAAGTGCAAGATTCTTTTCACTTGCCAGGGTGGACGTGATACTGGTCACCTCATCGAAAACTTCATGTACCTTGAAGGTTTCAGGATTCAAGTTCATTCGTCCAGCTTCAATCTTTGCCATATCCAATACATCGTTGATGAGATGCAACAGGTGCTGTCCATTCTTCTGGACCAGGCGTAGATCGTTATCCATATACTCCGATAAGGGCCCATCCAAGCCTTCCAGCATCACATCTGTGAAACCGAGAATGGAGTTTAACGGGGTGCGTAGTTCGTGCGACATGTTGGCGAGGAAGGATGATTTGAGGCGATCCAGCTCGCGCAGCTGCGTTAGGGTTGCGGTCTGTTCAGCATACAGTCGGGCGTTTTGCAGCGCGATGGCGGTTTGCGTGGCCAACGTTGTAAAAATGTTGGCGTCTTCCGCAGAAAAATAGTTGACTTGATCAGACTGCACATCAAATACACCCAATACCTTATCACCAACGATCATGGGAACCGCCATTTCAGATCGGGTATCTGGCAAGAGCTGATTAGAAAGGAAGGAAGAATTTGCATCGCGAACCAAATCATTGGCAATCACGGACTGCTTGTTCCGCGCAGCTCTGGCTACAATGGACTGCTCGTGATCCGTGGGAATACTCCAGCCATCCATCACCATCTGACGCCCGATTTCGCCAGCACCTGCCGCAAGGAGCAGCGTATTCCACGAATCGTTCGTCAGGTAAATGTGAGCATGATAGAGTCCGAACTGTTCTTTAGTGAGGTCGACCACGGCTTGCAGCAAGCGGTCCGGTTCCAAAGTTGTAGCTGTTGTGGTGCTCACTTCGGCCACGGTCTGTAACTCGGCGGCGCGCTTGGCCACGGCTTCTTCGGCCTGGACCCGGTCCGAAATATCCATAAAGGTCGTCAGAATGGAGGGCTCGCCCTGGTAATCGAAGATTCGGGCAGACATGAGCGCCCAGAAGGCTTTGCCATTTTCGCCTCGCAATTGCACGACCTGATCAGAAACCCGGCCTGTCGTTTGTAGTGCTATAACGAATTTCTTTCGATCTTCGACATGGACATAAAAGTTCGGCGAGAGCTGCTCAATCACAGCTTCGTATTTGAACCCCGTTACGTCCAGTGCCGGTTGATTCACAAACGTAAGGTGATTGTCGCGCAGCCGTGTAATCACCATTGGAATGGTGACCGACTCCAAAATAATCTGTGCCCTTGCGTGTGCCTGCCGAACGATTTCCTCCGATTTTTTGCGCTCGGTGATATCCTCGGCAACACCAAGCAAATATTTTGGCTTGCCGTCTCGGCCGTAAACGGGAGCCTTACGGGTGTGCATGAAGCGCACGCCTCGATGTACCGTGGCAAGAGGCTCCTCAGGGATATCGAGTGTTTGACCACTGGCTATTACCTCGCGGTCTTTGGCAGTGAAGAAATCTGCTTCTTCTTTCGGGAAGAAGTCGTGGTCATTCTTACCCAGCATCTCTTCCTGAGAAAAGCCCACTAGTTCTTCGGCTGCCTTGTTCCATCGTAAGAAGCGCAGCTCTTCCACATCTTTCACAAAGAGCATATGAGGCAGGCTTTCAATAACCGAATCAAGGAAGGTCTGTGCTTCTTCCAGATCCAGCGAACGTTGCTGTGTTTGCTCCAGCAACCTCAAATTTTCGATGTGTCCGCTCAAGTGCTGTGCCACTGCTTCGACAAGTTGCGCAGATTCTTCATCGACACTGTGCACGTCGTCCACAGCCAGTTCGCCAATCGTTTCCTCCCGGACGATCAGTGGCTGCTTGAGTGCCGGTTCTGACTCGTGCCTGACGGTTTCCGAGAACGCCTTGACTTCATTAAGGTCATATAAATACGCATTTGCCTGACTGCTGTCGTTAAGGAAATCATCCCAGCCCTCGCGCGTCAATCGGCGTGAGACCTGTTCGGCCTCCAAGCGATATTGTTCGGCTTGCGCCAGCAGCCGCAGATTCTCGACATGCCGTGCCAACAGGTCCGCGGTGGCCTGGGCAATTTCGGATTCAGCTTCGGTCCAGGTTTGATCGACTCCATGTGCCAGTTGAATGGCGCCCACCTGTGCTCCGGTGATAGAGATAGGGATCGTCAGCGTTTGCTCTGTTTGTAGGTCATTGGATGCATGTGAAGAAACGACATCGGTCTGGTCAAAAACATAACTGATTTGTTCGCTGCGGTGGATCGCGTTGAGGAATTCCTGCCATCCCTGTTGCGTGAAGTATCGCATTTGCGATTCCACTTCGGATCGAGCTTCTTGAACTTCTGTGAACAAAGCCGCGTTTCGGATCGCAATGGCGAGTTGCCCAGCCAGAGCCTGGAATGCAGGCAGGTTGCTTTCGGATAGCGCGCCGGGTTGCTCGCTTTGCATATCGAGTACCCCGATCACCTGGTTCTCAAAGATCAAAGGAACTGCCATTTCTGAACGCGTGTAGGGTAGAAGAGAGTTTGGCTTGAAATTTGAGCTCTGATGAGTATCCGAAACAATGATGGGTTTCCTTTCCAGGACGGACTCACCATTGATAGAACTGTTATCGATGGATAGACGGTGTCCACGAGTTAACAATTCCTCTCCGACCTCACCGGTGCCGGCCCGCAGGACGAGCCTGTGGCCTGTCGCATCGATCAGATATACCTGGGTATAGTACAGTCCAAACCGGCTACGAATCATTTCTGCAGCAGCACGTAGCATTTCACTTGCATCAGAAACTTTTTCCGCAACTGTTCGGCCCACTTCAG
>LLBZ010001885.1_pt14 | contig 10495 bp, 11 predicted proteins | sample 1489421 | NCBI WGS metagenome assembly LLBZ01 (sample SAMN04092657, study PRJNA295927) | soil metagenome | biome: Soil prokaryotic community; feature: Bulk soil; isolation source: soil from tomato rhizosphere | host: tomato cultivar Moneymaker | place: South Korea | collected 2011-11-01 | reverse complement strand
CTAGCCTTCGCGCAAATGGCTGCATTTACACCAGCCGCACAATTATCACATAATATATCAATTCAACCAAAGGATACCAAGCCAGTATATGTTAATATGAATTCTAATGATTACATCAATGGGGGTATTACGCACAGTAGCACTAGAAACGCAGCCGATGTGATTGTCAATGAAAAGGGAACTTACCTAATCGTAGCAGCAGGCCAGGTAGGAAAGACTTCAGGTAATACAACTTGTAATGTTGATTTGTGGCTTAGACAAAATGGTGAATTTGTAGCAAATAGTAACACTCGCGCTTCAGTCAATACAGTTAATGATACCATCGTCCTCGTATCACAAGCAATTATGCCGTTGAACCAGAATGATACCATAAATACAATTATGTCAGTATCTGCTCCAGGTCAAGGTTGCGGTCTCATTAATACTGCACCTGCTGCTGAACCCAATATTCCTGCTATCATCTTCTCCATCGTAAAGATAGGTAATTGAGAGATCGTTCCGTTTAGCATAGGGCCAGTAGCAGACGGAAGGTGGAGCCCTCCTTTCATTCCTTTAGCATTCGCTCGTCAGGCACCGTTGCTTTTCATGCATTGCTCTGTTTTACGATAAATCTCTTTCCTGACGGATATGTCAAATACTTCATCCTCACACTCAAGATCGATGCCCTTCCATATTGTCTCGTTCTGCCACAACAATAAAGTAGCGGATAATATGCATTGGTAACGTTTACTTTTGAATTCAAATCTGTGTTAAATTGACTATTTCGTAGTGAAGGTTCTCTGATGACAACGAAGACGCTATCAAACTAATATATGCTATACAAGACATATTACTTCAATGGTTAAATTCGAAGTGCCTGTAGGATGCAGAAATAGTCAGAATCTCTCTTTCAGAATGTCTGATCCCGAGGATGTTATAGAACAGGTCTCTGTAGGTGGTATCGCTCAATATGCAGTGTGCTATATGATTATGCAAGTTGAAGATGCACCGGAAAACAATATTTTTGGAGAGTGGCATTGATGATGCACAAAACTGGTACGCGTAAACAGTGGTTAGCAGCGCGACTGAAGCTTCTGAAGGCCGAAAAGGAGCTCACACGACTTAGCGATAAAGTTGCTAAGCGACGACAAAATCTACCATGGGTTAGGATAGAAAAGGACTATCAATTTGAGACCGAAAAAGGGAACGTATCGCTAGCAGATCTATTCCGAGGGCGAACTCAGCTACTTGTATATCACTTTATGTTTGGACCCAACTATTCGGCGGGGTGTCCAGCCTGTTCGGCAATAGCCGACAGTTTTGATGGCTTGGTAGTCCATTTGGCTAACCATGATATCACCCTTTCTGCTGTATCGCGCGCACCCCTTGTAAAGCTGGAGGCGTACAAGCGACGAATGGGATGGAAATTCCCTTGGGCATCGTCTCTGGAAAGCGACTTTAATTCTGACTTTAATGTTTGGTTCAGCGAGGAACAGCAGCGAGATGGAGGCATAGAATACAATTACGAGCGAGAAAAGGCAATAGGTGATACATTGGCAGGAAAAACTGCTAAAAAGTGGCAATCACGTGATGGTCAAGGGATTGTGGAGCAAGTCGCGGCCATGACGGGAACCGATGTCCTCACATATACCCGCGAGAGACCGGGGATGAGTGCATTTGTACTCAAAGATAATGTCGTGTATCATACGTATTCAACATATGCACGCGGACTCGATGTGCTTTGGGGAATGTATCAATGGCTCGACCGCGCTCCCAAGGGACGTAATGAGACTGGCATGTGGCTTCGCCGTCACGATGAGTATGATAAATCCTGAGAAAATTGCTATGTGGGCGAAGTATCATTTTCTACTGCCAAATATATACCAAAAAATGGAACGACATCCTAATACTCAGATTTGTCAGAAGGTATCATTTTCATTTAGGATTAATTAAATTAAAATATCAATCAAGATCAATTACACTAATAATATGAAAGCAAATACTAATTCTCGCAAAATTGATGAACAAAAACTAAGTGAATTCATGTTAAAAGCAATGCAAGATATTACAAGCACACTTAGTGCAATGTTGATAATTATTGGAAATAGACTGCAGTTATACAAAACAATGGCGGAATTAGGACAACCACTTACATCGGAGGAATTAGCTAAAGCAACTAACACTAATGAGCGTCTTATTAGAGAATGGTTGGCAAATCAAGTTGCAGGGGGATACGTAACATACGACTCAACAAATAAAAAGTATTCTCTTCCACCAGAACAGGCGATGGCTTTAGCTGATGAGGATAGTCCGGTGTATATACAGGGAGCATATCAAGCAATTAGATCTTATTTTAAGGATGAAGATAAATTTGTAGAAATGTTCAAAAGCGGGAAAGGGCTAAAATGGAGTGATCATCATAATGATCTCTTTGAGGGTAGCGCACTATTTTATAAGCCAAGTTATGTTGGAAATTTGGTGAGTTCATGGATTCCATCTCTTGATGGAGTTGAAGAAAAACTACAGAAAGGAGCCAAGGTTGCTGATATTGGATGTGGATATGGAATATCAACAATTATTATGGCTAGGACATACCCAAATTCTAGATTCTATGGTTTTGATAACCATGATCATTCAGTCGAAAAGGCCAAGGATCAATTAAGGAAGGAAGAAGATACATCCAGAGTAACGATAAATAATGTAGAATTTATCTCTATGTCTGCAAATGACAAGTCAATTGGTAATGATTATGATCTAATTACCTTTTTCGATTGTCTACATGACATGGGCGATCCATTTGGTGCTATGAAATTTGCATTACAATCACTCAAATCAGATGGGACATGTATGATTGTCGAACCAATGGCCAATGAGAATTTAGAGGATAATCTTAACTTAATAGGACGATCATTTTATGCTGCTTCTACGCTTGTATGTGTTCCAAATTCTCTGGCAGAGAACGGACCAGCATTGGGTGCACAAGCAGGTGAAAAGAAAATAAGTGAGATAGTAAAGAAAGCGGGTTTCACAAGATTTAGACGAGCTATTCAGACACCGTTTAATTTAGTTTATGAGGCAAAACCGTAGTTCTAAATGTAAATACATTCTAAGCAGCTGATCTTTCTTATTTTATAAATATTGGTAACTATTAATAGAAATTTTGACTAGCGAATCATACAATAAATGAATTTTATTCATCAATAACTAGATATTCGTAGACGTGGTAGAGACTTTCAGGATCCGAGTGAGATAGATATTTCCATTTTAGTGGATCTAAACTAAGCTGTACGAACTTGCTTTTGTCAAAAAAATCATCAGGATTAGTAGATGATAAAATGATGTCGTAAATATGCTCACCTATCAACACTTGGTTTGGCTTGGCTATGGATGTAATCTTGGAGGCTAGACTGATGCTAGAACCTGTTATGTCGATGTGTGCCTTTTCTATACTCTTTCCATATAGAACTACCAATGCAGATCCATAAGCCAATCCAGTTCTGACTGTAATTTCCGGTAACTCATTAGCCCTAAACACAGGGTTGATGGCATTTCTCATGATTTTCAAAATTGCCACTGAACAATTCAGAGCATTCCTACAGGCTCTTACTTTGTCAAATTCTGCTGGAAATAATACAATAACAGCATCACCCTCATATTTGAATACATAACCGCCATAACCAGATACTGCAATACTTACTTCTTGTGCAAAAGTCTGTACTATTAATGCGAATTTGGACTCTGATAAAGAAAGGCTCATCTGTGTTGAATTATTGATATCTATAATCATTATCACGAGATTTGTTTTAGAGTTCAAATGTCTCCGAAGCAGTTTTTTAGATTCTTCGGTTGACATATTGAGTTGGATACCATCCTTTACTGTTTTAGTTATCCTGCCACGAATTTGTTCCAATAATTCAGATTCGGGAATGTCCATGAGAATTCTATCTCTTCCTTGTCAAAGACCCTAAGTAAGATGGAATTCATGGCTAAATACATGTTACTTCTTATTGGATAGACTATGTGAAAAACGGTAGATTCCTTTAGCCAGATTCATTTCTCTACTTTGCATTTTGAAAAGAGATGGAGCGGGATCGGTAATTGAGAATTACTTTGATCATAAGAGGTTAGAATGTGACATAATTAAGATTCGGACTGGAGTGAAATTGGGTCGGAGTTGTTATGTGAAAAAGAAAGTCTTTTTATTGATGTTGGATAATTTAATATGGTTGAAAAAGCAGCGATGACAAAATTATCTATCTATATGATTATGTTAGGTCTTGGATTGCTGATGGTTGGCTTAAATGTTATGACGGTCTCTACACCATCTGCGACAGCACAAGGTACTCAAGGTATAACCATTTCTGCAGGAAATTCAAGCTTCTATCCTTTAACAAATACTGCTGCAAATCAGGTTAAAGTGAATATAGACTACACCGTTGATGATGAATCACTACAGAATCAGGTGATAAATGCTGTAATGGCGGTCTTTTCTCCCAATGGTACATTGCTAAAAACTACTTCATTTCCAACCGGTTTTACTGCTCAGAGTGACGGCGGTACACAAACAATCAAAACCAGTTTCAAGGATAAGTCGCTGACTAGCATCACAGCAAATGTTACATTCACAGATGCGACAAAGTCAAGGTCAATCTCAAACGTATTAACCATTAACCTCGATCTTGAAGAGACACCAACTGTAGGTTCACTGTTGGGGACCAGACCCTCATTCCAAAACTAAACTCAAATCGATTTAGTAACAAAGAGGAATATTAGATTTCGGATCGATCTCTATCTTAATAATAACGAAGGAAATTGGGGAGTTTGCAGATTGCAGTCCAGTTACATTTCACAAATAACAACTCGTTAAATACTATTTTGGGTAATAATATTTGTAGAAAATGTCTGGGGATTTTGTTAAAGTTGCTGAATCAAAAGATATAGGACCTTCATCTATGAAAGCAGTGGATGTGGATGGTGAAAAAGTTTGTGTTATTAATACAGATGGAAATTATTATGCGATAGGAAATGTGTGTACCCATGTTGGAGGACCGCTGAATGAAGGAACACTTGAAGGATTTGAAGTTGAATGCCCGTGGCATGGATCCAAGTTCGATATTAGAACCGGTGAGCCAACTAAGCCCCCTGCAATGACAGCAGTTGCGAGATATGAAGTAAAAATCGAAGGTAATGACATATTAGTAAGAAAACAAAAATGAGCTATTGCATACGAATGCCGTAGTCTTTTAGTTCCATCTAGAGTAACAAATATAATATTCGACTCAATATGTTCTTGAAGGGTTTATTTGCGTAAATGTTAAACGAGTTTCATATAATTGAAATAAGTTCATTATTCCATACATGACGGTAACTTCCCATCATGCTTGTTTCGATATTCATCCAAAAGATTCAGTACTACTTTGTCTGCAATTTCTGTAATGGCATAACTGAACCTTGCATTATTGTTGAAACAAGGATTTGTTAGGTCTTGTATAAGAGATTGTTTGAGATTTTTACTATTCCCTATAAACAATATCTTCATATTTGCATGTAATTTATAGACCCCTTCTGATTCTGGAATTTTACCAATACTGTTACTATTGAAATCTACCCACGTTGACCATTCTAGCGACTGGGCGTCGTCACGACTATTCACAGGTTGTATGGGGTCTCTTGGGTTTTTTAATGTATGGGTATTGCCTTACTCTCAAATTGATTTGAATAACGAGAGATTATAGTTTTAAAATGCTCTGAATCGATGAGAATAGAACACCTTAATTCTTGTTTATATGAGCATGAAAACGTATTCATAAGGAACCTATTAACAGGCAAACCAGTAATGCGAAATGCAATATATACACTATTGTCGTTATTGAAACGGGATGAACGCGCTGTTGTTAATATTTACCAGTCATTCATATCATATGCGCGAATTTTGACTCGGACAAACATGATTAACTTTGGTTTTTGGACCCACGAAACCACTAGTATCAAACAAGCGCAGGAAGCGTTATGCACACTTACTGGAAACGTGGCTGAACTTGGTACTGCAAAAAATGTATTAGATATTGGAAGTGGTCTATTAGGTCCGGCAGAGCAATGGAACCTAGAACACAAGTTAATTAAAAATCTTATTTGTATAGATGTCAACTACCAGGCATTGAAGATGTCGCGTTCAATAGGTAGTAAATGCGGATATGACAACGAAGTGCTAGCGGAACCTTCTGTTACAGTTAAGACAGATGTTACTAATAAAAAGGATATTACCAAAAATGATTGTGTTGTGCTTTCAAGAGTAAATGCTACGGCAACATGTCTTCCATTTAGCGATGGTTTTACAGATAGGATTATTGCCCTGGAGTCAGCACAACATTTTAAATCTTTTTTAGAGTTTATTAGAGAGTCACACCGAGTCTTAAAAAAGACTGGAGTGATGGTTCTTGCAATTCCAGTCATGACAAGTCCAAAATCTAGTGATGTATCCAGAATCAGGATATTAAATTCATTAAAAAATCTCAGAGTACTCGGAATTTTATCATTGACATGGGCTTCTGAGCACTATGAATTGACACGAATTAATTCAATTATCTCACAAGAGCATTTTGTGATTAGGGACGTCCTTAGCATAGGAAAATCTGTGTATATCCCTTTAACAGATTTTTATATTCAGGACCGAAAAGAATTCAGAAGGAAGGTTTTAGGCAAACATAGATCATTTTTAAAAAAATTAGCTCTAGATATTACCGAAAGAATAGTGTATAGATCAGCACTCAAAATGAAACAACTATCTCTATCGGGAGATATAGATTATGTTCTCATAAAGGCAACAAAAAAATAGTTTCTACAATTTTCGCCTTCAAGCTGAATTCTTTATCAACATGTTCATTTGCAATGGTTATCTTGATGGATCTTGTTCTGTTTAATAACTGGACCAACCATATTTAGTCTAAAGTTAGTCATTTCTCAAACTGATAATCATTTTCTCACAGTGTTCATCTGTCCAAACGCCTACACCTTGTAATTTGTCTTTCCAATTCCCATCGGTACTTTCTGTGCATACGTCTGTCAATGCATTAAAGTACGCCTCTGTTACGGCAGCACTATTATTTTTATCGGCATTTTTAGTTGCTTCAGTAAAATTTACATTCCCTATGGCAAACTCAGCATTATTCTTCAAATCAGAAACATATTGTTTTTCTAATTGTACATCATCTTTAGTACCAATACCATGTCCAGAAACATATGTATCAAAATCATAGTTTAGTACCTGATCATATGATTGAACGTATGAGGGGACATGTGGTGTTGTAGCAAGATGCTTCCAAGGTGTTCCTCCTGGCGAAAACTGATCCACCGCCATCAATATTTTATGTTGTGGAGAATAAATGAAAATATTTCCGTTTTGATGATAAGGACCTCCATATGATAACTGCAAGGTCGTATTTCCTAGGGTTATTGTAGTTTCATTATCAAATATTTGTGTTGGTAACGGTCTACCAGTATCGTTTGCCATTTGCAAGAAGCCTAAAGTATCCTTTTGTGCGACTATTTCTATTCCAGCTGGAAGTACATTGGCTCCTCCAATGTGATCTTTATGAGCGTGACTGTAAATCAGATATTTTACGGGCTCATCCGTGACTTCAGCTACTGCATCATTTATCTTGTCGCCTAGACTAGGAGGGGCATCGACCACAATGACACCTTCTCCCGTTACTAAAAACATACTATTATAACCTGTAGAAGAGACTACGTATGCACCTCCTCCTATCTCCTGTAATTCATATCCTTTTTCATTGGTAGTTTGAGCGCGAATTATATTATTCTGATTTGTAAAGTCAACTAATGAGACATAAACTAAAAAAATACTGGCTAGAAACAAGCCATTTCTACAAGCATTGTTTACTGTTAGTTTAAACGTCATTACTATTCAGTTTGGGCATAAAAGATAATAAAGTTTCTGAGAAAAACAATAAGTTTCATTTGTTAATTTGGCGAGTTTGCAAATATGATAGCATGTCCTATTGGCTCAATTGCGGTGCAGATAAGCTCAGAACATTCCATAGTTTAATTAGAAAGGCATAAAGCTAAGTTCATTATGATTATATGACATAGATGAGTGTATAATTGCAAAATAAGATTACCTCAACTTCAATTCTAAAATACATCCGATATTACTTTCTTTACTCAAGTTTGGATAATTATCTGGTAAATGCCTATGTATGAAGTCGATTCACCATCTTTTCTAGAGATTCCTGCATCATTAGTAGAGCAGATGCTACAGAAAACTAACGAAATTGGAGGAATATTACAAAGCTCAATTCATGACATTAATCGCAAAAAACAGAAATTTCGACTGCAACTTGAACAAACAGGACTATTGGATAATGATATTAAATTTAGGAATGTTGACCATATTGTTTCAGGTGGCGTGGACGGCGCATATGCAGTGGATCGTCTCCTAGGAACGGATTTACTTTTTGCTGCAGCAGTCGCAGTAAATGGTATGAACGAAGAAAACCAAAAGCACATCAAACCAAGTCATGATGTATTTGTCAATCCTGAAAAGCACAATCCTGAGAATATGATAGCAGCAAGAGCTATTATGGTAGAAATGGAAATCAAATTAGCTGCAAATGCCCCATATGATATAGTGTATCTTGATGGCTCTCTTACAACCGCCCTAATTCATATGTATAAGGCTATCAATTTCATTGAGACTCTCAATACAAAATCTTCTGAAAAAATCAAGGAAGATTTCAAAGATTTCTTGATTTCTTACAAAAAAATTTTGGAGTTTAAAGAGACAGACAAATACTATCTGGGGATACCAAAGTATACTTCAAGGAATGATATAGGCAAGAATCTTCACTGGCCCGAAAATTTTGATGATAGGGCAATTCTAACTTTGATACTGGACCCTGGAGAATTTACACGTCCAAAATTATTTACAAGTGAGGAAGGATGGCATACAAGATTGCCATACAAAGACATGGAATTACAGCTTTTGATGCAAGATGTAATTTCTGGAATAAAAAATCTTTCAGTTATTTACTACAAACCACATTCTTGGTGTCCTGCATTAAGGATTGAAGTTCCATTAGCAATTGCTCGCGACGATAGGAAACTAAATACCATTTTATATAACATAAAAAGTCAATGTCAGACACCTTCGATGATGGAACCATTTCCACTTTATATGGCTGATAGGATAGCCAAGCATATGGCTCCAGCAATTCCCGCCTACAAGCAAATCATAATGAAACAAATGACGGAATTAGCAGATAATAATGAAAAGGATATATTTTTCATGATGCACTCATACAGAACTGAAGGTGGATAGTGGCTATGGAACTAGGTTTGGAAAATTCGATAGACAAGAAAATTAATTATTTTCTAAAAAATAGTTCTATTATAGGAACAATTGGATCACCGTCTTCAACAATTGAACTTGCACTTGATATATTAGAATCCTCGGTCACAAGACAACTAGTTGGAGAGCTGGCCATCTTTAGATATTTACAAGATTCAAAGAATCATTATGCAATTGGTCAAATCATAGAAATTGCTCTTAAGAACTTTTTATTAGAGGATCCCACAATAAGATCTGTAGCAAGGAAAAGAGGTTCTGTTAATCCTATTAGTGGCATACAGGATGTTCATATAGGCAAGTTACTCTGCAGTGCAATATTCACAAGTTCCGATGATTTGGTTGAACCTAGTTTATTAGGTACAGTACCACCAACAGGAACATATGTTTATCAGGTAGATGATGATATTTTAAGTACCATATTAGAAAAGCAAAAAAATAGCTTGCTCTATTTGGGAAATAGTTATGGCTCCAAAACCAAATTGCCAATGTGGTTCAAGCATTTTGATTACGGCGAAAATGGTGCAGGAGAGGCCTATCATCTTGGAATTTTTGGAATAACTGGATCAGGAAAATCAACATTGGCAAAAATGATTTTGACAGCATATTCAAAATTCCGTCAGATGGGTTTGCTTGTACTAGATCCTGTTGGAGAGTTTTCTAAAACTTTTACAATTGATAATAGTAGTAACGCAAACATGGAATATCAGAATTCTGATTCTAGTTTCAATATGAAAAAAATAATGAACTTTCTAAATAAACAGGTCGTGTCTATAAATGTTAGAAATCTTGTTCTGGATAGGTGGTCATTGTTTGAAGAAATCTTACTTGAATCACAAATCTTTCATCAATTGACAATTAAAGGTCCAAACAAAGGGTTTGCTGTTGATGCATTGATACCTAAGCTTAGAAACAAAACTACATTGACTAAACTGATAAGAAGGGAATCCTTTGATCTTTTTATGAATGAATTGCGGAAGGAAGAAATTCAACTTCTCATATTCTCAACTCCAGAACCAAGAAAGAGACTTAATAACCTGGTGTCTAGCATGGATGAAAGAAATTTGGATAATCTATATTCTCAATACTGGGTTCCAATTTGTAGTTTATTTGAGGATAGACCTGATGCTATAACAATTGATGAGCTCCTAG
>LLBZ010064555.1_pt1 | contig 10497 bp, 12 predicted proteins | sample 1489421 | NCBI WGS metagenome assembly LLBZ01 (sample SAMN04092657, study PRJNA295927) | soil metagenome | biome: Soil prokaryotic community; feature: Bulk soil; isolation source: soil from tomato rhizosphere | host: tomato cultivar Moneymaker | place: South Korea | collected 2011-11-01 | reverse complement strand
TTCGAGTATTCCGATACAACTTTAGGGATAATCGGCACTTAATTTTGAAAGGTATTTTGAATGATCTATTTCAGGCTGCTTATGGTCGCTTCTGTTTCGATGGCGATGAATGGATGCGCCCTTACAGGCCCAGTTGCGCCGTCAACGCACTCGCCCTACCGTTTCGGATATGAAATCAAGAAAACACACAATATTGGGGTGGTGAATGCATTTGATGACGGCCGACAAATCATCGTGCAGTTCAATCGGGATATCCCGGCTTTCATCACCGCCAGCGATGACCGGGGCGACTATATTCCTGTCAATCCTCGGGGAAGCTATTTGTCCATCGAAAAGATGGTGTCACGGGTCCGATTAACCACGCGTGAAGGACAATGGGTAGAAATCGTGTCACCGCCGTCATTGTCGGCACCGGTGGTGTCGACAATGACGGCGGCTGCACCTCAAATGCATACCAATGCCGAGGCATATCAAGCAAGGTCGGTAGCGGCGGCTGCAAGGGATGAAAGCACAGTGCACGAACTGGAAGAGGCTCGCGCCGCCCTGATTGCTGCGCAAGCAGAAATAGCGCGTCTGAAGGTTTTGGTAGAAGCTGAAACAAAGAGAACTTCGAATGATGTTCAGCGCAGTTCGCTTGCTGCAGCCGCAAACGATTTAAAAGTCGTTGAGAGCAAGATCAACGGCTTACAGGCACGTATCGTGCGCATTCCATTTGCCTGGGGGCGTTCCGCTCTGATGCTATCCGACGCCGATACGGCAGCCCTGATCGAGCTGGCTAAGGCAGCGGTTCACATCAATCTCAGAGGGCGTACAGATAGCGTGACCGCCGATGAGCCGAACCGACGCATAGCGCTTGAGCGCGCAACAAGAACGCGCGCCATGTTCGTGAAACACGGGGTGCCGGCAGAAAAAATCCGCGTCTATTCCATGGCTGCCGGGGGATTCATTGCAGACAATAATACGCCTGCAGGTCAGGCTGAGAATCGTCGGGTTGACATTGAATTCCTTCAGAATGCCGAGTCGGTGAAGACAGCACAAAATTAATCTATGCCAAAATTAAAAGAACAATTGCTTGCTGATCAAGCTGTCTCGTACTGGCTTAAAGAGCAGCTTGCGCAGTTGGTTGAGCGTGATCCAGTCGAGGCGCTGCACGATGCGGAATTGTTACTGCAGGCGGCCCAGGAGCATCTGCAAGAATCGATTGAAAGTACCGCAGCTGAAGCGCTCGCCAGCGTTCGCATGGAGGGTGGAGAAGTCAGTGCAATGCAGTTCGATCTGGATCAACGGTTAATACACGGGGAAATCGACCACGATCAGGCGATTGCAGAGACGTTATTTCGATATAAAAAGACATGAACGATCCTTATGTCTATCCAGGCACACAAATGCTGGTGAATCGACTCAATATTCGCGATCAAACCGAGTTCCAGCAAGCCGAATCGGATTTGTCCTACCGTCGCATCATGCAGCTGCGCGCGGAGCCGATCAAAGGCAACTTCGACATGGATCACCTTAAGGCCATCCATAAGCACATATTTGGCGATCTTTACGATTGGGCCGGCCAGACCAGGACTGTCAACATAGGAAAGAACGGCGACTGGTTTGTTCGACGTGAGCTTATCGATCAATACGCGAATAAGGTTTTTGAAGTCCTGAAAGGGCAGCAGCATCTGCGGAGCATGTCGCGCGAAGATGTGGCACTGAAATCCGCAGCGCTCTTTGCGAACTTGAATGCATTGCATCCATTCCGTGAGGGAAATGGAAGAGCGCAGCGAGAGTTTATTGTTCAGTTGGTTAAACAGGCGGGATATGAACTGAAGTTCGAGGGGATATCGAAAGCGCACATGATGGAATTGTCGCGTGATTCGTTTCGCGGCCAAATCGGGGCATTGGCCGATACGATATTGCAATTGACCGATCCCAGGAGATCCGAATTGATGGGGCAGGTCAAAGAGCATTATGCCAAGAACGACAATCTGGACGGTTTCATAAAACAGGCGGCGCAACCGACGAACAAACGAGGTGCCTGGAGCGGGCCTGTCATTGCATCCAATGACGGTTTCGTTGCAATCGACGTCACGCGATGGAATAGCCGAGAGCCAAAGTATGCGGTATTGCCAGCGAATGCATTCGAACGCTCTCCAAACATTGGTGAAAAAATTATTGCCGTGCAGTGCGACAGTCAATTAAACATACGGTTTAGCGCCGAGGGACCGCAGAAGCATCAGGCGATCGAGCGTGGTGTCATGGAGCGGTAATTGTTCTCAATAAAAAGGCGGAAACGCTTTCAGACTGTTTCGATCTTGCCCTTCATCTGCTTCGCATACCTCTGCTGTTCGGTGGGTGCCTGCGGCTTGAAGAACACCGCCGAACACATCGGCGTCCTGTCCGCAATGAATTGCGGCATACCTGCCCTTTGGGGCCGGTATGCCGCACAATTGGATCAAGTCGGCTCAAGCGACCATGTTGCGTTGTACTTCATGTGCGCGAGTGGCAGTGGCCACCCGCGTCCATAAATCCCCCTTTCAAGAAACGGCATCGTCTTGCCTGCTCAATTTCCTGCATGGTTACGGCGAGCTGCTTCAGCTGCTCGCGCGGCATTGCGAGCCTCAGTGAATTGAGCTTGAACTCGATCATAGTCGCTTGCTTCAACCCAGAAACCGCCACCGCCCACTGTCCCGACATAACGCGGCAAGGTGTCTGTCAAGTCAGTGTACGCGTGAGTGGTATATGCAGAACAATACGATGGCAGTTGATCGCTGATATGCGCAGGGCCGTCATCATCGCCATAGGTCCGGAAACGCAAAGTGGTATTCAGCGATCTGGCATCGCATCGGCCAGCGCCGTTGGCAATGGCATTAACAAGTTCCGACATTTCTGGCGTCTGGTTCGATGTTGGACAGAGATTCAGGAAGTCACGCCGAGCATCAAGCGTGCGGCTTAATCTGCGATGTGAAATGTCGAAAAACCGGCGAAGCGAGGGTTCGCATTCATCTGGTCTATTGCCGCTCGCCAGACAAAGGATTGCTTCACATGCCAAACGTGTGTCGCCAGTCAGCACAGTCTGTGCGCTGGCGGGCAATGAAGCGGCGAGTGCAGATGCTGCCAAGACGGATGACGCCAGAAAGGATTGTAATTTCATGCTTGGTTGTCCTTTGAAGTTATGAGGTTTTGATTCAGTGCGGTGGCTGCCAGGGCGTCTCCCAAACGGAACGACACGTTTTATTGCACTCGCTCTTAAGAAGATTAAAGTTGTTTAAGAACAATGAATTTCACCCAGGTTGCGATGGCACACAGGTGAATCGGGTATGCCGCGTAGAAAAAATACCGAATTCGCGGGATATCTACGTGCACCCTGCTTGCAAACAAAATAATGGGAGCTGCCGCGAGCGCCCATAAATTGTTATTCACAAATATCAGCGACAAAAGAGCGGTCATGGCCAGCGCATAGTCAAGCAGGGTCTGGTAACGGCACCAGCGCCAGCATGCCCAGACGTACAGCACGCCGAACCAGTAAAACTCGACGAAAAATCCGCCCACGATGAGCAGCATGAAATTCGTGAAGTACTCGATCCATCCTGAATTTGTCGTGCTCACCCAAATCATGAGTACCGCAACCAGGAACAAAAACATGATGTTCAGGGGGAGGCCACCTCTTAACAGCGCATAGGCCAGTTGCGCAACCGTGCCGGCGGCGAGCAGTCGGATGGCGATCCGCTTGAGAGCGGCCACGTCATTCACGCGAGACAGGTTGTATGCGATCACAAATCCGAAAAGTGGAAATGCGAGGCGACCAAGTTCGTACCAGGTCTGTTTGGAGCCGAAGAAGATATAGGTGTTGATGTGGTCGGCCAACATCAATAGCAGCGCCAGCCACTTGATCGCCTCCAATGCGCCATCGGAAACCTTAACGCCCCACGGTGTGTTCATGGCTGTGCCCCCTTTCCTTTGGCATGTCTCGCACCACACCTTTGCCCTGTGCATCGTGTTTGACCATGATGGTGTCATTCACTTTGGGGATGCGATCCACGGTGTCGTTCGAGATCGTTTTGACTTCGTGATGTTTCGTCGTGACTTGAAACGACTTCTCGTCGACACGGGTGACAGTGCCAAACGCAATAGAAGGATAGGCTGCCTTGGCGTGATCATTCAGACGCAACACCGTCTCTTCCTTTGCATAGGTGTGCACAATGTCCGGCCTTGCCTCGTAGAGGGCTTTGGCGTAGCTGGAATCCCGGTCCGCCTTGCTGCCCATTTCCATCATGAGTGCCACGTTTGCCGGCGTTTTGCCATCTGCATTGGCTGTGCTGGGCAGCTTGAGGTCGGTATTGACTTCGATGCCTCGCTCTTTCATGTCGCGGATCATTGCCTCATGTCCGAACGTGAAGTGGGCAAGGTCATAGCCGGGATCAAGAGACTTGAACTTGGCCGACAGTGCTGCAATTTCCACCTTCGTGGCTATCGCGACTTTGTCGAAATCCCATCGGTCAGACTCCCGTTCCAGGGCGGTTAAGTGCTTGACCTGACTAAATTTTTCACCGCCGACGGTGAGGGTATTGGTCATGAAGGCGTACAGGCTGTCGCCCCCCTTGAAATCCTGGGCGATCAGCCGGTTCGTGTTGCGCAAGAATGTTGCGTGTGACTCCGGCGATTCGACTAATTTCTGATAGTTGTCGTACGCCGCAGTTCTCGCTTTTGCCGTGGTTTGAAGCGCGCTCAAATCCAGCCGTACGCGATCTGCGGCAGACGCTGCCAGAGTGGAGGCATCCCTCTCTGGACTAGTCGTGCGTTTTGCCTCTTCGCGCGTCTTGTCGCGCTTGTCAATGAGTGTGCGTTCAAAGTCCATTGTTGTTTAGCCCCGCGTGAACATAGTAAATATCGGATAAACCACGGAAGCCTTCGTCAAACCGATTGAACTGCAATACGATGTGTACGATCGACTTGATGTATTCCATGATTTCTTGCTTGCTGAGACCAACGCCTGCCTGCATCACCATCAAGGACAGCTGTTCGAAACACATGGCGGTGGTATCGGCATGTAGTGAGCTGATCGAGCCGGGGTGGCCAGTGTTGATCGCCCGGAGAAAGAAGAAGGCTTCCGCGCCGCGCAGCTCGCCCAGCATGATGCGGTCCGGACGCAGACGCAAACAGGCCTCCAGCAGGCTTTGCACGGTGACCTGGGCTTTTCCTTGTCCGCCTTTGGAGGCAAGCAAATGCAGCTTGTTTTCCTGCGGTATAAATACTTCTCGCACGTCTTCGATCGTCAAGATGCGATCGCTCAGACTCATTTCACGGATCATCGCCTTGAGCACGGTGGTTTTGCCCGAAGATGTGCCGCCGCTGATGATGATGTTTTTGTGAGAATTCACCGCAAGGCGAAGAAACGCGGGAATATTTTCTTCGCGCAGCAGCTTTGCTAACTGGTGATCCACAGGCTGGACGCGTTGGCTCCTGCCGCGAAGCGCCGGATTAAATGCGCCCATCGCCTGGTAATCGTCGAGCGAGTAGTTCAGCGTCGATGGTTTTCGTATCGCCAAGCCGAACATATCCTGCGGGCAGGCGGGCGGCATCACCACTTGGACCCGGAATTGTTCCGGCGTGATGGCAGATAGCAACGGGTTCGTCTCGGACACGTCCTGCGCCGTAAATTCAGCGATCAAATTGGCCAGCCCCTTGAGATGCTGACTGTCGAACTCGGGGACTGAGTATGTTTCCCAAATTCCCCTTCGTTCAATCAGCACCTCCCCAGGGCGGTTGACGATAATTTCCTCAAGCTTGGGGTCGTCCATGAACTGCTTGATGGGCTTGAGGAACTGGTTTAGCGCGACCGTACTCACGACCGCCCTTAATGAGAAACAGGCAGTTGCCCGAACGGGGCGGAGCGTTTGCCGGCCGCTTCAAAGTCCGAACCGGATACGGCTCTGAAATCAAGATCCTGGGCGACGAACACTCTGATTCGCTCGCCTTGAGCAACGCTGATGGTCGGCGGAATTTGCAATTCACTCTTCAGGATTTCGTTTGTTTGCTGCTGTATTGAGCGCGCCACTTCCAGCCGATAGAGGTCCGCGCCAGTGCTGTCATCGTCGCCGGCTGAAGCGCGCACATCGGATATGCCGGCACCAATAACCGACAGTAGCGCTGCTGTTCCGAAACGTCGCAAAAAATGATTGTTGACGTCGCCCGTGACCCCGCTGCGGCCGATGCCATCCGTGCCATAACTGCCAAGATCAATCGACGATCCATCCGGGCGAATCAGTCGCGTCCAGACCACGAGCAACCGCGACTGACCATTGCGAACCTGGTGGTTGTACTGACCAATGAGTTTGCTTGCTCGAGGAATCAAAACGTTTCGGTCGTGTTCGCCGTATATGTCCTCATCCACAATGGCGCGCACGCGTCCGGGCAGGTCGGAGGAGATCGCCGTCTCCAATGTGCCCGATATCATCTTTCCCTCGGAGATGCGGTAAGACATGTCTTGTGGAGGTGTTGCGCGGACAACGATGGCCCGTGTCTGTCTTGACCGCTCAAAGAACTGTTCGTCTTCGCTGCGGCCACCACTTGTATTACTTTGGCCGCTATTGCCGAAGAGGCCGGCACCTGCTGCGCCAGCGCCATCTTGCGCCGCAAATGACCCGCCAGCCGGCGCAGAAACCTGTTGCATGCGTGCGCGATTATTGTCACGGACGCCGATTGCCGCACCGTTTGCGTCGCGAATGAACCCATCGTCCTTTGCCTCGGTGCTGGCATTGGGCGCGATCCTGCTGCTTAGTTTGGCCGCCTGATCCAGTTCGCCATCTTTCACCAGCAATGGGGAGCGCTGGCGCAAATACAGCATCTTTTCCTCTTGCGACATTTGGTCGGCAGCGTTATTAACGTTGTTTTGTGCAACTTGCGGCGCGGCTTCGGGATCTGGTTGTTTGGGAGCAAAATTGGCAAATCTCGGATCCGGCCGTTTGTTCCCCGGAATAAAGGACTCGGACCCTGCCTCTACGATCGGGGCCCCTGAGTCGCCTTGCTTTTTCTTTTGGTCGGACGAAATCCCTGTCCACAGGATAAAGGCGGCAACCGCGCCAAGCACGATCCAGAGCCACAGACCGCTTTTCTTTTTGCCGGCAGTTCCTATTGTTACCTCTCCGGTATCCAGGTCCATACTTTCTTGAACCTCGGCGTTGCCGGTCGAGGCATCTGTCTTTTTGAACATGCTGCGTCTCCGTTCTAGTTGGATTCAAAAGAGGAAGACAAACTGGCATTGCGATTTACCAGCGAGCTGTTCGGCCTGGTCGGAAATGCGTCATTAAAGATGCACGTAACATCGCTGTTGTTATTGGCGCGAAAGGTCAATTGCCTCGCCAATCGCTCAATCACGATCCATTCGCCTTCCCGTCGATAGCTCAGCAATGTCTCCTTCTTGTCGCTATCGACCAAAAACATTGCAGGGATGTTGTCGTAGTTTGCGAATTGGATATACGTGAACTGGCCGTCGTCGAACATCTTGATTGGAGCCGCGATCCGGGATCCCTTAAACGAATATTTGAAATTCCATTCAGCCGGATTGGACGCTCGGCGAACAGGGCCGGTGGGCGTGTACGAGGCGCCGACGGTTGCGGCTGCGTCGGTGCGGCGCAGCATCGCCTCCCTGGTTCTCATTGCCGCAATTTCCTCTTGCGCCCGACGCATCTCTTCTTCCGGATAATGGAACTTGATGCGATACGTCAACCGTGGATCTGAAAAGTTCCTGGTTCGAATCCCGACCAGCGAAAAGGTGTAGCTGCGCTTGTTTGTCACGACAATCAGATTTGTCTCCGGATTGTCTTCTTGCGGTTTTAAAAACAGGAGATTGTTACGGCGCGGGATGGCTTGCCAGGCGACGGTATCGCCTAGGCTGAGATGCTGGATAATTTCATCCTCCCCAAATTCCACCATCACCGTGTATCCATAGGCAGCGCGAACCGCCACGACTTTATTGGCGTCATACACGATCTGGCGAACACGAGAATCAGTGCTTATCGGTTTTGCCTCCCTACCCGCGCCGTAGACACGCGATGATCTTGCCGTGCTGACTTTGCGTACGGCCTTGCCAGGTTTTTGTTGACTGGCATTCGAAGCCGCATCGAGAGCGGGCGTGCTCGCAGCCGATGCAGAAGGATCGAGGTTCGATGTCGATTTGGTGGTGACTGCCTCTGGTGCGCTTCCCGTTGCTGTGGCCGTACCGGTTGCGGACGCGGGTGTGGTGACGGGCGCAATTGCTGCAGCTTTTTTTGTGCTGGATTGACTTGGTAGAATCGGTCCGTTCCCCGCTATGGCAGCGCTGGTGAAAACGAATCCCAAGAGTGCAGCTACTGATTTTTTCTTCATGGCGTGAGTTCTCTTTGACGTAGCGAATTTACTTGCCCGGATCGGCAACAATTTGATCCCGGCGATAGCTGGTAACCTGGAATCCGATCGGATTCAGGTAAACATCTTCTTCATTGGTGGGTGGCGCCGTGAACGAGAATCCGACGATGGAAGACCAGGTAACCCAGGGACCCTTTTCCACTGTTCTTTCGTCCTGGCTTTCCCACTGAACAATCGCTGTTTTCTTATTCAAGAAGTTAATTCCGCGCACCACAACCCGACGCTTCACCTGGCTGCCGAAGAGCGCGACCCTGCTGGATCGATTTACCGGGTTGAATTCTTCGTTATAGTCCTGCACGAGATTGGGGGACAGGAACAACTTGACCACGCGTCGGCGATACTCATTGTCTGCCGCCATGTCCCATGTTTCCCGAGCGACCATGAATTGCTGGATGTGGTTTTTGATGACCGCTTCATCGCTTGTGAATTTCGCTGCATCGTCTGAATACTTCACCTGGCGGACGACGCCTGTTGTTTGGTCCCACAGAACCGTGACCACTTCAACGCGCTTGAGCGGTGCAAGCGAAGCGACTGCGATGCAGGCGGCGCCGGCGACTGCGAGGCATGCAATGCCAAACACATATGCCCGGTTGCGAGATACTTTGGACTTGCGAATGATGTCGGTATCCCACTGCTCCGCAAGCTGGTAATACTCGGTATCCGGTTTTTGAGTCTTCTTGAGGCCAAACATGCCTGCTCCCATTGAATTAAGCTGCCTTGCGATTTATTAAGGCTGAACGAGCTTTGCTGTATGCATTTGATGTCCCGGATTTAGCTTTATTCCAGGCCGCTCCAGCAGCTTTGCCTGCAACCAAACCAGCTTTGCCGCCGACTGCGCTGGCTGCCATCTTCCCTGCTCGAATCGCGGGATTCACGAAGAGGGCGGCCATGGTTGCGGCCCCACTTACGCCAACTGTTCCTACCATGCCGCCGCCGATCTGGGGCACTTGCATCATGATCAGGTAGAAAGCAATACAAAGGACAAGGGTCATTCCGGCGTCCTTTAAGTTCATATCGCCTGTCCCAGCTGCAGTCAGCTGTGCGTCCATAACACCCAGCTGAAAGCCGAGTACGCATGTCGCCAAGGCGGGGATAATCACAAAGCCGGCCACGGTACGAGTCCACGCTCCGAAAATATCTTTGGTGGCATCGAACATGGCGAAGGGAATGAATGCAGGTGCAAATACCACAGTGATGGCAAATCCGACCTTTGAGAAAAGCATTACAAAAATCGCTGCACCGTAAAGCAGAAGACCGCCTACCAACAGGCAAAGCGCAGAAATGATCTTGGAAATGTCCGGCACCTTGAAGCCTGTGGCCGAAGACATCAATGTGGCCACCCCTGTCAGAATGCGTTCAAATCCCGCTTCAATTGCGCCGCCGTTAGTAGGCGCCGCCCCTGAGATCCCCGCGATTAATGTATTTCCAAGGCCCTGCAATGCTGCAAAGAGGCCGTTGTACGCCCATGCACTAAATGTCCCCCAGTTCAACGCAAGAGTAACGACAATGGCCGCTCGCATAAGCCTTATAGCAAGATCGGAAAATGTGAACGGATAAGACTGTCGCAAGTAGGCGAGTCCCAAGACTATTACGTACAGCGTGAAACCGGCCCATACTGCCGGCGACAATTCGCCAGCAAGTGCGCTGTAGCCGCCGGCTACAAACGTGTTGACGAGTTGGTCGACTTTTGTGAAGACTTCTTGAATCAGTGCCATTTTCTTTGGGCGTACTCAGAATTATTTGCTGAATGAATGGGCCTGGGAAACATCCAGGCAATACTGATCACCCCATGTGTAGCCTCGGAACTTGGTTACGTTGTTTGTGCATTCTTGAAGTAGAGACCAAAGCTGTCCCCTTGGCATCCCCTTCAGTTGTTCAACTGTAAATGGCCGTGCTGGCTCGTTTGTGCAGGCCATCAGCGTCGCGCTTACCAAAATCGCTGCTATTGTTGGTTTCATGTTTACCTCTTGCAAAATCGTGTTGTTGTTAAAAATAGTGGCTCGGTTGCCGCCTCTTCACAGAGCTGAGGTTTACCCACAAGTTTGCTGCAGCGCGACTCCCTCTCCCGCTAGCGGGCTGCGGTATGCACAGATCTTTGCAACA
>LLBZ010004913.1_pt3 | contig 10502 bp, 7 predicted proteins | sample 1489421 | NCBI WGS metagenome assembly LLBZ01 (sample SAMN04092657, study PRJNA295927) | soil metagenome | biome: Soil prokaryotic community; feature: Bulk soil; isolation source: soil from tomato rhizosphere | host: tomato cultivar Moneymaker | place: South Korea | collected 2011-11-01 | reverse complement strand
CTCACTTTAGGTTTTAAATACAGACTAGCGATCATCGTTTTTTTTCTGAGTTTTACTTACATCGAACTCATGGATAAAGCCACGTATTTAAATCATTATTACTGTATAAGCCTCTTAAGTTTTTTAATGATTTTTTTACCGGCCAATGCCTATTTTTCAGTTGATAATCTGTTTAAAAGAACATCTTATAAAAGCGTTCCCAAATGGACTATAGACAGTGTAAAACTCCTTTTGGGCATTGTCTATTTTTATGCGGGTTTAGCTAAAATTAATTCCGATTGGTTATTAAAAGCCATGCCATTAAAAATATGGTTGCCATCTAAATACGATTTGCCTTTTATTGGTGAAAACCTCATGCAACAGGAATGGTTTCATTATGCCATGAGTTGGAGTGGGATGTTATACGATTTATCCATTCCGTTTTTACTAGTGTACAAAAGAACCCGATGGGTGGCGTTTGCCCTAGTCGTGTTTTTCCATGTGTTTACCCGAATACTGTTCCCAATAGGCATGTTTCCTTTTATCATGATTGTCTCGACACTTATTTTCTTTGATGCCAAGTTCCATCAAAAAATCATTTCAATTTTAAAAGGCATCCTCAAACCGTTCACAAGAGCATATAGAATAGATTATAAAGAAGCTTTTAGTTTCAGAAAACAACATATAGTATTACCTGTTTTAGCTGTGTTTTTTGCCATTCAAGTCGTATTTCCATTTCGCTACCTGTTATACCCTGGTGAGTTGTTTTGGACCGAAGAAGGGTATCGGTTTTCGTGGCGCGTCATGCTCATGGAAAAAATGGGTTATACCACCTTCACTATTAAGGATGCCAAAACAGGAAAAGCATTTGTAGTTAGAAATTCCGATTTTTTGACGTCATTTCAAGAAAAGCAGATGAGCTTTCAACCTGATTTTATATTGGATTACGCCCATTATTTAGGCGACCATTTTACATCACAAGGGCATAAAAACGTCCAAGTATTTGCTGAGAGTTATGTGGCATTAAACGGGCGGTTAAGTCAGCCATTTATCGATAAAACTGTCGATTTATATAAAGAAAAAGAATCATTCCAACATAAAACATGGGTTTTACCATTTAAAGATGACATTAAAGGATTTTAAATTAATTGTAATCCTATTTATAGGAATCCAGACATTTGCACAACATAAAGTTTCGGGAGTTGTTACTCATGCCAACAATCAATCCATTATAGAGGTTGAGGTTTACGATAAAGTTTCAGGATTGCTGACCAAAACAAATGCTTCTGGCTACTACGAATTTAACACCAACAAGGAACATATCACGTTGGTATTTTTCTCTTATGATTTTGATGTAGAAGAAGTCCCCGTAACCGTTTCAGGAGACACCGAAGTGAACGTGGCCCTAAAAAAGATGTCGGTAAACTTATCTGAAGTAGAGATTACCGCTAGAAAGGCAAAAGCGTTTGAACTGTCACGTTTAAAAGATGTTGAAGGTACAGCCATTTATGCAGGAAAAAAAACAGAAGTCATTTTGGTTGATCAATCTATGGCTAATTTGGCATCTAATAACGCACGCCAACTTTACAGTCAGGTAGCTGGGTTAAACATCTACCAAAACGACGATGCGGGTTTACAGTTGAATATTGGCGGTCGTGGTTTAGACCCCAACAGAACAGCCAATTTTAATACGCGCCAAAATGGGTATGATATCAGTGCCGATGTGTTGGGATACCCAGAAAGTTACTATACACCAGCTTCTGAAGGTTTAAAAGAAATACAAGTAATTCGTGGTGCCGCTTCGTTACAATACGGCACACAGTTTGGAGGTTTGATTAACTTTAAAATGAAAGAACCAAACCCCAACAAACCCATAGAATTAATCACAAGAAATACGTTGGGCAGTTTTGGCTTATATACCAACTTCACCAGTTTAAGCGGTACGAAAGATAAGTTTAGTTATTATACCTATTTCAATTATAAAACAGGTGATGGGTTTAGACCGAATTCAGAATTTGAGTCTAAGAACGTTTTTGCGCATGTGGGCTACCAGTTTAACGACAAAACCAAAATGACAGGCGACGTCACCTACATGCACTATTTGGCGCAGCAAGGCGGAGGACTAACCGATACGATGTTTGAAAATGACCCCTACCAAAGTAATCGTTCTAGAAACTGGTTTCAGGTAGATTGGTTATTATATAATGTAAAACTCGATCATAAATTTTCAGAACAAACCAATTTTACTTTTAATTTGTTTGGGTTGGATGCTTCAAGAAAAGCAGTAGGGTTTAGAGGGGATCCATATCCTTCAGGCATGAATAAGAATCCAATAGTTGTTGATGATCTAAAAGAATCAGATGGTAGTTATTTTTATAATCGAGATGTATTAATAGGAGATTTTAAAAACTGGGGTGCTGAAGCAAGGTTATTAACTAAATACAATTTGTTTGGTAATGAATCAGCTTTTTTAATTGGATCTAAGTATTATAATGCAAATAATAAAGGTATTCAGGGAGCTGGAGATAAGAGGGAGGAACCTAATTTTACAATTTATAATGAGGAGTATCCCGATTACCCGAATGTTTCAAGTTTTAAGTATCCAAATAGGAATTTAGCAGTTTTTGGAGAAAATATTTTTAGATTTTCCGATAAGTTTTCTGTTACACCAGGATTTAGATTTGAGTATATTAAAACAGAAAGTGAAGGAACATATTTTACTAAAAACTACGATAATGCAAATAACTTAATTTTTTCAGTTGAAAATGAAGATAATCGAGTGTTCGATAGATCGTTCGTGTTGTTAGGTATTGGTACAAGTTATAAGCCCAATTCTTTTGCAGAAATGTATGGAAATATATCTCAAAATTATCGTTCAGTAACATTTAACGATATTCGTTCGGTAAGCCCAACATTTATTATAGACGAAAATATTACTGACGAGGAAGGTTTTACTGTAGATGTAGGGGTAAGAGGAGAGCTTAAAAGTTCTGTTTCTTACGATTTTGGAGTTTTTGGTGTTGCCTATAATAACAGAATTGGGGATATTTTGGATAATAGAGCCAATAGGGTAAGAACTAATGTAGGGGATGCGTTTATTTATGGATTAGAAAGTTTTATAGACTGGAATGTTTTAGAGATATTTAAAAATTCGTCATCCAAATATAAGTTAAAATTAGGTCTAAATTTAGCCTATATAGAATCAGAATATACCAAGTCTTTAAAAAGTGGCATACAAGGAAATACTGTAGAGTTTATTCCTAAGCTTAATATGAAAACAATGTTAAAGTTTGGTTACAAAAATTTAATGGGAAGTATTCAATATTCATACTTATCAGAGCAATATACCGATGCTTTTAATTCTCTAAGTGCAGAAAATGGGGAACTACGAGAAGGTGTGGTAGGACAAATACCTAGTTATGATGTCTTGGATGTATCATTAGCTTACACATACAAACGTTTCAAACTGGAAACAGGAATTAATAACCTGTTAAATAACGCCTATTTTACAAGACGTGCCACGGGGTATCCAGGTCCAGGAATCATTCCATCGGAACCAAGAACTTGGTATGCGACATTACAAATTAAAATCTAATCGAAAAGAATTCTTCGAGGTTCTGCCTTAAAGATAGTATGCTTCAAGAAATATTGTTTAATCGATAATTGCAAATTGATAATTGATCATGTCAGACTGAGCGCAGTCGAAGTCCTATTACCAACATTGTTGATTATTTATTACTGTTTATTGTTGAATTGTTTAATCGGTAATTGTTAATTGCAAATTGATAATTGACCACGTCAGACTGAGCTCGTCGAAGTCCTTATTATTTATAAAGTTACAACAAGCTCCTGACATCTGATTATATTTGGATTTTTATCATGTACTAAACGATTTCTTTAGGTTTTATTTAACATTTATATATTAAACTTTCTAATGATAGTTAGGTCTAATGCATAAACCTAACTAAAAAACCACATTGAAAAAATTAGTAGTAGTACTGTCGTTATTTATTTCAACAACATCATTTGCACAAAAATTTACTTTAGAAGGCGTTGTTAAAGACCAAAACGCTCATGTTTTAGAAGGCGCTACGGTATATCTTCAAAGTATTAAAGACAGTATCCCCATATCTTATGGTATTACAAATAAAAATGGCGAGTTTTCATTACAGGTAAATACCGAGAACGATTCCAAGGCTATTTTCAATATTGCCTATATGGGTTATAAGCCATTTAAAAAGGATATCGATGTGCCTGCGGGCAAGCAACTAAACTTAGGAAGTCTGACGTTAGACGATCAGGTTGAAGAATTAAACGTGGTGTCCATCATCGGGAAAGCGCCCCCTATTTTAATTAAAAAAGACACGATAGAATATAATGCCGATAGTTTTAAAACCATGCCAAATGATAAGGTGGAGGATTTATTGAAAAAATTACCAGGGGTCGAAATAGATCTAGATGGCATCATTACGGTCAATGGGGTTGAAGTAGAGGCCATTAATGTCGATGGGATGCGGTTTTTTGGAGAAAAGAATGGTGCTATTGCTCTAAAAAACATTCCTAGTAATGCTGTTAGTAAAGTTCAGGTAACCGATTATAAAACGGATATGCAGAAATTTACAGGTGAAGAATCTGATTCCGGTACTAAAGAAATAAACCTGAAAATAAAGAAAGGACAAAATAAAGCCTATTTTGGAGATGTCAATTTGGGCTATGGCACCGATGAAAAATACCAAGCCAATGCCAACCTGTTTCAGCTTATTGATGGCAAGCAATTAGGCATTATTATGGGGACAAACAATATAAATATGTCCAAAGGATTTAATTCGTTGCCCGATGCCGATTCCAGTAATGGCTATATAGAATCCGATTTTTTAGGCGCTAATTTTTCTAAAGGAAAATGGAACGAAACCCGTGTAAATGCCGATTATAGGTACAGTAACCAAAGCACCGATAGGGCACAAAAAAGTTATACAGAGAATTTCCTGCCCGATTTAAATTATATAACCAATGCGACTAGTAGAGGTTTTAATGATTCTGATAGTCATGATGTGGGGTCGGATTTAAAATTTCTTATTAAACCCAAAAACAAAAGCTCTAGAAACCATGTGCAATTATCGAATGTCACCAATTTTAATAGCTCAAATAACGACTCTTTTTCAACGGTAGATCGAATTTCGGAATATGCCAATGGTGATTTAGTAGGTACCTATTTTTCTGAAAATAATTCGAGCAACTCAAGTTATAATTTTAACAACGATTTTAGTGTCACCTCAAGAGTCGGAAAAAAAAGAGATTACTTTAATATAGGGTTTAGTACCGCATTCGATAAACAAGATGCTGAAGGTTCAAACTATTCTAGAAATGATTTGGAAAGCAGCAACACCAGTGTTGTGCAAGACCAAATCTCAAATACCAATAATTCGGGAGCAAGAATAAATTTACATGCCAGATGGAGCAAAGAGTTATTGAACAATTTTAGAATCATACCAAGGTACAGTGCGACGGTAAACAGCCAAAAGGACGAAAAGTTTATTTACGATTTTGATGAAAATGATGCCGATTATACGAGTTTTAATGACCAAATAAGCGTAGATAGTCGATACATCGCTACTACCATTCGACCAACATTAGGACTGCGATACGATTACAAGGAATTTCGTTTTGAAGTGAATGGTTCTTACACCAATACGTTTAGAAATTATAAAGACCATATTATTAATGCACGTAATTTTAAAAATGCGTTTGAATATGTAACTTATTCGGGTAGAATACGTTATCGTGACGAAAAAGGCTATAAAAACATCACTTTGGATTACGACCAAAATGTTAACCTACCATCCATTAGCCAATTACAGCCCATTTCCGATGTTAGTAATATAACCAATATAAGAACTGGAAACCCTTTTTTAGAGCCAGCCGTAAGTCATGAGATTGATCTAAAATACCAAAATAATATTGCGTTTAATAATATTAATGTTACGGCAAATGCCAAGGCTGAATTTGTACAAGATAAAATTATTAATTCGACCATAACAGATTCAGATTTAGTACGCTATACAACCTACGAAAATATAAATGGCGATTATCGTGTTTCGGGAAATACGGCTATTTCAAAGTCATATTTCAGCAAAAAAAATAATTTCAATATCAATTTAAGGTTTCATGGTGATTATAGAAACATTAAATCCATTCAGAATGCTGTAAGATTCACAACAAAAACGCATACGCTTAGACCATCGCTGTCATTAAGTTATTCACATAACAAGAAAATAGATATAAGCACATCTTACAGTTATGCGATGACTCATACTAAATACGATACCAATACATATAACGATAACGATTATTTTGTACAGAATTTAAGATTGGAATCTTCTGTGTTTTTTCTAAAAGATGCCTTTTTTACTAATAAAGTATCGTACCGATATAACAGTAGGGTAGGTGATGATTTTGATGGTGCTGCTGTTTTTTGGAATGCAGGATTAGGCGTGCAGTTATGGGATAATAAAGCAACTTTAACAGCAGTTGGCTATGATATTTTAGGAAAAAATAATGGCTATAATAGGTCCGTTTCCGAAACGGCTATTCAAGATGTAGAGAATAAAATATTAGAACAATACTTCATGCTAACCTTTGTTTATAAATTTGGACGATTTGCAGGCCAAAACATGAATATGGGTGATAGATACCAAAACAGGTCCGGCGGCGGTTTTAGAAGACGTTAAGGTTGTTGGAAAAAATTAAACGAAATGAGATAAATTTGAATAGTATTTTCTTGTAGTTTTATGCAATGATGAGTTTTAGAATGTATTATTTTTTATTTCTACTTATTTCAAGTCTGTCTATGAATGCAAAGGAATGGAAAAGTTTAAGAATCTACCATAAAATCACCCATACGGAAAACCTGTTGCCTTCCGATTGGTTAAAATCCGATAGAATAAACAACACAGCTGTTTGGAGACTTGCCAATGCTTTTAATCTAGAAAACAATCTACCCCAAGAGTACACCACCATTGCAGAGCGTAAAGATTTTTACAAATGGGCAAATGCTGAAGTTGAAAAACAGGGGCACCAAGTTGTTTGGTTTAAAATGGTGCATTTTATTTCCAGCAAATTATACACCATGGAAACGTTTCCTAATGTTATTTTTGTGAATAAAAAGATGATGACCTATGCCAATAGTTGCAGCGAGTCGGTTTTTGAAAATTCATTCCCTGAAATAAATACCCTATTTAAATCAACAGCTATTCTAAATGGAGAAACTGGTTTACAATGGGATAAAGCTATTTTGTACAAAGAGCAGTATGTTTGGGTTAATGCTATTATTAATAACATTGATTCCCATAGTCTAAAAAAGATGGGAAATATTTTAAAAGGCAAGTGTTTGTATGGAATATTTATCCCAAAAGCGATTCGATTTACAGGTGATTTAACCAACAAAGACATGCGGTATGAGTACGCTTTAAACACACTCAGGGGGTATTTTGAAAATACCAACCGATAATTTGTTGTTGTTATGAACTCATCTTGACTTTTTGTTTTTAACCGAACCTGCCTGCCGGCAGGCAGGAATGAGATAAAATTTGTACAGATGAGGCGCTTCTTGCAAGGCATAGCATCGCTACGCATAAAAATAGTAAAGAAATATGGATAAATTTTAGCCATTTTTTAGGAAATAGAGAAAGTCAAGATAAGTTCACTTATTCTTTTGGTTTTACGCAATTCAAACAGAAAAAAATGTGTATATTTGCACGCAATTATAATCATAATTGCACCATGACTGCACATCAAAATAAAATTCTAGGAGAAGGGTTAACCTATGATGACGTTCTACTAGTTCCAGCATATTCAGAAGTACTTCCACGCGAAGTTAATATTCAAACAAAGTTTACACGCAACATTACCATAAATGTGCCTATTATTTCGGCAGCTATGGATACCGTTACCGAAAGCAAAATGGCTATAGCCATGGCGCAAGAAGGCGGTATTGGTGTATTGCACAAAAATATGACTATTGAAGCACAAGCTTTAAAAGTTAGAAAAGTAAAACGTGCCGAAAGCGGTATGATTATAGACCCAGTAACGTTGCCACTTACGGCCATAGTGAACGATGCAAAAAAAGCGATGGCTGAATACGGTATTGGTGGTATTCCTATTGTAGATGAAGATGGAACGCTAAAAGGGATTGTAACCAACCGAGATTTACGTTTTGAGCACGATAAAAAACGCCCCATAGTTGAGGTCATGACTAGTGAAAACTTAGTAACTGCTGCCGTTGGAACCTCTTTAAAAGATGCCGAAAAAATACTTCAACAACATAAAATCGAAAAACTGCTTATTGTTGACGACCATTACAAACTATCGGGTTTAATTACGTTTAGGGATATCACAAAATTGAGTCAAAAGCCTATGGCTAATAAAGACCAGTATGGACGTTTACGTGTTGCTGCAGCTATTGGCGTTACGGGCGATGCGATTGATAGAGCCGAAGCTTTGGTAAATGCAGGCGTCGATGCGGTGGTAATTGATACCGCTCACGGGCATACCAAAGGTGTGGTTGGTGTACTAAAAGGCATTAAAGCGAAGTTTCCGAATTTAGATGTAATTGTTGGTAACATTGCTACGGGAGCAGCAGCGAAATATTTAGTAGAAGCAGGAGCCGATGCCGTGAAAGTTGGTATTGGTCCGGGATCTATTTGTACAACACGTGTGGTTGCAGGTGTTGGTTTTCCTCAGTTTTCAGCAGTTTTAGAAGTCGCTGCAGCTATAAAAGGCACAGGCGTTCCGGTAATTGCCGATGGTGGAATTCGTTACACAGGTGATATCCCTAAAGCCATTGCAGCAGGTGCAGACACGGTGATGTTAGGGTCGCTATTAGCAGGAACTAAAGAATCGCCAGGTGAGACTATTATTTATGAAGGCAGAAAGTTTAAATCATATCGTGGGATGGGGTCTGTGGAAGCGATGAAAGAAGGGAGTAAAGACCGTTATTTTCAAGACGTTGAAGACGATATTAAAAAATTAGTACCAGAAGGTATTGTAGGTCGTGTGCCTTATAAAGGTGATTTATATGAAAGCATCCATCAGTTTATTGGTGGTTTGCGTGCAGGTATGGGCTATTGCGGAGCTAAAGATATTGCGACTTTAAAAGAAACAGGTCAGTTTGTAAAAATTACGGCGAGTGGTATTAATGAAAGTCACCCGCATGATGTAACCATTACCAAAGAATCGCCTAATTATTCCAGATAGGTTTAGGTTTATTGATAAAATTAAAAGGGCTTTAGTAGACATATTAAAGCCTTTTTTTTTGGGATAGTTCCGCTTTGAAATTGTTGCATATGTACCAATTAAACCAAACTAAAAGCTAAATTCGACTAACTTTTAGAAGGTTAAATTTGCCTTTCGAACCTTGCTGCGATGATACTGATTATGAATATCTGTATAAAGTGATACAACATAAGTGGAAGCAATATAATACCTGCAGATGCCGTATTTTGAAATAGTATTTTAGAAAAAACGGTACCATGTACTAATGATTTTTTGGTGCCGCAAAATTGTGCTGTGATGCGATCCTCTAAAGTAAAACCTAAATATTTTGCAATCTGTTTAATAATCAAAAAGACGACCACAAATAACCCAATAACAGCAGTTAAAATGAGTAGTAAATCGGAAAAGTTAACTGAGTTAAAAACATGTTCTGTGAACGATTCAGCAAAACTTTTGTAAATGATAAGTAAGATGATAGCCTTATCAAATAAGGTGAGATATCGTAGATGTTTCCTAACAAAATCGCCTAAATAGCGTTGTAAATACATCCCAATAATTACTGGTAATAAAATTTCGGTAAGTAGTTTTAAGTAAATGCTTCCTAAGTTGAAATCAGTGGTGGTTTCTTGTAAAAATAGTCCCATCCATAGAGGAGTAATAATAATTCCAATAAGTCCAGAAATACTAGCGTTAAATATAGCAGCCGGAATATTTCCCTTTGCAATGGACACCATAACTACAGATGATGACACTGTTGAAGGAAGCGCTGCCAAAAACATAAACGCCAACCAAATTGTATGGTTGCTTTCGTTAGATATAAGCGGATAAAATCCCATAACAAGTATTGGAAATAAAATAAAGCTTGATGATTGCACCAAGAGATGCAATCTCCAGTTTTTTAAACCTATTCTTATCTTTTCCGGGCTTATCTTTAACCCATAAAAAAAGAAAATTAATGATACCCCAATACTTCCAATAAGGCTTAAGGGAACTGGGCTATTTTTACTGCCCCAGTTGGGAAAAAAATAAGCCGTAATAACAATGGCTATTATAGCCAGGACAAATCCGTCTAGTTTTATTTTCAAAAGCTCTTGATGTTTTTAATGACAAGTTTAGGTAACTAAATTTTCAAGACTACAAAGCTACACATATTGACTTGCTCTTTTAGGTTCTGAAAATTTTGCCGCAAATTCGCAGATTACCTAAAATGATAAAAATTTGCGAATTTGCGGTAAAATTTCACCGATTAATTT
>LLBZ010001928.1_pt2 | contig 10531 bp, 10 predicted proteins | sample 1489421 | NCBI WGS metagenome assembly LLBZ01 (sample SAMN04092657, study PRJNA295927) | soil metagenome | biome: Soil prokaryotic community; feature: Bulk soil; isolation source: soil from tomato rhizosphere | host: tomato cultivar Moneymaker | place: South Korea | collected 2011-11-01 | reverse complement strand
GGAACTGATACCACTCTAGCAAATGAGAAAAATATCCCCATCGGAGAAGTTAATTCTCTATTTCATGTACCCATTCTGATTGACAATAATACAGAAAATTTATCATTACAGCTAAGTGGTGGTACATTGGACTATATTCAATTAACTTCGAGTTCTGAGGATAACCGGACCCTATTACTATCAATATCGTCATATAGCAACAAAGGCAATCTAATAATAGACATACCAAGGATTATTCTTGATTCCAAGGTAAACGGCAATGACAAGAATTTTACAGTGTTGGCAGATGATCAGCCAGCTAAATTTTTAGAGATAAAAAATCCCGATAAAGGGAAACCAATTTTGAATAGTACGATTGGCAATATATCAGCGGTACAATATCCCAACAATACAGAAAGTAGAAAATTAATGGTGGAATTTGGATCAAATACAAAAATAATCGAAATAATTGGAACTGATACCACTCTAGCAAATAATCAGTCTATAGACAATAGCACTCAAAACAACACGATTCCAGAGAAGGATAGAAACCTTGGAAATTTCGTGTTTCCAATTATATCCATAATTGTTTCATTGGTCGGAATCTCACTCTTTTTCTATTTCCGTAAAAATAAGGCCCATCTAATGAATAAATTTAAGCCAAAATAGATAATAGGAAAATTTTAGGTTCTATTGCGCTTCAGATCACAAATCAGTATTCAAATATTGTAATGGTATGAGATTTTAAAAACGATGAAATATTGCTACACACTCTTTATGAGCAAATCATCGTTTTTAGGGGTAATCAATCACAAGCATGCGAATTTATTGCCAAGATATGAAATTTTGTTTCGAAGTGAATCAAGTTTGGTCCAAAATCGAATCTAGAAATAAAACATTTACATTGAAAAAGGAGAAATATTACAATTTTGTATTACTTTTAATAATATTTAAGTAAATAATGCAATATTTTAAGAACAAATAAATAGTACGTTTGGGCGATACTGATGATAGTTGTTCTTGATGTTTTTCGGAAATTGTTAATCAATATTAGAAAATTTTTTTAAATTAAAATATGTATAGTGAAATAGATCACTGTAATTGACATTAGACTACAACAAAATGATTGAAATAATTTTAGAAGAGAACCAAGAACTTGATTTTGACAAACTAAAGGAAATGATTGAAGAAAAAAAAGCTAATGTTGGAGCAGGCTACTTAACTGACCAAGGAGCTTTGTTTTTGGTAGCTGCAGATTTGGGCATATCTTTGGAAAAATCTCCAAAGACAGAATACAAGATAAAAGATATTTTCATAGGAGCTCGTGATATTACAATAATTGGTAGAATAATAACTATAAATCCTATCCGAACATTTCTAAAGAGAGATTCAGATCAAGAATCAAGAAATAGAATTATATCCATATATGATAAGGACTCTAGTATCAGGATCAAACTTTGGGATGATCTGGTTGATTTTCCTGAACAACTTAATTTAAAACAAGGAGATTTAATCAAGGTATCAAATTGCCAAGTAAAGTCGGGATTAGATAATAGACCAATAGTGAATCTAGGCAACAGTGGTTCTATTGATTTGATAATTGATGATACTAAACATCATATCCCTACCTTATCTGAAATCACGGTAACAATCGATGATTTGTCAACACCCAAAGACAATTTGGTAATAGTAGGTAATATTAGTTCAGATCCCAGAATCTCTGAATTCACCAATAGTAGAGGAGAACACTCAAAGTCCTTGCACTTGGAGTTATCAAATGAAGAAGGTACACGTAAGATCCGGTCTGTGATTTGGAATATAACTGAAGAAAGCGTTCCAAAGACATTAACAAATAACTCCAAAATAAAATTGATAGGAGTTAAAACCAAAGTCGGTAATCCTAATTTTGGAAATGGCGATTTGGAAATTCATGGAGACGAAGGAACCGTGATAGAATTATTAGAAGAGGAAAATCCCATTGAAAACTATATTTTAAGAGTAATTTCAAAAAGAATCGATAAAAATGATGGTAAGTTATTATCTATGGCTATAGATAGAGAAAGTAGACCATACTTCTTGAAGATAAATACCAAACTCTTTGAAACGAATATAGATTATGATGATATAATTGAATGTTATCCGACTAGGATATTAGGTAACACAATCGAACTTACCGAACAAGACTCTTTTATTCAAGTTTTGAATAATGAGCAAGAATTTCCGCGAGCTGAGCAATTCGAAATCAAAATCAAGAATATTGGCACAATAAATAGACCATATATTGTAGAAGCTATTGTTCTTCAAATGCCAAATGCCTCAGAAGTTAATACTAAAAGTGGAGAATTGATTACAGTAGCTGATACAATAGTAGGTGACGACACCGGTGAAATTAGGCTTGTAGGATGGAGAGAGAACAGTAGTTTGGTAAGTCAACTCAAGATAGGAGAAAGAATAAAAATTATGGCAGCAGTTGCAGTTAACGGCAGAGAAGGAAACATAGAGTTGTCATTGAAGCCTTACTCAGAAATTGTACAAGTCAGCTAGTATCAATTAGGAAAGATATTACATATACATACATTCATGTAACTTAGCTGTCCCAAAATCCTCTCGTTGTTATATACTGTTTCTCCGCCTCGTAAATTGCCTTCAGCAAATTTTCTTCATCAGTATAATTTCGCAAGATTCTTGCACAAGTGTCAACACCAATACCATGTCCAGATAAAACAAAGATTGCCATTTTCCCAAAGTTATTAATTAGCGACGCCAATTTCCACGCTCTATCAAATTTATTCATTTCATCCTTGGTAAGGCTAGCCCCAATCATTTTCCGGCTAACAATATTTCTTAAATCAGTATCCTTCCAAAAAGTAGCCGAAATCAGCTTTGATTTGCAAAACGGACACCCTATTTTTTCGGGGACCTCCTGGGTTTCATAAACTCGTTCCCATTTCGCGCATCTTACACAAATTAATTTATGTTTAGTTCTTGTCAATCTCTCTCTGATCAACTCAAGAATTCCACTCTCCATACCTTGGGGTGATGAAATTGTCTTCTTCGATTTGGCTAGAATAGGTTGAGATAACCCCGAAAATCTAGTGTTTTCGAACCAGTGTATCTTGATGGAGCTTGTCTTAATCTTATTAATTATGACTAAAGTATTACCAATATCGAATTTATCATGAATTAGTTCCCGAATGGACTCTTTGCTTATAGAAGTTTTTCGGTATTTCTCATATATCATGCGGGCCATTCTCTTGTCGTAAATAGAGCGCTTGTCGATTATCCCAAATCGCTTCGCAACCATCCAAACTTTCCAATTTATGTTATAGGTACCTGTAAAGGAAGCTATTAAAACAGATTCGATATCAAAATCGTTATCAAATAGAGAAAATACATGATTTTGTCTTAGTCGGGCATTTGCTGAGCTTAGTAGGATTCTATATGGATCGGATCGATATTCGATCTCGTATCCAGTCATTGAAGAAATAAATGTAGAAAAAAGAGATCCCAAAGTGTTATTTATTTTCGAGCCAAACGTGCTATGTATGATTACTAAATTATCCGAAGGCATAGCCTCAATAACGATATTATGAGAATCCGGAATTATAAGGAGGGGACTCATGTAATCAGATAGTTTAGTAACAAGTTGCAGGTCCACTTGTTTTAAAACATTCATTTGAAATCGCTGAGAGGAGTTCAGGCTTCCTCTTACTCTTCCAACCAACTTCGCAGTCTCATAGTCAACAGGAATCATTTCGCCAACCCAATATGGGATGTTTATCGGGGCACCGCTAAGTGGTTCAACATGCACCTGAAATTTTCCCTCATTTACAGCCAAAATTCTCCATTGAGAACCCTTTAATACAAAAACGTTCCCTTTTTCCCCATAGTCGCCCACAAACTGTTGATCTAATGTTCCTATCCTCTTATTAGATATAGAATCAATTACTTCAAATTTTACTACATGAGGAATTGTGGAGACATTCTCATAATAGTAAAGGTATGTTTTTCGTGTTCTCCATATGAGATTATTTTCTCTATCTAACCTAAGAATATAATTATTGGCTAAAAGATTTATACAATCGTTAAAATCAAAAAAAGTCAGAGATCTGAAAAGATATGCTGAGGAAAATATCTCAAAAAGATTTTTGAAATTTAATTTTTCCCTACTTTGTAGAACGGAACCTACTATGTTGTGTGCTAATACATCGAGCGAGCATTCATGAGGTGACTGATCCTCTATCGAACCTCTATTCACTCGATGAATTATGCTCAATGATTCAATATAATCATCATAATTATTAGTTAGGATCAATCCTTTTGCCGATGCATTACGAGAATGCCTGCTCCGGCCAATTCTCTGCATTAATTTGGAAACTTGCCTTGGGGAGCCATAATGAATTACGAGATCAATTGAACCGATATCTAAACCTAGTTCCAAAGATGAGGTGCATACAACAATTCCCACAAAACCATTTCGTAAAAAATTTTCTGTTTCCTCTCGAATATCTTTGGATAAAGAACCATGATGAACATGTATATCGATGGTATTTTGACTTTTTAATACGGTACCCAAAAATTCTGATTCATCCCTAGTGTTAGTGAAAAGCAAAACAGAAGACATTGGATGATTGGTAGTCACATAATCTAGGATGTAACCAGAAACCTCTTTTATCGACCCTTCAATATGCCTTAATTCGAGATCATATTTTCGCAGTGTTCTATCGATCATGATCGCACATTTCCTTCGGCTTCCAGTTAAAAATTTAGCAGTGGTTGAAATATCTCCTACCGTGGCTGAAATTCCAATTCTGCAAAACGTCGAAGTAATCAACGTTAGTCTCTCCAAGGCCAAGGAAAGATAAGCGCCCCTTTTTGAGGGTATTATTTCATGTATTTCATCTATAATCACCCATTGTACTGTCTTCAGTAAATCACTCATTTTCTCATTGACCAACATTATTCCCAATGATTCAGGAGTTGTAATTAAGATCTCAGGAGGATCTTGGATAATTTTTTTACGTTTGGAATACGGAGTGTCACCATGTCTAACTTCTACACCTAAATTTTCTGATGTTGAATACTTAATTATTCTCCTAAGGACATCATTATTTAGAGAACGTTGCGGTGTAATGTACAAACATTTGATTCCACTGTTTTCTTTGATGCATTTCTTTTCATCACTTAAAATACTAATAACAGGAATTATAGCAGCTTCGGTCTTCCCGGACCCCGTAGGAGCAACCAATAGCGAATGTCTTTTTCGCGCGATTACTTTGTAAGATTGTGCTTGAATTGATGTTAATTGTTTGAAAGATTCTTTTTCAAACTTTGCTAAAATTAATTGTTCTGTTTGAGCGTAATCATTCAACTTTATCAAATTGTTGTTTGGTTTTGACTTTGGATGCCTTCCTTCCTAGTTTTGTCGCTCCAATAGTGTTTTCAAATTCTTTTCCTTTTCCTTTGTTAAATAAATATTCATAGGCGAAAATGGAAATCAACGCAGCAAGAAATATTATTAATGATGAAGAAAAAACCATACTATCAAAAGAGTCGACCATATTACTAACTATATAATCATGGTGTCAAGATATAAATATGTTAAATAAATAACCAATTATTGTAAATAGGTTTTTATACAAAAGAGTTCTTTATTAATTGTTTTACTATTTGATTTTCGTTAAGAACTGGGATAAACATGTACTCTAGGTCGTCTGAATCTAATCCCAATATGCAAGATGCGCAATCCGTAATGGCAACTATTCTTCAAAATCTGCCGCGAGAATGTTCTTTAACCAAGATAGAATACGAGGGCCCAAGAATAGCTCTTCACACCAATAATCCAAAGTTTTTACTAGAAAATAGCAAAATCCTTCCGAACATAGTTGCACAAATTAAAAAGCGAATAGTATTGCGAATAGACGAATCGATAAGGATTGAAGAAGAAGGAGTTAAAAAGATGGTAGGAAAATATATCCGGGAAAAATCTAATATTTCTGATATCCTTTTTGATCCTGCCCTTGGTGAGGCAACCATATTCTTAAAAAAGTTTTTAGAAACAAGCAATCTTGAAAATATGATTAATAAACTAACACTAGAAACAGGGTGGAAGATAATATTTAAAAAAACTCCTAAAATAGTATCCACCATAAAAGCAATAAATAAAATAACTAAGGATTCTTCGGACTACAGAATTCAATTTTTCAAAAGAGTTGGCGAAAAAATATTCCGAGAAAAAATGACCTCAAATATTGAAACTAGTTTGATATCATTGGGCGGATTTGCTGAAATAGGTAGGTCCGCCATTGTACTTAGTACCAATGAGAGCAATATACTTCTCGATTGTGGTTTAAATGATTATACTAACGATCCACTTTTGAAGTTTCCAAGATTTGACTCTATAGGCTTGAAGTTGTCAGATATTGATGCAATACTGCTAAGTCACGCTCATTTCGATCATACTGGATTTTTGCCAGTATTGTTCAAATACGGTTACCAAGGTCCAGTTTACTGTACCGAGCCTACTGCATATTTAATGTACATCCTATTCAAAGAACACGTAAAGAATAATGGACAGTATGCGAATTATGATGATAAAGACTATGAAAAGATTTTCTCACATATTATATATTTGAATTACAATATCGTTACCGACCTCACTCCAGATATTAAGGTAACATTATATAACGCTGGTCATGTATTAGGATCGACTTCTTTTCACTTTCATATAGGTAACGGGGATCACAATTTCGTTTATACGGGTGATCTTAAGTTTGGAAAGAGTTCATATTTAGAGAATGCGGTTTGGAATTTTCCCAGAGTAGAAACCATACTAATAGAAGGCACTAATGGCGGAAGAGAAGATTCTTTTGTGACAAGGGAAGAGGCAGAGTTAAAACTTATTGATGAAATAAATCAAGTATTAAAAACCAAGAAAATTATCCTTATGCCAACTCAATTAATAGGAACCTCTCAAGAAATGATAGTAACATTGGATCAACTAATAAGACAGAAGAAGATCAAGAAATGCAAAATTTTTGTTGATGGATTACTATCAGAAATAAATTCAATACATGAATTTGATTCCGAGTTCCTTAATAAGGATTTGCATAGTAGTATTTTGTCAGATGAGTACAACCCTTTTCGATCAAGGTCGATTACTATTATTACGGATATCGAAAGACAACAATTTAACTCTGGGATAGTAATACACCCATCATCAATGCTTAATTGTATTCACAGTTTCGACTATTTGAAGAGGTTAGCAACAGATCCAGATAACCTGATTATTTTTACCTCTAAACCAAATGAAACCAGTATTGCCAAGCAAATTATTGATGGGAAGAGAATATTTTCAAATGAAAAAGGGCAAATTGAAATCAAATGCAGAGTTGAAAGCATCTATTCATTAAATTCACATTCGGATTTCAATCAGCTTAATGCTTATATTTCACGATTGAAACCAAAGCTAAAGAAAATAATTGTTAATCATGGAGAAAGGGCTAAGGTCCAAAACTTTTCAAGCTACTCAAGCAAAGTCCACAATATCTCTACTCAATACATGCAAAATCAGGAAGCAATGAGATTATTATAATGATGTTGTAAATTAGCCACCTCTCAACATTCGACTACTTTAACCATGCCAAATTTTTACATCAGGGGGAGTCAATATTATCCTCTCTTCACCTAACCTAGCCATATCTCCACCCAAGGAGGTAACTGAATTATATAGGCTTTCAACAACATTTCTAAGATCGTCGACATCCTTTTGAGCCAATGGAGTAATTCTTATTATGATTATCATATTTCTTTCTATATCTTTTTCAATCTCTTTAATGTCCTTTACATCTCGCAAAGTAAATGTTTTCAGGTAAATAGGTTTGTTTAAGGGGCTTTTAGATGGCATTTTATTAATTGTGTTTATCAATTATTAAACAAATGATTAATATAAATATTGAAGGATTAGTTAAGTAGATTCTACCGTCATATTTAGATCCTAAATGCATCAAATTCATCATTCTCGCATCGCTGTGACGAAATCAATTTTTTCCAACCTCTCTTTTTTTGGATAACTTGTACTTCATAAATCTTACCTTGAAGAGTATCAGAATAGCGTAATGTTATCATAATAGCCAATTGAAGCAATTTCTTATGTTTACGCATATCAGCCTTTTTATGGAATCTCAATATAGATACTGGTCCAGGTATCAATACTGGCTGAATCAAATAATCAAAGTCCTGACAATAAGCAAGGAGCATTTCATTTTCAGCATGGTTCCTACCTACAACAAGTTTAGAAATGGGATCTAATCTAAAGTGTCTTCCAATTTTTAAAAGATCCATATCGTTAAGACTTGGTTCAGATATGACATATTTGAGCAAATCTCTTACCCTTTTTGAAAAATGTGGATCGGTTAAGAGACATCCTCCTGCAGCGTTGGGAGGATCTAATATTCCATATTTGGTAGCTAAATCTAATTGTCCTTTCCTCGATCGTCCCCTAATTGATCCTAGAAGAGAACGATTAACTAAGCCCTTGGTTTCTGGAGTCGTAGGTGTCAACAATTTAGCTGATAAGGGTCTTAAGACTTTCCCCTCCATCTCAGTGCCCCTTTCAATAATCGATAAGGCATTTGAGTTTTGACTCATCGGTCTCTGGTGTAGCACTTCCCCTGTAATAACAAAAGAAGCCCCGATTTTTTCCATATGTTTTTTTGCCTCTTCATACATCATCATTCGACAATCAATACAAGGATTCATCCCAGAACCGTAACCATGTTTTGGATTCTTTAACATAGTCAGATATTCTTTACCTAAGTATACAGTTTTGATATTAATATCGAGTTCGGTTGCAACTTCCAGAACCTTGTGTCCGCATCCTTTGCCACAGTCAAAATCACAGAAAGGTGTTTTGATGGCCACTGCTTCAACTTCAATGCCTTGTTCCTTCACCATTCTAACTGCTAACTGACTATCCAGGCCTCCAGATAACAATGCGACTGCCTTTACCTTACCTTCCTCTTTCGTTTTATGTGAAACATCTTCTGAATTTTCTGTCTTCATTGTCTTAGGCGATTTTGGTGATTGGGACTTGAACATTGTTTTGGATCATTGCTAGTAGATTCGCGACATGTTTATACTTAGCTATTAATGGTCACATTTATTCAAATGATGGATTTTTGATTAGTAATTGTGATCCAGCAAAATTTTTGTTAAATAGATTGGTATTCTTCTTTACTTGTTTAAGAGTTCCAGATATAGAAACAATGATTAATTCTTGATGAAGAAGATATAAAGAAATCAATGTGCTTGATAAGGAATCAAGATTGCATTTCAGAATAAAGATGTTATTATTAAAATCCTTTGTTTTTATTAGACGGCTCAAAGAATTAAAATACTCGATTGCACCAAAGACCTCGGTATATCTTCTCGAAAACTCATCAAAAAACTTTCCAGGATCTAGCGGAGGATCATATGGAACGTATATTGTTATGTACCGGAATTTTTTCTTAGTTAAAGTCATATACAATTCCTCGGTTCTTGTCCTCTAACCATTTATTAAGACTAAACCAATATTCACGCGGCAAGATATCTAATTTGACTAAGAAGGAATTAAACAGTTTAGCTGATATCAAGTCGTATATATTGCTTGCACCGCTTGATAATATGAGCTGATGTCCATACTTTTTACACAAATAATGGATATACTTTACATCAGAAAACCACTTTCCTACTTCATAAGAATTACGATATTTTAGATTTGAAATTAGTATTTCAAATCCCATATTTTTTCCCGCCAATTTTTGAAACATAGATCTATAATGTATAGGACTATCTACTTCGAGAACATCATATCCCGCACCTTTTTGATCTATTCTATCATCAAGATTCTCATATACCAAATACGTGTATCCATAAGTCTCTTTTGTTTTATGAATATCGCTTTTTTTAATTTTTAATACTACGGAATCTCTATTTGAGATATTAACTCCTTTGCTCACTAAACCAATCTTGCTGATACACAAAAACTCTCTAATAAAGGCAATAGTCTGGTCATCACATTCAAAATTAACAGACAAATCAATGATTCCGGGATTTTGAGTCATTTTACTTATTTTTCAAATTTTCCTTTTCGTCTAAATATTATTCTGACTGCATCATTATCTGAAAGTTCTAATTTCCCTAGACAAAGCTTCTGTTTATCTAGTCTAAAGTAAACCGATCCCTTCATATCAACATTATTAGTGAGGTATCGATCTAGTTCCTCCTTGCCATATAAGGTGATCAACGCATTCATTATGTTCCCAAAATATTCATCTACAAATAGTAACAGTATAATATTGATACGTGTAATTGGATTTTTCCAATGACCCTCAGTCTTTACTGTTTCGACTTGTTTAGAATTTAATGATTTTCCGAAATATTCGAGGATAAACTTTGTGATTTTGTTTTCATCCTCAGTAGCATGAGCAAGTACTGAAATATCAAGAGATGAAAACAATGTTTTAAGTTTTAATTCTATCTTTCTAGCTCTTCTTGGGTATTTGTGTTG
>LLBZ010006462.1_pt2 | contig 10537 bp, 6 predicted proteins | sample 1489421 | NCBI WGS metagenome assembly LLBZ01 (sample SAMN04092657, study PRJNA295927) | soil metagenome | biome: Soil prokaryotic community; feature: Bulk soil; isolation source: soil from tomato rhizosphere | host: tomato cultivar Moneymaker | place: South Korea | collected 2011-11-01 | reverse complement strand
GCTTTTGAGCACTTGCAGACTGGCTGGATCGCTGCCGTCGCGTTTGGCGGCGATTTCCAAAAGTTCTTGTTCGATTGCCGACGGTTGTATCTCCTGCTGCGCAGTAGCGCGCGGAAGCGAAGTAACAACGATGCCGGCGAGTAGAATGAGGGCGGTAAAAATAAAGACTTTCACTCTCATGAAGTACAACTTTCTCTCCTTCTTCCTTCCGGTCTCAATTTGAGTACCGAGAGAGAAAGTTGCTGAAGGTACGGTCTTATTACCGCCGCGGTGGGAATATTTTTGTGCGTCTGGTTAGTTATCTACAGATTACGCAGATAAAGAATTAATCTGCGTAATCTGTGGCGGTTCGGAAGGTTTGTAAGAGTCCGATTGTGATTGCCAGCACGACGGGGCCGAGGACGATGCCGAGTAGTCCGAAAACACTGATCCCGCCGAGCACTGAGAAGAAAACGAAAAGCTCGTGCAACCTGGTCTGGTTCCTGAGGAGCTTCGGGCGCAGGAAGTTGTCGATTGTGCTCACAACCAGTGCGCCCCAGAGTATCATCAGCACTGCTTTCGTCCAGTGGCCAGTCGCCATCAGGTAGATCGAAAGCGGCAACCAGACTAGAAACGATCCCGCAAGCGGAATCATGCACAGGAACGTCATCAGCACGGCCCAGAGGATCGGCGACGGAATACCTAATATCCAGAAGGCAAGGCCTCCCAACAATCCCTGAAGCGCAGCGATCGTCACCACTCCATAGACGCTCGCACTAACCACTTCCTTGATGCGCGCGATTATGGCTTCACCCTGTTCAGTGCTGAGCGGCAGTGCCGACGGCAATCGTCGTACGATCTCGTCGCCGTCCCGGAAAAGATAGTACATAGTGAACAGAACAAAGAACGACTTCACAATGCTGCCTACAATATTGCCGAGCAGGCTCCACGAAAAACCGAGCAGGAATCCACTGGTGCGTTTCAGTTGCTCAACCATGAACTCTTGTGTGCGGGAGGTGTCGACGCCGAGTCGAGTCTGAAGCCATTCAGTGACGCGTCCGAACAGCGGCGTTTGCGTGTTCATCAATTGAGCGACCTGCGCCGGCAGATTCGGGATGACCTTTCCCAGTTCGTCAGCGACCGCTATGGTGAGGAGCGTGAGAGGCAGAACGACGACGACTAAAACCAGTAAGCACGATAGCAAAGCGCTCAAACTGCGAGACTTGATCCGGTGCGTCAATCGCCGGTGAACCGGATAAAGAACTATCACCAACACGATCGCCCATTCCAGTACGCCGATGAAAGGCCTGAGCATTAGCCAGCACAGGTAGAGACCGATTCCAGTTGCCACGAGCACCGCTAGCCAGCGCGCTTGATTGATTTGATCGTTCATCTCATGTCAAATTAGCGAAAACAATCATGAAAGAGGCACCTTATGCAAGTTGTTGTTTGCAGTAAATGTAACGCGAAGAACCGTGTAGACGAAACCCGCCTGGCCAGTAGCGAGGCGAAGTGCGGCCGGTGTGGAGCGACGCTCGAAGTAACTGGCGGGCAGGATTCCAGGCCTTTAGTCATCACGGATCAAACTTTTGAACGCGAAGTACTGTCGGCGACAGGCAAGCCGGTGCTGGTCGATTGTTGGGCGCCGTGGTGTGGTCCATGCCGTATTATTGGCCCGGTTATGGACCAGCTCGCCGCCGAGTCGCAGGGAAAATATCTCATCGCGAAGCTGAACGTCGACGACAATCAGCAAACCGCATCGCGTTTTGAAATTGCGAGCATTCCTACCATGCTAATCTTTAAGGACGGCAAACTGATCGATCGTCTCATCGGCGTCCAGCCGAAGGAGACGATTGCCGAGCGTCTTCGTGTCGCGTCCAGATTTGCCGCGTAATCGGACCCCCTTGATAAAGGACAAATTCGATCATGAATAAACTAGTGTGCAACCTGGTTGGAGCTTTTCTGCTGTCTGCTGCGAGTTTGACGTTGGTCCATTCGCAGTCGCTAGCCCCGAAAAAAGCGAATCAGGGTGTGCAGCAAAAACAGCAGCACGGCGGTCTGCTAAGCGAAGAGTTTTCTTTCCTGATTAAAGACTTCAAGATCGATCATCAAGGTGAAACTAACACCTTAAACATCTCAATCTCGTATCGTTACGTCGTCAACATCGCGAATTCTGATTATCCCGACTTCCGCTGGCTGGCCAAAGATGTAGAGACGTTGCTGGGCAACTATCCGAACAAAACAGACTACTGGGAAATCGTCAACAAGCAGATCACATCCCTCTTGATGAAGAAGTATCCGGCGCTGGCGAGTGTCACTTGTGAAATGACAGTCAATCCGTCCCGGCAGGTTCCATACACGCGCCTGAGCCGGGTCACGCGAAACCGGCGACGCTGAGTGTTGACACGAATTTCCAAAACTGTATTATACGCAGCACTCCCCGGCGGTCTTTGCGTCTGAGCCACTTGCCAAATGGCGGTAGCTCGTCTGCCTCACTAACAAGAACTCACTAACAAACTCCCAAGCCCAGACTCTAAATCATGAGTCAGCAACAAGCGTCTAACAAACGCGGGCACACGATTCTATTAGGCGGACTCGGCGGCGATTCACATTCCGTCGGCCTCACCATTCTGCGCCAGAGTCTCGGCGCAAACGGTTATGAGGTTCGCTATCTGGGCACACAAAACACGCTCGCGGATTTCTTTCGGATGGCGAGTCTCGCGAACGTCGTGATGATCTCGAGCATGGACGGTCATGCACGTTATTACCTGCGTGACTTTCCCGCGTTTAAGCGCGAGTTCAAAACGAACGGCACGCTCTGGTACCTCGGCGGAAATCTCGGCGTCAGCAGTAGTTACGAACGCGACTTCATCGAGATGGGCTTCCATCGTGTCTTCGCAAACTTCATCGAGCTGACGGCGGTGCTGAACATGATTGAGCGAGATCTGGCGGACGTGCCGGCAGTCGCCAGCTATCCTGAACTGTGGAAACAGTCTTTGCCGGCCACGTACCGGTTCCGCGGTGTCGCAAACGACACGTTGCTCGATAACGAGAGTTTTGAGACGTGCCGCCGCGAAGTGCTTGAACACTGGAAGACCGGGAACGGCGCGCGCAGTCTTGCCGGGAGTGCGCAGTTCCTGATGCAACAGCCTTCATTCCCGAGGGTCCAGGCAAACGTCCGGATGGACCACGATCGGATCCTGGTCCAACCACGCTCCGGAGTCGCTCTTGTCGACGAACAGATCAAGCTCTTCACGAACTTCAAACACGCCGGTGTTAAGGTGTTGTCATATCAAGTCGACTCGTTGACACGTAATAACGATTACGCGCGTGTGGAGGAAGCAATTCGCGATAGTCGCGTAGCCGGAACTTCAACGATCAATGGCTTCCCGATCATTAATCACGGCGTCCCCGGATTGCGACGAATTGCGCAACAGGTCCAGTTGCCTTTGCAGGCGCGACACAGCACGCGCGATCCGCGTCTGCTGGCTGAGATCTCGTACGCAGGTGGAGTGACTTCATATGAGGGCGGCGCCATCTGTTACAACATTCCGTACTACAAAGACTATCCACTCGCCGAATCGATTAAAAATTGGCAATACGTCGATTACCTGACCGGGCTTTTTCACAAACTCTTCGGAATCGTGCTCGATCGGGAGTTCTTTGGAACGCTGACGGCGACGTTGATCCCGCCGTGTATCGCGATCGTGACCGATATTCTGGAAACGCTGTTGGCGGTGAGGCAGGGTGTGAAGTGCGTCAGTCTTGGTTATGCCGAGCAAGGCAATCGACCGCAGGACATTGCCGCGATTCGCATGCTCGGGAAGTTGACTGGCGAGATTCTCGATCACATGGGTTACAAGGATGTGCAGGTCAACACAGTCTTTCATCAATACATGGCAGCGTTTCCGCCTTCGCCGCAGCGTGCCGACGAGTTGATTCGCTGTTCGGCGATGACTGCTGCACGTTCGGGCGCGACTCGCCTCATCGGCAAGACTCCGGTTGAAGCGTTTCGGATTCCCACGCTCGCAGACAATCTCAACGGGATCGATTTAATTCAGCGAGGACTTGCGGGAGCTTCTGATTGTTTTGTCGATGAAGCTCGAGTGGCGGAGGAGTGTGCGCGTATACGACGCGAGGTTGAATCGATTTTTGAAAGTATTGTTTGGTGTGGGAATGGTGACATAGCGCAAGGTGTCGTGACGGGTTTTGAAAAAGGGTTGCTGGACATTCCGTTCTCGCCGAGCGTGCACAATCGTGGCGAAGTGATGACTATGCGAGACGTTGATGGCGCGGTTCGTTTTCTGTCGATAGGGAACTTGCGATTGGATCGCGAGACGCGTGAGTTTCACGAGGACAAAGTCAGCGAGCGTCGCAAGGCCGAAGGAATACATTCACGCACGCAGGATTATCTCCTCGTGGAGCGCGACGTAATGCAAGTCGCCCGCTGCGAGTACGAGCACTGGCCATTGGGGCAATGACGCCTACTTGGACACAGTCAGTAGCACCTCGCGTTAGCGGGTGGGCCGATGATTAGTACGCAATATTTCCATTGATTTTGGATGCTGACGGCTGACCCACCCGCTACCGCGAGGTGGTACTGACTGTGTCCAACAGAGGAGACCGGACGGGAGGAGTTAAGTTCAGATGAGTAAGATTGCGGAGCGGATTGCGAATCTATCGCCCGAGCGTCAGAAGTTACTGGAGCGACTGCTGAAGCACGACCAGATCGAGCTGTCGCAAGAGGTGATCATGCCGCGCGTTCGCGAGTCGAACAACGCCCCGCTCTCATTCGCACAGCAACGTCTCTGGCTCTTTCTGCAACTGGATCCCGACACCGTCTCCTACAACGTGCCGGAAGCGTTCATTCTCAAAGGCCACCTCAACGTAGAAGCCCTGACGCGAAGCTTCAACGAGATCGTGCGACGGCACGAAATACTCCGCACCACTTTTCAGGTCGTCGCGGGCGAGCCAAGGCAGGTAATCGGTGAACCTCAACCAATAGCACTGGACGTCGTCGATTTATCTCAACTACCGGATCGCGATGCAAAAGCTCAGGAAGTGATCAACGATGCAGCATGGCAATTGTTTGACCTCACACGTGGTCCATTAATGCGACTGAACCTGATGAAGATCGAGGAAACGGAGCACATACTGCTCCTGACGTTTCATCACATCGTTCACGACGGCTGGTCGTCGAGTGTCTTGTTACACGAATTCACGATGCTCTATAACGCTTTCATTCGCAATGAGCCCTCACCACTCCCGGAGTTGCCGATTCAATACGCCGACTTCGCTATCTGGCAACGCGAGTGGCTCAGTGGCGAAGTGCTCGAAAAACAACTCAGCTACTGGCGTCAGAAATTAGCTGGAGCATTGCCGGTGCTCGAGTTACCAACAGACCGTTTACGTCCTGCCGTTCCGAGTCATCGCGGCGGCGCCGTGTTAGTCCATCTGCCGCCAACACTGAGCAGTGAATTACAGCATCTCACCAACGACGAAGGCGCAACCCTGTACATGACTTTATTGGCCGCGTTCAAAGTTCTGCTCCATCGTTACAGCGGGCAAACAGACATCTGCGTGGGAGTGCCTATCGCTAACCGCAATCGCGCCGAGACTGAAAACCTCATTGGCTTCTTCATCAACAACCTGGTGCTGCGCAGTAATCTCAAAGGCAATCCAACCTTTCAATCACTGCTGTCGCAGGTGCGCGAGGAAACCATCAATGCATACGCGCACCAGGACATCCCGTTTGAGAAACTGGTTGAAGAGTTGCAGCCGGAACGCAGCCTGAGTTACATGCCGCTCTTCCAGGTAGCGTTTACCTTGCAGAATGCACCCTCAGAGGAACTCAGTATTCACGATCTCAGCCTCTCTGAACTGGACGTCGACGTCGTAGTCTCAAAATACGATCTGTCGCTTTTTGTAATCGAAATGGAGGACCATCTCTTCTCGTTCATCGTTTATAACAGCGACATCTTTGACGGCCCCACGATCGAGCGCCTGTTCAAGCATTACCAGATGCTGCTCGAAGGCATTGTCGCCGATCGACAACAACGCATTGACGAGTTGCCGATGCTTACTGAAGAAGAGCAGCAACTCTTTTCAGAAATCAACAACACGCGCGCGGAGTTTCCGGAAGGGAAGCGCATTCATGAGTTATTTGAAGAGCAAGCCTCACGCCGGCCTGAAGCGGTCGCAGTTAACTACCAGGGAAAAGAACTGACCTATGGGGAATTGAACGAGCAGGCGAATAAGCTGGCACATCAGCTACGGCGACGCGGAGTTGGACCAGACACGATGGTGGGACTTCTGATGGAGCGTTCGCTGGATCTGGTAGTGGGAATACTCGGTGTGCTGAAGGCGGGGGGCGCTTACTTTCCACTCGATCTCAACTATCCAAAACAGCGTTTGGCGTTGATGCTTGAAGAGACGCGCGTGAGTTTGATCCTGACGCAGCAACGTTGGCAGAACAGTCTGCCTGAATTTGATGGCGATGTTTTGTGCGTCGATAGCGACGGTTTGGGCGATGACAACGAAAGCAATCTCGAAACCGTCAACTATCCCGACTCGCTAGCTTTTATCTTCTTCACTTCAGGATCAACCGGAAAACCAAAAGGCGTCATGGCGACGCAACGCAGCGCGGTCAACTATCTCACGTTCATAGTTCGCAACTACCAACTAACCAACGCAGACGTCATTTTACAGAGCGCTTCACTCTCCTTCGATGCATCGGTCCGCGACATTCTCGCTCCGCTCCTCGCAGGCGCGCGATTGGTCCTCGTGCCGGACAAAGACGTCAGAGATCCATTTGTACTGTTGTCGCGGATCAAAGAACACGGTGTCACTTGCGTACTCAGCATGGCGCCGACAATGCTTCGTACCCTCACCGATGCTGCGGTGGAAACAGGAACTAAAGGCCAGACGCTGCGACTCATTCTCACCAGTGGAGAAAGCCTGTCACTGGCCGAATGCGCGCGTGTGCGTGCGGTGCTGAGTGAGCATGTCGCGATCGTAAATCAATACGGTGCGACTGAGTGTACGATGTCCTCGACTCAGTATCGTGCGCCGGAATCGCAGTCTTCCGGCGTGGCCCTCGCAGGGAAACCGATTGCTAACTCGCACGTCTATGTTCTCGATCCTCACCTCAGGCAATGTCCGGTTGGTGTGCCCGGCGAAATACATATCGGCGGCGTGGGAGTGGCGCGCGGATATTTCCAGAGTCCGGATCTGACTGCTAACAAATACATTCCCGATCCATTCGGCAAACCCGGCGCACGCTTGTACAGAACCGGCGATCTCGGACGCTTTTTGCCCACTGGCGACATCGAGCTTCACGGCCGGGTGGACCGCCAGGTGAAGATGCGAGGCATACGAATTGAGCCTGCTGAAATCGAAGCGATCCTCAAAGATCATGAGAACGTGCGCGAAGCGGTGGTGATTGTTCGTGAAGATACGCCGGGCAATCAGAGACTGGTGGCCTATGTCGTCTTACGGCAGCCGGACAACAACCTGCGCGCGTTCGTGAAGGCGAGAATGCCGGATTACATGGTTCCCGCGACGTTTGTAGTGCTGGAGAAGTTGCCGTTGACGCCTAACGGCAAGGTGGACCACGCAGCGCTTCCAATTCCAAATGAGTTTGATTCGAGTAAAGAATTTGTCGCGCCACGCACGACGATGGAAGAAACACTCGCGCAAATCTGGAAAGAGATTCTGGAAGTTACGCGCGTTGGTATACACGACAACTTCTTTGAACTGGGTGGGCATTCGTTACTGGCGACGCAAGTTGTTTCGCGTGTAAGAAAAACGTTGAAAGTGGACCTGCCGTTACGCGCTATCTTCGACTCCCCAACCATCGCCGAACTCGCCACCACCGTCGAATCAATGTCACAAGAGCCGGATGACGCCGAGAAGCTGGCCGAACTATTAAAGCAGATGGATCAATTATCGGTTAACGAGATCAGAGTCTTACTCGAAGGAGCATCATGAGCGACATTGCCAAACAAATTACCGGGCTTTCTGTCGAGAAGCGCCAGCTTCTGGAACGATATCTGAAGACTGCTGGTCTGAATCTCGCGCGCGCAGTCATCCTGCCGCAAAGCAGGGAGACAAATAAGTTTCCGCTCTCGTTCGCGCAACAGCGATTGTGGTTCCTGGACCAACTGGAACCCGACACCGCTGTCTACAACATTCCGGACATCCATCACTTCAGTGGTCCACTCAATCTTCTTGCTCTCGAGCGCAGCTTGAATGAACTCATCCGTCGTCATGAAAGTTTGCGCACCACGTTTCACAGCATCGATGGCGAACCGGTGCAAGTGATCGAAGAGGCGCAACCACGGAAAATCGAAGTAATTGACTTGAGTGGCTTGCCGGAGGCGGAGCGCGAGGCGGAATCGCAAAGAATGGCGCACGACGAAGCGGAACGGCCTTTTGATTTGACGCGCGGCCCGCTCTTTCGCTTTCGACTTGTCAAGCTTGAAGAACAGGAGCACCTGTTGCTGCTGACTATGCACCACATCATTTCGGATGGGTGGTCGTTGGGAGTGTTGGGACGCGAGTTATCGGCGTTGTACCAGGCGTTCAGCGCGAACCAGAGTTCGCCGTTGGAAGAGTTGACGATCCAGTATGCCGACTTTGCGGTGTGGCAGCGCCAGTGGTTGCAGGGAGAGACACTGGAAAAACAACTGGTTTACTGGCGCGAGAAGTTGGGTGGCGAGTTGCCAATGCTGGATTTGTTGACTGATAGACCGCGACCGGCTGTGCAAACTTATCGTGGCAGTGCAGTGGAGCGAGAACTTGGCGCCGCGGTCACCGAACGTTTGAAGCAAGTCAGCATGGAGAACGGCGCGACTCTATTCATGACGTTGCTGGCGGCGTTCAAGGTGGTCCTATGGCGCTACACGCGCCAGCAGGACATTCTCGTCGGCTCACCGATCGCCAATCGAAATCGAACGGAGATCGAAGGGATCATCGGCTTCTTCGTCAATACACTCGTGTTGCGTTCCACAGTTAGTCCTGAGATGACTTTTCGTGAGTTCCTCGGGCAAGTGCGAGAAACAACTCTCGGCGCTTACGGGCATCAGGACGTGCCGTTTGAACGACTCGTCGAGGAGTTGCAACCCGAGCGCACCCTCAACCGCCAGCCTCTGTTCCAGGTGTTACTTACGCTTCAGACGTGGGAAGAGATGCAGCTTGAAGGGCTCGAATTGTCTTTCATGAATACGAGGAGAGAGGTCACAAAATTCGACCTGAGTTTTTTCCTTACTGAAACAGACAACGGATTGTACTCCTGGTTCGCATACAACACCGATCTCTTCGATGGTGCAACTATCGCGCGACTGCTGAAACATTTTCACACGTTGCTGGAAGGCATTGCGGCAAATCCGGACGCGCGCCTTTCTGAACTGTCGTTGATGACAACCGAGGAACGACAGCAGCTCGAACAGTGGAATCAAACGCAAACTGAGTATGAGCGCGACAAGTGTGTTCATCAGCTAGTGGAGTTGCAGGCAGCGCGTCAGCCAGATGCAATCGCGGTGGTCTACGGAGAGAAACAGATCAGTTACGGAGAACTCAACCGCCGCGCGAATCAACTGGCGCACTACTTACGGGCGCACGGCGTTGGTCTCGAGACTCGCGTTGGTGTGTTGATGGAGCGATCGGTGAATTGGATCGTGGCGCTACTCGGGATTTTGAAAGCCGGTGGGGTTTATGTGCCGCTGGATGGAAGTTATCCGGCGGGGCGGTTGCGCTTCATGCTCGAAGATGCCGGGATCGGGTTGTTGTTGACGGAGAGCGGTCAGCCGCAAATCGAAGCGAGTGAAGTTGTTTATCTCGATCAGGGTTGGGAATGGTTGGAAAGTGAAAGCGCGGAGAACCCTGAGAATGTGACGCAAGCAGATGATCTCGCTTACCTGATGTACACGTCGGGCTCTACCGGACAGCCGAAGGGTGTTGGTGTGCCGCACCGGGCGATCAACCGGCTCGTGAGTAATACGAACTACGTAAAGTTTGACGAGAGCGATCGAGTGGCGCAGATCTCGAATGCGTCGTTCGATGCCGCGACGTTTGAGATTTGGGGAGCGCTGTTGAACGGTTGCCGGCTCGTTGTCCTGGAGAAAGAAATGGCGCTTTCGCCGAAGGAGTTGGAGAGGCAACTTCTCGAACACGAGATCAGCGTGATGTTTCTGACGACAGCGCTGTTTAATCAGACGGCGCTTAACCGGCCCGACATCTTTGCTTCGTTGAAGTACATGGTATACGGCGGTGATGCGGTGGACCCGCGAGCGGTGCAGCGCGTTTTGGAAGAAGGGAAGCCGCAACACCTGGTCAACGGTTATGGACCAACTGAAGGTACGACGTTCACCACGTGGTACGACGCGCGGGAGTCTGATATCGGCGCCCGGACGATTCCGATCGGGCAGCCGCTCTCGAACACGGAAGTTTGGGTGTTGGACCAGCAGGGCCGGATGGCGCCGGTGGGTGTGGCGGGAGAGTTGTATATTGGCGGTGATGGTTTGGCGCGGGGCTATCTGGGCCGGCCGGAGCTGACGGC
>LLBZ010026031.1_pt4 | contig 10538 bp, 10 predicted proteins | sample 1489421 | NCBI WGS metagenome assembly LLBZ01 (sample SAMN04092657, study PRJNA295927) | soil metagenome | biome: Soil prokaryotic community; feature: Bulk soil; isolation source: soil from tomato rhizosphere | host: tomato cultivar Moneymaker | place: South Korea | collected 2011-11-01 | reverse complement strand
CAGGAGATCGTCGAGCAGGTGATGCGCCAGGGCACCTGCCAGCAGATCACGGACCTCCCGCAGTCCGTGCGCGATACGTTCGTAGTCTCGGGCGATATCACCGCCGAAGAGCACGTCCGTATGCAGGCCGCGCTGCAAACCTTTGTGGATAACTCGCTCTCGAAGACCGTCAACTTCCCCGAGACGGCGGCAGAAGAGGACGTCGCCAATGCCTACATGCTGGCCTGGGAGCTCGGCTGCAAGGGCATCACCGTCTACGTGACCGGCTCCCGCGAGAAAGTCGTGCTTGAGACCAAAGCGACGGCAGAGAAGAAGGACGCTTCGATAGCGCCAGCACTCAGCGCGAAAGAGCCGAAGAAACCCGAACTTGCCCCCACCTTCTCTGCAGACCCGAAGAAGCCTCGCCCGCGCGTCCTAACCGGGAAGACTTACAAGGTCGAGACGCCGGTCGGCAAAGCCTTCGTGACCCTCAACGAAAACGGAGGCGAGCAGCCGTTCGAGGTCTTCATCAACACCGCCAAGGCAGGCTCCGAGACGGCAGCCATCTCCGAAGCGATCGGGCGGCTGATCTCCTACATCCTGCGCATGACCTCGCCCACCAAGCAGACCGACCGCCTGCGTGAGATCGTCCGGCAGCTCGCCGGCATCGGCGGCGGGCGCTCTCTGGGGCTCGGTCCCAACCGGGTGCGCTCCCTGCCCGACGGCATCGGCCAGGCGCTCGACATGTATCTGCGCGAGAAAGCCGGTGCTGTGCATGAGGAGGACCATACCAACGGCAACGGGAACGGCGGCTCGGCAGGCCACAAGATCGAGGAAGAATCGGAAGCCGCCTTCGATTACCAGCCACAGAAGATCGGCGACCTGTGCCCCGAGTGCGGCGAAGCCGCGGTGGTGAATGAGGAGGGATGCAGGAAGTGCTATGCGTGTGGGTATAGTGAGTGCTAAATTGGTAAAAACGTTCCGCCAGCAGATCGTCTGCTGGCGGAACTACATAAAACAGCATATCTCGTATATAGCAATACTATTGTAACGGACCAAATGCACAGGAGATAAATGTTAAAGCGTTTCATACATCGTATTGAGCGTGCTCGTACGCGAAAGGAAACTCTGTCCGCTGTCCATGATGATGATCTTATAGCCTTATTGCAATCGCTAGGTGTGTTACACGATCTTGAAGCTGGAAATATTAGGTGTAAATTTTGCAGAGATCAAATCAACCTTGATAGTCTCCAAGCCTTAATTCCTGACTCTGGCTCTGTGAGCTTTGTGTGCAAAAAGCCGACTTGCATTCGCTTATTTATAAATTACATGGAGGAAAAGAATGGAGGATAAAGATTTTATTATCGCGGTTTTGAAGATTCTTTTTCCGGTGGGTATAGGATCTTTAGGAACAACTGGTCTAGTTGTTTTTGCAATGCTCTTTTATCCTGAGAAGGTCGACAAATGGCGTGGGTTAATTTGGGCTGGGATTGAAGAGCTGGGGCTTATGTATAAGAAGGCGAATAAACAGAAAATTAGATACAGTATTCAAGGGGATATTGGTCAATTTGCAAATCTTTTAGGTAACGAATTACCACAATTTAACCCTCCTGGGGTCAAGGTTGAGTTTGTGGATGCAGTTAGTGACAAGAAGGTATTTATTGATAATGGAAAGGCTATCATTAGGCTAAGGCGAGAGGACACCAATAGTGAGAATATTGTGAATGCATGCTTGCTTTATGTATCACAGGTTTTACTTCGGAAATCCGTGCGTTATCTATCTCCAACGCAACGAGAATCAGTAGAGTTATATGTTGGATACAAAATGTTGGAACGACAGTCAGAGGATGTATTTGATGTCTTTGTCGATAAATGGTTGTTTCAAGGAATTGAGAGAGGAAATGAGAAAGTCAGTACTTATTTTGAAAGGTATAAGAAAATAGATCAGTCACAGTTTTTTACGCCGATTTTTCTCCAGGAACTTGTATATATGGGAGATAAGGTTTTTGGCAAAAAACGAAACGACTCCATTATGAGGGAGGTAGATGGAGCGTTAGATTTTCTTGATATTCACGCTTCCAGAAAGATTGGTCAAAAAATAGATCAGCTTTATTTCAATGGCGAAGTGTGTAGATTTGCTATTATGATAGTCGGATGGTCAAGAAACATCGATGATGAAAGATACGATATTTATATAAAGCATATTCGAGAGCGCCTAATGCCTTGTGGTGTGGAAACTATTTATATGTTAGGCTCAGTAAAAAACATTGAGTTCATGAGGGAGCTTGCGCAAAGAGTAGAGGATGAGTTTTCTAATCCTTTCTCGAAAAACTATGGAGTTGTCTTACGCTCGCCTGATGATGAACAAATACCAGTTGTTAACCATCTTTCCGTACTCCGTCGAAGACATCGTGAACGCTATATTAGTTAGATTAAAAGTTGATGAAGAAGGCTAAGCAAGCGCAATGTCTAGGGATATAGGAGACAAAGGCCTCTAAGCTCGTAAGACAAAAAGAATCCGCCCCACGGCCCGGGTTCTTGATTCAATCAGCGTGAGACCTGCGGTCAAGTTTCAGTGGGATCGAATCTTGCAGGGTGCCGCGCAAAGACCCATGCCGAGCGGGAGAGACGTGCAGCTCAGTTTCTGAGGACTGAAGTCCTACGCCAAATGGGAATTACAGCGAAGTCATGGCTTATTTGATTCTTTCAGCAACGTCAGCAGAAAGCCAAAAATAGGTATCAACATTGAACCAATTATGTATTTGCGCCACGCCACAATGAAAAACGCGCTCACTATCAGTAACAGCAAAACATCGATAGCGAGTTGTAAAGCATAACCGTTTGGATGTGTGATTAGCCATGTCCAAGGTATACGATATATAAGAACTTCGAAACTAGCAATAACTATGCTGCCAAGTATAAGATGAACTAGTCAAGACTTAATCTGACACTCTCCGATAAAATCATGAGATTGTAAAGGAGAGTTAGCATGACGAACGCAGAGAAAGTCATCAAGAACAAGATGGGGTTGATCAAATTAGCCGAACAACTGGGCAATGTCAGCCAGGCGTGCAAGATCATCGGCTATTCCCGGGATAGCTTCTATCGGTTCAAAGAGCTGTACGAGGAGCAAGGGGAAGAAGGCTTGCACGAATTGAGCCGGCGCAAGCCCAACCCGAAGAATCGAGTGGATCCGGTTGTGGAGGAAGCGGTTCTAGCCATTACCTTGGAGAATCCGGCGCTGGGTCAGGTACGGGTCTCCAACACCCTCAAACAAGACGGAGTCTTTGTTTCGCCTGGTGGTGTGCGCTCGATCTGGTTACGGCATGGGCTGGAGACGTTCAAGAAACGATTGAAGGCACTGGAAGAAAAAGCCGCTGCAGAGAACCTGGTGTTGACCGAAGCCCAATTGCAGGCGATGGAACGAGCCAAGGAGCAACGAGAAGCACAAGGCGAGATTGAAACTGAGCATCCAGGCTATTTAGGTGCGCAGGACACCTACTACGTGGGCACGATCAAAGGGATTGGACGGATCTACCAACAAACCTTCATCGATACCTACACCAAGGTCGGCTTTGCCAAGCTGCATACCAGCAAGCATGCCATCACCGCTGCCGACCTGCTCAATGACCGGGTTCTGCCCTGGTATGAAGAGTACTCGGTCCGTCTACTGCGGATCTTGACTGATCGAGGCACGGAATACAACGGCGCAATCGAAACCCATGAGTATCAGCTCTACCTGGCGATTGAAGATATTGATCACAGCAAAACCAAAGCCTACCATCCGCAGACCAACGGCATCTGCGAACGCTTCCATCGAACCATCAAAGAAGAATTTTATGACATCGCCTTCCGCAAGAAAATCTATACCTCGCTCAATGATCTTCAGGCAGACCTCGATCAGTGGATGGCCTATTACAATGCAGAACGCCCGCACAGTGGCAAATACTGTAACGGGCGTACTCCCCTGCAGACCTTCTCCGACACCAGGCACTTGGCAGACGAGAAGATGGTTGATACACTTTTCCCGAAGGAGGTGGCTGGGCAAGATTCTAATTCACTCCCTCTTGCAGCGTAAGGCCGCGAGTGTCAGAGCTTGTCTTGACTATTACATCTAATCAGGCTTGTAATCCGGCAGACGGTCAAATAGGCGGGACTCTACCGATAGCCGAATCTTTTGATCTTCCATGCTGCTTACCCAGGCTGCCGGAACGAGTTTGTGTTCCCTGAGCAGGAACCCTTTTCCAATCACAAAATGGGTTATGGTCTTGCCTTCCGAACTGGTAACGACCTGCTCGACGTTCCCAACATGCTGATCGTCCGCGCTGACGACCTGGGCTCCCTCTGTAATCACAATTCGCCCTTCGGGAATACTCGTCTCCGTTTGAGGCACCTGGTCTGGGACAACCTCTGAGACCAACCCAGCTCTTGGCACCTGCATCTGAAAGTTGACGGGTGGATACCAATAGTTGGCTTCCACATTTTCATACGGAGCTCCAGCATGTTCGACAGGCACATAATGCGTGGTTTCATAATCGAGAAAATCATCCACGTTCTGGTTGGTCTCTCGAAGCACGAGTCGATCCTGGTTTTCCAGATCGACTAATCCTACCGGGATCACTTTTTCATTCTTGGATAAGACGCCTCGCTCGACGACCACATCCGTCACATCTCCAGTCCTGGCATCGATGACAATACGGCTGATCGTTCCGATCTTATCGCCGGCTGCGGTAAACACCTCGGTTCCTTTTTCAAATCGCATACAGCGCCTCCTGTCGGCCAGACAACCTATGCAGGGTGCCTGAAACATATAAATACCCGTTCTGCCTATTCATCCTCAACGACTTCTTCAGCTTTCTCGGCCAACTCGATCAGGTCCCCCTTCTTGAAGAGAATGTTTTTCAGAATATTGCGCCAGTCCGGCGTTCGCCGTAACAAAAATTCGAGATCCATACCAAAATGGATAAACTCCTCTTTTTGCGCCTGGGTCATCACAGCCCGGGCATCCTCATCCTTCTCGACTGCCAATCTCTGTGTATACCAGTCAATCGCCTCTGCCTCTTCGATCAGGGATTGGATGATCCGCACATAAGTCCTGGTTTCCTCCGGCAGTTCTTCAGGGGGTTCATGATATTGATCGAAACCCATTCTTTCTCCCTACCCGCTTAAGGAATCATTTTGTTCGTCTTCATTGTCGAGCTCATCATCTTCATCGAGCTCATCGTCATCCAGGTCTTCCTCCTCAAGCCCGTCATCGTCAAGTTCGTCGTCTTCCAAGTCTTCATCTTCCTCCTCGTCCAGGTCGTCCAGTTCATCCAGCTCGTCGAAATCTTCGTCCTCCAAAGCGTCTTCGTCCCCCGGCGATTCACCGTCTTCATTGAGAGCCGAGTCGGGATTCAGTTCCCAGCGGTTGCGATCTCGGTCCAGGACTTTTGCATCATAATCGAGCGGCTCACCGTCCCGGTAGTTCAGGCCGGCTGCCTCACCCAGTTCATCGACCACGTCCTGGTCCGGCGTGGATACGCTCCCACCCACTGTTTCTTCACCGGCCTGATTGCCAGTCTGCCAGGAGGCATCGATATCGCCGCCCGTGATCGCCGGTGAAAGTGAGTTGTGCTCTTCCAATTCTTCGAGCAATACATCCCGCCCTCCTACGGCAAGCCTCTGCCGGTCGGCAAAGTCGTCTTCGATATCCTCATCTTCGGTGTAGTGCGCCATCTGTTCGGCAACGGCGTCGGCGTCCGCGTTGGCAGCATACGAATCCATGCTGGTCTCCTCGTTGAGCAGGTAATTGCTCCCATTCCGGTCGTCTGTCTCTTCCGGAACGACCTCGATAAATTGATCCGCATCTTCCGGGACCGGCTTTAACTCCCCGGTGTACGGGTCAACTGTTTTTTCAATATCCTCAGTTTCTTCTGGTGCTTTTTCCTTTTTCCTGGCAGCCATCTTCACACTCTCCTTCCTTATCTTATAACGATAATGGCTATCTTAGAGTGACGAAATAACCGGGTCAATAGATAGGGGTATATCTACCAGATATAGATTCCGATATATTGTTGGGTACCCTGTGACGGCCTTGTTTTTGATCTCACGCCAGACATGGCAAGTTTGTAATGCGTTCTTATAGGCTTTTGCAGGGTGATATACTTCGCCCGTTTGCCTGGAGGCGGTATGTTCTCAAAACAGCTTAACCGTGATCTCATTTTTGCGCGTGCCTACTACTTTGCCTTCCTGGGGGGCTGGGGGTTTATCCTGCCTTTTATTAATCTTTTTTATGTCAGTCTGGGACTCACCGGGACACAGATCGGCACAATTGGTTCCATCAGTGCAATTGTCGGGCTGCTCCTTTCCCCCATTGTCGTGAATGAGGTCAAGAAGCGACCGCAGGCTCGCGGTATCCTGCAGGCTTCACTCATGCTGGGAGCGATGGGTTATTTTCTTCTCGGCCAGCAGACCGTCTTTGCAGCGATCCTGGTCATCGTCTTTCTCCAGTCCCTTGTTGGGGCGGGGATCACACCGGCATCGGATGCCATGGCCGTGCATGTGTCGGAGGAGGCAGGGACGGGGTATGGAAGTGTGCGTGTCTGGGCTTCGGTGGGATGGATTCTCACGGTGCCGGCTTCCGGCTGGCTCATCGAACGGTTTGGATTCGAGGCCGGCTTCCTGGGCGTGAGCCTGATGTGGTTGACGGGCGCGTTGTTGACGCTTCCCATCCAGTCTCGTTATTTCGTATCGCAACGGCTGGCTGGGCAGCCCATATCGAATCTGCGAACGGCCTTTCATCAAATTGCCCGCGACCGTACGCTGCTGGGATATGCAATTGCACTGGTCTGCATGGGCTTTCTGAATAATGGTGTGCTGCAGTTTGAAAACGTCTTTCTCTCGGAGCTGGGCGCGTCGAAGCTGCTTATCGCCTTCGCCGGGATTTTGAGCGCTTTAGTGGAATTGCCCTTTATGGTCTATGCGGACCGGTATGTCCGCCGTGTGGGAGCGCACCGGGTCATGTTGTTTGCGATCACATTGCTATTTTTCCAGCGGGCGGCCGTGCTGCTCTTCCCGACCATCGCGACGATCATGATCGTCCGCTTCATTGGCGGCGTGTCTTTCAGCTTCATGACGATCGCCTCCGTCTTCCTGATCAGCAGCAGGACAGATCCTGGCGAAACCGGGACAGTGCTGGCGATCTACACGGTCACGTTGGCAGGGTTGGTGAGTGTACTAGCCGCGCCCGTTTCAGGGACCATCTTCGATGTATTCGGCGCGCGGTGGTTATACGCTTTCTCGGTCGTGGGATACGCCATCGGATTCTTGAGCATGTGGGTGACTAGGCCGGCTCCCTCCCAACAAAAGCTCTAAAGACATCAACATGATTAACCCCAATTTACTGATTCCGCCACAGACACTTGCGCCGGCAGGCGTTGCACGGATGATCACAGATTTTGAATTAATGCGCCTAAAATGAGCCGCACGGAAAAAGCCGACCTCCTGAATTAGATCGGTTTTTGCCGTGCGAATCAGTGAAATCCGTGGCTAAGAGCTTGAAAGCTTAGATTCGGCCTGAGTCATGTTTGGACTTTGAAATACCAAGAGGTGCTTCGAAACATCAGACCTTTACCTTTTCTTCCACATACTCGCACCACTCTTCATACTTGGCGACCTGACCGCGGATCAGGTCATGATAGACATTTTGAATAGAGCGCGTAATGGGTCCGGTTTTTCCATCGCCGATCACCCGGAAATCGATCTCGCTCAAGCCAATGCATTCAGCGGCTGTCCCACAAACGAAGACTTCCTCGGCAATATACAGCTGGTCGCGCGAGATGGGCTGCTCGAGCACATCGTAGCCCAGATCCCTGGCAATTGTATGGATGGTATGGCGCGTGATCCCCTCCAGCACGGGCGCTGTGGCAGGCGTCACCAATTTACCGCGCCGCACCATAAAGAGATTCTCGCCGGTGCATTCGGCCACGTATCCCTGTGGATCGAGCATGATGGCTTCCTGGAACCCCAGGCGTTCCGATTCGGTCTTCGCCAGGAAGCTGTTGACGTAATTGCCTGCGATCTTGGCTTTCGTCATGCTGACGTTGGGGTGATGACGGGTATAGGAGGAAATATTTGCCCGAATCCCCTTCGCCAGCGCCTCTTCGCCCAGGTAGTTTTTCCACTCCCAGACGGCGATCGCAAGGGCAGGCTGACCCGCATCGACGTTCAAGTTCCAGGCGCCGCCTTTCAGATACAGCAGTGGACGGACATAACAATCGGTAAACCCGTTGGCTCGAACCGTCTCCTTCACCGCTTTCACGATCTCTTCTGGCGTAAAGGCAAGGTTACGCATGCCAAACACTTGGGCCGAGGCAACCAATCGCTCTGCGTGTTCTCGCAGGCGGAATACTGCCGGTCCCTTCGGCGTGTTGTAAGCTCGTATCCCCTCGAATACCGCTGCACCGTAATGCATGGCGGGATTAAGGATGTGAACCGTGGCTTTTTCAAAATCCACAAGCTCGCCGTCCATCCAGATGTATTTGGATTCCATGCCCATGATCTCTCTCCTTAGAAATGATTGATGATTTCATCCGTCATCTGACGGGTTGTCAACGTTCCACCAAGATCGGCAGTCCGGGCGCCATCGCTGATGGTTCGGTGCACAGCCGTTTCGACGGCGCAGGCTTCCTCTTCCAGTTTCAGGGAATACCTTAATAATAACGCCGCCGATAAGATCGTGCCTATTGGATTTGCGATTCCCTTCCCTGCGATGTCGGGTGCAGAACCATGGATCGGCTCATAAAGCCCCATGCGCCTGTCGTGGGGCAACCCGACGCCTACTTCCGATAAACTGGCCGACGGCAGCATCCCCATCGACCCGACCAGGACAGACGCCTCATCCGTGAGGATATCGCCGAACATGTTTTCGGTGACGATCACATCCATCGACGCAGGATTCGTGATCAATTTCATCGCGGCGCTGTCCACGAGTTGGTGTTCGAGCGCGACATCGGGATGTTCCTTTCCAATCTGGATAGCGACCTGTCTCCAAAGCCGGGAGGATTCCAGCACATTCGCCTTGTCCACAGACGTGACTTTCTTTTTCCGTCCCTCTGCCAGGTTAAAGGCGAGCTTGAGGATGCGCTTGATCTCATAGTCGTAATACGCAAGCGTGTCTATCGCGTACTCACAATTCCCTCGCATCGCCCTCATTTTTGGCTGCCCGAAATACAGACCGCCTGTCAGCTCGCGGATCACAAGGATGTCCACACCCTGAAGTCGTTCCGGCTTCAAGGGAGAGGCATGGATCAGCGCGGGATGCACTGTGACAGGACGCAGATTTGCGAATACCCCGAGGCCTTTGCGGAGGGCCAGCAGTCCGCGCTCCGGCCTGTCTTTGGCATTCGGGTCATCCCATTTCGGTCCGCCCACCGCGCCCAGCAGGACAGCATCCGCGGATTGGCAATTAGCCAGGGTCTCGTCGGTCAGGGAGGCGCCATAGGCATCAATGGAACAGCCGCCCATCAGCTGCTCTTTATACTGAAAGGTATGCTTGTACTTTGTGGCGATGACGTCTAAAACACGTACGGCTTCTTCGACCACTTCTGGGCCGATGCCATCGCCGGGGAGGAGGGTGATTTTGAATTCCATGTTGCTCCTGTTCGGTAGATTGGTAAAGATGTACACAGGTATATATGTTTACGCGTTTACTTGCCTCAATGCGCCACCATCAAGCCATATTCCACGGAATCCGCTAGGGCGCGCCAACTGGCTTCGATGATATTCGTGCTCGCGCCCACGGTGCTCCAGCGGCTGGTGCTGTTGCGCGTGTCGATCAGGACCCGTGTGATCGCCTCCGTGCCGCGCTCCGAATCCAGGATGCGGACCTTGTAATCGGACAAGTGGAATTCTGCAACCTGAGGGTAGTAGCTAAGCAATGCTTTACGCAGGGCATTGTCAAGTGCGTTCACCGGTCCGTTCCCTTCCGCTGCCGTATGCAACAGCTCGGCCTGCACCCGCACCTTGACCATCGCCTCAGCAAAGATGCCGCGTCCCTGACGATGCTCCACATTCACCAAAAAGTCCACAAGCTCGAAGGGCGGCTTATAGCCATATTCCTGTCGCTTCAACATCATCGCTACCGAGGCTTCTGCCGCCTCGAACGAAAAGCCACGCGATTCCAGCTCTTTGATCTCGTTGAGCACGGGCAGGACCTCTGCGCCCTCTACTTCCACACCATGCTCTTCGGCCTTGCTCAACAAATTGCCGCGCCCCGACAAATCGGAGACAACCACACGCATCTTGTTCCCCACAACTTCCGGCTCCACGTGCTGGTAGGACGTTGCATTGCGCCGCATCGCCGCCACATGGACTCCGCCTTTATGCGCAAATGCAGACTTGCCTACAAACGGCAAATGTTCGTCCGGCGTGATATTCGCCACTTCTGCAACAAAATGGGACAGGTCATAGAGTTGCCGGATATTTCCTTCGGGGAGACAGCAGTATCCCATCTTAAGCTCCAGGTCCGCCATGATGGAAACCAGGTTGGCATTGCCGCAGCGTTCGCCCAGGCCGTT
>LLBZ010011812.1_pt7 | contig 10543 bp, 4 predicted proteins | sample 1489421 | NCBI WGS metagenome assembly LLBZ01 (sample SAMN04092657, study PRJNA295927) | soil metagenome | biome: Soil prokaryotic community; feature: Bulk soil; isolation source: soil from tomato rhizosphere | host: tomato cultivar Moneymaker | place: South Korea | collected 2011-11-01 | reverse complement strand
ATGTCGAGCACCTGCCGCGAACCCGCAGGCGCCTGGGCGTTTCTCGCCCACCTGCTATCGACCAGGGAGATCCTGAACATGGCGAATGTCAACAGCGGCATGCCCGCCCGTCGCTCGGCCCTGGCGCAATCGCCGCTGTATGGACGGCAGGGACCCTTGCGATTTTACGTGCGACAGCTTGAGGCCGGCGGTGTGCCTCGCCCTGCCACGCCGGCCTACGGCACGATCAGCAAAGCCTTTGGAGAGGCAATCGGCAACATTGTCGCCGGGGGCGATGTCCAATCCGAACTTAGCAAGGCGGCTGCCATTATCGACCGGAATATCGCCGCGCATCGCGGCTACCCGTATCCATGATGCGCACCATGCTGCGAATGCTCGTATCTGTCGGGATGGAAACATGAGTTTTGGCATCAAGAAAAAGATTCTACTTGTGTTGGTGGGGGTGCTGGCTCTCACAACCGCGCTGGATGCGCTGCTCGCTTCCTATTACACGAACCGGCAAAACCAGGAATCGGCCTTTGCCGCCCTCGATCGCGATCTGTTGGCTTGGCAGAACGACTTGCAGGCATTGACCGCGCGCCTGCAGGACGTTGCCCTTTCCACCAGCGACGACCCGGTTCTTTTGAACCAGTTGGCCGAACTGGTCACTATCGAATTGAATGTCGATGATCCGCTGATGGCGAAAGAAGCCGTGGAGATGGCAAGAACCTTGTCCTATAGCAAAGCAGTCTCCCTCAATCGATTGCATCTCGTATTACATACTGGCGGCTTTTCGAGTATCGCGATCTATACCGGCGACAAATTAAGCCATTACGTGTCCGCCTCCAACGCGGGTATGACGGTCCGCCGGGGTAATGCCCGGTCGGTATGGGTCCAGGCAGATACCAGTAGAGGTGGAAGCTTTCGAAGCTGGCCGGCGTGGCAGGAGGGCCAGTACCCACCCACCATCGCGCATGCCATTGCCGAAGTAAAACAGCCGACCGTGTCCTTTGTCTTTCCCTCGCCCGAGTTCGCTGCGATCGAGATTGCCGTCCCGCTGCAGGGGGCGATCGAAGAGTTTTTGAGAGACGCGACAATCCAACCCCTGTCCCGATTCGTTTCCGAACTGGCGATTGCCGATCCGGTCCGGAACAAAGGCCAGGGCGCTTCCAGCCAACGGCCGGAGACGCTCGTCGTGCTGGTTTTCCGCAAACTGATCGATCGCGCCGCCCTGCAAGAGCTTGCCGCAAAAACAGGCAAGTGGCCGGTTCTCTTCTCCCCCGACGGCAGCCACCAGCAGCAGATCAACGATTCTCATCGGACACCGAAAGATCTGTTGCAAAAAGCGCAAGCAGTCCCATCCGGAAAGCCTTCGCAAGTGATCCGGCAAACCGTCACGACCAGCCAGGGATCATTTTATGAAGCCTTGCTGCCATTGCAATTCGAGAACCGGACGCGCTTGATTCTGGGCTTGGCGTCGTCGCGGGACAGCACGCTGCAAAACATCCGGCAAACAGTCACCGCGATCCTGATTGCGGCAAGCCTGATCCTCGTGCTGAGCATCGGGGTGGGCATGTTCTGGGTGGGCCGGTTCATCGATCCAATCATTGCCCTGACCGATGCCGTGAAACGGATCGGCATCAAGCACCGCCAGGAGAGCGGACAACCTGCCGGCAACAGGATTGCGGCAGAAGAACTGCAACCCCTTGCCATCGAGGCGCCGGACGAAATCGGCGAGTTGAGTTCCGCATTCAACGTGATGATTGCCGAACTGCGGCACTCCATCGAGACCCTGGAGCAACGCGTGCAAACCCGCACCGCCGAGTTGCGGCAGCAGACGCGTTATCTGCGCACGCTGATCGACACCCTTCCCCTGTGGGTCTGGCTCAAGGATACGCAGCGCCGCTACCTGGCCACCAACCAGGCCAATGCCGATGCCTGCAGCCGTACGGTCGATGAAATGATCGGCAAGTCCGACCAGGAGTTCTGGCCGCCCGAACTTGCGGATCGCTACTGCGCCGACGACGTGGAGGTAATGACTTCACATCAGCGCAAGACGGTGGAAGAACCCATTACAGGAGCAAACGGCGTCGTCTGGATGGAAACCTGGCGGGCCCCTGTGCTGGACGACGACGGCACGGTGCTGGGCATCGTCGGCGCCGCCCGCAATATCAGCGAACGCAAGGCGGCGGAAGAGGCGCGGGAAAAGGCGTTGGCGGAGGCCGTGCGGCTGGCGCGGCAACGCAGTGAATTTCTGGCGCAGATGAGCCACGAACTGCGCACGCCACTGAACGCCATCCTGGGCTATGCGCAGATCCTGCGGCGCGACACGCAACAATTGACCAAGCGTCAGGCAACCGGTCTGGCGACGATCCAGGAGAGCGGCCAGCATTTGCTCACTCTCATCAACGACATCCTGGACCTGGCACGCGTCGAGGCCGGCAAACTGGCGTTGTACCCGGCCGACATCAGTCTTTCCCTGTTCCTGCGCGTGGTGGGGGACATCATCCGCGTCAAGGCCGAGGAGAAAAGCCTGTTGTTCACTTACTGGGCGTCGCCGGATTTGCCAGCTTCGGTCAAAGCGGACGACAAGCGCTTGCGCCAAGTGCTGATCAACCTGCTGGGCAATGCGGTCAAGTTCACCGATCACGGCGAGATTGCCTTGCGTGTGCAAAGCACAGCATCGCCCCATCCGAGGACAGACAACGGTGGAGAAGCCATGGCACGGCTGCGCTTCGAGGTGGAGGACAGCGGCATCGGCATGAGCGATGACCAGTTATCACGCATATTCCAGCCCTTCGAACAGGTGGCCGAAATGCAGCGGCGCGAGGGCGGAACGGGGCTGGGCCTGAGCATCAGCCAGCAACTGATCCGTCTGATGGGTGGGAATATCCAGGTCAAGAGCCAATTGGGCCGGGGCAGCCTCTTCTGGTTTGAACTGGATCTGCCGATCGCCAAGACCGCGATGGCCGCTTTGCCCGTGCAGCAGACCGTCATCGGCTATGAAGGCCCGCGCAAAAAGACTCTGATCGTAGATGACGTGCCGCAAAATCGCGCCATGTTGATGGACGCCCTGCATCCGCTGGGGTTTGAGGTCTTTGATGTCAAGAACGGCCAGGAATGCCTGGAGCAGCTCGACAGCATCAAGCCCGATCTCATCGTGATGGATGTCATGATGCCGGTCATGGATGGCCGGGAGGCGACGCGCAGGATCCGCAACTGGCCGGAGTTCGCCCGGATTCCCATCATTGTCGTCACTGCCAGCGCCAGCCCTGAAGATGAAGCGAAAAGCTATGCGGCCGGCGCCAACGCTTTCCTCCCCAAGCCCATCGAACAAGATATCCTGCTGAAGACCATCGGCGAGCAGTTGTCCTTGAAATGGATCCAGGAGAAATCCTCGCCGGGACCGGCCGGGGAGCACGACGAAGAGGCCGGCGATTTCGTCATTCCACCCCAGGATGAGATCGAGAGACTCTATCAACTCGCCCAGATGGGCAACATGCAAAACATCCGTGCACGAGCCGATTACCTGAAAGACCTGGACCCGCGCTACGCCTCCTTCACCAAAAAGTTGCTAGACCTTGCGGAAAACTATCAATCCAAAGCCATCGTTGCCCTGGTAGAGCAGTATCGCGCAGGACATGAAGAGGTGCGGACCGAAAATCCGCCGGTGTGAAAGCGAATGCCAAGGCTGGAGGCCTTGCAGAGCGCTTCAGTCTGGCTAGCGGCAACGGGTCGACTTGCGACAACTGCGTTTGTAGCCTGAGAGTCGATGGACCATAAAAAAAGCCCGCGCCAGGAGCGCGGGCTTATCAGTTGCACCAATCTGACCGTCAAGCGATCGTGGTTACCTTTTTCACAAAATCAGCAACCTGTTTAAGCAGCAGTTCTTCCTGGTACGGTTTGCCAAGATAATCGTTGACACCGAGCTCCAATGCATAGTTGCGATGCTTGCTTGCAGTCCGTGACGTAATCATGATGATCGGAATATGGCGCGTACGTTCATCACTGCGTACGTTCCGCGTCAAATCAAAGCCATCCATCCGCGGCATTTCGATATCCACCAACATCACGTCCGGGGTAATTGACTGCAATTGCTCCAGTGCGTCGACACCATCTTTCGCGAGAACGACTTGATAGCCCTCACGTGCCAGCAAGCGCTGAGTGACACGCCGCACCGTCAGCGAATCATCAACCACCATCACGATATGCTGTGTACGCAAGCCCTGCACAGGCTCAGCGCGCGCCCCTGTCAGGAAGGTGCCGGCGATTTCGGCAACAGCACCCATTTGATGCGACGTGTCGGACGTCAGCAGACGCGGGGCGCGTATATTGTCGTGGGCGGCTCGTTGCGCCAGCGGGACCGGGTTCAAGATCAGCACGATATCACCGGAACCCAATACCGTTGCGCCGGCGATGCCGATCATTCGTGCCAGCTGCGGACCGATATTCTTGACTACGACCTCGCGATTGCCGATCACCTCGTCAACGTGGACCGCAACCCGGTCATTGCCGCTCCTGAGAATCAGAATTGGGGAATACTGCTGCGTAACTGGAGTGGCATCCGCATCGCCAAGCAGTGTCGGCAAGTAATGCATCGCCACACGTTGCCCCTGCCAGATCACGGCACCTTCGTTGTACGCAGCGGTCAGATTGGCAACTTTGAGTTGCTGAACCTGCTCAACCAACGCTGACGGGACTGCATAGGTCTTTCCGCCGGTAGTCAGCAGTACAACCTGTGTGACCGCCAGCGTCAACGGCAGACGAATCGTAAATTGTGCGCCCTTGCCGGCTTCCGAAAAGATCGATACACGACCGCCAAGCGTTGCCGCCTCCGAACGGACGACATCCATCCCGACACCGCGTCCGGCCAGTTCGGTCACCTCACTCGCCGTCGAAAAGCCTGGATGGAAAATGAGATCCGACATTTCTGCATCCGACATTTCATTATCGTCAGTCAACAAGCCACTGGCGATTGCCTTGTTGCGGATCTTGGGCAGATTCAATCCTTGTCCATCGTCGGAAAACTGGATAACGACTTCATTGCCTTCCTGCCGGATCTCCACCAGCAGTTCGCCAATTTCATTCTTTCCTGCAGCCTGTCTTACTTCACGTGTTTCAATACCGTGCGCAATCGCATTGCGCAACAAATGTTCAAACGGACCTACCATCCTTTCCAGAACGCCACGGTCGATTTCCACTGCACTACCACGGATATCGAGGTTCACACGCTTGTTGACTTCTTTTGATGCTTGACGCGTGACACGGAAGAGGCGCTCCGAAACACTTGCGAACTGAATCATGCGCACACGCATCAAATCCTGTTGCAGATCGCGTGTCAGACGTGCTTGCATCGTCAAGTCGACAGCTGCACTATCGACTGTGCGATTCAGGTTTTGCTGCACTGAACCGACGTCATTAACACTTTCCGCCATCATGCGCGTCAGCTCTTGCAAGCGGGTAAATCGATCAAATTCAAGCGGGTCGAATTCACGATCCCCTGAATGCGCCATACGTGACGTGATCTGCGACTCCGCCTGCATCTCGATTTCGCGTAACTGATAACGCAAGCGCGCGACATTTTCATTCAGTTCCGTCAATGACTGGCGCAAGGTATCGACTTCGGTTTCGAGCTTGGATCGTGCAATCGATACTTCGCCGGCCTGGTTGACCAGACGATCAAGAATGTCGGCACGCACCCGCACGAGTGGCGCCACCGCCGCCGGAGTTGCCGCCTGAATCGGGGCAATGGTTGCCGACACGGCAAATTTGTCCGCTTGTACAGGTGGCAGCAACGTTGGCAGCACAACCATTGCCGACTGTTCCGCATCTTGCTCCGGCGCGATTGGCGTTACCGGCGCAGCGTTTTCCATATCGAGTTTGAGCGGGGCTTGCTTTGCCGCGTCTGGATTTTGCAGAAATTCGAACATCTGCAAACCATGATCATGTCGTGCCAGCAGATCTTCGAGCGACTGCGGCGACGGCGCACCCAGAATCGTCATTTGCTCGATCCGGGTCTCCATGTCATGCATATGCTGGCCGAGTCCCATTGCCCCGGCCATGCGTGCACTGCCTTTCACCGTGTGAAGCAAACGTAGCAACCCTTGTGGAACTTGTTTGTCCGCCGGTCGTTGCGGCCATTCACGCAGCAGTTCCCCGATCTGCGGCAACATGTCGCGGCCCTCTTCAAGGAAAACAGGCAACAAATCCGCATCGAGTTCATCATGGAGCACGATTGCTGGTTCGGTGTCCGGTTCCTGCTCGGACAGCGGGAGTGGCTCCTCGATAGGAGGAATCTCCACGATTTCTGCCGCAACAACCATTTCATCGATTGGTGTACCAGCAACATCCTCCGGTGAACCAGCATCGGAGGTCTCGCCAATTTCATCCGATTCCAGCCCAATATCAATCTTCCCGTTGAATGTCGAATCAGATATCGACTCTTCGGCCACCTCACCATCCGATTCGATCAGCGCGTCAGAAACTTCTGCTTCTGCCAGTGATACGGTTAATGCTATTGCTTCAACGTTATCGCTTGCAACGTGCTGTTCTGCTGGCGCTGCATCCAGCGGCGGCATGGCAGTTGCAAGAGGCGCATTGGCACGCATGTTAATCGCGCGTAGTAAATGGTCCAGCAATTCAACCTGATGTGGTTCGTACTCCGGCATTTCACCAAGCGCAAACATTTGCAACATAAAGCGGGCACGCTCAATTGCGTGATCGAGCACATCGAGTTCAAAAGACTCGAGTTTCACCGGCTGCCGGGAAAGATACTGCAGCACAGACTCCACCCCGTGCGCAATTTCCTGAAGAGATTGAAAGCCGACCGTCGCCGAACTTCCAGCAAGAGAGTGTGCCGCATGCACAGCCTGGATGTGAACCGGGCGTTCAGGCTCATGTCGCCACTCTGCAATATCCTGTGACAGTACACGGATCAATTCATCAGTTTCAGCAAGATAAATATTGTGCAAAGGCACGCTGATTTGAAGATCGCCGATCTGTTTGACGCTATCGTCGATTCGCGAATCGACATTCTGCATGGTGGGAAATTCAATTACCTCGGCAACAGGCGCAATTGATGGCGTGCCAATTTCAGATACCGGGATTTCGGCTATTCCGATGTCCGACTCGGAACCTTCCACTTTCGGAAGATCCGCCTCCTGATCTACTTCCTTCACCGGCAGTGTCAATGTCGAATTGTTTGCATCTGCGGCTGCTAGCAGCGACGCGAACTCCACGTCCGATAAGGCACCTTCGCCCTCTTCCGGAAGTGCGAGTGCTATGTCTTCGCTGTCGCCAAGACCCAGGTCCGATATGGGCGGTATTTTCCAGCTCGCCGATTCGTCCTGCTGCGCAGTAGTTGCCGGTTCAGGCATGGCAACGGCACCATGGTCGGCCGAAATGGATATATCAGGGACCAGGGTGTCAGGCTGCGCATCGATTTGCTCCGCTGTGTGCAGAGTCGGCTCATCGAACACAAATGCCCCGCCCGATTTCACTCTCTCGGCTGCTGCGACCAATGCAGAGGCGGTCCGATCAGAACGCCCATGTTCCTTCAGATCGACGACCCACGCACCAAGTATCTCCGCCGCCTTGTCCAGCAATACATACAGTTCTGCATCGCCCCCCTTGGTATCTGACAAGCGCAAGTTCAAGACTTGCTCGATGCCCCATGCGGCTTCGCCAAACGTGGTCAGTCCGACCATGCGACCGCTACCTTTGAGAGTATGGAAAGACCGGCGTAGCGTCGTCAGATGATCCAGATTAAATGGTTCGCTGCGCGATAGCGGCACTGTGTCAGATACGCACTGCAGCACCTCCTCTGCTTCAAGCAGGAAAATTTCCAGAAGCTCGGCATCAATCGCCTCATCGGTTGCCGGTGCCGGTGCAGGCGCAGGCGCAGCCGATAGCGTCGATGTTGCAACCTGTGTTGGAGTCGAAATGATATTTGCAAGCGTGCCATTGGCACGCGTCAGATCGGCATTCGCCAACAGGTCGATGGCAGCGCGTGCACGATCACCGGCATCCGCGTTGTCGAGCAGCGTTGCGTCACGCGTGATTTGTTGAAGTGATTCCTTGAGCTTTTCCTGCAAGTCGGGATTATGTGGCTCCAGCAACAACGACACGGCCAGCTCGGCAGAATGTCGCTGTTGATAGACAAGCTCATCTTCAACCGTCGGCATGTCCTGCATATCTGCCGACGCGCTATCGATTTGAATCGGAGATGGATCAACTACCAGTTCGGGAGGAAGCCCTGCGACTTCAACTGTTTTTTTTTCAATCAAGCGGGCGTGAAATGTCCCATTCTCTGCGTCGAATACGAAGCGAGTCTTGGCAACATCTGCATTCAACTGAAGCGACTCAATGAAAAAGCTCAAGGCGCCAATGTTGCGGGCCACATGCTCAAACTCCTCACGATCCGGCGATGCATCAGCACCAGCAAAACGCTGCACGGTTGCAAGCGTATGCTGAATTGCACGCATTGCGTCGTCCTGGTCGAGAATGGCAAGCGCACCCTCAACCTGGTGCAATACCGGCCCGATCTGGGCAAGTCCCGCACGCTGGGATGGGTCATTGAAGTACTCTTCGAGCATCTTTTCGACGTGGCGCAAGCTCGATTGCATCTCGGTCGCCAGCACCGACACGGTTTGTCGTTGCTGCGCCTGCCTCGACATGTCGTCGATCCATTCTGCCTGTTCTGCGGGACGTTCGCCGGATACGATTGCCAGCAAACGTGCGGTCATCGCGTCAGCACGCGCGGGGAAATCGTCAGCCAGTTGCCCGATATTATTGAGTGCGCTTTCAACAAACAGCAAACTGGTCGCCATTTCCAATCCGACACTGTCGGCCGGATTTCCTCGCGCTGCATGACGAGCGATGCCGTTCAGCTCCCGCAGCAACTTGGACAGCGGTGCCGAGTTCAGCTTGGCACATGCGTTGGCCAAAGCCGCCATTTCCTGCTCAAATGCGTCAGCCGCGGTTGCATCACTGGCGGCGATTCGGTTCCATAGGCTTTTTGCCTGGGACAAACGCTCTTTTGCTTCAAGCAACGCCCCCATGTCAATCTGTCCGTAACGCTCCTTTTCATAATCGGCCGGCACCGCGCCACCAATCTGATAGGCGACTTGAATCTGTCGAACCAATGGGGAAGGATTTTGCGCGCGAGCGATAAAAAACAATGCGTCGCGCAGCAGACGTTCGGCAATACTGGATGATCCATCACTCAGGCGCCGGAGTTGCAGGTTAATTCGAGCCAGCAACTGCTTGATATAGATTTCGCTCCGAATTTGTCCAGTTGCAACGGCTTCGGCAAAACCATGCATTACCCACCAAAATGCACGCACATGGGAATTGGACTGCACACGCTCGATGTCTTTGATGATGTCGCACATTGCCGCTGCATGGACCGGCTCGACAGCACCATCGGCGTTCTTCAAAAACGGTAACAACGCGCGCTCGAACCGCTTGCGCAGCGACAGATAATCGACTGTTTCATTTGGCGAAGCGAGTGGCAATTGCGGCCGGATCGCAAGATTCGGGAAAAACAGATCCGCCGGATGAATGCGTTCGGCGCCGCGCGCCTCAAGCAATGGACGGTAGTAAGGAAACAGGCGTACCGGCTGATGCGGTGCACCCGACAACAACTCCTGAAGGTACTCCACCAGCGCTTGATACGCATTGGCAATCACATTGGCGACTGCGTCGGTTAGTCTCAGCTTGCCTGCCTCGATGCGGTCGAACATGTCTTCGACTGTTTCGGTGATAATGGCAACGCCGTCAATATCCACAACCTGCAAAGCGCCATGCGCTTGATGCAGATAGGCCTTTGCGTGGCGTAATGTTGATGATTGAGTCTCGGCATCCTGTGCAACTGCTTCTTGCAGCGACGTCTTGGAGCGAGTCAGCGCCTCGCGAATTTCAACCATCACCCAGGACAGCGGTCCGGTATCAAGTTGCTGCGAAGTCGTCGACATGGATGAGGAAGAGGGAATGGTCATGACTGCCTCGCGAGTTTCAGAGGGTGGCAGCGATATTTGATCGGCTGCCATCGTGGTTGGCTTACGCCGCAACCCGGAATCGGGACACCGAATTCTTCAATTCTTCCGCAAGTCGCGCCAGTTCTCGAATCGATTGTGCAGTTTGCTGGGTACCTTGTGCCGTCTGTTCCGTCACCGTCAAAATATTCTGGATATTTTGTGCTACGCCGTTCGCCGATGTCGCTTGCTGCTCGGTCGCTGTCGAAATACCTTGAATCAATTCTTCAAGACGATTCGAAACGCGCCGGATATCAGCCAGTGCAGCACCGGCCGCATCTGACAGCTTGGCTCCTTCGACCACGCCCTGCGTCGATTTTTCCATAGCGGCCACCGCATCGTGTGTATCGGTTTGAATCGTGCGCACCAGCGCGCCGATCTGCTTCGTCGCTTCACCGGAACGTTCCGCCAGTCGCTGCACCTCTTCCGCAACCACCGAGAAGCCGCGTCCCGCTTCACCTGCCGACGCCGCCTGGATCGCCGCATTCAGCGCCAGCACGTTGGTTTGTTCGGTAATGTCGGAAATCAGT
>LLBZ010007777.1_pt5 | contig 10560 bp, 11 predicted proteins | sample 1489421 | NCBI WGS metagenome assembly LLBZ01 (sample SAMN04092657, study PRJNA295927) | soil metagenome | biome: Soil prokaryotic community; feature: Bulk soil; isolation source: soil from tomato rhizosphere | host: tomato cultivar Moneymaker | place: South Korea | collected 2011-11-01 | reverse complement strand
AGTTGCCATAATCCTTGTAACTTTCGTACTCGGGCCGATTGAAGCGGAGCAAGTGGCCGTAGCCGGAATAGGGCTTCATGGAGAAGTAGGTGTTCTTATCGCTCCCATAGCTCGTATACTCTTTTGCATGGGTGGCATATTTCTGGTATTTGGCCGGCTTTTTGGCGTATTTTTTATATTTTTTTGCCAATGATTTTAAATATTTCTTTTCGGTCTTTCTATTTTCGAAGTATTGTCCGCGCCAAGCAACTCGAGCATATTCCGAGTATTTTTTGTAGAGCTGGTATTGCTCGTATTTTTGAAAAAGGAGGTATTGTTTGTAAAACGTATAGTCCGAACTGTAATCCTCTGTAGGCGGCAATTCTTCAGCAGGAAGTTCTTCTGCTGGAGTTTCTTCAATTTCTGGAACGGGAGTGGATTCAGGGGTAGGTTCAGTCGGTGTTTCAGTTGCTGACTCAGTGGGAGGAGCGGTTTCAGGCAGGGGCGTTTCAGTAGGAGTTTCCACCGGAACTTCCGTTGGAGTTTCGGTCGTGGTCGTGACGGTGGTTGGTGTTTCTATTGGAAGAGGAGTAGAGAGTGTTTCCACCGGAACTTCAGTGGAAGGGACTTCTCCTGGTAAGGTCTCTTCTGCAAAAACAACAGTAGACAAAAATCCAGAAACTAGTATGGTTCCCGTCAAAAATACACGTTTTAATCGAGAGAAATAAGAGAGTCTTAGCACATTTTTTGTTTGTTCCAGTATAGCAGATTTTTTCTCTGACAAGAGAGTTTTCTAGCCTTTCTGCCCACTCCCTGCTATGCTCCCCACATATGACGAATCCTCCCTTACCTCCATCGTTTCCTATGCGCCTGAACCGCTACCTGGCTCTCAGGGGTTTTGCGACGCGCCGCAAGGCTGATGAGCTTATCGCGGCTGGTTTGGTCCGTATCGATGGGCGAGTAGCCACTATCGGAGACCGAGTCGAACGAGAAGATCAGGAAGTTGTCGTGGGCAAAGAAGCTTCTCTCTTCCAAAAGGACCATGTGTACTATGTCTACTATAAACCGCGAGGCATTATCACTCATTCGCCGCAAGGGAAAGAAAAATCTATTGGCGATATTGTTCCGATGAAAGGAGTGTTTCCCGTTGGTCGGCTCGATAAAGACTCAGAGGGACTGATGATTTTGACGAGTGACGGGCGGGTAACGGAACGGTTGCTTCACCCGCGTTTTGAACATGAGAAAGAATATATCGTGACGATACAGGAAACGTGGCCGCGCGAAGCGAAGTCGCTTCTTGAAACCGGGGTGGTAGAAAACGGCGATCGACTCACTGCTAAACGTTTTACGTCAATGGGAAAAAATCAGGCGAGTATCATCCTGACCGAAGGCAAGAAGCATCAGATCCGGCGGATGCTCGGGAGTTTGGGACTCACGGTAACCGAACTGAGGCGGGTACGAATTATGGGTGTACATCTGGGATCACTCAAGCCTGGCGAAAAGCGGGCACTTGCTGGTAAAGCCAAAGCAAACTTTCTTCACGATCTTGACTTACAATAATTTTCTTTGAAGGAGAGGTGTACAATAGAAACGAATACACTAACTTTTCTTCTATGGAAATAAATTATTGGGCAGTGCTGGCTGGCGCTCTTGCTTCGATGGTGATCGGTTTTCTCTGGTATGGGCCGCTTTTTGGCAAAAAGTGGATTGAAATCAATGGTTTAAGTACGGAAGATATTGCGAAGCGCGAAGCGATGCAAAAGGAGGCAACGCCGCTTTACTTCATCCAGTTTGGAATGTCTTTGCTCCAGCTCTATATCTTGGCTCATTTTATCCAAGGCTGGGATGAAGCGAGTGGGATAGAAACCAGTGTTTGGATTTGGCTCGGATTTGTGATGCCGACGGTCGCTGGTCTCTCGATGTGGAATATGCAACCAACCAAGGTACGCTTGGCCATGTTTTTGATTTCCTCGGGGTACCAGCTGGTTTGCTTTCTGGTGTTTGGCTGGATACTCGGCACATGGGGATAAACTTTCGTAAAACTCATCCTCCTCTCTTCTTCAAGTGCTTACGACGCTTGTTTGATCCATGGTCCGTGCCGCATTTTTTGTTCGGCATGGTTATCGCTATGGCGGCGATCGCTCTCCATTGGCCGCTCTTTGTCTCTTTTCTGACACTTATTGTGGTGGCATTTCTCTGGGAATATGTGGAACGGAAGATTGGTATCCGCGAACGAAAAGGAAATCCATGGACGGACATCGTACTTCCTATTATTGCCTTTGGTAACACTCTTCTTCTCGTAGATCAATCGCCGCTTCATGATGAAGAGCATTTTGCACTTTTCGTGTGCGTCCTACTGCTTTTTATTTCTTTGAATTTGATCGCCTGGCGAGCCCGTCTTCAAAAGGAGCGTGGCTTCTTGCATTAGAAAATTTTGAAAAAAGTAAAGAGCCCTCAATGCGGGAAAGCAATGCTGGGTCCCAAAAATGAGCTTGTCGGAAAAATTCATTTTCCCTGAAGGTCCAGGTGGGTCCCTGCGGAGGCTCTCCGTTCTGAAGGCTCTTGCTCATAGTATATCATAAACGAGAATTCCTTCTCTTCTCTTTTTCATCAAAAACCGGTAGAATGGATGCATGAAAATATGCCTAGCCTTTATCATTCTTTTGGTTGGCGGGGCGTTTCTCCTCTGGCATGATCGACGGGTTACCCCTGAATTGCCAGCCAACCTTCCTCCGTCGCCACCTCCTGCATCTACGGCTCTTATGGATGGGCCGGTGCTCTCGGCAGCGGAAACAGAAATAGAACCGGTCTCTCTTCCGGCTTTGATGGCTAAAGCATATAATGGTCGTGATCTTACTTTTGGCCGGGTACTGGAGCGCAATAGCGCCTACACGCGCTATTTTATTACGTACAAGAGCGGCGAACTCACTATATCTGGTATCGCCAATATACCCACAGGTCCAGGGCCGTTTCCGGTGCTGCTTTTAAACCATGGCTTTATCGATCCGGCTATTTATACCAATGGTCGAGGTTTGAAACGAGAACAGGATTATTTGGCGAGACGGGGATATGCGGTTTTCCATTCTGATTATCGCAATCATGCTGAGTCAGATGATGATCCGGAAAATGAGCTTAATTTCCGACTCGGATATACCGAGGACATTATTAATTTGATTGTAGCTATCAAGGCTACGGATCGACCTGATCTCGATACCGAACATATCGGCATGTTGGGGCACTCTATGGGTGGGGGAGTCACATTGAATACCCTCGCTGTAAAACCGGAACTGGTACAAGCCGCCGTTCTTTTTGCTCCGGTGTCGGCAAATTATGAACGAAATTATGAACGCTGGACCAAACAAGATAGTGAAACCGGAAAAAAGATTATTGAGCGTTACGGCACACCAGAGGAGAATCCAAAACTCTGGAATGGCGTTTCTGCGAAGAATTATTTCGACCGTATCGTAACGCCTATCCAGAATCATCACGGGACTCTCGATAAAGACGTGGAAGTGCAGTGGTCGGATGAGCTCCGTGATTGGCTCGAGGCAGCTGGTAAAGATCTGGAGTATCATGTGTACTCTGGTGAGCCGCATGAATTTGCTGTTGCATGGCCAACGGTAATGGATCGTACAGTCAAATTTTTTGATACGCATCTCAAGTCAAAGACCCCTTAAATTTTTCGCGTATGGTTCTTTCGAAGAAATTTTTTGCCTTAGCAATACTCGTAGTAGTTATTTTGGGTACATGGTGGGTTGCAAAACGACTGGCTTGGTTTGAGAAGGGCTTTGAGCCGGGAGAAATTCGAAAGGAAGCAACAGAGGTTCCTACTCAAACTACACCAAAGTCATTGGAGTCCAATCAAAATGGTGAAACGAAAATATATATCGATACATTAGCGACGGGGCTCGATACTCCGTGGAGCATAGTTTTTGCAGATGAGAAACGACTCTTAGTGACGGAACGGCCGGGAAGGATTCGGATTGTTGAAAATGGAAAACTTCTCGAACAGCCACTCCACACGTTTTCAGAAGTTTCTGAAACCGGAGAAGAGGGACTCATGTCGCTGGTGCTTCACCCAAATTATCCCGAGAACCGATTCGTATATGTATCCCTTGCTTATGAACAAGGGGGAAATCTTTCTGTAAAAGTCTTACGCTTCCGCGATGAAGGAAATAGACTGGTAGATTTGACCACTATACTCGATCCTATTCCTGCAGCACGTTACCATGCAGGAAATCGTCTCGCTTTTGGACCGGATGGCAAACTTTATATCTCGACCGGCGATGCTACCGAAAAAAATCTGGCTCAGGATATTCAATCGCTCGCCGGGAAAATACTTCGACTCAATGATGACGGCAGTATTCCAAACGACAATCCTTTTCCTGGGAAAGCTGTCTGGTCGTATGGTCACCGTAACCCTCAAGGAATAGCCTGGCATCCTGACAACGGTACTCTCTATTCCACTGAGCATGGTCCTTCGGTATTTGACGGGCCAGCTGGAGGGGATGAGGTGAATTTGATTGAAAAAGGGAAAAACTATGGCTGGCCTTGGGTCTCTCATGAGCAAAAACGGGCAGGAACGGAAGCTCCACTCATGACCTTTACCCCAGCGGAAGCCCCGGCCTCACTCCTTATCTACAGTGGGCGACAGCGTCCAGAATGGCGAGGAAATCTTTTCTTCGGTGCCCTCAAAGGAGAGGGGATGATGCGGTTGGAAGTAAGTGCAACGGATCCGAAGAAAATAGTAAGTTCTGAAAAGTTAGCGGAAGTAAGTTTTGGTCGGATTCGAGAAGTCATGGAGGGACCGGATGGATTTATCTATTTCACCACCTCCAACCGTGATGGGCGGGGGAAGCCAACTAGTGAGGATGATCGGGTGTTTCGACTGCGTTTTGAGAAATGATTTAGAGGGGTAATTTTCATCGAAAAGAGACATATTTTACTCTTTTCCCTTGACGAAACGAGAGAGTCATGATAGCATTGCTTATCAATTGATTAATCTTCTTTCATGAGTTTTCATACATTAGGTATTGCCCCAGGTCTTCTTGCTGTTCTTGATAGCCTTAAACTTACCGAACCTACCCCGATTCAGGCCCAATCTATCCCTGCAGCCATTACCGGAAAGGACCTGATGGGTATTGCCCAGACAGGAACAGGAAAAACCCTCGCTTTTGGTATCCCCATGCTTGGGCAAATTATGCTGGATAAAAGCAAGCAGGGTTTGGTATTGTTGCCGACCCGAGAGCTGGCGCTTCAGGTGAATGAGTCGCTCATGCGTTTGGGCCGTACTTTGGGTTTCCGTACCGCCGTTCTTATCGGTGGTGATTCAATGGAAAAACAAAAGCGCCAATTACGCGCCAACCCGCACATTATTATTGCTACTCCAGGGCGCCTCAATGACCATTTGGGTCAGCGTACCGTATCCTTGAATCGTGTCAGTATTCTCGTTTTGGATGAGGCTGATCACATGCTTGATATGGGCTTCGCGCCACAGATCGCTCAGATCGTACAGCATGTTCCCAAGAAACGTCAGACCATGCTTTTTTCTGCTACCATGCCGCGCGAGGTAGTGGCACTCGCTACTTCCTATATGGAGCTTCCGCTTCGTGTTGAAGTTTCGCCTCCCGGAAAAGCGGCCGACAAAGTCACTCAGGAAATTTTCTTTGTGGCTCATATGGAAAAACTTGATCTCTTGATCAAGCTTTTGAATGAATACGCCGGAAGTACCCTTGTCTTTACTCGTACCAAATTTATCGCCAAACGCATCGCCCTTTCTTTGCGAAACAAAGGTTTTACCGCTGCTGAAATTCATTCCAACCGTTCTCTTTCTCAACGTCGTGAAGCGCTTGATGGTTTCAAATCAGGCCGTTACCGAGTGCTCGTTGCTACCGACATTGCCGCTCGTGGTATCGATGTGTCAGGTATTGCCGTGGTGATCAACTATGATTTGCCCGAAAAGCCAGAAGACTATGTCCACAGAATCGGTCGTACGGCTCGCGCCGGACGTGAAGGACGGGCAATTTCTTTGGCTACTCCCGATCAACGAGGCAATATCCGCTCAATCGAGCGCTTGATGAATATCAATCTTCCGATTGCTGGTGGACAGGAACTGGTAGCACATATTTCTCCGAATGCTCGGCCGCAGCGTCATGCACGCTCCAGTCGCCCGAGCGGATCACGTCGTTTTGGCCGTCGCCGCTAATACTTTCCGATAGTTCTTCGTTTCAACAAAAGAAAAATATGTGGAAACGAGTTTTCATTCTTATCTTTGTTGTAGTCCTTGTCCTAGAGGCATGGTTTTGGTTTAATCGTTTTCATGAAGAAGCACCCTCGCCAGTTGTCGTGGTAGAGGAGGAAAAGAAGGCGGCCGAGGAAGCAGAAGTCAAAGAAGAAATTGTTCTGCCCATCGTCACTCCTCCGAGAGAGATTACTGAGACAATTAAATATACCGTGCCTTTTGTACCGCAGGCGCCGACCGGTGATTGGAGCAAAAGTGCTTTTCAGGATGGATGTGAAGAAGCCTCGACGATGATGGTTTCATTGGCACGAAGTGGCGAGATACTAACCCGTGAAGAGATGCGACTGAAGCTTCTCGATATGGCTCGGTTTCAAACTGAACAAATCGGGCATGGGGTTGATACAAATGTGAACGACACCCATGAGTATCTCTTGAAACAATACTTTAGAATCACCGATGCGCGGGTCGTGGAGGATATTGAACTCGAAGCAGTCAAAGAGGCGCTTCTCGATGGTCTGGTTATCGTGCCGACCAATGGCCGGGCGCTCGGCAACCCAAACTTTACACCCCCTGGTCCATTGCAGCACATGCTCGTGATCATTGGTTATGATGTGACGACGAAAGAATTCATAACGAATGACCCAGGGACACGACTCGGCCAAGGTTATCGTTATCCTGAACGGGTGTTATACGAAGCGATTCGTGAATACCCAACTGGAAAGCATCTCTCGATAACAAGCGGAGTGAAATCGATGATCGTCATTCCGTTTGGAGAAAAACTATAATATGTATGGCAGTCGTAAGAACGAGAAACATTTTTAATCCGAGGAGTGAAGCGCCGTTTAAACTGTCGCGTTCGAAATTGGAATTATTTCTTTCCTGTCCACGCTGTTTTTATATTGATCGGCGATTAGGTATCGGCCAACCATCTGGACCGCCATTCAATCTCAACAAAGCCGTCGATACGCTGCTTAAAAAAGAATTTGATATCCATCGGGTAGCTGGGACGCAGCATCCACTCTTGGAAAAATATGGAGTTGATGCACGGCCGGTAGCACATGCAGACCTTGATAGCTGGAGGGAGAATTTCCAAGGAGTGCAATACCATCATCGGCCAACCAATTTGATCATTACCGGAGCGATCGATGATCTCTGGATCAACTCTCGTGAGGAATATATTGTCGTTGATTACAAAGCGACGAGCAAAGAAGAAGTGATCGATAAACTCAATGATGGATGGCACAACCAGTATCGCCGCCAAATGGAGATCTATCAGTGGTTGCTCCGCCAGAATGGCTACACGGTTTCACCGACTGGCTATTTTGTCTATTGTAATGCTGGGACTGACAAAGAGGCATTTGATGCGAAGCTCGAGTTTGATGTCCGACTAATTGCCTATGAGGGAAATGATGAGTGGGTGGAAGGAGTGATCTATCGAGCCAAGGATTGTCTTATGGGTGAAGTTATTCCCGAGTCAGCTAAGAATTGTGAATTTTGTATTTTTGCTGAAGCGAGACGCAAGGTAGAGTAAAGAAAAAAGCACCGTTGACTTATGTCTTCGGTGCAAAGGGTTGGGAGAAGGCGACTCTAGTCGCGGTCTCCGGGAGGGAGCTGGGCGAGGCGCGGATCGAAAGCCTTGGGATCTCGCCATGCTCGAGGGGCAGGTGCTGGGGCAGGTGAACTAACTGCTGTGGTAGCCGATTTTGGCTGATTTGGCAGCTTGGCCTTTACCCATCCCTGCACCTTGATGAAGCGAGGAAGGTAGCCATCCTTGCCGGGCCAAAAACCATGTTCACGCGCTGCTGTCCGGAACTGATTCCTGAAATTACTGGCGTCGAATGGCTGGCCAGCTTGATCGGCCATGAGCGCTAGAACACGGTCTCGGATGGTGTAATAATCCGCAGGTTGAGTACGAGTTGCCATCGTTGTCTCCTGGTTGGATTGGGAAGTTTACTAAAATATATTATACACCCTTTACAACAAAAAGTCAATGGAGTATACTGATATTCTTATGCCATATCCTTGGGAGAAAAAAATCAGTCTTGAAGAGTTTTTGAAGGAAAATATATTGCCGGAAATGCCGGGGGTTTATTTTTTCTTGGATGAAAAAGAAGAAATCATTTATATCGGCAAAGCAACTATTCTTGCAGATCGGGTAAAAAGCTATTTTAGTGATGATTTAGCAGTGACTCGGGGACCGAAGCTTATTCTCATGCGGGAGCGGGCTAAACAAATTGCCTGGCGACCGCTTGATTCGGTATTGGAGGCACTACTTTTGGAAGGGGAACTCATCAAGAAACATCAGCCCTATTACAATACCGATGCCAAAGATGACAAGAGTTATAATTTTTTGGTGATTACCAAAGAAGCGTATCCAAGAGTGCTCGTAGTGCGGGAACGGGATATTCTTTCGGGCAAGACAAACTTTGTGATCAAAGAAAAGTTTGGACCCTATCCGCGAGGGGACGCGCTTCGTACCGCGCTCAAAATCGTTCGCCAAATTTTTCCGTTTCGCGACAAGTGTATTCCTTATACGGAACTGACCGAAGAGCAAAAGATGAAGGCAAGACCCTGTTTCCATGCACAGATTGGTCTCTGTCCAGGCGTGTGTGTCGGGACTGTTTCCAAAGCGGATTATCGAAAACAAATCAAGCGTATCAGTTTGTTTTTCTCTGGGAAAAAAGCAGATCTCGTGAAGCGGTTGGAAAAAGAGATGCATACCGCTGCCAAGGAGCTCCGCTTTGAACAGGCGAACGATATCAAGAAACTTCTTTTTGACCTGGGTCATATCCGTGATGTGGCACTGATGAAGGTTGATCGCGAAGAGAGTTCATCGGCTCGAATCGAGGCTTATGACGTGGCTCACCTCCAAGGCGAGGCAACAGTCGGTGTTATGACAGTCGTGCAGCATGCGATCGCCAAGAAAAGTGAGTATCGACTTTTCAAATTGCGCAATCAACATGGCGGCAATGATTTGTCGGCCCTCGAAGAAATCCTGACTCGTCGGTTGGCTCATAAGGAATGGACTTTGCCGGAATTGATCGTCGTAGATGGAGCCTTGCTTCAGTCAGATGTGGCCATGCGTATCTTGAAAAAACACCGCCTGACTATCCCAGTAGTGGGTGTAGTGAAGAATGAAAAACATCAGCCGAAAAAAGTGATTGGGCCTCGTGGTTTGGTCCGCCGTTTCGAAAAAGTTATTCTCCTCGCCAATGCCGAAGCCCATCGCTTTGCTATTGGCTTCCACCGCAAGAAAAAACGCCAGGAATTTCTACAGGACTAAGGTTAGTTTCCTCTAGACAAAAACTCTAAAAAGAGGTAGAGTTTTCTGTTAAAGATTTATGTCTGAAACCGCCAACAGCTTGCGAAAAGCTGAGTTCTTTCCCAGGAGATAGAAATGTCTATTATTATCGAAACCCCGCTTCTTTGTCCCATCGCCACAGCAATCGCGACAGCCCGTACCGAACCGATCGACCTCAATCAGTTCTTCCGGACCCGTCCGGGTCTCTATGTCTGGGATTCGTTCCGGGAACGCTTCGAACTTGGTGTAGCGCCGTCGGCTCCCGAACGTCCCTACGTGGCGTCTCTCCTGAAGTCGAATGCCTACGATCGCAACATTCGCCGGGAACTGCCCGAGAACCACCTCTCGACCTTGGAAGACATCGCGGGCTTCATCGAGGCTCAACCGCATGGCAAGGAGGGCTTCCTCCTCACCAACGGCTACGCCAATATGTTCTACGTTCTAGGCAAGAACGACCAAGTCTTCAACATGGATGTCATCTGGCACTCCGACGATCACGAGTGGAACGTCTTCGATGGTACGCTCGATGAGGATGGTGGCTGGCGTGCCAAGGACCAAGTTCTCTGTCCCGGCAACGCAGCGCTCTGACATCTCAGTCAATAGAGTCTTTAGACTCCTGAACCTTCACTACTCTCTCAGTTGGCAAATGCTGACCGGGAGAGTTTTGTTTTTATGCACAATTTACACCACGTCAGAAACCTGGTATACTCGGAAGCAACTTGTGCCTTGTTCTGATAACCTTCTTCTCCAATTTTTTATTTGAGTATGACTCTCAAAAAGAGCGTGATTGAGATTCGCGGTGCTCGGGTGAATAACTTAAAAAACATTGATATCGATATCCCTCGGGATGCATTTGTGGTCGTGACAGGACTCTCGGGTTCAGGAAAATCATCGCTCGCGTTTGACACGCTCTATGCCGAAGCCAATCGGCGCTATGTCGAGAGCTTGTCGTCGTATGCTCGGAACTTCATGGAAGGGTATGACAAGCCCGATGTGGATGCGATCAAAAATCTTTCGCCGGCTATTTCGATCGATCAGC
>LLBZ010066711.1_pt3 | contig 10564 bp, 9 predicted proteins | sample 1489421 | NCBI WGS metagenome assembly LLBZ01 (sample SAMN04092657, study PRJNA295927) | soil metagenome | biome: Soil prokaryotic community; feature: Bulk soil; isolation source: soil from tomato rhizosphere | host: tomato cultivar Moneymaker | place: South Korea | collected 2011-11-01 | reverse complement strand
CACGTGGACCCCCACCTCGACAATATGCTCGAATGATTTCCAGTCGAGATTGTTGCTTCCGAGCCACATTTGTCCGGTGTCGGCCAATATGAGCTTGCTATGATGAATACCTAGACCCTCGGCCACTTCAATGGTAACCAGGTCGCAATTCGGAAGCGCCGCTAGCCGTTCAACGGGTTCGATATAATCGATTTTGGCCTGGCGCAGGTTTCGATCAAATACGGTCTCGTCCACGAATATTTTGCACTTCACACCGCGACGCGCCGCGCGGGCGATGGCCTGCAGCACATATTCCACCGACTTTCCCTTGCGGCAGCAAATATACATTTGACCGATAATAAGCCAGCGCTCCGCGCTATCGATCGTAGCCAGAATAAGGCTCTCGGCGCTCGCCACGTCGGCGAGCTGCGACACGGCCGAAGCGACCGGCCGGGTGAAGGTGATCCTAGCGGTCACTGGATCCCTCGATATAGGCGCGCCACCCGCGATAGAATTGCGAATAGCCATCGATGACCGAATCCGCCTCCGCACCCGCCAGCTGATCCAGGCACGCCGCCAATTCGCCTTCCATCTTTCTCGCGATGAGTTCGATCGACAGATTGGAAATATTCCGCCTGTCGCGGATATCCAGTGGACAGGAACGGCGGAGAGCGGCGGTCGCGTCCTCCGACAATCTGGCGCCTTCGAGGACGCACAGGAAAACAGCCTTGATCAGATAATAGCGCTCGTCGCGATCGAGGCGGAGCGCATCGCCCGCCGCCGACAGATGGAGTTCGGGAGGGCTGTTCGACAAATAGCCGCCGAGATCATGGGGTGCAGCGTCTTCCCGCGACCAGAACATACGGTCGGAGTTCATGCAAAAGGACGAACAGGTCTCTGCCGGCGACGCTTCATAGCAGATCAGATCATAAAATCGTCCGAGCCGCCCGCGTACCTTGGGCATGCCGAAGTGATTGAGAGAGTAAAGGATGCCGTCACGTTCCAAAGCGCCGATTGCTTCAGCAGTTTCCATCGGCAGCAACACGTCGAAATCATCCCACTCGCTGATCCCGCCCAGAGCGGTTCGCCTGACGGCGCCCCGGCATAAGGTCGAGCGCATCATCACATCACTGAACCGGTCAAGCTCTGCGTAGATCGACCGGATACTATCCTCGGGCCGGCGGCACGGCGGCGCAAGAACTATACGATATGCCTCTCTGAATTGGCGAGACCGGAGATCCGCGCACGAAAAGCGCAGATAATGTTCATAGACCGCCATCGCCGTGAGAATCCCCGCTGCGAATTGCGGACAAGGTTCATAAGCTTCGTTAAATCCGAAGCGTCTGCTTGCAATGCTTTTGCGCCGTGCCTCGGTCGATACGATCCGCTGCTGTCCGCCGATCTCGCGCGCAGCCGAAACGATATCGAAATGATAAGTCTTCAGGATCGCAAGCACATCGTCGGGCTCCGCTCTGCCCGCCGGCCGGAGATCGATCGTTTCGCCCGAGGTGAGCGGCACTTTGAGCGTGCCCGTCATGCTGACGTAGAAGGAGACGTCGCGACGTTTCAACGCAGCCGCCAACTCGTTTTTCGTTCCCTCGATCAGCACGTCATAGTCGCCATGATAGGGGACCCCAAGATCCGCCATAAGCAGCGAACCTCCGCTGAGCCAGGAACGCGGACGATGCTCGCCGAAAAGGTCCCCAAGCAGATTCAGCAATCTCTCATTCAGAGCGGCGTGCACCCGGATATCCCTGTTCGGCGAGTTTCGATCCAATCTCGTCGGTAGCTAATCGGCCGATGGCGATGCTGATGAACATCACGACCAGAAAGATACCCACGATCTTTTCCGACGCAGAGACGAGGGTGAGATAATCGGAACGCAATGGCTTGATGAGGCCGAAGCCCGATCCTGTGATCTCGCCGAGGCTGAATGCCCAAGCCTCGATGCGACTGATGCCGCCCTCAAACGCGGATTGCAGATTATAAAAGTAGATCGACGAGTAGAGATTGTTGATCGTGAAGAACCCGATGATCGTGAGCAGGCTCGTCCGCAGCCCACTGTACTGGACATAGCTCGGCTCGACCTTGGGCCGAACGATCATGATCCAGAAATTATGGGTCACGGCCTCCACGACCAGTATCAGCCAGACGATCGTAACGGGGAGTCCTGCGAGGCATTTGTAGGGGAGTATCAACGCCGCGCTCGAAAGGACGAACATAGAGACAACGTACATTTCGGTGACGCCATGGCGCGGATAATATTGACCGTTCGTCGCCTTGTAGGAAATGATGGCTCCGAGCCATGCCCCCGGGGAGAAGAGCCGCAGGAACCAAAGGAGGAAAAGCGTCATGCTGATGACGGCATAGTCGCTCTTGTGCGCCCAGGAGCCCTTCCGGCGAACCGGCGCGATTTCGATCAAACCCCTGGGAATGAGTGACCCGAGCGCCCCGAGCCATCGGGACAAATGGCGCCAAAGGCCGCCGTTGCTTCCAGGGTCGGCCTCGTTCGCATCGCCACTCATATGCCGCCCCGTCCATCATTTCCGTCGCAGAACCAATCTGCATTATTTCACGGATATTCTGCAAGGACCGGCTCGTCCACTTTCAAGGGAACGATCCCGGATCTGAGGAAATTATCCTCGCCAGATGAGCCGATTTGGCGGCAACCGTCGGGAGGGACCCGCAGCGGGATCCGCTTAAGCGAGCGCCCTCAAGCCTTCAATGCGATGCCTGACCTGAAAGCCGCCGAGCTCGCGATGTTCGTCATGAATTACGAGCGGCAGATCGGCCTTGGGCATCCAGACGCGGCCGACTTCCACCGCCATCGCCACGGGTAGCGCCGGAAAGAGATGAATCTCGGTTTCGCTGCCATATACGTCCCGGATTGCGGCGAACGTCTCGCGCAGCAGCGTACGAAAGCGCGCCAGACATGCAGGGCTGGCCAAGATATCGTTGCCGGGTTGCGTAGCTTCGATCGCCCAGACCGGGCAATCCGCGCCCAGAACCGCCGTGATGCGCTCATCGGCAATATGCGCACTGACACCCAGGTTCAACGCGACCTGAGCGGCGCGACCTCCCCCTGCCCGCCGAGAACGGAAGGAAATTTCGGGCCGGCCCTCGCGCCACGCCCATCCCCGCGGTTCGCGGCTGATCTGCCGGACATCCACATGGGCAATATCGCCAAGCAATTGCCCGAGTTCGACAAGGAGCGGCTGCGGTCCGATCGCGAAGACCGAAACATGCCGCATTTCCCCAGAGCGGAGGCGTTCCCCGACTTTCAAGGCGAATTGCCGCCGCAGATTGTCGATCTGCAACGCCCAATATTGCGGTTCGCTGTCGCGATAGTCCGAGCCGATCACCTCGAGGCTGATCGGTGCCTGGAGCGGATAGCGTCCAGGCAGCACGGCGTCCCTGCTCATTGCGGACGAAACGAGGCAGTCATGTTCGCCGATACGCGCCGCATAGTGAAGGATATGCGTTCCGCGGTCCGCTGCGATGGCGGTCACGATTGCGATCCGCTCTTCGTGCGCCTGTTTCATCGCGAGGAGGCGCGATTCCGGATGACCGGGCACATCCTCGCGATCGATCAGCCGGTGATGCGGATCGCATAGCAGCATCAGATTATCGACAGAATTGGCAAGCAACGGAGACCGCTCGGGATCGCCGCGGGGTCCATCCGCCGCCGCTGCGACGATATGGGCAATATAGGCTTTGTTGAGCTTCTCGCGTCCCGACACGATGTCGCCGAGCAGCGGCTCATTGCATCCCTCATATTGGCAGCGTCCCGCCGAACGCGTCCACAGGGTCAGACGGTTCTTCTCCGAAACGCGGACACCCGTCCGCCCTTTACCCGTCTTCCCGTTACTCATGCGGCAAGCTGCGCATCGGCGGCCGGAAGCGTCCCGGCGGCGGTGCCTTCGAAAGGCAGGTTCCGGAGACGGTCCGCGAGCTGCGACGGTGCGACGGGCGCGGCCGCGCGTGCCTCGGCGGTCGTGATGACCGCCCGGCTGGCGCCCATCTCGAAAAGCTCCTGAATATTGGCGGTAAGATCCGCCCGGCAGCGCCCGCCGGGGCCCGCGACAACACGCCGATCATGTTCGCGCCCGCCACCCGCCCAATGCCCCGTCGCCTGCCAGGCCTCGTAGAAGCGCAGCCAGTCGGCAATCCAGGGGATGGTCGTCTCGGCAATGGCGCGCGAGGCGTCTGAGCCGCGATCGCGGGGGTCGAAGAGACAGAGCGGCGGCAGGCGAACCAGGCCCTCGTCGAAGACGTGCGGAATGGGTGTGTCGGGCTCTTCCAGGCGCCGCGTCAGGCGCGGGCTGTGGACCCTGACTTCGGGGAAATCCGCGTGGGCGAAGGTGTAGCTGTCGCGCTCACGCCACGGAACATAGAAGATCGACACGTCGTAGGGGCATGAAAGGGCGGTAACCGTCCCCCGCCACAAGGCGATACCGCTGCCGAGAAAGACAGTTCGGAAGGGCCATGCCCGCCGGATCAACCGGTCCTGTTCGGCGAGCGGCATCACCGTCACAGACGGCCCCCATAATATTCGGTTGCCGGCACCGGGCGAGCGTGCGCCGCCGAAGGCAGGATTGTCGCCGGCAGGATGAGGCGCCCGGTACCGGTCTGGTAACGCGATACGCCGAGTTCCTTGTCACGGCCCATGCGCTCGGCGAATTCGCGGATCGCCTTGCCCGCGGCATGTTCGCCAAAGAGGTCGCCGAGAATCTCCTGCCGCTCGCGCAGCGTCAGCGTATCGCGGACATAGCGCGCGAGCTGGCGGACAAGGTGATTGAGATCGCCAAGCCAGATCGTCTGGTCATAGAAGGCCGAGGGCCAGCGATCGGTGAACACATCTTCGCGGCAACGCGGATTGCTCTCAGCGATCAAGCGGTTCCGCTCGACCTCGAACTGGAAGCGGTCGCGCAGCGCGACCGCGTGTTCGAGCACTGCGGCCGCGAACGTCAGGCTCGAAGCATGATATCCCGCGACGAGCTTGGCGAGCAGCACGCTCGGCGGGCAGCGCCCGTCGCGCCGATCGTAGCGCAGGTTGCGATAACGCTTGAACAGCTGGAGGCTCGCCAGCGCGCGCGACATGCCGTGCGGCGCCACCTGTTCGGGCAGCGGCTCCACGTCGGCTTTCGCAACAGCAACCGAATCCCGGGTAACCGCGACCGCAAACAGCGGCTCGGCGGGAGTGTTCGCCTTGAACCACTCGGTAAAGCCATAAGGATTGGCCGTCACGCGCCTGCCCGGGATGTGCGGCGTTTCGACGCGATGATGAAAAATAGTGCTCTGCCGCTCGGGCGTGCCGGCCTGCAGGATCGCAGGCGTCAGATCGACATGCATCTTGTCGGAATATTGGACCTGCACGCAGCGCGTGCAGCGGGTCGTCACGTCATAGTAGCGCGACCCGCGCTCACCGCGGATGGTGAGATAGAGGAGATCGAGAACATGGGCCGGCCCGCGATCGACGTCGGCATGCAGCTCGACCATTGCGTCGACGTCGAACTCATCGTTCGTCGCGCGCGCGGCGATCGACGATCCCTGCGCCACACCGCCCTGCCCGTAGACCCGTTCGACGCGTCCCCGAAGCGGACTGCCGTCGCGCTCGATCCATTCGGCGAGCGTATGATAGCGCCCCTCCGCCTTGGCATAGTCGCTCGGCGGCAGCTGGACCGAGCCGAGCGTTTCCGCAAGAAGAAGGTCGGCTTCGGAAGCGATCGGGCCAAAGCGGTCAAAAAACGGGCGATCCATGGAAAAAGTCCCTGTATTTAGCCATTGCCCTTCCCCCGCCAGGGAACTATGGCAGTGACCATCGGTTTACAATAAACTCAATATAGTCACCATTTGTAAACCATCAAGGGGAAGGGTCAAAAATGATCGGATCACGGCTGCGGCTGGCCCGGACGGCCGCCGACTTGTCGCTGCGCGATCTTTCAGCGGCGATCGACGGTCTCGTCACTGCACAGGCCATCGGCAAATATGAACGCGACGAAGCCATGCCCGGTTCGGCCGTTCTGAGCGCGCTGATCAGGGTGCTCGGGGTCTCACGCGACTATCTGATGAACGCCGAGCAACTCGCACTCGAGGGCGTCGACTTTCGCAAGAAGCCGAGCACGAGCCGCCGCGAGGAAGCGCAGGTGCAGGCCACATTGCTCCACCGCGTCGAAAATTACCTCATGGTGGAAGAGGTGCTTGCGCTCGAAAGCATGGTCTGGGACAAGCCCCGATATGCCCCCTACCCGCTGCACGACATCATCGAGGCCGATCAGGCCGCGATGCAGCTTCGCGAGGCTTGGGGCCTTGGCCGCGATCCCATTCCGAATCTCGTCGAGCTGCTCGAAGAAAGAGGACTGAAAGTCATCTGCGAACCGCTCGCCGAAGCTATCGACGGGATGACGGCATATATCCGCCGCGCCGACGGCGCCTCGATCCCGGTAATTGTCGTCAATGCGGGCCACTGGGGCGAACGGCAGCGTTTCACGCTCGCCCATGAACTTGGCCATATCATCATGGCGATGGGGAGCGGCTTCAGCGAGGCCGAGATCGAAAAAGCGGCGCACCGTTTTGCCGGCGCATTTCTGATGCCTGCAGAAATATTGTGGGCGGAGATCGGGCGCCACCGGACGAACCTCAGTCTCGGCGAGCTTTTTTCGCTGAAACGGCTTCTCGGCGTATCGATGCAGGCGTTGACATACCGCTGCAAGGATCTCGGCATTGTCGGCCCGGCGCTCTTCAAGAAGCTGTTCGACGAATTCAAGGCGCATGGATGGCGCTCGCCACCCTATGCGGAGCCGGATCCCATCCCGAAGGAAATAGCACAGCGCCTTACGCGACTTTGCTTTCGCGCCGTCCAGGAGAACATGCTATCGGAGGGACGTGCAGCCGAAGCCTTGGGCATCACGGTGCGCGAGCTGGATCGCCGCATGTCGGCTCCATGGGAGGCTATCCGCGCGCACGCATGACCGTCGTCATCTCCGACACGCCGCTATTGCTGGATCTCGAGCACAGTCTGATGATGGAAAAGGTCATGGACCTGCCCATCGAGTTTGCGGTTTGCGATGCGCTCTACGAGACCGAAATCCAAGGTTCGAGCCATGAAGAACTGCTCGGCAAGACGTTGCGGATCGAAACGCTCGACGAAGACGAACTATTGTATGCCACGGCACTTCGCCGCTCATGCCGAAGTATCTCGGTCAGCGATTCCTTCGCCCTCGCCATGGGCGAGAAACGCCGTTGGCCGCTCCTCGTGGGTGGAAGCCATCTGCAAGCCGAAGGCCGGCGCCGCGGCATCGAATGCCGGGACCTATCATGGCTGATCCGCGAGCTCGAACGGGCCGGGGCAGCTGCAACCGATCTCCTCACCATGTTGGAGCGACTCACTCCGCGTTGTCGCTGCACACTCGCTCACGGGGAATTTGAGCAACTCCGCGCAGCCATCCGCGGTTCACGCCAGACCTGACCCGTACCGGGGAGCCACGTTGCACCCAGATCATTGCGTGCGGGGCAGTTGAGCGGGTCGAAGCGCGAATCATTTTCGCTTAGTTTGTCCGGCTTGCGGTGAGGATGATATCGCCCGATTGGAGCTTCTCGATCTTTACGCGCTTCATATCGCCGCCGCCCCGAATTTCTCGGCTACGCTACCTCGGCCGCCGCGCCGTATTTCAAGCCGCCGAAGCTACCGTAGCGGAACTTTTCGGACTTGCCAGCGGTTCAAAATAGGCGAATAGGATCAACTATAGATCAATGATCGGTAATTGATCCGTAACCGGCCGCCCCTATATGGGTCTTCAGGAGACCTACCATGACGACACAAAAGCGACCCTGCGGGCCTTTGGCCTCGCTGCTCGACAACGAGCATGGCGCGCTTGCCCTGACGCCAGAACTTCTGAACCTGATTGCCGTGCGCATTGAGGAAGCGCTCGCAGATCCTCGCGATGCACAGCTTGCCGGGCTGACGGCGCAGCTTGCCGAACTCTTCCGTACGGGTCTCGCCAAAGCCCCGGCGGTGCTGCTAGATGCGTTGCGTGCTGCGGACAAGGCGAATTCGGCCGAGGGCATCGGCTTCCTGCTCGGTAATCTTTCGATGGCGCAGAATGTGACGGCGCGTGCGCGCGAACGGCGCGCCGGCGACGATTTCGTCAATGCCCTCCAGAGCGCCAGTTTCGCGCCCTATGTAAAGGCCCTCCTCGAAGGTGAGGCAACCAATAGCGAGCTCGCGGACAAGGTCGGTCATGCTGCGGAGACGGTCAGCCGCCAACTGCGAAAACTGCGCGAGCTAGGCGCGGTCGATTTTCGGCGCGATGGCGTGCGCGTCCATAATTTCCTTACGCCCGCGGCAGAGGCGCTCGCACGCAGCTCGACCGAAGCGAATTCGCCGTTGCCGCCAGTGCGCAAGAAGCTCGACCTCGAACTCCTGACTCTCGTCGGCGAGCAGCGCGACTATTGGAGACATAATCCGAGCTTCTCGCGGGAGGCCCCGGCACTCGAGTCGCAAAATTGAGCGACGCAACCGGCTCCGGGCGGATCACGACCTTCTATTCCTTCAAAGGTGGCGTCGGCCGCAGCATGGCGCTCGCCAATGTCGCTTTCATGGCCGCCATGAACCGGCAGCGCGTGCTAGTGATGGATTGGGATCTCGAAGCGCCGGGGCTCGCCTATTATTTTCGCGGCCTCCTCGATTCGACCGATTGGCGGGCGCTCAAGAAAGCGCCCGGCATTCTGGACGCAGTATGGGAATGGGTCGCCAAGGTTCGCGAGACGAAGGAAAGCAAGGAACTCAACGATTATATCGGGCGCTATCTCCAAGGCTACGCCTTCGACGAAATGGTGTCGTCGCTGCTCGATCAGGAAATGCTCGAAGAGGGCTATACGCTCGATATATTGGGAGCGGGGTCGGATCACATCGGAGGCTCGCTTTCCTACGAAGATGCCTTGTCGGTATTTTCGTGGCCGACATTCTTCAGCAAGGATGCTGGCGGGGTCCTGCTCGAAGCACTCCGGAACTGGGCGAAAGAGAGCTATGATATCATCCTGATCGACAGCCGTACCGGGCTTGCAGACGTAGCCGGCATCTGCACGATGCAACTTCCCGATACGGTTGCCCTTTGTTTCATCCTCAATCGCCAGAACATGGAGGGCGTCGCGCGCGTCGCCGGTGCAATCCGCGCCAAGCGCGAAGAGGAGATCAAGCTGCGCATCGTGCCGATGCGCCTCGCCAGCCGCGGCACGTCCGAAGAAGCGAGCGCGCAGGCGAGAGCACGACGGGAACTGACGATGTACGGCGGTTTCTCCGGAGATACGGTCGATGAGGACGTGCGGCTTCTTTCGGTCGCAGCCTCACCCAACGTGCCCTTCTACGAGGCCATCGCGCCGATCATGGCGCCGGACCCGCTGGTCGACCCGCTGTCCCAAAATTATCGGACGCTCTCATCGAACCTTCTCGGCATGGAAATCGACATGCCCGATCTTCCCGACGAGTGGACCGACCGGGTGCGCAGCCGTCTCAAGCCGAGCCATGCGACACCCGACTATCTTATCCAGCTCCAGGCGTCCGATCCCGAACGCGCTTTCAGCGAAGTAGCAAAGCTCGTAGAGAGCGCGCTCGATGCTCAGCTCGAGCATGATAGCGAACTCGAGGACGACTATGTCGAGGCGCTCGTCCATGCCGCTTTCGCCATTAGCGACGACGCCGGTCCTTTCGACACGGCTTTCCTCCTGCGGCAGCTCGCCGACCTGCTACGCGCGCGAATGGCGGAACTCGGCGCGAGTTGGCATCCCTATCTCGTCGACACCCTGTCGCACTTGGTCGAGCTTTCGCATTATCTCGACGACGGCGAGGAAATTGCCCTTCTTGAAGATCTCGACGCGCTGCTTGCACCCGATCCGACGATAGCTGGAAGGCTGACCCGTCTTCGCCATCGCCGGCGCGCGGCACGCATCCATATCGAAAATGGTGATCTTGAGGCCGCTTTCCAGACGATCGCGGACATTGCCCAGTTGATCGGCAGCTTGCAGCAAAACGACCTTTCACCAGAACAGATGGTGCAGGTTATGACATCGGAAGCGGAGACCTATCTCCTGCGCGGCGATGCATATGCCATTACCTCACCCGAGCGAGCCATCCAGGAATTTCGGCGCGGTTACGCTCTCGCGCCGGTTCGCGAGCGAAGCGAATTGGCGCGAACACGCTTCGATCTTGCCACACGTCTTGCAATCCGCTTCCCCGACCTCGTGGATGTGGAGCAACGTGCGCTCTACGCACTCGATGCGGCGCGAGCCGGTGCAGGCAACAACTTTGCGGCCTATTTGTTCGTCGATCTTGCACAGCCGATTCTCGAATGTTCGAACGAGCGCGGACCGCGGCTGCAGCGTTTCGTCGAGGCGATGCTTGCGCCAGAAAGATTCCGCAACTTCGGCACCTTCCATGGCCGCCAGCCGCGTACAGCGATCCGTTTCTTTGACACCGCAGCAGAGATGGTTGCGATATTGGCCACAGAAAAGCCGGCGGGCTGGGAACATGCCGCGCGCAATATAGAACGCGCCGCCGAACAGGTATCCCGGCTGGTCGCGGCACGGC